>TARA_R110002072_G_scaffold165892_2_pt1 | contig 28399 bp, 20 predicted proteins | sample TARA_R110002072 | Tara Oceans TARA_R110002072 (sample SAMEA4397118) | marine metagenome | biome: Polar Biome; feature: [SRF] surface water layer (ENVO:00010504); material: water (ENVO:00002006), including particulate matter (ENVO:01000060) such as... | depth 5 m
GGTGAGACTTGTAGTGAGAAGGTGTGCTTTTGCCCCTAATTATTTGTTGTATTATATATATTTAAATTTTTATTTAAAGTTAAAATATTCTATATTATTATAGAATGAGTAATCCCAATTTCGAAAATCATATAAAATCGACTGCCGATATGCTTAAAGAGTTTAACCCAAAAATGAAGGAATCTACCTTGAAGACCTATAAACGTATGATTAGTCGATACTACTATATGCTTGGGACTAAGAAAGCACCTTCACTTAAAATGACCTTAAATGCGAACGTTGTGCCTATGTGCTTAATGGATACGCAAGAAAGACTTAAAGAAATTGAAAATTACCCTTGGAAGGATTCGACCAAGAAAAACTATATTAGTCTGCTTTGCTCTATCAGCAAGGCATTTGCGGTCTTACACTTAGAGCAAACGGATTTTGAAAAAAATACAACCTACGCTGATTATCGAAAGGCATTCGATATACTTAAGGCGTCTAACGCTGGTAAGCAAGAGAAACAAGAACCCAAAGAAAATGAGGTTGCCCTCAAAGAATTAAGTATGGATATGCTAAACAAATCGTTATCATATCATTACAACAAAATTAGAAAGAGTGATAGCAAGGATATAGAGAGTGCCTTACTCTATCTCTTAGGTAGTCTTCATATAGACCAAGTCCTTAGAAACGAGTGTGCTGGTATGCTTATCACTAAAGAGTGGTTGCCCTTAGAAGAACACAAGGACACTAACTTCATTTGGTTAAAGGGACGAAACGTTAAGGTAATGGTTATCCGTAATAATAAGGTAAGAAACCCCGAAATGGGACACGAACCTAAAGAAGTATTTTTAAAGGGGCAAGTTAATACCGCTATCAATAAGTATATCCAAATCCTCCATAATATTTATGGCGAACACTTACAAGACATTATACCTTTGGTCCATTCTAACCACTTCACCAACTCTGCGTCAAGTGGGGACGGTAGTGAGAATATAAGTTCAAGTCATTACAGTCAAGTCTTTAAGCGTATATGGAAGCACAAAGAGTTAGAATTAACTACAACTTCTATTCGAAAGGTTTATGCTATGGATATTCGTAAAGAATATGGTGGTAATTTACTCAAAGAGAAGGAAGCGTGTGCTAAATTAGACCACTCACAAGAGACTCACAATTCTTTCTATATACTTAACTGGGATTAGTCCGCTGGACCACCACCCCCCTCTGCCTTTGGTGCTTCTGTTGCTTCTCTAATAGGTTTCATTTGTTCGACTTGTTTAATTTGAGGTTGAGTGTCGGGTTGCTCGTGAAACATATAAGACTTTTCACCCTTGGGTGCTTTCTTAACTAAGTCGTGTCCCGCCCTAAGACTATAGACAGTTTGTCCCTTCTTGTTATATTTAGTTATACCGCTAACCTTACCCTTAGCGTGTTTTCGATACTCTTTAATAGCGTTCTCGTGTGAGTAAAACTCGTTAGCACTAAGACCACCCTTGAGAGCGTGTCCCTTGAGGTATCCGTCGCTCCAACTGATATCCCTATCACTCTTGATTGGTCTTGACCTTTTACCCTTAATATCCTTAGTGCTTTTTCGTTTCATAGTAGTTATCCCTATCGATATATGAGGTGATTTATGCCTATTTAATGGGTCATATCCCGTTGGTCTTTCTTCAGTCTTTTTATAATCACCACTACCCGTTAGTTGTAATGCTCTCTTATTACCGTCTCTTCTGCGTGAGGACTCTTTACTTAATAGTTGAAGTCCTCTCTCATTTAATTTATTATCGGGTGTTCTGTCGCTTATCTTAACGCCGTGGTGTAAATCCACTTGGTATGCTTGTAGGTTGCCTTGAGACCAAGTCCTTAGGTCATAAGGATTTTGTCCCGTCCAGTCAGTCGCTCGTAAGTGTTTTTGGTCTGCCCTTGTCCTTGGGTCTAACGGTTGCGACCTACTCACTCTACCTACTAATCCCTCTTGCCCGAATTCGGGTTGTGGTATGACTAACGAGGTAGGGTCTTCGCCTCGCTGTTTAACCATTTCTAACTCTTTGCCCCTCTGCTCTTTTTGTGCTGGTCTATCTAATGCTTCGTATCTATTCTTCGCCATAGATATTTTAGTCGTCCCTTCTATATTTAATTTTGCCCCAATCATTTTATCAATCCCTCCACCGAGTCCTTTGTCCCAAGTCCTTAACAGTCCTAATCGCCACACGTTAGGGTTATCGACTGAAAACCCATATTGGTCTGCTTCATTTCGATAGAATTGCCTTTGCGAATCGTTGGCGACGCTCATATATTTAGCAAAGTATTCGGGTAATCCTATGCTTGGTAATCCCGCCTTGCCCCCTCCAGCACTCGCTATAAAATTCTGTTGTGGCGTTGAACCTAACTCGCTTTGGTCTATTTGTGAGTATAACTCGTTATCCTTAGTAAGAGAAGACCGATAACTCTTCATATCGTCGTCGTCTTGGACTGGGTCAAATGGGACACTACCTCCACCGAGTAATTGGTAAGGGTCGTCGTCGCCTATTGAACTACCCATAGCACTATCCGCTGGACCACCACTACCCTTTTTGCCTACTGGAGTCATAGGTTCTATACTATTCTGTATCATACCTAAATGCTCTTGAACTAATTGCTCTTCACTTAATCCCCTCGTTGGGGTTAATGAGGTAGGTTGTGCTATGCCTAATCCCTCCATACTTGCTTGAGCGGGACTTGGTCTTAACGCTTCACTTGGGTCGCCCATACCAGCATTAAGTATCGCTCTGCCTCTTTCGTGTAAGGGCATTCTACTTACAACTGACGTCATAGCACTCTCGGTTGCCCCTATAATACTTGCTTGATTTGGACTTGGATTTAATACAGCACTCACCAAATTTTGCCGTAATGAGTTAAGACTACCACCTCCGCTATTACCTATACCCATTTGACCTACTGCTGATAGGGGATTAAATAACTTCATATCTACGCCGAGTTGAGAGGTCATTTTCTCCATAGTAGCATAGTCTAATGCTTGTTGAACTGCTAACGGTGGGACGTCGGGTTCGGGCAAACTCTGCTGTCTTACTATCGAGTAAATAATAGACGAGTTAAAGTCAAGTCCAGGTGGGTCATTTAGGTTAGGTTCAACTATTGTAGTCTTAATTGAGGTTATCGTCCTATCTTGTTTAACGTGAAATTCTACTGGACTTTGAAATGAGTAGTAAAAATCTTCACCCGAGTAATTCTTTGATAATATACCGATACACTTAAGGGGTTGTCCGCCATTAGCACTACCTATAAATTCGTGTTTATCGATAATATCACTCATAATTAAGAAATAACCAATTAGAGTCTTCTTAGGCAATTCGTCAGCAAGTAAAGAATTACTATCAACCTCTATCTCATAGTTAGGGAATTTAACGTCGTCCAAATTTAAATCCGTAGGCACTTTTAAATCGGGGTCGGTAGGGACTGGAGTAGTCCCCCCCGACGGAACTACTGTTCTACCAGTTATTTTGTATATAACTGCTTGAGGTGTCGCCAAAGTATTAACCATACCATAACCTAACGTTGCTCCTAACTCTTTAATCTTAACTCCTCCGTCTGCTGGGGTTGAACCAGTCGCACCGTTAATCTCTATACCAAAGGGGTTAGCACCACTAAACGTTAATCTATTGGTTGTATCGACTTTTTTACCACCCAAAGACATTTTAGTTGTATCATTTTGAAGATAACCCAACTTAGAAGCATCGACCTCTGCTTTGTTCGTCATTACTGGGGGTGTATCCGTGTTGTAAATAGGTGCGACTACAATTCGGTCGTCAGTCCTAAATCCAGTTGTTAGACGTTGTTGATTGATAAGGGTATTGGTTTGGGTGTAAGGTCTTGCTTCACTTGTATCTAAATCACTTGCCGTTGTCCCTAACGGTTGATATGCTGTAGAGTATTCATAATCTTTACAGTCATTATAATCAGTTGAACCTACGTAGGTCGATATCCAGTTATCACTAAATCCTAATTTATTCATAAATGCGTTGGCGACTGGGTCTTGAACGGTTAATACCTCTTTGTCTTTGGTGTCTCTTCTTGACTTGTAATTACCTCTTGGGACGTTAGGCATACACCAATTAACTACATTAACCCCACCATACCTATCCCAGTTATCGTATCCTTGAACTGCTTGACCCCATATCTTAGCAACTATATTGCCTCCACTTGTATTACCGCTCGAATCACTTTGAAATTCACTATAAACGGGTTGGTGTAAAAACTTCCATTCAAATCTCGAGACGTCGGTATTGTAATTAAGTTGAGCGTTGTTAGTCCCTATAAATTGAGGTCCAAAGGTCGAAGTCGTTTGGTAGTTGATATTACTATCTTGGTTTAAGTTTCGATAATCAGCATTATCCATAAACGTTCTCGGTCGAGCGTCTAAATCACTTTCATTACTATAACCTTGTATTTGGTAAGAATCCGTTGAGGGTATCGTGTTAAGAAATGAGACTCCATTAGTTATCCAGCAAAAGTGTTGTCCCGATACTGGGGCAGTATGGTAAGAATCAAGGGGTAAGACCGAACCAGCACCAGCGTCAGCATATCCCATTAACCTACCGTTAGTGTATCCATAGGCGTTTATGCCGTTATTGATAACTTCTTGGGTCATATCTAAAAAGAAACAAAAGTCGCCTTCGTGATAAGTCCCACCAAGCATACCCGAACTTGAGTCTCTATCGTTAGTATTACCTATTATTGGTGGTTCGTGTCCCTCGTCTGGTGGGATTTGACTGCTCGGTCCGTGGATAACCCTAAACATAGCATTCATAGGATACTTACCAGCACTCTCCTTCCAATAACCACCCTCAAACCGACCACCCCCACCGTAAGTCGTATCCCACGATTTATAGATATCTGCTGGTTTATGAAGTTGTTTGGTTAATAAGTTAGCGATATCAGTTGGACTAAAATAAGTCTTATCCCCAGCAAGGGATAAATCCATATAATCATAATGAGTTATCCAGTTATATTTACCAGTTGAACTGTTATTACCAAAACCCTCAGTTGTAGGTTCGCCTCTCTTTACCACTAACGGGGTAAGTCTAACTTGATTATCAGTCATTCGCACTATATCGTTGCCGTCTTTCATAGGCATATTAGGATACTTACACAAATACCAATCTCCTCCACAAGCAACGTTTCTCGGTGCTGGGTCTCCCGCATTACTATTAAGTCCAAAGTTATCTGTGTAAGTGCCGTTGTCTGTAAAATTCACGTCGCCTAATGGGATTAAGTCTCTGCCGACGTCGTCGAATTCGAACTTGTGTTCGGTTAAACCAAATCCATTCAGTATTTCGAAGTAAGAACAAAATTCACCGTATTTGTGGGTTTTATCGTCCCAAGCAAGAGGCACGTTAATTGCTGAGTAATCGTTAGGGGTAAAGGGATTACTACCTCCATTTTGATTTAAATGAGTTGTGCCGTTAAATGCCTTCTTACCAGTCTTCTCAACGTCTCTTTGTATGATAGTCATACAAGGCAAAGCGTCTGTTGCGTATTCACCCTCTCCATTAGTAGGTATTAACAACGCCGATTGGTGAGTAGTAAATATAGGTCCGTTATCCATACTATTTGCGACAGCACCGACTTTGTCGTAATTCGTTAGTCTCTCCACAGACCAAGGGATAAACTTAACATACATTACCTCACTTTCGCCCGATTGATTCGTAAATCGAGCATAGACTTCAGTATTCATTTGATATATAGGATACCGTAAATCACGGATACCAGTATCGGGTCCGCTGTTGTTTTGGGTTAAAGGGATATTAAATACTGGTGGGAGTGCTGGTGTGGTTGGATATTGACCCTTGTATCCATAGAATATGCCGTCGGGCGGTAGTGATTCTATTGGGTTATTAGAAGAATCGACGCCCGAATATTTAGACTTAACCATATTTTTAATACCAACTATGTAATTTTGACCCCCCGATATCATATCACCAGTCTTACCGTCATATCCTAACTGTAAGTCCATAGTCCCCAACGGTTCTCCACTATAGGCGTGTCCGTCTATAGGGATATCTTCAGTAAAATAAAACAGCATCGCCTTACCCTTTTCGTTCTTTAAGTATAAGTCTCCGTTAGGGTTAATTCGACTTTGATAGTTCGCTTGTCTCACCAACGCTGAACTCACAGCATTACCACCATAGAACCCTCCAGTCCCCGCTACACCACTCGCCCCTCCGTTATCCGCTACCGAAGTAGAATTCCACCACTCTTGTCCTTCGTTATAACAAGCAGTTCGAGTTATAGACTGGTCGGGTTCAGTATAACCACTCGCATTATACCCCAAGTTCGTATTCCAATACTTAGGTGTCTTAGCACCACTATAAGTCAAGGTATCCCTAACGTCATATCCACTCGACGTTGGGTTTAACGAACCGTCCTTGTTCGCCGACTTGTAGTTGTAATTAGTCGCCACAATCGTAGACGGACCGCTTGTTATCCCTAAGGCGTTAGTATAAACGCTCTCATTAGTATTACCGCTATTCACAGAGTCTTCTATTAAGTTCATACAATAACTCGAATTACAGTTATTATTAAATGAGTTGCTGGTGAGGGGTGAGTAGAAATAAGGTCTAAATCCTAAGTAATGCTTGTCGCCAATCTTCTTATCAGTTGGATAAACAAAACCACTTGAGGTTGCGATATCAGTTGCGTTCGTAGTAGCAGTCCAATCAGTCTTAGGCACTCGAGTTAATGGTGTGTTTGCCCCAGCATACCACGTCCTCATTTTAATACAGTTTGGTTGTGAGTGGAAGCGTTCATTAATACCTCCTTGGTAAAAAGTGCCGTCTGCCTTCTTTGGTCCTAAGAAAGTAGGGATACCGTCGGGGTGTTCGAAGTTAGGATTACAGAAGGCAAGAGACATACCCTTTGGTGCTTGGACTTCGATAAATGGGATAAACTGCCCGAAATCTGCCCCACTCATTTCAGCATAATTCGAATGGATTAACTGACTACTACCGTCCTTGTTCGCTCTATCGAAGTTGCCTATGTTAATGCTAACAATCTTCATAATTTGACCTAAACAATCATTCATACTCATATTATTATATTTGCCTACTTGCGAAGTGGCGTCAACGTTCAGTCCGTCGTGTCCCATTTGGATAAATTTATCTACTGTGTTTGACCCTTTAACGATACCTTGACCGTTAGAAGCATACCCACCGCAGTAAAAAGCATTTGAACCCTTCATAGGTATTACAGCACCAGCAGTCGTTAGATGCTGGTAAGGCGTTGCTCTTTCACCCGCCCACCACGCAGTCTGTTTAAACTGGATATTTTCACCGACTCTAAGTAATTTTAAGAAGGTAGTGGTATCGGCGACTTTATGTGTAATGGTTGCGTCGGGTGCGTCGCTACCATAAGCAAAATAGATTCGCATAGTAGCATTATCACTACACGGACCGATTTTAGACATAGGTGTTGAAACATACCATATCGTTAAGTTATTAAGGTTTTTACCATACAACGCCTCTTCATTAGGTATTGGTTCTTGCGAAGGTGTCGTGTCTTTAACGTAAGTCGTTAGTTCTCTAACGGATACAATCGGTGCTCGGTATAACCCGTCCGCATACTTATCCTCAACACCGTCGTAGATTAAGTCGCTACTATTTTTATATCCCCAATAACTTTCTTCTACTTGAGAGTAAAACGGTGGTGCTAACGCTGGTCCAGTCGTTGCTGGTATCGCTGGTGCTGGTGTAAAGTCTTCGATAGTCTTATAGGTTTCACCAAGTCTCTTTAAGAGCATCGGTCTATAATTCGCTGGATAGCAGTTAGTAAATTGGTTGGCGTCATAACGATAAGAACCGTCGGCAGTCGCTACATTACCCAAGATATTATAGTCTGGTCGCTTGTTGTTAGCGTTATCGTTGGTTGAGTAGTATTCGAATAACATTCGCATTTTGTTATTGCTATCGTCAAATTGTAGTAGGTCGCCCGAACCACGAGTCGATAAGAATGCCGAGTTAACGCTAACTACATCGCCTTTCTTTAACTTTAACGGTGGAAACGTGTTAGTCCAAGCATTAGTTCTTAAAGCGTCGCCGTCTTGTTGTGCTTGAGACTTATTACACTCTATAACGAAAGTCTGTGGCGGTTCGGGTATAGGTGGTATTAACCCCGCTTCATACTGCGATAGGTCTTGTTGCCCTTGTCCTATCTGCTGTGCCTCCATTCTGCTACTCATACCTCTAATGAAGTTATCTCGCTTATCTTCTTCACTCATATACTAATACAAAAGATATTAATTTTGGGATTTAGCGTTATTTGTGTAATATTAAGGATTTTTGTGTAATTATAACTGCGAAACGTCGATAGATTTAACGTTCAATTTCACCCTTCGTTGGGTTTATCGACTCTTATTCTTGTGATATGCCCCCCCTCTCAATTCTCGCAAAAAAAAAAACCACAGCAATTTAAAAATCACCATATCACAACACAAGAATTAAGCGTTCGCTTAACGACTTACCGCCAACGAAGAGTTAATCTTATCCTCTATCTCGCAGTTATAATCAGCATTTAAAATCTTAGTTATAGTTATATGGGATATTGTGCTTTTTGTGAAACGAAACCTCGAGAAACTTGGTTGGGTTCATACTGTAGTGAGTGCCGACAACTGAAAAACCTTTGTAATGTTTATGGGTATGAGCGAGTCTTAGGTATTCTTAAAGAGGTGTGTATTAGAAACGAAGACCAACTTGAGCGTAAGATATTAGCGAAAAAGATTAAGAATGACGATAAAGATATTGCTGAACTTAAGCAACACGAGACAAGCGAAGAGAAAGAAATGGTCGTTAATCCTAAGATTATAGACGAAAAGAGCGAATTTTACCTAAGACGGCAGAGCGACAGACTTAGAGAAAAAAAATAATTAATTAAATACACTTAAAACCTTGCTGTATAATAGATATATGAAGTATTCAAGTGTAGTTAGAAAAGATAGATTAAATATAGCGTGTGAGATTTACCCCTTGTTATCAATCCATAAGAGAGAAGAGGGAGAAGAGTATAAGGCATTTCCTATGAAGTTTTATACAGAGGAGATAACTAAAATTGTAGAAGACCATAGTATCCTAAAATACATAGACGATAAAAAAAATATTGCTCGTTCTTTGTTTGATATTAACTATAAAGATTTTAAGAGGTTTTCGGTCGATAAGACTACGAAACCCGCCACGTATAAGTGTATCGAACCAGTCGAGATAGGACTTACCAATTAACCTTTCTGCTCCAATAGTTAGCAGAGTTCTTATCGTTTTTCGTTAATTTGCCTTCTTTATTCTTAATCCCACCGCTCCTCGCCATATAGGATTTTTGACGTGCCTTAGAAGCACCGCTCTTGCCGTCGCCCATAGAACTATCGCCAAAATGGATAAGTCGTTTAGACCCTCCCTTCATTACATAGACCATTCCTTTCTTACCCTTACGAGTAGATTTCATAGGTTTATATAACGGTTTAGAATCATTTGCTTTTTGTTTTTTTTCGCTCATTATATATTACTGAGATATTTTTTCTGCTTACCACTATAGTAATCATACTTAGGTGCGGGTTTGGGTGCTTCTAACTCTACAGTTGCTACCCATTCCTCTATTACTTCTCTTGGTGTAAAGTCGTTATCGTTAATCGAACACTTCGACCGACAACAAAAACTAATTTTTATTCTTTCTATAAGGTCTTTGAGTAGTCCCATTACCTATATATGAGATTTTATTTACATATCCATAACGGATATTTGACCGTTTTTCAAGTTCATAATCTTAAGGTATTCGACCCAAAAGAACATAGTTCCAGTCTTCGCTGTAGTGTCGGTGTCTGCTGTGCCGTCTCGTCTTAGACTAAAGAGAACTGGGGTTGAACCTATCCTCATAGCGTTCATAGGGGTATCGCCTCCCGCCTTGTATCTTGCGAGGTTAATGCCTAAGTAGTTAAGGCGACCCTCCATAGTTGCCTTAACGTTAGCAGTATCGATTGAAGCACCTTGTGAGACCCTTGAGAAGTCGCCTACCTTATTGCCGAAGGGGGCAGAGGGGACATTAACGGGGTGTGCGGGCATACCAGCGGGGATATTAACGAGAGTTGCGTTCTGTTTCGCTACCGAGATATTATCAACCCATACATCGTCGTTAGTGGTATATCCACTTCTAACACCTTTACCAAAACTTCTTCGCTCATACATAGAGGGTGGGATTGTGTATTGTGCTTCTCCCGTTTGCTGTAAGTAATTAAACTCTTCTGCTCGGTTATCGACGTCTCTATCATAAATCATTAAGTCATTAACCCTAACGTTCCATTTCTGTCCGTTGAGTAAATCACTTCGAACTGAACCAAGTAGTTTATTAGCGTCATTACCGCCACAGTCCATAACCTTTGCTACCCATATCTTCTGTATAGCACGACCAGTCATACCTATACTAAAGTCTTCTTCCTTAACTCCAGCAGAGACGTTGAGTGTTTTACGAACTAATACAACTTCTCTAAAAGGCATATTGATACCAGCACCGTCTCCCCAAATAGTATTCTTTATCTGTGCTTGAACTTCTGCGTTGTAAGTAAGAAAATCGAGGATAAGTCTTGGTTCTAACACCTTAAGCGGTTTAGCAACTGCCGTGACGCCCGAACCAGCATATAACACGTTATCTTTAGCGGTGTTGGTGTTGTTAGGCGACCAGTCAATCTCAATCATAATTTTACCTTCAATATTATTGGTATCGAGTTGTGCGTCCTTAAGGATTGCGAATAACTGGTGTAATTTTAAAGAGCATTCGACTTGATAGTTATGACCCTTTGCTGGGACACTTGGTCCTAACTCTTTATCGCCTGGGGTTCTTAAGATTCTACCAATATCCATATCCATATTACCACCATTATTTACGATATTATTATCGGCATAACTGAAGAAATCACTTACTTCGGTCTTAACTTCGTGAGGTTGAAAGTGATATTTCATACCAAGATATTTACCCACTTCATTTAATTCACTAATGACTTTACCATTAACAAAAAGTCTTGCTCTTAACATAGTATCATACAAACCAGTTAGCGGTAAGGGTCTCGCCATAAAGGTTGAACCAGTCCTATCGGTTGCTTGTCCGTCGCAAAAAACCTTCCAAATCATAACACTATCACTATCTAAAATATTCTTGTGTGGTATCTCCCAACGTGTTATCACTTGAGAATGACTTAATGGTTCTAAAATTTCACTATGGATTTCGAGGGTTTGGTCTTCATTTTGAGTAGCATTTAACAACGTGCTTGGTAATAACGACATTTTATTATAATAAGCAAAGAAAATAATTTTGACGATTAGTCTTAATAAACTTTTTCAAAAGTTTTAACAAAAGACTTGACGGTAATTACTTAAACCTTGTAAATTGTAAATTAATTGAGGTTATTGTATTACCCGAATTGTTTTGATACTTAATATTCCTTGGTGGGTCTTGGTAGTAATGAGAGAATTTACCCGAATAAGTATCCATACCGAAAGCGTCCCAAAACGTTAAATTTCCAGTATTAGTAGCACACGTTGCCGTTAATTCTAAATGGTCGTTTGAGAATTCACCCCAAACTCTAACTGCTCTGTATCCTACGCAATCTATAATTACATTTTGTCCGTCATTCAAAGCACCACCATTAAAAGTTAAGTTAGTATCTTGTGTAGTATCAAAAGTGCTTACGTTTAACTTGTTGTCGGTTTCATTCACGCAATCACCAACCTTATCTATATCCAGTTCTATATTGTTTAATGACTCGTCGATAGTCGTAAGTGTTGGTTCATAAACCTTAAGTCTTCCTTCGTGTAAGGCAACTTCCCTTCGGCGTAAGTGGTTAGAGTGTTCGTCATACCCAGCGATTTCTACTTTATTAGACATTATTATAATAAGGTGAGAAAATAAAAATAAAAAGATAACAAAATTATTCGATACTCTGTATCCGCTGATTAGGTTGGATAACAAGGGTATTCTTATTTAAGAAGAAAGTGAAAACGCCAAAGGGTATTGCTACGTTATTTGCTGGGTCTTGTAATGCTGACTCTATCTCTGTAGATATTGTCCCACCAGTTAAGTCTATACCTTGACCCGAGATTTGGTCGAAAGATACACCTAAAAAGTAATTGTTTGCTTGAAGTGTTGCGAGATTTTGACTTGTAATATGAGTATGCTTAACGTCTTTATAATTCTCAAATGCCGATAACGAGTTAAGCATAATTTGAGGGTTCTTCTCTGCTATAATCTCTACTGCTGGGTCGCCGTCCCCTCGCTCTGTAATTATTTGATATTCATTAGGATACCGTTGTCCGTTTCGGTGAAAGGTTAATCGTTTCATACCAACATTCCAACCATTAAAGGCATTCGCACCAAAGTTGTTATTGCTATCTGCTTGTTGTCCGTAATTATTAAGATACTTTACTGGGACGAATTTTTGAAGCATAGATAGACAACCCCTTAATCCTACCTTGTTAGTGATTGTAGCGTTGGTGGATTGGATAACGTTATAGAGTGAAGACCACGTTAAGAACTCAAGGGTGCTTGGTTGCGAAGGCATAGCGAGTTGCTGTGCTGATTTGTATAAGAGTGGTGCGTTGAGGATAACGTCGCTTAACTCATAAACAGTTGTCGCTCCAGCGTTAGAGAAAACATTTGAGTCTGGAGCAAGTGTAATCTCAAGTTCAAGTCCGCCTAATAACCTTAAGTCTAAGTTCTGCGACTGAAACATACCAGCGTATAACTGGATAGAGCAATCTTCACCAACATTATCGGTAAGACCACCAGCACCACCGCAAGTAATAAATTTTCTCATAAGGACTTTGTTGTTTTGGACTGAAGCAACTAAATCTTCTTGAGGTTGTCCTTGCTGTCTTCGCTGAAGAATGCCTTGACCGACTGAGAGTTGTTCGTGATTTCGCTGAGTCATTAAGTCTCGAGTTGAACTTAACGTTGGGTGGGCGATTGATACTAACTGGTTATAATTATGGATTTGTTCGCAAATAGAAGTAGCATATCTTCGACTCGATATGGTTAAGGTGTTAATTACACTTTGAACCCCGATTTTAGGGTCAAGATTAGTGTTGTCTGTATGCTGAACGTTAGTCCCGTCTGTTTGTTTAACCTTAAACTTAAACTGAAGTCTTGTTTCGGGGGCAAGTAAAAATGCGTCTTGTTCTGCTATAGAAAACCGAATAACTGGGTTGCCTTTAGAGAAAGAGAATATCCCATCGCCCGAAGCGTTGCTTGGAGTGATTTTAGTGTAGCGTTTAATTTGAGTAGCAATCCTATCATTTACCGACATTTTATTATAATAAGCAAAGATTTTAATTTTGCTGATAATACTAAAAAGAAATTAGAAAAAAATTTAATACATTACACTAACGCCTTGCGGTGTAATATTAAGTCTGCGGATATGACTAACGTATGAGAAGAACTGTTTATTGATAACTGGGACAACTGCGTTAAGTCGTTTGTCTGTGCTTAAATAATCTAAATAGATTCTTGCCCCTTTCATAGTTAGCGGTATCGAACCACCATAAGAACTTAATGCTCGACCCACAACAAAATTATTGTGGTGTTTTCTTAAAGACCTCACATTACACCCAGCAGACCTTAATGCTTTCTCTAATTCGGTCAGTTGTTCTTGTGCTACGTTGTGCTGAAATGTGGATAAATTACCACAATTCACGGGTCTAACTGGTTGTCGGTCTTCGCCAATTTGAAACTGGTAGGTATCGAGGTCGTCATAAGTCCCTTCAAAACTATATGGTGCTGTAAGAATATTATTACCTCCTAACGGTTGTCCGCCATTTACCCCTATCGCTAAAATACTTCTTGCTCTACTTGAGTAGCAAGGTATCTCTAAAGTCGCAGAATTCACGTTAGCATAAGTATTAGATTTGTAGCAAGTATAAGAAGGCACGTCGATAGAGAAACCTTCAGTCGCTACCTTACGTGCTTGTTCTTGGACGTATTGTTCGGGTGGGACTACAACTTGTAAAACCAACTGGGGGACAGATACTTCATAAGTAAGTGTGCCGTTATTGTCCCAAGTAGTCGCTGGTGTCGCACCGTGTTCGACGCCTAAAGGATTAAAACCAACCCTTAAATCTATACCATTATGAGTGTCGATAGCACCAAAGGCACAAGTGAGTTTAGTATCACCACCGTTGTCTTCTATAGCAGTAATATTACCAGTCGATACTCGTGTGATTTCAGCGTTTTGCCCTCCGTTGCCTCCCTCACCGTTAAGATTAAGTCCTTGACCTAAACTAAAGGGTTGGTCGTCGAGATATGCTGAAGATTTACTGTTTAATTTTGGGAATTCTGTGCCTTGAACGTTGCCGAATACTACGTTCGCTAATGCTGTAGCACTATGGGGGTGGTCTGCGATAGGGACACCATTACATTCAAATCCAGTTGTAGTTAAGCACCGAGGGTGATAACCCGATTGGATTACTTGTAAGCACTTACGGGGGTCTTCTAAAGTCATTTCAATCTCAACGTCGCCAGTCATACCAACTGGGAAGGTTTGAGTAGAACCAAAGATACCACTAAAGTTCAAATCGAGGATACACTTAACCACAGCACAAGGATTATCAGTTGATATATCGATACCAGCACCGAGTTTATTAAGTCCTTGATATCCAGTAGCATTACCCGCCTTATCTAAGACTTCGCACACTTCACTCATACCGAGGTCTTGTCCGTAATCATACTTAAGAACCTTAAGCAGAACGTTTGGGTGGTCGATTTCTTCGACTATGTGTCCGCCTATAAGTAATCGCCAAGTCCTTATCAATACGTCAGCACCCATTTCATTAGTAAATTCCATTTTTGCTTTAGCATTTTGGACTTCAAGGTTAAATTGGAGGTAAGAGGTATGAAAATCTACATACCCTAAATGACTACCTATTCTAAAGCGTATCTTGTTGTTAGGTCCAAATTGAGTTCCATTCTCGCTCTGCTGGACTACAGAGTAATTTTCAACGGGCATAGAAGCACTTGTTTTCAACGACATTTTATTACAATAAGCAAAGATTTTAATTTTACAAAGTTATCTTAATAACGCTTAAAATTATTGCGAGAATTCATTTGAAATGCGTAGGCGTATGGATTGTCGATAGCGTTAGCGGGTTGTCGAGATAAGACGTTTTGAGTTGTCTTTAATGCTTTAGACTTAAGTTTCTCTTTTTCTTTTTTCTCAAATTCTACCATTAACTTAACTCGTTCGTCTTCTCGTATCTGTGCTTCGAATTTTGCTACGTCTGTATTAACTTGTTCTTCGTGGTTTCGTTTATCTACCTTCTGCTGTTCTCTCTGTTGATACATATTAGCAACACCACTAATTATCTTATCATAATCTATTTGAGGTTGTTGATACATTTGTTGCTGTTGATTGTATTGCTGTTGTTGGGCGTAAGGCGTTTGTGGTAAAGTCTGTTGTGGGATAGGTGCTGGTTCTTGATATTCAAATTTAACTTTCTTCGGTTCGACCTTAACTGACGCCTCTGCCTTAACTGCTTTCTTTTCTTTCGCCTTACCCATTCGGTTCTTCATACTGGTTTCTCTGCCTCTTGCTAATGCGTCTAACTGTGCTTGAGTCATTTTTCGTTTCTTCTTCTCTTTAGGTTGAACTGGTTTGGGTTGTGGGATAAATCCTTCTTGTCCTTCTTCTACACCATTTCGGTCCATAGGCGTAATATCGTTGGTGGGTTTAATCTCAAGTTTCATATTAGGGTTTTCAAACATTTCTTCATTACCTTTCTTAACTCTACTCTCTGCCTCTTGAGTTAAAGAGTCTTGTGTCGTTTGACTTATCGATACATCGGGCATACCTCTTGCGTTCATTATATATATAACACAAAGAAATAAAATCTGTGTAAATATCCGTGTAAATAGCACAAATTCTGTGTGTTGTGATATGGTTGATTGAGATTTTCTGTGAAATTTTTTTTTGAGAGAACTGAAGACCCCCTCATATCACAAGAAAGTATCGTTAGTCGAAACTCGTTGGTTTCTCGTCTTTGCTTAAGTTTAACATATATTTCTTGCCGACCTTCATAAATGCTTTTCTCATATTGAAATCCCCAAGGACAGTTTTATCTTTAGACCAACCCGGGACTGGTAAGGCGGTAGAGTTAGAAGCAGTCGGCAAGGATTTCTTATTAGTCCCATATAAGATTAACATTTTACCGACTTTAGGCATAAAAAACCATTTAGGTTTGCCTTCACTATCAAATGCTCCCCTATACTTTGCCTCTAAGGCAGTATATACTGGTCCGCCATAATACATTTTCTTCTGTTGCTTAGGGTTAAGTAGCGTCCCAGCGTCATTAACGAATCCTTGAAACTTAGGGTTATCTACCAATTTAGCGTCTCTTCGCTTTCTCACCTTACCCGTTGCTGGGTCTTTCTCACCCACATAGACTTTAGGTAATTCAGTATTACCCATAACATTACCGCTTTCACCGTAAAGAGTTTGACCCCCTACCCCTAACGCCGTCATACTTGGGACTGGTAAAGGTTTCTCTGCCTCTTCTTTTGCCCTTCTCGCATTATAATCGGTCATATATTCTCTAACACCTTCAGCGTCTTTAGTCAAAAATCCTAATTTTTTATCCCTATACATTTTAATCAATCCCGCCTTGTGGTCTAAATGAAAGAAGTTCTTTGGTTTAACTGCTAAAGCACTCGTTGCCCCTATCGTCTTAGTAGTATCAAGTGTCGGTAATACAGCGTCGGGTTTAACCATATATGGATTGGCGAGGGCGTCAAATGCTAAGTCAAACTTCTTACCTTGATTTAAGTTATTTATGATAGCGTCTCGGTCGGGGTGGTTCTTACCTTCGAATAAGATAGAGTGGATAAAGTCGTCTGTTATGCTTGAACTTAATTCGTCTTGGTCGTCGTCTGCTCCAGTAGTCTCAAAGTTAATACCACCCATACCACTAACGCTATAGTCTCCGTCGCCTTCGTCCCCCATAGTCCCTAACTTTCGTCCATAAGGGTTATTTGATTCTTTCATATTTTCGCTGAGTGGGACGTTATCCATACCTCGTTCTAACATAAGACTAAAGACTTTTTCAGTTGGGTCGCTCCTAAATCTGCCTTCGATTAACGGTTCTCTACCTCTAAATGTCCCCATTCTCTCCTCACCCTTTTCCAAGTATTCAAGCATACCGCTTTCTTTTTGCTCTTTCTCGTCATAAAAAAACATATGTTCTGCGGTTTCAGTATATATACCCTTAACTGTCCCAAGTCTATTTCCACTCTTAACTAAATCTGCCTTAACTTCTTTCATTCGTGCTAAGTGCTTGTGTTCTCTTTTGCCTAACTTCTTACCAGCATCGCTTCTCTCTGCTCTTTGTCTTAACCCTCCAGTCGGCAACTTAATCGCTGGTAGTGCTTCTTCTTCTTCTTCTTTTAATTCGGGCATAGTGTGTGGTTGGTCTATATCATAGGTTAATGGGTGCGAGACAATATCTACTAATTGGTCTGCTCCAAGCGAAGCATAGAGGTAATCGTCTTCGAAACTCGATACCGCCAACGCTCCAGCACCACTCATAACACTCTCCTCAGTATCAATCAATACTTCTAAATGCTCTTTAACCCAAATCTCTTCTGTTGCTTCGTCGTAATGCGTTAGGGCGAACTCTAATATTGCTTTGCGTCGTGCGTATTCTTCGATTGGATTAAGTCCCGAAGCAAACCCGAGCGTTGCTTTTTGAGGTGCTATCTTTGACCTCGATTTACGTGCTGGTCTTAACTTACCTTTAGCGTCATACTTGTTTTTAGATAATCCCGCCGAAGGGTGGGGGTCTCCGTTCTTCTTAGTCATAGGGTAATTTCCTTGAGGCATTTTATATAATAGGGGCAGAAAATAAATTAGTTCTGCCTTACGAATTAGAGATAAGTTAATACTTTTTTTTAGTTCGTTCCATTCGGTTTTTCGGTTTAACCTTAAATGGTTTGGTCTTTGGTTTAGTCATACCTTTTTTTTTAGGCATATAATCTTTAGAATCATCGTCGTCAGTCTTATTACGCTTAACGCCGTGGTCTTTCTTAGTCTCTCGTCTTGGTGCTTTCTTACCTACCTTACACCCTTTTTTACCGCCTTTGTCGCCAATTTTACACCCGCCTTTTTGCTGTCTTGTCTTCATTTATATATATAGGCAACATTTTATAAATGGTCCATAGGCGTTGCGTCAAGATTATTATTAGGCGTCATACCAGCGTCGCTTTGACCGAAACCACCCCTCAAACTTGGTTCTAACTGACCTTTAGGGACATTAAGTCTATCGTAGTTCATAGGTGCTGATAATGGTTTGCCGATTACACCTTGATTAACTGCTTCACCAGCACCCTCCACATTACTTATATCGAGAAGGATATGACTTTCAATCACGTCTGTCGCAAGTGTCCCGTCGGGATTTCTAATAGTAATATCTAACTCGTTAAGTGTAATCTCTGTAGCATTTCTTAGCGGTATCGTGTAGGGGAAATAGTCAAAATAGAATGGACCTTTGTTAGACTTACCACCGTCTCCGTCGTCGTGGTGTCTCGGCACTTTACCAACCATTTTAGTAAGACCTTGCGAATTACCTACTGGTTTAGAACCTAATATACTATCTTTTTTAAATGCTTTGCCTATATAAGACTTGTGAGGTAAATTATCAACGTTTATCATTAGGGTTGGATTGGTTGCTAATTGCTGGTTTGGGATTAACGAGGTATCACTTGAGACTGTAGATTTACTTGGGACTACATATTTATCTTTAGAATATCCAATCATTTTACCAAAATCGGGTTCGACTTGAGGGTATAATTCAAAGTAATCGTTATCGTTAATTGCTTGACTTGTAAGTAGTTTTACATTACTAACTTGAGATACAGTTGCGGTAGCATTAACGATTTCAGCGTTGCCGAATCCCATAAAGAACCTATAACCATTATTAACTTTAGTATCTTTAAAGGCAGTCCCCATAGCAGAATTAAATTCATTATCCACGTTTGCTTGTAAAGGTGATTTTGCTTCACCAGTCCCGACTCTTACTCCAGCGTCAGTTATTTCTTCTATACCGTATTCAGTTGTTTCAACATAACCATAACCAGCATTAACTACATTTATAGTCCCAGTAATTTTACCGTCTGCGTCAGTATCGGCACGAAAGTTTGCCGAGGTATTAGCATTACCATAACGAAATAGTGCTTGGGTTTGGTCGGGGGTAAAATCAACTCCACCGTAATCGCTACCGTCTATGATAGTCCCAAGGGTCTTAATGCCGTCATACTCTATGACTGGGACAGCGTGTTCGTCCAGTAATACTAAATCACTCTTATCACCCAAAACACTTACCCATAACTGAACCTTGTTAGAATTGCCTTCAACTCTTACTATAAATAGAGCATTTGCTGAGGTAGACCAATCGAAAGAACCAGTTATATCTTCGTAAGGTGCTAAGATAGGTCCAGTTCCTTTTTCGTTGTAAGCATTAAAGTCTCTTCGCTTATAAACCTTACCACTTGGGTATTGGGTAGCAGTAGTGTCTCCGTCCCAACCTTGAAATCGATATACCGATAACGCCGAGTTAAAATTAGTTGCTGGTTGGACTGAGTAATAACCGTCATTTTGAACTGTATTACCCCAAGCACTATCGACTATCCCGTTAGAAGCACCGCCGACTGCTGTAGCGACTTCAACTCGTTTTTCTTCTTCAATCACAGAGACATAGAAATCTCCGCCAGTTGAAGGCATACTGAACTGAAATTCACTATAGGTATCGGCAACCAAATTTTGACTTAAAAATCCATCGACGTTATAACCAGTCGCTAAAAACCCCGCTGTGGTTCGGTCTAAAGTATCGCTGGTCTTACTTGCTGAGTTATCAGTATAAGTGTAGTTAGCACCAACGCCAACCAAAGCGGTAGGTTGAACGTTGCTTGAACCCTTGTTAGTTGTCGAACAAGTGATAGTTGGACCATTACCAGCGTCGGGATTATCACACGCTATAAATGGGTGTAATTCTAAATTCTTCCAACTCGTTTGACTTAACACTTGATTACCACCATTAATATTAAAATTGGTGTAAGAACCACCGACTCGCTTGTATTGGTAGGTAGGATAAACATTATCACTTGATAAGGTGATTTTATACATATCATTTTTTCGTGGGACAAAATCAATATCGATTCCTATATCTTGTCCGCCTTCAATAACCTTAACTTTAATAGCACCAGTAGCGTCAGCGTGAAATACTAAACCACTCGCTACCCATAACAAGTTAGCGTTATCGGCAACTTGCTTAACACCAACAGCGGGGACACCAGCAGTAAATTCTTGAGTAAATCCTAACACGATACCTTTACTTGTTGAGGGTGCTGTAGGTAGGAGTGGATAACCAGCACCAGTCCAGTTCATTTGAAATTCACCGAAAGACCCACCTTCATTTAGAGTTGGGACATATTCAGTTTCTAATTGACTTGCCCCTAAGACATAGTTAGAAGTCCCAAGTGTTATCCCAGTCCAAGGTCCGTGTCCTCGTGCCTTAGGGATTGGTCCAAAATGGACGAAACCGTTATGATTTCGAATCGTTAATGCTGTTTCGACTTTGTTTAGGGTAGTAGTATCCCACGATTTATTTAATGACGGCACTAACGTTAAAGGTATATAAGAGTTGGTGATACTAAATTTCTTATCTTTGTCGTCATAGACAACTGAAAAATTATAACCCGAAGAGTGGTAGTGTTGATTAAGTGAGGATTGTATCTCTTGTGCTAACGAGTTAGCGTCATAAGTCCCCGCTGGGATACCGATAACCTCTCTCGCCACCGTAGGGTCTCCTACCTTAATCTCAAAGGCATTACCGCCTTGTAAGACTACATAATCCACTCGACGTTCAAACTGGATATTGATAAGCGATATTCGAGAGTTAGGGTCTATGATAAGACTTTCGCTGAACTGATTTGAAAATTGATAACCATTATTGCTTTCGACTGACTGAACCGATACTAATACCATTTTATTAATATTAACACAGAAAATAAAAATAACTAAAAATCTTAATAATGACTCATTACTCCCGCTTGTGCTTGTTTAGAAGTATCGAGTGAAACTGAAGTTGCTTGACTTGTATTAGAAGCAACTGGTTTAGCGAGTTGTGCTTGTGCTTGTTGATTTCCCGCCACTTGTTCGTTGTGTTCTTTTCTTGCTTCAATACCTCCAAATATCGACATACCTAAACCGATTAAGTCGCCTATAGGACCAAGGGCGTCCGCTACAGCACCAGCAGTCTCGAGTCCAGCACTTACTCCACTCGCTACCTTAGAACCAGCATTAACGATATCGTCTCCCACACCAGCAACACCTCTACCTACGGCGGATACTTGACCCGATAAGTTCCCAATTTGCCCTTGGACGTCTGCGAAAGCACCCCCAATTTGACCCTTAAAGTCGTCGAGTGCTTGAGAGATTGAGGCGTGGACGTTGGTTGAAGTATCGGCATTAGCACCCATACGACTAACTCCCGCCGTAGCACTTGTTCTTAAAGAACTAACACTATCGGCAAGAGCGTTATTAGCGGATTGGTCGCCAATCATAGAACTAACTGATAAAGGACTTTTACCACCTCCGCCTTGCGAGAACATATCACTCATACCACCAGCAACACTTCGACTACGACTACCGAATGCCCTTGCCCCAGCACTATCACCACTCATAGAACCTAAAGCGTTAAAGTCTGTTGAGGCACTCGAACCTCGTTGAGCGTCTATAAGACTATTCTGTGTTGTGCGTATATCACTTGAAATACCTTGGTTGGGTTTAAGCAGATTAACCATATCGTCATTAACCTCTTCAGTCCCCCCTGGACCTAACGACTTACCGCTATCTTCTTCTCCACCTTGTCCTCCTATGGTTGGTTTTGGTGCTAAGGTTGCTTGTGTGGTTGCTGTCTGTAGGGTCGGGTCTAAAGTTCGGGTTATATCTGCCGCTTGAGTATCGCCTAAACCACTCCCACCACTCTTTAGGGATAAGTCGCCTTGACTTGCTGAACCACTACCACCCATATTTGCCCCTTGTGCTTCGTCTGCTGGTAAAGGTTTAAGGTTAGTTTGAGTTGGTTGTTGTTCTCCACCCGGACCTAACGTCTTACCAGCACCTTCCGTCCCACCTCCACCGCCTATCGTTGGTGCGTCGGGTTGTGCCGAGGTTGTAGTCTTAGTCTTTACTCTTATTTTTGCGTTAGGTAATTTTTTATTAAGTAAGTCTTGGATACCACCAGTCCCAAAGGGTTTATTAACTGCGTCTGCTACGTCGCCTACTGCCGATTTAACTTTATTACCGACTGCCTTAAACTCGTCGTATGCCTTACCGACTTTCTGTCCCGTTGAGCGTATATCACTAACGCCTTTGGTGAAACCTTGTATAGAACCTAATTTCGCTTGTGTCTGTCCCGTCTGTGCTTGTAAGGCAGAAGGGGCGTCAAACTTTAACATCGCCATTCTATCGCTCATCGCTTTTTGAAATTGTGCGTCGTTATTGCTACGACTTCTCAATCCTCCAATTGAACTATTAAAACTACTTGCGTTGCTGGTCGCCATTTTCTGTTATACTATTAGCAGAGATTTTTTTATCATTCTCTAAACTATTACCACCACCCACAAAGTCTTCGTTATACCTACCGTCCTCTGTATATTTAGACCAAACGTGTTCTGTAAAACATTTATAAACATTAAAATCACTATCTACATACATAAATTTATGCGGTTCTTCAACACAAGCGTTGTAGAGGTTATAACAGTTCTCTTTAGACCCAAGACTACCCATTTCTTCCATCATTTTCTCTATCTCTTTAAGATTACCCGACCTAAAAAACGCCCAATTGGTAGTGTTATTACGACAGACTGGCGGTAATTCTCTTAGATTCTGTGTCGATATAATCATACTAATACTCCAGTGCCTCGCCTTAGACGTAAGGTTATAGACCAAAGAGTTATACTTGGGTATTGAACCGATAACGTCATCGAGTATAATGAGTTTCATACTTCGTTCGTGCTTCTCTTTATCTTTAACTGAGTCTATTAACTCTTGGATTATCTGTTCGCTGTATGCTTCATATACATTCTCTTTACCCGCCTCGGCAATAAGAAACCTACTACTACTATCACTATGGATTGTAGGTGATATGATAAGGATTCTTTCAAACAACCCTCTCAACATTTCGTCTCTTAAAATTAAGTTATTTATGACTACCGACTTACCACTACTACGTGGTCCAACCAAAGTCATAACGAAGCACTCGCCTTTACTGCCCGGTAAGGGTAAAGGCACTTCTCTATCCCAAGTGGGTTTATCGTCGTCCTTCTTAATAGTATAGACGTTTAAATCTACGTTAGAGTTAAATTGTGGTCCGTCGCCATTTGTGTCTTTCTCGATAGGTTCGGTATCTTTTTTTTCTTTATCCATTATATATATATGAAGAAAAAATTAACAGAGTTGAAACAGAAGAAGATAGGGTATCACGACGAACAAGTTAGACCCAAAGACCCAGACCAATTTATGACGCCAAGAGACCAACAACTCTTAATGCGAGAGCGTGGTTATGCTAATTCTAAGCAGAGGGTTAATAGTGATTTTGTATTCCAACACCCACAACTTAAAAAGAATACCAAGGGGTATGATAAGATTACTGGTGAGATAGAGCAAAGAGGCAGACCAGCAGATAACCAAGACAAGATATTCGTAAAGAAACCCGAACCCGATAAGTCCCAAGACCAAATCCGTAAAGAGAAAGAAAAGAATGACGCCAAGAGACGTGAAGCATTAAATAAAAAATTATATAAGGATAGACTTAAGACTAAATGGGATAGAGGGTGGTAAGTTATATCCGCAAGTCGATAGTGATAACGAAGTTTTCTTGTGCTGTGATATGGTGATTTTTAAATTGCTGTGGTTTTTTTTTTTGTGAGAATTGAGAGGGGGGGCATATCACAAGATTATTATAAGAACAGTAATCTAAATAGTATCATAACAGTTGTATTTAATTATATTAAAACGGTTTGCGAAAGACCTTCTACACCTATCGGGATAGTATAACCAGTTGCTTACCATAGGGCGACTCACCACTTCAAATCCGTCAAAATACATTACGTTTAACTTCTTAGCAATATCGTTTAGGTTATTGATACCGTCAAACCGTGTAAGTGTGCCGTTAGGGGCATCGACCTCCACGGCATATTTAATTGTGTTGTCTCGCTGTCGGGGCATTTTACTCTTATATATTATATACGACAAATCTTTAAATCAGTTTTATTTTAATCTAAGAAATTATGCTCTTGATAAGGCATTAGTTCGTCTAAATCTATAAGCATTTGCTCCTCTTCGTCCTCGTCAATTAACAAGGCGTCCTCTTCGTTAAGTGTCTTGTGTTTGACTACGTCTTGAACTTGTTTAATGAAGTGTTCGTCGATAACGATACCCTTACCCATACGAGTCTTAACAACCTTCGGCGTTGCGATATCGCTAAGTCCCTCTTCAAGTTTAACTGGTTTGCCTCGCTTCACCAAGGCACGAATATTAATCTCAAACTTAGTCATAATTTTTTTCTCGAAGTCGCTGACGTTCTTACAACTATCGAACTCTATATTATTCTCCATTTTATAAAGTTTGTATCTCTCGAACAGACCCGATAACGTTAAGGTCTTACCCATAACACCAGCATAAGGTTCTTCTTCACCCTTAGCGAGAGCGTCAAGTAATTCTTTGAAGAAATAGATAACGGCGTCATTACCTCTCGCCATTAATTCTTTGCGATACTGAGTCTCAATCATAAATGACTCGTTAGGTTGAACTTGTATATGAGAGAATTGGTGATAGTCTTTAATGATATATCTGTGTATGAAGTTCTCCCAACCCTCGAACGAGTCGATAGCACGAATGAGTGGTGTGAAATAATCATTATCACCGATTTTGTGAGGACTCACACGATTAACTTGCGACCGTCGAACTGGGATAAATGGTGGTATCGAATAGAAGTGATTTGTGTTTATAATGAGATTAGTGTGTAAGTCCATTTTATCTGGAGCAGTCATAAACTTACGAGAGGTCATTTTGTCTTCAGTAATTAACGCCTTGATAAAGTCCCAACCCGCCTTGATATCCTTATCACTTGACGTCTCGGGCATTTCCTCAAGAGTAGTTAGGACGTTGGTGTCCCAGTAATCGGTAAATTGGTCTTTAATCATTTTGTTAAAACAACTGTTAAGCATACAAACGTGTTCGCCGAAAACGTGAGTCATAAGACCACTTGAGAATAACGACTTACCAGTCCCCATACCTTTCGAGTAATGAACTAAGGCAACGTGTGTCCTCTCACCAAGAACAACGACCTTGTGTATCCAACCTCGATAGAAGGCATAGAGTTCTTCATTACACTCGTCCTCACCCTTACCATTCCAACACAATACATTACGGATATGATTATTAATTAAATCACCGTAAGAGTCAAACTCGGTCTTTTTGTAGTTAGGTATATACTTCATATTATACCCTTGAAACGTGTTAAAGACATTTGGCGGTATCGTAATCTTGTTGCTTCGCTTAAGTCCGTATGGTTGAAATATGACTTTGTCGTAAGTAATTCGCTTCTCTTTGAACCACCACTTAGCGGTATTAACTGCCTTGCCGTTGGGATAACAAATCATTTCGATACCAGCATATTCCAAGAACGAACCCTTATCTTGAAACTCACCGATATCGATAATATGACCTTGTGTGTTATACTTGCGAAACCAAATGGCGTTTTTCTTCATACCAGCAGTCATAATGAAGAAGTGATTGTAATAAGCAAGAACCTTCTTACCACGCTCACCTTCGTCTTGGATATTAAACTTTAAGTCGTGAAGATAACTTACGCAGAACTCCGTGCCGAATTGGTCCAACCACTTTGCTTCGATAGTCGTAAATTTACCCACGTCTTTACGAGCAAGTGAAGTGATTGTCCCAGTTCGTCGTTGTCCGTCAATCGTGTTGGTATCGATAATGTTTTGAACCCAACGCAAGTGTTCTTCGTCTGTGTATTCTTTAGTCGGTCCAGCACCGATACGGTTATTGTAAGGTGATTTACTCCGTATATCGATAGTCATATTGATAATGACCTCGGGGTCAATACCAACACCGATTAACTCACGAATAATACAAGTCATATTATTACTCGTAATATCGGCAACGTCGATAGACTCAACGAGTTCAACATACTTCATATTACGAGAACCCTTGATAATCTCACGCTTAGTCTTCTTCCATTTGCCTTTGAAGTAATGACTGATAATAGGCGATAGTTGTTTAATTACTTTGTCGGCGGGACAGTAAATTAACTTACGCTCACTACCCTCAACGAAGACCTTACTGACGTGTGGTGTCCCCTCGATACTATCTCGCAAGTAATCGATATTCATAAGTCGTTCGCCCGAAGGGTCAAATATACAAGGACACGCATTAGTCTTCTCGCCGAAGAAGTCGTCCTTACGAAAGAACAACTGATAAGTAAATTCTTCAGTAGTCTCGCACGAGCAATTGTGTTTAGACACATTACGCATAACGATATAGTCATTAGGATTCACGTTGAAGTTATCGATAAACCAGTCATAGTCTTTAGAGCAATCGAAGTCCAACACGGCGATACCGCCTTCGTATAAGACACCTAAATCCACGTCTGTCTTGTGAAATTTCTTCTTCTTAATCCACGACTGAAGTTTAGCATTATTCCACCTATCGCTTTGAGCGTGAGAGACTGCGAACCTAATACCGTCTGCTGGTCTCTTAGTCCCAACCTTAAGTGGGACTGGTATGATAACACCAAGGTCTTCGTTTGCCCTCATAACCTCAGTCCAAAAAAGCATAGACTTCTTAAATGCTTTCGACTTAACGAAAGGCAACTGTGTAGGCGTTGGTGGTATCGGCATAACCGTATCTGTATTTAAATCTGCGAGTGTGTGTATATTCGCCATTCTTGTTGTATAATATATATATATAATAATCCTTCAAATCGTTTTTCTTTAATCTATATTTAAGGGGCAGACGTTTTCTACGAGTTTGGTTTCTTCTGCCCCTTACCTCGAGGCAAAAGAAAAACGATTCAGTCAAATCTTCTGTAGATTGGATATATACCGACGGCAGAATGTCTCTCATTATCCAAAAAATGCTTACCAGTATCGCCGACTTGAAGACGCCAAGTCGTTTGACGTTCGACAAGTTTTACACCGATACGCTTAACAGACCAGAAGGTTATGACGAGTTTAACCCAGCGTTTAAACACTTGCCTTATCAGTATGCCGAGTTGTATGATACGAGTGCGAAATACAAACTGAAGGGAGGACAAAGTTGTTGTGTCTGTATGGAGGACAAACCAGTTAGGTCTATGTTGTTTTGTCGTGTTTGCTCCAACGGGTTATGCTCGGGGTGTTATCAAGGGTGTCGTCGTGCTGGTGGGACGTTCAAAGCAATAACGGCAATTGACGATATGAGTATGGACCAACACCAACCACCGTGTCCTACGTGTCGAGGTGAAGGGACGTTTGGTAATAAAGGTATAAAGGCAACTCGAGTCATAACGTTTGCGGACCAAAATGGTCTTACTTACACTTATGGTCCAAATATCTTTGCTGATAAGAAACTGAAGGCAAAGGTTCATAAATATATTAAAGGGTATAATAAAATGTGTGATATTATCCAAGAGAAAATCGACACCGATAAAGTTATACTTACAGATAATTTAAGGGCAATCGAAACAGACGATATTTACAACGATATCGGCAACGAGATTAATTCGTTCGAGCAACAGATTCGAGACTTGGAGCAAACGATTCGTGAGTTTCGTTCGGCGATATATGACTTGAGATTCAAGAGAGAGCAACACGTTAAGGATAACATTATTGGACCAAGTCCAATCGACGTCGAATGGTTAAAGGCAAACTTGGACTTGGATATGTCGTGGAATACACATAACATACCAACTATGCCTAAATTGGTTGAGGCATTAACGAAGAATTATCCAAGGGTTATGAAGAGGCAACAGTTATACGGCAACGACAAAAATGACTTGGATTACAACAGAGGTCTTCGGTTTGGATTACACGCAACGGGACGAATGAAGGGTGGGTTTAACGGTGAGTTGGACGATACCATAAGCAAGATTTCACAGAGGGTAAATTTATTGGGTGCTGGAGCAGTTATGGTTGAGAGAGAAGAAGACGCCGATAAACTTACTGACGGAGAACTCGAAGAGCAAATGAAAATGCTTCAAGCGATAATGGAGAAGAGAAAGGGTGGTGGTGGTGCTAAATAACGGCGGGATATGAGATAGAATTAAATATAGTTTGTGTTGTG
>TARA_R110002072_G_scaffold22432_1_pt1 | contig 28397 bp, 28 predicted proteins | sample TARA_R110002072 | Tara Oceans TARA_R110002072 (sample SAMEA4397118) | marine metagenome | biome: Polar Biome; feature: [SRF] surface water layer (ENVO:00010504); material: water (ENVO:00002006), including particulate matter (ENVO:01000060) such as... | depth 5 m
TTGAGCGAGCATAACAAATTGAGTGCTGGCGCCTCCCTGAAGAAATAGTGCTTGGTATCCTTTATTTTCAAGGCCCAATAATTCAAGAGAAAGGCTTTTTGCTTTTTCCATTACAGCGATGAAATCTTTGCTTCGGTGAGAAATTTCAAGGATGGATAAACCGGAATTGTTATAATCGAGTATCGCTGCTGCTGCTGCTTTAAAAACCTCTTGAGGTAAAATGCTGGGGCCTGCGCTAAAATTGTGTTTTTTCATGAAAACTGTTGAATGAAGTTTGGAACTATTTTAAGTTTGCTAAAATACTCACTAATCAGTTAAAAGTAAGCCTCTTTATATTAAATTTTTAACAAGAAATCAACAGTATCTATATTGTCTGCATATTCCCAAAGGTGTGGTTGTTGTGTTTTTCCGAATGCGACTTCATTTTTTGTAAACCCCGAAGCCACAACACATTGTATTGACTCACTTTCATTTTCAATTTTATGCTTTATCTCATCAATAGAGTTGTAGTATTCATAAAAACAGGTAGCAATAGGAGAGCTGTAACTTTTATCTTCTTTCAGCATAAAAAAACCATTGTCTAGGAATTTGAATTCGCTCATCAAATAGACCGCTTTGTTGTAGTCATAATTGTTGGCATATTTTTGTTTGTCGACCAAATAATTCCAGGGATAAACAGCCTTGTACAATTGATCAAAGTTGTATTCTTTAGGAACAAAAAGTTTTGATACATTTCGACAGCCCAAACCATAATACCTAAAAATATCTTCTCCCAAAGCTTTCAATTGACTTTCTGTTTCATTTCCTGAAAGAATTGCCACAGAATTTCTGTTTTTTCTGATGATATGAGGTTTGGTTTTAAAATAATATTCAAAATAGCGGGCTGTATTATCACTTCCTGTAGCGATAATGGCATCAAAGTCTTGTAATTTTTCGTTTGTAAATGTTATTTTCCCTTTGAATTCGGGAGTTGTATGTTCCAGGTATTTAGCGAGATAGGGCAGAAGTTGCTTGTCTTTTGATGATTGTTTAACCAAAACGTTATGACCACTTATCAAAACCGATAAAAAATCATGAAAACCCACTAAAGGTATATTTCCAGCCATAATGATAGCAACTGTTTTTGGATTGTTGTTTTCAAATTTATAATTGGATAACCATTTGTTGAGGTTTGATTCTGTGAGTGCTTCAGACCAACTTTTTAGGGCAAATTGAATATTATCAAGAGTAAACCAGCCATTGTGTTCTTCAGCTAGTTTGATTTGGTGAATCATCCCCTCAAAAAAAGAATTATTTTGAGGTATATTTTCTTTTTGAAGTGGCGTGTTGCCGACAAATTGCGATATGAATTCTCCGAGTCTTATAAATGCTTGTTTACGTTCTGTTAATGTCATGATGCAATTTGGTTATGAAATGTTTTGGCGTTATTTTTGTGCAAATTTACGCAAAGAAAAAGAAAAAGCTATGGCAATTATAATAACTGATGAGTGCATCAATTGTGGCGCTTGTGAACCAGAATGTCCCAATACTGCTATTTATGAAGGAGCAGACGATTGGAGGTATTCAGATGGAACTGATTTGGAAGGAAAAGTTGTGCTCCCAAACGGTAAGGAGGTGGATGCAGATGCCGTTCAAACCCCTGTAAGTGACGAAGTGTATTACATAGTGCCCGATAAATGTACAGAATGTCAAGGTTTTCACGAGGAGCCTCAATGTGCTGCCGTTTGTCCCGTGGACTGTTGTGTGCCAGATGATAGTCATGTTGAGACAGTAGAGGAACTTTTAGGCAAACAAGCCTTTATGCATAAAAAGTAAAAGTGCTAAGTAACTTCAATAAAGGAAACCAGACTCAAATCTTGAGTTTGGTTTTTTTTGTTTAAGCTTTTTTGTGAAACATTTTTTTAATAGTTTCGTCTTTACTATCACATTAATCAAAGTTGAATCTTATGAAAAAAATTACTTTTTTAATATTTCTTTTTTTAGTGGGAAACATTGTTTCTGCACAATGTGCATTTGACAGTACAATTACATCAGATCCTGATTTAAGTGGCGGAAACCAGGTGCAGTGTTCTGATCAGGTCATTGTTTTTACGGCTCCAGCCGGGTATGATAGCTACCAGTGGAAATATAAATTTTCACCCGGTGGAACGCCTACAGATTTTACAGGTGAAACAAACAATACACTAAGTATAGTCGCCGGTGACCTTGGTTTTGCCTATGTTTTTGTTACCATAACAGATGATGGTTGTACTGAAAATTCAAACGATATTCTATTTGACACTTGGATATTTTTAAACCCTGCAATAGAACACGATCCAGACACAACACTATGTTTTGGAGGGTCCTCAATAATTTCAAATGCTTTTGCTGGTCCTGAAAACTTTAGATGGTACAAAGACGGAGTTATTGTATTAGAAGGGCCTCAAGATTTTTATGAAGTAACAGAGCCTGGCTCATACTTACTTGAAGTATCTTATCCACAATGCCCTCAATTCTGGCTTTCCAGTGGAGTACCTGTACTATTTGATATGGTTGGAGAAGAGGTTATTATAGATGAAATTGATGGCACACTTTATACCACAGAAAATGGTATCGACTACAGTTGGTTTCTTAACGGTAATCAAATAGCAGGAGCAGACACTTTCTTTTACACGCCATTAGAAAGTGGAAACTATACGGTTGAGGTCGCTTTTCAAGGTCCGCCTACTTGCCTGGTTATATCTGAACCTTTTTTCTATGAGGTTTTGAATCTAAATGACACTGAGATCTTTAAAGAGGTTTACTTTCTCAATACAATAGCATCAGTTAATGGTTTTATATTAAAAAACACACACAGTCAAAAATTAAAAGTTTCATTGTATGACACAAATGGGAGGCTTTTGACAGAGAAGTTAACATCAAAACAATTTATTGAAATTTCTTCAGAAGGACTCAAAAATGGAATTTACTTTTGTAAAATTGAAATGGAAGGAAAAATAAAATCTGTTTCTTTAATCAAATAATGAATCATTATTTTTTATAACTTGCCTGTTACTTTTAAAGTGACAGGCTTTTTATTTTTGAAATACTAAATGAATCTGATGCCACACTGGTTATACATAACGCTTATCATACTTACGGTTTATGTTGTTATAAGTATTCTTTTGTATTATCTTCAGGATTATTTGTTATTTAAGCCAGAAAAACTTCCAAAGGATTTTGAATTTTATTATGAAAATCAACAAGTGGAAGAATACAACCTCACAACTTCAGATGGTGCAATTATCAATGGATTGCATTTTAAAGTTGAAAACCCAAAAGGAATTGTACTTTATTTAAAGGGAAATTCAAAAAGCATTAAAGGCTGGGGAAAATTTGCAGTTGACTTTACACGTCATCAATTTGAAGTTATTATGCTTGATTACAGGGGATTTGGAAAAAGTACCGGAAGACGCACTCAAAAAGCCATTCATAATGACCTGCAACTTGTTTATGATAAAATCAAGGAACGGGTTTTGGAACGATACATCATTTTATATGGACGCTCTCTGGGTTCTGGTTTTGCGACCAAATTAGCATCTCTTAACCACCCCAGAATGTTGATACTCGATGCACCTTATTACAGCCTTACTAAAGTAACTGCCCGCTACATGCCTTTTATGCCACTTTCTTTATTAATGAAATATCCATTACCCACATACAAATGGATCAAATATGTAAAATGTCCCATCCACATTTTACATGGCACCAAAGATAAATTAATCCCCTTTAAAAGCAGCATCAAACTTTCACAGTTAAACCCTAAAAACACCCGATTGTATGCCGTTATTGGTGGTGGTCATAAAAACTTAAATCAGTTTGAGTCCTATCACAAAATGCTTTCAGAAATCATTCATTCCACAAAAGTGAAAATTGATCTTGAAGGAAGTAGTTTTAAGGTAGAGCACGGTAAGAAAGCCTCAAACAATGTTTAAGAAAATACTATATACACTTATCATTTTATATGTTATGCTCATTGGTGCACTTACACTTTTTCAGGAAAAGCTTATATTTTTACCCAGTAAATTACCTGCCGAATATGAATATCAGTTTTCTGAACCCTTTGAAGAAATAAATTTAGAAACAACAGATGGGGCACTTTTAAATGCAATCCATTTTAAAACACAAAACCCTAAAGGCGTTATTCTTTATTTCCATGGAAATGCCGGTGATTTATCCCGCTGGGGCGAAATCACTTCTTCTTTTACTAAATACAATTGGGATGTTCTTGTGATGGACTACAGAAGTTATGGAAAAAGTACAGGAAAGATTAGTGAATCGGCATTGTATGAAGACGCTCAGTTGTTTTATGACTACATTTCAAAACGATATAAAGAAGAAGAAATCATCCTTTACGGAAGGTCTTTAGGGACTGCTTTTGCTACAAAACTTGCAGCTGAAAACAACCCAAATCTACTTCTTTTAGAAACCCCATTTTACAATTTGACCTCGGTAGCAAAAAAAAGATTTCCCATTTTTCCGGTTGATTATCTTATCAAATATGAGTTTAAAAGCAATGAATATATCAAAAAAGTAAACTGTAAAACGGTTATTTTTCATGGCACTGACGACAAAGTAGTGCCCTATAATTCCGGAAAAAAGCTCTACGAGTTGGCATCACCTGCCGGCGGAAAACATTTTGTTACCATTAAAAGGGGAGGGCATAACAACCTTTCTAACTTCACTAGCTATAAAAAAGAACTAGAACGACTTTTAAAGTAACTATTAAAAATCTGAAATTCTCGGAGTTCTATTGTAGTAAGGATTGTATAAAAAAGGCATTGAAGCATCTCTGTAAACAGTATTTCTTACAGAATTCCTTCTTAAATAATAAGGATCATTAACCTCCACTTTAATAGCACTTTCTTTTTCTATGATTTTTCTAAAGCCTAAAGACTCTGCTGTAATTTTATTATCAGAGGTATTCCGTCTGTTTAAGTAGGCATCCTGTCTGTTTAGGGCATCCATCATACTCACGGGTTGCCAGTAATTATTAGCTGTAATTCCCATACTTTTTGGAAATGTACTTGTGGTATGCTTCTGTACAAAATAGCTGTTGTCTATTGTAAAAACTTGAGGTAAAGAATTTTCATTTATCGTAAAAAACGTCGAACCAAACTCTTGGGAAAACAAGAATCCGCTAAGGAAAAAAAGTACAATGCTGAATTTGTATTTCACTTTCAAAGTTTTTACAAATATACCAATCAAAAATCATCCCAAACTGAATTGGTCTTAAAGTTTTTGTAATTCTATTTCTATAATGTGGCGTTGAAATTATAAAAATAAGCCACTATTTACACAAATGTATTCTTAAATATTCGTGCATAAGTGGCTGGAAAAGCATTACTCCATCAACACCCATTCTCCTTTGTCAAGCAATGGAATGGCTTGTTTAAACTTCATTTCTTTGGTTTCACCACTCATCACATGTTTGATTGTTACTTTGTCGTTGCGACCAATTTTTGGTTTGTCTCTAACGATGGTTTCAGTAACGCCTTGCTGTCTTTGAGTGTTTCCTGCAGCTCTTGATTGTGCTGCACGTTCATCCATATTGGGGATTTCATCTTTTTGAGTGCGTAGGTTTTCTTTTGGCTTTCGCAATCGCGCTTCCTGAATCTGTGCCTGGTCTTGTTGAGGCAATTCACCTTTAAATAAAAATGAAACCACATCTTTGTTCACTTTTTCAATCATCACCTTGAAGAGTTCATACGCTTCAAACTTATAAATTAAAAGTGGGTCTTTTTGTTCATGAACCGCCAACTGAACAGACTGTTTGAGTTCGTCCATTTTACGTAAATGCGTTTTCCAGGCATCATCAATAATGGCGAGTGTGATGTTTTTTTCAAAGTCAAGGATTAATTGTTTTCCTTCAGTTTCATATGCCTTTTCAAGGTCTGTCGCTACATTCAACGTTTTGACTCCGTCACTGAATGGAACCAAAATGCGTTTGTATAAATCCTTTTGCTTTTCATACACACTTTTTATAACCGGATAAGCAATCTCGGCATTGCGAATCATTTTTTCCTGAAAATGGGAGTATGCTACTTTATAAACAGTTCCGGCAATTTCAAGCATTTCTTTTTTCTCAAACTCTTCTTCGGTTACCGGCGAACTGATGGAGAAGAAACGAATGAGTTCAAACTCAAAGTTTTTGTAGTCCTGTGCGAGTTTGTTTGATTCAGCAATAACTTCTGAAGTGTCATAAATCATATTGGCAATATCCACCTTCAAGCGTTCTCCAAAGAGCGCGTGGTATCTACGCTTGTAAATTACTTCACGCTGTGCATTCATCACGTCATCATATTCAAGCAATCGTTTTCTAATACCAAAGTTGTTTTCTTCTACTTTTTTCTGAGCACGTTCAATGGACTTTGAAATCATAGAATGTTGAATTACTTCACCTTCTTTCAATCCCATTCTGTCCATCAATTTGGCAATTTTTTCACTTCCAAAGAGGCGCATCAAATTGTCTTCTAGCGAAACATAAAATTGAGAACTACCGGGGTCACCTTGACGACCACTACGACCTCTTAGCTGTCTGTCCACACGTCTGGAGTCGTGACGTTCCGTGCCAATGATGGCAAGACCACCTGCTTTTTTTACTTCGTCTGAGAGCTTGATATCGGTTCCACGACCCGCCATGTTTGTGGCGATGGTAACGATTCCGGCGTGACCGGCTTCTTCTACAATTTGCGCTTCTTTTTTGTGAAGTTTTGCATTCAATACATTGTGTTTTATTTTTCTAATGGCAAGCATTTTACTCAATAATTCAGAAATATCAACAGAGGTAGTACCGATGAGTACCGGTCTTCCGGCGTTTGAAAGTTCAACGACTTCTTCTATAACTGCATTGTACTTCTCCCGTTTTGTTTTGTAAATTTTATCTTGTCTGTCATCTCTGGCGATGGGTCTGTTTGTGGGTATTTCCACCACATCAAGCTTGTAAATTTCCCAGAGTTCACCGGCTTCGGTAACTGCTGTACCGGTCATACCGGCGAGTTTGCGGTACATCCTGAAATAGTTTTGAAGCGTAATGGTTGCAAAGGTTTGGGTAAGCGCTTCAATCTTAACATTCTCTTTGGCTTCAATGGCCTGGTGTAAACCATCACTGTAACGGCGACCGTCCATAATACGACCGGTTTGCTCATCTACAATCATCACTTTATTGTCCATCACCACATATTGGGTGTCCTTTTCAAAAAGGGCATAGGCTTTAAGAAGCTGACTCATGGTGTGAATGCGTTCACTTTTTATAGAGAATTCCCTGAAGAGTTCCTCTTTTTCTTTAGCTTCTTCTTCTTTGTCAAGACCTTTGGCTTCTATATTGGCAATTTCAATACCCATTTCCGGCATCACAAAAAAATCAGGTTCTTTTTCTCCGGAAAGGAAATCAATACCTTTATCTGTAAGCTCAATTTGGTTGTTTTTTTCGTCAATAACAAAATACAGTTCGGCATCAACCTTGGGCATTTCCTTGTTGTTATCAAGCATGTAAAAGTTTTCAGTTTTCTGGAGGATTTGCTTGATTCCTTCTTCAGAAAGGTATTTAATTAAAGCTTTATTTTTAGGTAATCCTCTAAAAACACGGAGTAGTTTGAGGCCACCTTCTTTGGTGTCGCCTTCTTTGATGAGTTTTTTTGCTTCAGCTAAAACGCCGGTTAATAATTTTCTTTGAATATCAACTAATTCACTTATTTGGGGTTTCAACTCGGTAAACTCGTGGCGGTCACCTTCAGGTACCGGACCGGAAATAATCAAAGGGGTTCTGGCATCATCAATCAAAACCGAATCGACCTCATCAACAATTGCATAGTGATGCGGTCGTTGAACCAAATCGGTTGGTGCATGTGCCATATTATCCCTCAAATAGTCAAAACCAAATTCATTATTTGTCCCATAAGTGATGTCTGCATTATAGGCTTTTCTTCGTTCTTCTGAGTTAGGCTGGTGATAGTCAATACAGTCAACACTTAGACCGTGAAATTGAAAAATGGGCGCCATCCAGGCACTGTCACGTTTGGCCAGGTAATCGTTTACTGTAACAAGGTGGACTCCATTTCCGGCAAGGGCATTTAAATAGACGGGAAGGGTAGCTACAAGGGTTTTTCCTTCACCTGTTTGCATCTCTGCAACTTTTCCCTGATGCAAAGCAATACCACCAATGAGCTGAACGTCATAATGCACCATGTCCCAGGTGATTTCTTTTCCGGCGGCATCCCAGGAGTTTGACCAAACAGCTTTGTCTCCATTTAGGGTAACATACTCTTTTGTAGCAGAGAGTTCACGGTCAAACTGAGTTGCAGTAACTTCAAGCGATTTGTTTTTAACAAAGCGTTTAGCGGTTTCTTTTACTACTGCAAATGCCTCGGGAAGGATCTCGTCGAGGACACTCTTTTCGATGGCATAAATTTCATCTTTGAGTCTGTCTATTTCTGCATAAATGTCTTCATTTCTGTTGATATCGTTTGAATCATTTGCTTCCTCGGTTAATTTTTTAACCTCTGCATCTAACTCTTTTCTGGAGTTTGCTATTTTTTGTCGAAAAAAATCAGATTTGGCTCTGAGTTCATCCAATGAAAGTTTTTCAATTTCAGATTCAAACTTTTTTATTTGGTTGACAATGGGCATAATTTGTCCCACGTCTTTTTTGGATTTATCACCAACAAATACTTTTAATATTTTATCAAGAACTGTCATAATGTTTTATTCTAATGAATGCTTCAAATTTAAGCAAAAAAAAAGCCTCTGTCGAGACTTTCTATTCTATTTTAATGGTTATTAATATTCATCTTCATTCCACAGATAATCTTCATCTGTGGGATAATCTGGCCAGATTTCTTCAATGGAATCATAAGCATCTCCTTCATCTTCAATTGCTTGTAGGTTTTCTACAACTTCTAAAGGTGCTCCGGTTCTAATTGCATAATCAATTAGTTCATCTTTTGTGGCAGGCCAGGGGGCATCACTTAAATAAGATGCCAATTCTAATGTCCAGTACATACACTACGGTTTAATTTTTTGCAAAAATAATTTTTTAGTTGAGAAAGTCAAGAAAAAAAAGAATTATTTCTACTATATTTTTAAGAACTTTTGTTTTTTAGTTTTAAGTATCTGAATAATAGAATGTTAAATAAGATTAAATTATTGTTAATCTTTTCTGTCGGGAATCCATTTTATTTCGTCCACTTGTAACTCATGAGACAACTTTCGTGCCAGTACAAAAAGGAAGTCAGAGAGTCTGTTGAGGTACATCAAAACCTTAGGGTCAACCGGCTCATTGTCATTCAAAAAGCTGGTTTGACGCTCTGCTCTGCGACAAACACAACGCGCTATGTGACAGAATGACACTGTTTGATGTCCGCCGGGCAATATAAAATGCGTCATCTGTGGTAGTTCTTCATTCATCTTGTCAATAGTGTTTTCTAGTAAACCGATATTTTCATCACTTATTTTGGGAATATTTAATCGTTCTTTCCCGCTTTTTAAAATTGCTTTATTTGGGTCAGTTGCCAGTATTGCCCCAACTGTAAAGAGTCGATCTTGAATGTGATTCAGTAATTCTTTATGCTTCTGGTTTATATTCTGATCTCTGATAAGCCCGATGTGGGAGTTTAATTCATCAACAGTTCCATAACTTTCAATGCGTATATGATGTTTGGGAACTCGTGTTCCACCAAAAAGAGCTGTTGTTCCCTTATCGCCTGTTTTCGTGTATATTTTCATCTGTCTATAATATTTGTTTTAAGGTCAGATGGAACATCCTCAATAGAGTTTCTGCTGTGTGTTTAAAAATTAATTGTGGATGTTTCATTTTAAATTATTGATTTTTTAGCAGAAATATACTTTTTATTATACATCAAGATCAAAAGTCTTTTTAAGAGTATCCATTATTGGGTATTTTTCCCTGAGTTTTTCAAATTTTTCTCTAGGGGTATAAACATAATTTTTTTGATGATTTTCATTTACATCTATAGTCAGCGATAGGCTGTGATTATTGAGTTTTTTGGAAAGAAAATTTAATAAATATTGTTGTGAACGCTCCAGTTCAACCTTGATTGTTTCGTTTGGGTAAGAAACCAGAATAGTATTGTGTTTACAAGTGGGTAATACCATATCCAGATGGGAGGCGATGATATGCTCTCCTTTTTTCTCCAGTAAACGCGCATATTCTTTCCAGGCGACCTGTAAATCTATTTCAGAAAAAGAATCTTCAGGAAGTTTTTCAGTTTTTACTTCCCTTTTCTTTAATTCTTCCTGTAACTGTCTTTTCTGTTGAATGCTTTTCAGCGAAAGAGCAGAAATTCGCTCTGCATTACGCTCAGGAATAGACTTTTGCTTTTGTTCCTGTTGAGGGGATTCATCATTTGAGGACTTTTTTTCAGCGACTGCGATTTCTGAATTTGCATTTAGTGCTGCTGATGTATTGGGATAAGGTTTTGGGCTTGATTTTGCTTCTGCTTTTGTTGCGTTTTCAGTGTTTTTTTCGGTTACTTTAAGTTGTGGGGGTTGAATGAAGTGTTGTGGTTTTTTTTTTTTCATCAACAGCAGTGATGGAAGCGAGTTGCATTAAGGAGAGTTCAACAAGGAGTCTTTGGTTTTTACTGGTTTTGTATTTTAAATCACACTCATTTGCAATTTCTATCCCTTTAAGAAGAAATTCTGAGGGTGCTTTTTGTGTTTGTTCAAAATAATTCACTTTGATTTGTTCACCTACCTCAAGTAAAGCGATTGTTGACTGGTGTTTGCAAACAAGCAAATCTCTGAAATGCGAAGCGAGTCCTGAGATGAAATGGTGACCATCAAAACCTTTAGCAAGAATTTCATCAAAAAGCACTAGAGCGGTAGGAATATCATTGTTTAGTAAATGCTCAGTAGTTTCAAAATAAGTGGTATAATCCAGTACATTTAAATTTTCTGTAACGGCTTGTCGTGTTAGATTTTTACCTGAAAAGCTTACTACGCGGTCAAAAATTGAAAGGGCGTCTCTCAATGCACCATCGGCTTTTTGAGCAATTATGTGCAACGCATCGTCTTCTGCATTTATACCTTCAGTTTGAGCGATTTCTGCAAGATGATTTTTAATATCGGTAACTGTAATTCTTTTGAAATCAAATATTTGGCAACGCGATAAAATGGTGGGTATTATTTTGTGCTTTTCTGTGGTTGCTAGAATAAAAATCGCGTGATTGGGTGGTTCTTCCAACGTTTTTAAAAAAGCATTGAAAGCCGCTTGTGAGAGCATATGCACCTCGTCAATGATATAGACTTTATAATTTCCGGTTTGTGGCGGGATGCGCACCTGGTCAGTGAGACTTCTTATGTCATCTACCGAGTTGTTGGAAGCTGCATCAAGTTCAAAAATATTAAATGCAAAATCCTCATTAGGGTCTTGAGTTTCTTTTTGGTTGATGCGTTTTGCCAGTATGCGAGCACAGGTGGTTTTACCTACACCACGCGGACCTGTAAAAAGCAACGCTTGTGCCAGATGATTGTTTTCTATGGCATTTTCAAGTGTATTGGTAATAGCCTGTTGACCCACAACACTTTTGAAAGTGGTGGGGCGGTATTTTCGGGCAGATACTATAAAATGTTCCATAGAAATTGGTAATCAACAAATATAGTTATTGCTACCAAAACTTGAAAAACTATTACCACATAATTCAAAATAAATATCAACAATTTCATTTAAATTATTGAATTAAAAAATACTATATTTAGGTATTGATACTTTTATTTTTATGAATTGTTTAAACTGTGATAATTCACTAACTGAAAATAATAAGTTTTGCTCTCAATGTGGAGCAAAGGTGGTGAGTGATAGACTTACTTTAAAGTGGTATTTAGAAGAGTTTAGTGAAAACTTTTTGAAAGTTGATAATAAGCTTTTTAAAACGATTTCTGCGCTCATAATTAAACCGGAATATGTTATAAATGGTTACATAAAAGGTTTGCGTAAAAAATATTTTGCTCCTTTAAGTTTTTTAATAGTTGCCTTAACCTTATCGGGATTAAATGTTTTTTTATTAAAAAATGGGTATTTAGGTGATATTGATTATAGTCGCTTTTCTTCCAATTCTCAGGATTTAACTTCTGATAATCTAGAGTATTTGGAAAATTATATGAATTTCACATATAGCTATTATAATGTACTTCTTTTTTTAATGATTCCCTTCTTAGCTTTTATTTCAAAGGTTGTTTTTTTTAATATTAAGAGTTTTAACTTTTTTGAACACCTTGTAATATATACATATAGCTATTCCTTATGCTCTATTATTGGATTTTCATTGTTGGCATTCAATATTATTTTTAAATTTGATTATTTTAATTTTTCAGCGAGTCTTCTTATTTTATATATCATTTATCACATATATGCTTTAAGGAGAGTTTTTGGTTTATCCAAAACAAAAATTGCTGTTAAAACACTTTTATTTATTCCTGTTTTTTTAGTCTTCTATTTTTTACTTGTTATTTTATTTTCAATTGTATTTGCTTTATATATCCTTAGCAAGGGAATAGTAAATGCATAAATTATTTAAATAATTATAATGTAACTTTGCTCTGCAAACCGCCTTATCGCTCTGAGATTAATTTCAGGGAGGAAAGTCCGGGCACCACAGAGTAGCATAGCGGGTAACGCCCGTCGTTCGCCTTTGGCGAAAAGGACAAGTGCAACAGAAAGGATGTACAGGTAATGCTGTAGTGAAATCAGGTAAACTCTATGCGGTGAAATGCCACGTAAACCGGTGCTTGAGGGCTACTCGCCCGATGCCGGAGGGTAGGCAGATAGACCTTAACAGTAATGTTATGGCTAGATAAATGATAGGGATTATCCTCCTTCGCCAAGGCTTCGGAGGATAAGACAGAACCCGGCTTATAGGTTTGCTTTGTTATAAAATTCCCGCTCTGTTGTTTTCAACAGGCGGGATTTTTTTAACTCTTTTGAGATTTTAGGGCATCAATTTCATCCAAAACGGCTTGTGCCTCTGCTTGTTTTTTATCACTTGCTGAGCGATTTGTTTTTGACAAATCAAAGGATTCCTTTAATAGTTTTTTGTACTTTTCCTGAAGAACTTCTTCTTTGCTTTTCTTTTTAAATAGACCAAACATTTTTTGTTTAAAGATACTTTAGAACTAAGAGGTGGTCAAATTTTTAACATCAATTTTTGGTTTGCTCAATACTACAGTTTCCTGAAGCACAACCAAAACCAAATAGTCCCATTACAGTTATGTACATACCTAATAAAGCACCTATATACTGTTGATCCATCAGGGTGTGAATCAAGAGAATCAAACCCATTATTAAAAAGATAAAGCGTTGCATATTCCAGCCGTTTAGCAATCTTTTTTTCATTTATAGTTTAGTTTTGAGGCTTTGCCAGGATCCGGCATTGAAAACATTGTCGTAGCCATTTGATTTCAATATGTTTTTTGCACTCCCGCTTCTCATTCCAGACGCACAACAAAGCAAATAGGCTTTTTCCTTGTCTTTTAATAATTTCAGGTTGTTGTTAAGGGTGTTTAAGGGAATGTTTTTTGAACCTTTGATATGACCGGATACAAATTCTGCTTTGGTTCTCACATCGATAATTTCAGCGCCTTGCTGAACAAGTGCTTTGTAATCTGTTTTTGGTCCCAATCCAAATAGACTTTTAAATAGCTGAATCATATTTTTAAGCAGTTAAAGATTGATAATAATTGACGTCAAGCCAGGAACCGGCATTTATAGATTCAATACCATTATTATTGAGAAATTGAGCAGCAATTCCGCTTCTATTTCCTGAAGCACAACATAGTAGAATGGGTTTTTGCATACATTTGAATTCCTCAATTCGGTTTTGAATTTCTTGTAAGGGTATGTTTATGGAACCGGAAACGTGTCCGCCTCTAAATTCTTGACTAGTGCGAACATCAACGATGGTTGCATTTTCTTTAAGAAGGTTTTCGATATTCATTTTATAGTTTTATTTACTTTGCAAAACTAAAGCTGAAAAACTGCATTCACAGTTACAATTGTTACAAAGCAAAAACTAGTTTTCAAAAAAACTAAAAACAGAGCCGCCATATCTCCTGGATTCTGAGTGGCAGGCTACATTACTGAGATCGGTGTGTTTGGAATGTTCAATAATGAGAAAGCCATCAGCATTGAGTAGTTTATTTTCAAAAACTAAATTGATAATACGTTCAAATTGACCGGTATCAAAATCATAAGGTGGGTCAGCAAAAATGACATCAAAAGAGTGTTTGTTTTTTTCTAAAAAAGAGAAAACATTAGCCTTGATGGTATGAATTGCAAAATCAAGTTCTTCACTTGTTTTCTTTATAAATTGAACACAACCATGGTCTGCATCTACTGCAGTTATACTTGAATTTCCGCGGGAAGCAAATTCAAAACTGATATTTCCAGTTCCCGCAAAAAGGTCAAGAAAGGATACCTCATGAAAAGCAATGCGATTATTCAAAATATTAAAAAGGGCTTCTTTGGCAAAGTCTGTTGTGGGTCTTACCGGAAGTTTTTTTGGAGCGATGAGTCTTTTCCCTTTGTATTTTCCTGAAATGATGCGCATAAAATAGTTTATAAGTTTATGAGTTTTTGAATATGTGGGATTGTGAGTTATTATTTAGGGTTGTTACCACGCTACCCTTGAATACTTCTTTAAATCTCTCCCATTTAATTTAAATAATATGGAGCGAATTGGGCTTGTCTTCTTTTTCAAGAGATACATTTCTAATATATTTATAAGCTATTTTAAAGAATGAATCTTCTTTTGAAACTCGACCACTTAGTTGAAGTTGAAATGTTTCAGGATTGAGTTGTAATTGTTCTGCAATAAAAAGAATGTAGTAGATAAAATCTTCGGGTGTGGCATACTGAAAACTATTAAAAAGCTGGATTTTTTTTCCAGATGTGACCAATACATCCATTTGACTTTTATAAAGTTTGACATACATCTTTAGGGTATGATCGTTTCGCTCTTCAGAGAGCGTTTTTTCTATAAAAACAGAAGATGAATGCAAAAAGGTAAAACTTCCATATTGCTCAAAAAAGTAATTATTTACATTTGTTAAAGGAACATAAACAACGGCAAATTCATACCCTTCCGGACAATCAAAAGCAACATAATCTGTTGATAACAATCGGGAACTATACTTTAAATAATCATCCAGACTGTCTTCTTGAAATAATGCTTTTGGAACTAATGAAAACAGGGTGTTTTGATGAATAACTGTAACTTCTTTCAGCGGCGATTGAAGTTCATCAAATTGATTGTAAGCACTTTTAATTTCGTTTAAAACATCATCGGGATTTCGTGTTTCAGTAAAGTCTATTTGTTTCTCATATAGAGGGGTAGCTGACTCTTCATCACGTATAAAAAAAGAAAGTCCATTCAAGCTTACCTGAACGGACATTCTGTAAATTGAGTTTAAATCTATTTTATTATTGCTCGCCGGCTTTGTCATATTGTTTTGGCCAGTTTCCATTGGTGTTTACATCTGTCATTGACCCCACTCGAATGTGAGTACCATTAACCCCATCAACAGATTGAGTTTGTTTCTCTTGTATCACTAAGTCTCTGGGTAGGTCGTGTAAAATATCATCTTTACTGGCTGTCGCTTCAAAAACAGCAATTTTCCTGTCGCTTCTCATTATAAAACCTGCATTGAGAGAGATGGGCACCTCTTTTCCTTTAACTTCTATTTTATCTAAATTTTTATAACGGTCTGAACCATTGAATATGGAATCTTTAACAGAAACAAACCCTAGCGTATCGATTACTACATCTTCAATATAATATCCGGTTACTCCAAACGCTTTATTTCGTTCCACATCATCATAAATGGTGTCTCTGCGTTGCGTGATAGCAAATTGTGCAGTGTCAATAAAACGAACTAATGAATCAAAACTACTGTTGAACTTGCCCGTTACTTGCAAGTGAGCAAGCTCTGCCGTACGGATGTCTTTAAGTTGTTCAATAACTTTGGCATACCGTTTTTCCTTTTCTGCGTTGAATTTTGTGGGTTCATAAACAGAATTAAAAAGTTTGTAACCAAGAAAAATGATGATGATCCAGAGAACAAGTTGAATTAAAAGTTTCATTTTGAAATCGTTTTTTATTTAACGTAAATGGTGTATCGCAAATCTACAATTTTTTTTCAATCACAAAAGTATATTCTATAAAAATCACCTTGATTTGATATATTTGATAATCATCCCTTAACTTAGCCTTTTCATTGAAAACCCACTTTCCTACATGAAAAGCACTGATTTTTATAAATTATTAGTTCAAAAATTTCCACATCAACCCACGCAAGTTCAAGATGTTGTGTTGCAAAAAATTTCTGAATTTTTAGTGTCATCAAACTCAGAAGACTTGTTTTTGTTGAAAGGGTATGCAGGGACAGGAAAAACGACTATTATAAGTACTGTGGTAAATCACCTTTGGGAATTGAAAAAGAAAGCCGTTTTGATGGCACCCACAGGAAGAGCAGCAAAAGTGATCAGTAACTATTCCGGTAAGGAAGCATTTACCATTCATAAAAAAATATACTTTCCAAAGGCTCAAAAGGGTGGGGGCGTCACTTTTTCACTTCAGCCAAACAAACACCGCGACACTTTTTTTATAGTAGATGAGGCATCAATGATTGGTGATTCTACTTCAGAATCAAAACTTTTTGAAAACGGTTCCTTGCTTGATGATTTGATGCAGTATGTGTATAGTGGTTATGGGTGTAAACTCATTCTCATTGGTGACACAGCACAATTACCACCTGTTAAAATGGAATTGAGTCCCGCTCTGGATGAGCAAACGCTATCAAATTATTACAACAAAGAAGTGATTGCCATAGAACTCAATGAAGTGGTGAGACAAAAGGAGGAAAGTGGTATTCTTCACAACGCCACCTTACTTCGACAAACGCTTGAAAATGGATTTTATGAAGATTTTAAATTCAACCTTCAAAATTTTAAAGATATTATCAAACCCGAAGACGGTTATGAACTTCAGGATGCGATCAACGACGCTTATAACGTTTTGGGTAAAGAAGACACAGTAATTATTTTACGTTCTAATAAAAGAGCCAATTTGTTTAATGAAAACATTCGCTCACGCATTCTTTTTCAGGAAAGTGAATTGGCGACCGGTGATTATTTGATGGTTGTTAAAAACAATTATTTTTGGGTAAAGCCCACCAGTGATGCCGGGTTTATTGCCAATGGTGATATTATCGAAATTCTTGAAATCCATAATTTTAAAGACCTTTATGGTTTTCGGTTTGCTGAAGTGACTGTTAGAATGGTCGATTACCCTAAAATGAAACCCTTTGAGACCGTACTTTTATTGGACACTATCAAATCTGAATCTCCTTCTTTATCTTATGAAGACTCTAATAAACTGTATCAGGAAGTAATGAAGGATTATGAAGATGTAAAATCAAAATATAAAAAGTTTCTGAGTGTCAAAGCCAACAAATACTTCAATGCCTTACAGGTAAAGTTTTCGTATGCCATAACCTGTCATAAATCGCAAGGAGGGCAATGGAATACTGTTTTTGTGGAACAGCCTTATTTGCCAAACGGAATAGATAAGGAGTACTTAAGGTGGCTTTATACTGCGGTCACCCGAGCAAAAGAAAAACTCTATTTAATTGGTTTCAAAGATGCGTTTTTTGAATAAGGTTTATGCTGTACTCTCTTTGGACTTTTCTTCAATGTTTTCGTTTGGTTTCCCAATAATTTTCAAATAAAAATAACCTAATAGTCCGGCAATGATTGAGGCAGAGAGAATACCCATTTTTGCTTGTGTTTCATAAATTTCACTTTCATAGGCAAGGTCTGTAATAAATAGAGACATTGTAAAACCAATCGCGGCAAGAAAACCGAGTCCAAAAACATGTTTCCATCCAATCCCTTTAGGTAATGAACAGACGTTGAGGAGAACCATTAGTTTGGTAAAGAGAAAAATACCAGCAATTTTTCCAACAATGAGTCCCAGAATGACTCCCAAAGTCACCGGACTTTGAAAAAAGGAAAAGGACTCAGCGTCTATGGTAACACCGGCATTTGCAAATGCAAACAACGGTAATACAATGAAACTCACAAAAGGATGCAAAGCGTGCTCCAGTCTTTGAAGAGGTGGAGTTGCATCTTCTGTCAATTGTGAGAATTTTTCGATGGTTTCAGTTATCATTTCATCGGTATGTGGCTCTTTAGCTTTTGATTTCAATCGATACCTTTTTATTTTTGAGCTTAGTAGCCTTGCTTTACGCAGAAATAACGAGGTGTTGATTCGTTTACTGGTTGGGATTGTAAAAGCCGCCAAAACTGCTGCAATAGTGGCATGAACTCCCGAAAGTAATATAGCCAGCCACAATCCGCCAATGCCCATTACTGCATAAAAAATGGTATTTCTTATTCCCACACGATTTGCCATGAACAAGACAAATAAGAAGAAGGCTCCCATAGCCAAATTATTCATTGATATTTCTGAAGTGTAAAAAAAGGCAATAACCAAAACGGCACCCAAATCATCGACAATTGCAATTGCCGTCAAAAACACTTTCAGCGAAAGGGGCACTTTGTCACCCAATAAATACAATATACCCAATGCAAATGCAATATCTGTTGCCATAGGAATACCCCAACCGGCAGCAGCATCTGTACCCTGTGTAAAAGCGAAAAAAATCAATGCAGGAAAAACCATGCCTCCCACAGCAGCAACAACCGGAAGCATTGCACCTCTAAAACTGGCCAATTCACCATGCATCAACTCTCGTTTTAACTCCATTCCCACTAAGAAAAAAAACATAGACATAAGTCCGTCGTTAATCCAATGCAGCAGGTTTTTCTTGATAACAAAATCCTCAAAACCAATATAAATGTATTGTTTCCAAAAATTGTGATAGGTCTCAGCCAGAGGAGAGTTTGCAACAATCATTGCCAGTGTGGCTGCCACAATTAATAGGATCCCAACAGAAGTTTTCTTTTCAATAAAATGCTTAATGGGAAGAATGAGGTAGAGGTCAAGATTGGACTTTTTCATAGAAAAATATTTTTAATAAAATCCTAAGATTGTATCAAAACAGTTTTCAAAAGTACCTTTAAAATTACAGCATAAATATGACAAAAGTCAGTTATGGAGGCTGTTTATTCTTCTTGCTTTAAGGACAATTCAAACCAGCGTTCTGTTTTGGATTCAAGAGTTTGAATTAGGTTTTGAAGTTCGATTGATTTCTCACTTATTTGATCAACACTCCAGTCTTGTTTTGTGAAAGCTGCTTCCAGTTTTACTTTTTCGGCTTCCATTTTTTGAATTTCACTTTCCAGTTTGCTAAATTCTTTTTGCTCGTTATAGGAAAGCTTTGGACTGTTAGTGTCTTTTTTCCAGGATTTTTTGGGTGTTGAATTGTCTGCTTTTTCCTCTTTGTTTTCTTTTTCAGAACTGTCTTCATAGGCTCTGAAGTCACTGTAGTTGCCGGGAAAATCTTCAATCTCTGCGTTACCGCGAAAAACAAATAGATGATCTACAATTTTATCCATAAAGTATCTGTCGTGAGAAACTACAATCAAACAGCCCGGAAAATCAAGCAAGAAGGATTCCAGTACATTTAAAGTTACAATATCCAAATCGTTTGTGGGCTCGTCGAGAATTAAGAAATTTGGGTTTTGAATTAAAACAGTGCACAAATAGAGTCTCTTTCGTTCTCCACCACTCAATTTCTCTACAAAATCATATTGTTTTTTTCTATCAAACAGAAAGCGTTCCAGCAGTTGTTGTGCAGAAATTTGCCTCCCTTTTTTTAACGGAATGAAATCGCCAAATTCTCTAATGACATCAATTACTTTTTGACCTTCTTTTATTTTTATTCCGTCCTGGGTATAGTAACCAAATTGTATGGTTTCTCCTATGATGACTTTACCTCCATCGGGTTGAAGTTTTCCGGTGAGTATGTTTAAAAAGGTTGATTTTCCGGTACCGTTTTTACCAATGATGCCAATGCGCTCTCCTTTTATGAAGTTAAAATTAAACTTGTCAAGGATTTTCAAATCATCAAATGATTTGGAGACATTGTGGAACTCAACAATTTTACTGCCCAGGCGTTCCATATTGATTTCGAGTTCTATCTCGTGGTTGTTTCTTCGTTTTCCTGCACGTTCCTTTATCTCGTGAAAATCCTGTATGCGCGATTTGCTTTTTGTGGTGCGTGCTTTTGGCTGACGACGCATCCAGTCCAGTTCTTTTTTAAAAAGTTGTTTTGCTTTTCCGGTTTCAGATAGCTCAGCTTCAATGCGCGCTTCCTTTTTTTCGAGATAGTAAGAGTAACTTCCTTTGTAATTGTAGAGTTGCCCATCTTCGAGTTCGACAATTTCGTTACAAACGCGTTCAAGAAAGTAACGGTCGTGTGTAACCATAAAAAGGGTAATGCTTTCTTTGGCAAAAAAGGCTTCCAACCACTCAATCATTTCAAGGTCAAGATGGTTTGTGGGCTCGTCGAGAATTAATAAATCAGGTTTGCTGAGTAACGCATTTGCCAGTGCAAGTCGTTTTTTTTGACCCCCACTCAACTGATTGACTTTTTTTGAAAGATCGTCCAGTTTCAGTTTTGATAAAACTTGGGTGTATAAGGTTTCAAAATCCCAGGCTTGATGAGCTTCCATTTCTTCAAAAGCTTTTTGATATACCTCAGCATCTTCAGGGTTTTTGAGGGCTTTCTCATAGCGGGCAATCACTTTAAGGATTTCATTTTCAGAGTCAAAAACAGTTTCTTCTATCGTGAGATTTTCGTTAAAAACAGGGTCTTGAGACAAATAAGTTACCACAATATTTTTTCTGTAAACTACTGTACCGGAATCTGCTGAGTCCAATCCGGCTAAAATATTGAGGATGGAGGTTTTACCAGTTCCATTTTTTGCGACAAAGCCTATTTTCTGACCTTCATTGATTCCAAATGAGAGATTTTCAAACAAAACCAATTCGCCATAAGACTTGGAAATATTTTCAACTGAAAGATAATTTATCACTTTTTTAATTTTATGCAAAAGAAAGTAAAATTAACCGATTTAAAGAACATTTTTAGAAAACTGAGGGCACAGTTTGCAATATTTTTAAGAGTAAATGGTTTTGACATAGCAGCAACGAGTAGAGAATAATTAAAAGCCTAAAAATTTCATAATTAAACTTGTTAGACTATATTTGTTTTGAACTTGACTTTTTAGAAATGAACAAATCCCTTATATATTTCACCCTATTGATTTTACTTAGTACTGTCTCCTGTATTCCCACAAAAAGGCTCGCTTATCTTCAGCAAGATTCTAAGGAAACCGAAGCAGATTTTACAATTACTAAAAAGCCCGATCCTTACCGTATTCAAGTGAATGATTTACTCAGTATTCGAATCAAGTCTTTGGATCAAAGCGAAGTGGGAATGTTTAACCCCATTGGTGACGAGAATCCTAATGCAACCGGTGAGGAGCGACTTTACTATGATGGTTTTTTAGTGGATGCCCACGGCAATATTAGAATGCCCACTTTAGGTGAGGTTAATGTACTGGGATATACCGTTGACGAAATCAGAGAAAAATTAGAAAAGGAATTGCTTGAAAATTACTTTAAGGAGGAGGCCAATATTTTTGTTACGGTAAAAATAGCGGGAATCAGATATACCATTAATGGTGAAATTGGAAGCCCCGGATCAAAAATTATTTACAGAGATGAATTGACACTTATGGAAGCCATTGCAAATTCCGGTGATATTACTTTAACCGGTGATCGCAGAGATGTGGTAATCGTAAGGCAATATCCTTATGGCCAACGTGTTCACCACATAGATCTTACCACCATAGAAGCAGTTAATTCTCCCTATTATTATGTAAAGCCGAATGATTTAATTCTTATAAATCCTTTACCTCAAAAATCATTTGGTTCCGGAACTACAGCAATACAGTCTATCACAACAATCGCATCAATCTTGAGTTTATTAACTACAACGATTCTATTATTTAACAGACTTTAGGACTTATGGAGGAGGAATTTGAAATAGATCAACTACAAACTAATTTTGATTTCAAAGGGTTTTTAATTAAGCTGGTTTCCTACTGGCCTTTATTTCTTGTTTCTTTGATTATTGCATTTAGTATTGCATATTACATCAATGTAAGAAAACTTCCTGTCTATCAAATGTCAAATATGATCTCTGTTAAAGATGATCAAAATCCTTTTTTTACAACAAATACAAGTCTTACTTTTAACTGGGGTGGAACCACAGATAAAGTGAATACTGCAATGGTGACCTTAAAAACACGGTCTCATAACGAAAAAGTTGTAGAGCGTCTGCAATTCTATATGCGGTATCTTAAAGATGGAAAATACCAACTGGAAAATGCCTATGCTCAAACACCTTTTGTTGTAAATGTTGATACAACACAACAACAAATTTTAAATAAATTAATCAGCATTCAGGTTAAGGATTCTATGACTTATACCTTGAGTGCTTCTTTTGAACAGGGGTTTTATCCCACTCAAAACTACCACACTAAAGAGCGAAGCAGAATTGAAATGCCCACAGAAGATTTTGAACGTGATTTTCAATTTGGTCAAAAGCTAACACTACCCTTTTTCAGTGGTACAATTGAAAGGTCTTTAAGAGGATTACAACCGGGTAAACCCTTTTATATTCAGTTTAGGAATTTTGATGGCGTGGTATCTGGTTACAGAAACATTAACATTCAACCCGAGTCTCAGGGATCTTCTGTTTTAAATTTGCGACTAACAGGCAATAACAAAGCTGAACTGGTTGACTATTTAAATGCAACCGTGCAGGTGTTGAGTGAAGATGTTTTGGAAAGAAAAAATCTTTTTGCCACAAAAACAATACAATTTATTGACAGCACACTAGCCATCAAAACAGGAGAACTTTCTGAGGTACAAAGTGAGCTGGATGCTTTTAAAAGTGCTTCTTCTGTCTATGATCTTAGCACAGAAGGTCAGGAAATAAGTAGTAAATTGAAAGTTCTTGATGCCAAAAAAAGTACTATTGAACAACAAATTGAATACTACAATACCCTTGAGGAGTATTTAATGAGTAGGACTGACTACAGTTCTGTGCCGGCACCTTCTGTTGTTGGAATCACAGAGGCGAGTATTGTCTCTGGTGTAAGCAGAATTGTTGCACTTGCTGAAGAACGAAATAAATTACAATATTCATTTAGAGAGGGTGCACCTGTATTTGCAGATATAGACAGGCAGATAAATGCTGTAAAAGCCGTTTTATTTGAAAATATGACGTCCTCAAAATCGCTTAAGAATACAGAAATTAACGACATAAATAGAGAGATTGCAGAAGCCGAAAGAGATATTAGAAGATTGCCGAAGGAACAGCAACAGTTGTTGCAAATTCAACGACGTTTTGACCTGAGTAACCAAGCATACAATTTATTTTTAGCAAAACGCAGTGAAGCAGGACTGGTAAAGGCTGCAAACGTTAGCGATGTAATTGTGATTGATTCTGCAAAAGATATTGGTGGAGGACAGGTGGGACCAAACAATCAATTGAATTATGTAATGGCTGCTATTTTTGGCTTTTTTATTCCTTTTGTATTTGTTTTCTTAATAGTGTTTTTTGATAACAAAATCCACACAACACAAGAGATTAACAGACTTTCTCCCATACCTGTTCTTGGGGTTGTGGGAAAAAGTAAGCGAAATGACAACCTGGTGGTTCTCAATAAACCAAAATCTGCTATTGCAGAATCCTTCAGGTCCTTAAGATCCAGTCTTCAATTCATGTATAAAAAGCGAGGGATTGAAGGAGCAAAAACAGTTTTGGTTACCTCCTCTGTGAGTGGCGAAGGAAAAACCTTTTGTTCAATTAATATAGCTTCGGTTTTCGCTCTAAGCGAAAAAAGAACCATACTATTAGGCCTAGACCTCAGAAAGCCAAAAATATTTGATGACTTTAATATCACAAATGATAAAGGAATTGTAAATTACCTTATCAATGATGCTAATCTGGCAGATATTGTCCAAAAAACCAAAATTCACAACCTTGATATTGCTACTTCGGGACCCATACCTCCAAACCCCTCTGAATTGATTATAGGTGAGCGAATGTCTGAACTCATTGATGAACTTTCAAAGGTGTATGACTATATTGTTATTGATTCCCCTCCACTTGCTTTAGTTTCAGATGCTCTGGAATTGGTTAAATATGCAGATGCCACAATTTATGTGGTTCGTCAAAATTATACAAGAAAGGGAATGCTAGCCGTAATAAATGACAAATACAAAACAGGAGAAGTAAAACACATAAGTTTTGTTATGAATTATTACCAACTTAAAGCCAAATATGGCTATGGCTATGGCTATGGCTATGGGTATGGCTACGGCTATGGAAATTACAATAATGGATACCACGATGATGATAAAAAAGAATCTTTCTTAAAGAAACTTTTCAAGAAGAAAAAGTAAAAATAAAAGCACCTCGAGTCGTTCTCAATTATTGAATTTAACCAATCACTGCTAAATGTTGTCACTAAAGCAACAAATTTTAAAAAGAACTTTTGATATTAGTGTTTCTTTTTTGGTATTGTTAATCCTAATTTTACCCTTAATTTTGTTGCTTTTAATATCAAGAATCAATTTTGGGTTACCGGGACTTTTTATTCAAAACCGAATTGGAAAAGATGGAAAACTGTTCAAAATGTTTAAAATAAGAACTTTAAAAGGTCAGAAACATCATTCGATTGAAGAGATTGAAAGCCATCAAACAAAATGGGGATCCTGGTTGAGAAAATCAAAGCTCGATGAATTACCCCAATTATTGAATGTTCTAAAAGGCGATATGAGTTTGGTGGGGCCCAGGCCTGATTTGCCGGGTTATGCTGATCAACTCATAGGTGATGACCGTTTGATTTTAAAAGTGAGACCGGGCATAACAGGACCTGCCACACTAAAATACAAAAATGAAGACCAAATTCTTAGAAATAAAAATAATCCTCAGCAATACAATGATGAAGTGATTTGGCCGGATAAGGTTGCGATTAATAAAGAATACATTCTTAACTGGACTTTTTTAGAAGATTTAAAATACATATATAAATCTGTAATATATTTTAAATAAATAAGTTACACTTAAAGTTAGCTGTTTAAACAACCTATAGCCCTTAAAAAACAGCATTTATACTTAAATTGATTAGGATTCTTAAGGGTTTAATTTTTTTAAAATGCTGTACAATACAAACTATCACAATCAAGATTTATCAAAAAGTGCTTTTTTAATTACCGGAGGAGCTGGCTTTATTGGATCAAATTTAGTGGAGTATTTACTAAAATTTGGAGCCGGAAAAGTGAGGGTTTTAGACAATCTGGCAACCGGATTTAAAGCTAATATTGCACAATTTGAAGAGTTGCCAAATTTTGAGTTTATTGAGGGTGATATCAGAGATTTGGAAACCTGTAAAAAAGCAATGAACGGTATTGACTACGTTTCTCATCAGGCCGCTTTGGGCTCTGTACCGCGTTCCATTAATGACCCCATAACTTCAAATGAAGTCAATATCACGGGTTTTCTCAATATGCTGGTCGCCCAAAAGGAATCTTCTTCAGTAAAACGCCTTGTTTATGCAGCTTCAAGCTCCACTTATGGTGACAGTAAAAAACTTCCAAAAATTGAAGATGAAATTGGCAGACCCTTATCTCCCTATGCAGTAACCAAGTATGTGAATGAACTCTATGCAGATGTTTTCTACAAGACTTATAAAACCGAAACCATTGGATTGCGTTATTTTAATGTCTTTGGCCCCAAACAAAGTCCCACTGGTGCTTATGCTGCAGTAATCCCATTGTTTATGCAGGCCTTGAAGGATCAAAAACCACCCACCATCAATGGCGATGGGGAACAAACACGTGATTTCACTTTTGTTGAAAATGCTGTTCAGGCAAATGTAAAAGCTTTTTTTGCACCTGAAAATGCTGTAAATCAAGTTTATAATGTAGCATTTGGGGAACGAATTAGTTTAATCGATCTATGGAGTAATTTGAAAGATATTTCAGGAATTAATTTAGAAGCCCTTTACGGTCCAGATAGAGTGGGTGATGTAAGAGATTCATTGGCAGATATATCAAAGGCAAAGTCACTCTTGGGATACAAACCTGAGTTTAATGTAAAACAAGGACTTAAAGTAACCTGGGAGGTATTTTAATATGAAGAAAAACATTTTAATAACAGGAGGAGCAGGTTTTATTGGGTCTCATGTGGTGCGTTTGTTTGTTGACAACTATCCAGATTATCACATTTATAATTTGGATGCGCTTACCTATGCCGGTAATCTTGAAAATTTAAGTGACGTTGAAAATGCTCCAAATTACACTTTTTTAAAAGCAGATATTAACGATGCACCGGCTATTCAAAACCTTTTTCAAAAATATCGGTTTGACAGTGTGATTCATCTTGCGGCAGAGTCACATGTGGATCGCTCAATTACAGACCCCCTTTCTTTTTTAAAAACAAATATTTTTGGAACCGTAAACCTTTTGAATGCAGCTAAAGATATATGGAAGCATAATTTTTCAAGCCATCTCTTTTACCACATTAGCACAGATGAGGTTTATGGCACTCTGGGCGAAACCGGCCTCTTCACTGAAAAAACAGGGTATGACCCCAATTCGCCCTACTCAGCTTCCAAGGCAAGTTCAGATCACTTTGTAAGAGCTTATGGAGAAACCTATGGTCTTCCATACATTATTTCAAATTGTTCCAATAATTATGGTCCCAACCAATTTCCTGAAAAGTTAATTCCCCTTTTTATTAATAATATCATTGATAAAAAGCCTCTTCCGGTTTATGGAGATGGAAATTATACAAGGGATTGGCTATATGTGATCGATCACGCAACAGCTATTGATTTGGCTTTTCATAAAGGGAAAAACAAAGAGACCTACAACATAGGCGGCTTTAATGAATGGAAAAATATTGATTTAGTAAAATTGCTTTGCGGTTTAATGGATGAGAAGTTGAACAGAGCCAAAGGGAGTTCAGAACAATTGATTACTTTTGTTAAAGACAGGCCCGGACACGATTTGCGTTATGCCATTGATGCATCAAAAATAAATACCAAATTGGGCTGGAAACCTTCTCTCACTTTTGAGGAAGGTCTCTCAAAAACAATAGATTGGTACTTGAATAACACAAACTGGTTAAAAAATGTTACATCAGGTGCTTATCAGGAATATTATAAAAATCAATATAAAAAATAAAACAATGAAGGGAATCATTTTAGCAGGAGGAGCCGGAACACGATTGCATCCTTTGACCCAAGTAGTCTCCAAGCAATTACTGCCTGTATATGATAAACCCATGATTTATTACCCACTTTCAGTTTTACTCTTGGCAGAAATCAAAGAGATTCTCATTATATCAACTCCTGATGATTTGCCTAACTTCAGAAAATTACTGGGTGACGGAAGCCGGCTGGGAGTCTCAATTTCCTATGCTGAACAACCTTCACCTGATGGCTTGGCACAAGCGTTTATAATTGGAGAAGATTTTATTGGTGAGGATGATGTTTGTTTGATTTTGGGTGACAATATTTTTTATGGAGCCGGTTTTCAAAAGCTGCTCGCCGAAGCCAAACAACAAGCTGTTGAACAACATAATGCTACAGTTTTTGGTTACTATGTAGATGACCCTGAACGTTATGGAGTTGCAGCATTTGATGATACAGGTCAAGTTTTAAGCATTGAGGAAAAACCGGTACACCCCAAAAGTAATTATGCGGTTGTGGGGCTTTATTTTTATCCAAATTCAGTGGTTGAGATTGCAAAAGGGGTGAAACCTTCTGCAAGAGGTGAACTCGAAATTACTGCGGTTAATGAAGCTTTTCTAAAAAAAGGAACGCTTAAAATGCAAATTATGAGCAGGGGTTATGCCTGGCTCGATACCGGTACTCACGAAGCCCTTACCGAAGCAACAGAATTTGTCAAAACCATTGAAAAAAGAACCGGTTTAAAAATTGGATGTATTGAAGAAGTAGCTTTCAGAAAAGGCTATATTAACAAGAATCAATTAAAGGAAATTGCACTACCTCTTGAAAAAAGCGGCTATGGTTCCTACTTAATTAAATTACTCAATTAATATTTTTCTCACAGCTGTTAAACCTTCTTTAAAAATTAGTTTCCAAAAACGGAAAACTGTAATTTAGAAGAAAAAATACGGCATGCGAGTTTTAATAACAGGAGCAACTGGACTTATTGGAAAAGAGTTGGTAAAACAATGTTTGAAGCAACAAATTGATGTACACTACCTCACAACTTCAAAATCTAAACTTGAAGACACAGAAAATTACAAAGGTTTTTACTGGAACCCTCGACTGGGAGAAATTAACAGTG
>TARA_R110002072_G_scaffold274889_7_pt1 | contig 28362 bp, 25 predicted proteins | sample TARA_R110002072 | Tara Oceans TARA_R110002072 (sample SAMEA4397118) | marine metagenome | biome: Polar Biome; feature: [SRF] surface water layer (ENVO:00010504); material: water (ENVO:00002006), including particulate matter (ENVO:01000060) such as... | depth 5 m
GATCGTCTCCAAGAATTTTTAATTGAGCCATAGAACCAGCTGCCCCTTGAATTGGCACTTTATTAAATGCTGGCGATTGACCTGGTGTCATTTTATATTCACTGTTTCTTAATCCTGACAACAGGAAAGTATCTGTCTTTTTAATCGTGTCTATAACAATAGTTCCGCCTGCTCGTAATACTGTATTTGTATAGTATATATCTACTGAAGGCTGAAGAGAATTGTTGTTAAAGCTTAAAGACATTAATGATCCATTATCTCCTTCAGCTTGAATTTTTATTCCCCTAAAATATTCATTAAATGCGTCTTGAGTAGAAAAGTTAGAAGTTTCGTATTGATCAAAAAGCATGTTTTTTATTAAGTCTTTCTTAAGAGGAATGCTAATAAATGGGTTGGAGTTAACATACTGAATAGTATCTGTATCGTATATTATACCTGAACTTAATCTTCTTAGTACAAAACGAGCGGTATCTCTTTTATTAGGTATGAATTGTGTGTCTTCAAAAAAGTTTAATTTTTCAGAAGAGACATTATAGGTCTCATCAGACAGGAAAGTATTTTGTATAGACGGATTTGTTGGATCAAGTGTGCTTAAATAGGTAGTTAATCGAAAAACGTTTAACGTAAATGGCTGCGTTTGATTTCCAATGATTGAATCTAATTGAAAATCTGGCCCAATTGCATCAGAGCCTATTAATGTAGCATTATACGGCAACCTTAACAAGACTGTGTCTATCGTTGTTACTACTATTGTGTCAGAGCCATACTCTTCATCTACTTGAGTTAAATCTGCAGGAATACTTAACTGAGAAATGATTGATGCTTCAATTTTTTTATAGTTGTCGTTATTATAAACCCCTAATAAATATTGTCCTAAAATTCCTCCTATTTGTAATCCATCTGCTCGTACATTTGCAATGTCTTTTGCCGTAACTTCAATATTGATAATTGTATCGTTTGTCGTAAATTCTCCATTACTAACAATCGTGGTTCCTATATCTGTAAAATCCTCTTCACATGAAACTACTAATCCAATAAATATTGCTGTAACTGCAACAATGGATGTTGCTCTTATATATTTTTTTAACATAACTACTTTTAAATTTACTCTTCAGAGATAAGTTCTTTGTAAAAATTTAAATATTCTTCATAAGAATCTTCTTGCTGATATGACAGTTTTGGTACATCTGTTTTATTAATTTCATCTTCTAGTTCTTTAGGAATTTCTTGACTTCCGTGAACAATAGCATCTGAATTAGACACAGCACTTTTTAATATATTTATGTAGTTTGGTTCTTCTAGTACGCTTGTTTTGTCATCTGAAATTTTATCAAATTTGATTTTTTCAACCAAATCTTTGTTAAGAGTTCCTTCAAAATCTTTGTTGTAAACCGATATGACAATCTTACTTTCAGAAAATAAAGGCTCTTCACTGTAGTATTCTTTCAAATAAAGTGGTAATAATGAAGCCATCCAACCATGAACGTGGATAATGTCTGGCGCCCAATTTAATTTTTTTACAGTTTCTACAACTCCCTTTGCAAAGAAGATTGCTCGCTCATCATTATCAGAAAACAACGCATCGTCTTCATCAGAAAAAATTGCTTTTCTTTTGAAATATTCATCATTATCAATAAAATAAACCTGCATTCTTTCCTTAGGAATAGAGGCTACTTTTATAATTAAAGGCATGTCCATATCATTGATAATCAAATTCATACCAGATAAACGAATTACCTCATGAAGCTGATGTCTCCTTTCATTAATCACGCCAAAACGTGGCATAAATATTCTTGTTTGAACCCCTTTAGAATGCGCTTTCTTCGCTACATTAAATGCAGTAGATGCTATCTCTGTTTCTGGTAAATAAGGTACAACCTCAGAAGAAACATACAATATTCTCTTATCTTTCATTAAATTTAAGCCTTTGTATAAGTTTGCAAAACTACGAATTTTTATGTAAAATTCATGTTAAAATGCTAAGTTTGCGGTCATATACACCATTGCATTATGAAGGTTTTTAAAACCAAGACGGAACTCAAAACATATTTTAAAGAAATTAGGTCTGAAAATGATAAAATAGGTTTTGTACCCACCATGGGAGCTCTTCACCAGGGCCACCTGTCTTTAATAAAGCAATCCAAAGAAAATAATCACTTTACAATAGCTAGTATTTTTGTAAATCCTACTCAATTTGATAAAAAGGAAGATTTAGATAATTACCCTAAAACTCTTGAGTCTGATTTAGATTTATTAGAAAAAGCAGCGTGTGATATTGTTTTTGCCCCTTCAATTGAAGAAATTTATCATGATAACATTGTTTCTATTCATTTTGACTTTGATGGTTTAGAAAACGAAATGGAAGGAAAGTATAGAGCAGGTCATTTTAACGGCGTTGGAACTATCGTAAAAACATTATTTGAAATCATAGCACCAACAAATGCTTACTTTGGTGAAAAAGATTTTCAACAATTACAAATAGTGCGTAAAATGGTCAAAAAATCCAAACTAAATGTTTCGGTTATTGGCTGTCCAATTTATAGAGAAGAGAGCGGTTTAGCTATGAGTTCTCGAAACAAACGTTTATCAGAAAAAGAAAAAAAAGCTGCTTCTATTATCTATAAAGTGCTCAAAAAAGTTGTAGAAAAATCTTCTTCAGAAACTATCTCCGATATAGAACAATGGGTTTCTGTTGAATTTAAAAACCATCCTCTTTTTGATTTAGAGTATTTTACAATCGCCGATATTGAAACGCTAAAAACTGTTTCCAAGCTTTCTCCTAATAGTCAGTATCGTGCCTTTATAGCGGTCTATGCAAACACTGTTCGATTAATTGATAATATCTCCATAAACACCTAACTTCTTTTTGGCTAATTATATAATTCTAAAATTCAAAAAAGTAGTACTTTTGCAGCATGTTAGTTCAAGTAGTTAAATCTAAAATCCACCGTGTTAAAGTAACAGGTGCCGATTTAAATTATATAGGAAGCATTACCATAGATGAAGATCTAATGGATGCTGCAAATATTATTGAAGGTGAACGTATACAGGTTGTTAATAACGACAATGGTGAACGTTTGGAAACTTACGTTATTCCTGGGCCAAGAAAAAGTGGTGAAATCACTCTAAATGGTGCTGCAGCAAGAAGGGTTGCGGTTGGAGATGTATTAATATTGATCACTTACGGGTTTATGGATTTTGAAGAAGCAAAAACGTTTAAGCCATCTCTTGTTTTTCCAAACGAAGCCACTAATACGCTTACCTAGTTTTGAATAGTAAAACCAAGAAATTTTTAAAAATAACACTCCCTCTTATCTTTGGAGGTTGTTTGGTTTGGTATTTATTTACCGTAATTCCGCCTGAAACTCTTTTAGATTATTTTAAAAATGCCAATTATTGGTGGATTGCCCTTGGTTTGTTCTTCGGAGTTTTAAGTCATTTATCTAGAGCTTATCGTTGGAAATTTATGCTAGAACCAATGGGTTATAAGCCAAAATTTACCAACAGTGTTTTAGCTGTTTTAATTGGATATTTCGTCAATTTAGCAATTCCAAGAGCAGGTGAAGTTTCTAGAGCAACTGTCATGGCAAACTATGAAAATATTCCTTTTGAAAAAGGTTTTGGAACCATTGTCGCAGAAAGAATTGCTGATTTAGTGATGATGTTTTTAATCATCGGAATTACCTTATTAATTCAATTTGATTTTATTCTTCAACTCGTAAAAGAAAATTTCGATCCAATAAAAATTTCAATTTTATTTGGTGGAAGTTTAATTGGAGGGTTTCTTTTTTATAGATATCTAAGAAAATCAACCTCAGGAATTGGTTTAAAAATTAAAAACTTCGTTAAGAGTTTAGTTGAAGGTGTGACTTCTATTTTTAGAATGAAAAACAAATGGGCGTTTATTTTTCATACCGTATTTATTTGGGTAATGTATGTGTTGATGTTTTGGGCAACTATTCCTGCTATTGAAGGACTTCAAGTTCCTTTTGGCGGAATTCTAGTTGGATTTATTGCAGGAGGTTTTAGTATTGCTGCTACAAATGGTGGTGTTGGATTATATCCCCTAGCGGTTGCTGGTGCATTTACTTTATTTGGTGTTCCTGAAGAGCCTTCTACTGCTTTTGGAAGCGTAATGTGGGCTGCCCAAACGGTAATGGTTATTGTTTTTGGAGGACTTTCATTTTTACTCTTACCAATCTACAATAAAGCAAAGTAATTTTTAAACTTTCTCAGCAGTAGCATAGCTTTCAATACTTCCTTGTTTTAACAAAAAAAGAGCGAAACAAGACATTCTATCTAAATTTCGAGAGGTTATTACTTTTATATAATTTTTAAAAATTATCCACTGAGAAACTTTGTAACTTTGTAACTTTCAACCTCTGTAACTAAATCAATGGCTAAAGCTAAAACTACATTTTTTTGTCAAAATTGCGGAGCTCAACATGCAAAATGGATGGGCCAATGCAATACGTGTAATGAATGGAATACAATTGTTGAAGAAGTAATTCAGAAAGAAGTAGCTAGAGAATGGAAACAATCTAACGGTATAAAAACCATTTCAAAACCACTTAAAATTGAAGAAATTCAATTAAATCCAGAGGAAAGAATTCCAACTAAAAATAAAGAATTAGATACTGTATTAGGCGGTGGTCTTGTAAAAGGTTCGGTTACTTTATTAGGCGGTGAACCAGGTATAGGAAAGTCTACATTGTTATTGCAAGTAGCTTTATCTATCACTCATAAAGTGTTGTATGTTTCTGGAGAAGAAAGTCAATCTCAAATAAAAATGAGAGCAGAAAGAATCCTAAATCAGGCGTCTAATTGTCTCATTTTAACAGAAACAAATACGCAGCAAATCTTTAAGAATATCGAAGAAGTTTCTCCTGATGTTTTAGTCATAGATTCTATTCAAACACTTCATACAAACTCTATAGAAGCGTCTCCAGGAAGTATTTCTCAAATTAGAGAAACAACTGCAGAACTCATAAAATTTGCGAAAGAAACCGAAACTCCCGTTTTACTAATTGGACATATAAACAAAGAGGGGCAAATTGCTGGTCCAAAAATTTTGGAACACATGGTTGATGTGGTTTTACAGTTTGAAGGCGATAGAAATCACACTTATAGAATTTTACGCTCTCAAAAAAACAGGTTTGGTTCTACGGCAGAATTAGGTATTTATGAAATGTTATCAGATGGATTGAGAGAAGTTTCTAATCCCTCTGAGATTCTAATTTCAAAAAAAGACGCCGATTTAAGCGGAACTGCAATTGCTTCAACTTTAGAAGGAATTCGCCCTTTAATGATTGAAATTCAGGCCTTGGTAAGTACAGCGGTTTACGGAACACCACAAAGAACCACAACGGGTTACAATCTAAAACGATTGCATATGGTCTTGGCTGTTTTAGAAAAAAGAGCCGGATTTAAACTGGCTGCAAAAGATGTTTTTTTAAATATTACCGGTGGAATAAGTATCGATGATCCAGCGATTGATTTAGCAGTTGTTGCCTCCATTTTGTCATCAAACCAAGATATTGCAATTTCTCCCAATGTATGCTTTGCGGCAGAAATTGGATTAGCAGGAGAAATCAGACCAGTTTCAAAAATTGACCAACGTATTTCTGAAGCCAAAAAATTAGGCTATAAAACTTTTGTGGCCTCTAAGTACAATAAAATAACCATCAAAGACAAGGACATTAAACTGATTCTTGTTGGAAAAATAGAAGAGGTGTTTGCAACACTTTTTGCTTAAGGGTTTGGATTGATTAGCTAACCTGTTTCTTTAGTTTGTCTTTTATTGAATTAGATTATCAATCAGAAAGAATATTAATTATTTCCTAAATTCAAAAAGGAAAGAACAGCCTTGTTAAATAAATTCGCTTTGACTATATAGGATTCGTGAGTGCAATTTGGGATAATTTCAAGCCTTGAGTCTTTAATAAGTCTATTTGCTTCTTCTTGTTCTTCTGGAATAGCAATAGCATCGTAGCGTCCTGTAATTAATAAAATAGGGTGCTCAATTTTTGGAAGTAGCTCCCAAAGTGTAGTCTGCTTGCCTGAATCCCATAATGCTTTTTCTGTAAACCATAGCTTATCTGAAATGAGTTTATTGTCTTTATTATTAAGGTATTTAATAGGATTGTAGGGTCTTGCGAAAATGGTATTCAACACCATTCCTAAACCGATTTTACGCTCTTTAATTTCTATTGCGGTATCAATATAAGCATTCCATTTTCTCGAATCTTCAATTGTAGATATGGAATCTGTTTGTTCCATCCAATCATAAACTTTTTGCCAAAAAACTGTATTGTCATCTCGTTCAATAAATTCTTTAGCCAAATTTTTAAGATAAAGTGGACGGTAATAGTTGTATCGTTCTGGTGAGAAATCAGTCGTTATTGGCGCGTTAAAGGCTATACCTGACTTTATAAAAGCAGTTTCTTCTGGAAAGTTTGCTAAACATTCTAAGACTTTTACACCGCCAAAACTATGACCAAACAGATAAATATCTGCCTTATACTTTTCTTTTAAAGATTTGGCAATAGCAATGATATCCTTAGATATTTGCTTTCTATTAATTTTAGAAGTATCAATTTTCCTTACGCTTTTATTAAGTCCTCTTTGGTCAAAATAGGCAATGGCTACTTCTTTTTCCAAAGTGTTTTTCCACTTTGGATAGTCAGAACGTCCAAAATCAATCCCATTTTCTGCTCCACCTCCTTGTACATAAAGCAGTATTTTGTTAGATTCTAAGTTGCCTCTTACAAATACAGGTAGATTTTTTGTTTCAGGCTCAACATAATAAAAGTCTTTTATTTTTTGAGCTTGGGAGAATTGAAATGCTATTAACATTAAAATTAGTACGATTGTTTTTTTCATAATTTTCATTTTCTTATTTCTTTAAATTTTTGAGCCAATTATTTCACGAGATTTCCAATAATCATCCTTTTCTGGTATTCCTTTGACATTAAAATCGTGTAACCATTCCCCTTTAAATTCATTATTCTTAAATTCTAAATAGAAATCAATGAACATTGGCGAAACTGCTACTAAATGGACTTTGTTATTTTGAATATTGGAAACCACAACAGGGCAAGTGATTATTTTTCTGCTTCTTTTAAAAGTTATTGTACCGCTTAGAAAATCATCCGTATTCAAGCTAAGATTTAGTGTACCTTTTGTTTTTTTATTTCTTAGGGATGTGGTTTCTATGTTCCAAACACCTATTAATTCTTCACTTTGGGTACTATTAACCTTCTTTGCTTCTATGAATAATTCTGCAATAGTTTGTGCCTCTCTGGCATTAAAAAAAACATTGTCTCCTGTATTTGCGAGATATGCCAAGACGACCTCTTCATCTGGATAAACTATTAAATGGGCAACACTAGTAGGTAAAGAACCGCTGTGATATACTATCTTAGTGCCCAATCTACTTACGCCAGTTTCCCAACCTAAGCCGTAAAAAGTTGGTGTACCATACTTTAGTAGATGTGATTTTGTTAATAATTGCTTCGTTTCTTTTGATAGAAAATCTGAGTTGATGAGTTGATTTCCCATTTGTACTAAATCTTCAGCAGTAGATAAATAACCTCCACCAGCGTACATATAACTTCGGTTTTCGTAAGGTGCAAGCTTTCGGTTTTGTTTTTTATCGTAGAGATAAAACTTACTTTTTTGGTCTATAGATTTGTTAGGGAAATCGAAAGTGGTATTTTTCATTCCTAAGTCATCCCAAGTGCTTTGCATTAACTCAAAAAATGAAGTTTTTGAGGCTTTTTCCATCACAGCACTTAATAGTACCCAGCCATAACTAGAATATAAATACTTTGTATCTGGTTCAAATAATAAAGCATCATTTTTAAATGGTTTCAAGGCATCTAAAACAGTTTCAAAATACTCTGTATTAAATTGAGGATCATTAGCATTATAATGCCTAATTCCAGATGTAGATGTCGCCAACTGCCTAGCGGTTATCTCGTATTTTTTTTGAGCAAATTCTGGAAGATAGATTTTTATATTTTTATCGATATCAATCTTGTTTGCTTCTATCAATTTACCTAAAGCCATTGCTGTTATTGGTTTTGAAACACTAGCAATTCTAAATTTAGTATGAGAAGTTACTTTGATACTATTTTCTAAATCGCTATATCCAAAACTTTCAGACCATACCATTTTGCCTTTTACTAAGACTGCAATTTGGCATCCTGGTATTTGTGTTTGAAATTGATGAGCTTCAATTAACAATTGTGCTTTATTAATGGCATCTGTATAATTTTGGGCTGAAACTAAAGGCAACCCCATTACAAAAAAAAATACTATATATATAATGCTTTTCATTCGTAAAGATTTAAATTAATTGTGGTTCCATTGTTACGTTCAATAGTCAAACTGTCTGCTTTTAAAAATTCAGAAATTTTCAAAAAATAATCGCAATGCGATTGAAATAAGTTTTTGGGTTTATACCCATTTATATTCTTTAAAGTATCTCCGATTTTTAAAGGTAGTTTTGGGTTGGTTCTATTCACTATCCAAAGGGAATCGTTCAATATTCCTGGAATAAACGTTTTGGTTTCATCTATGGTAACAGTTGAGTTGGGTTTGAGCGTAATCGTATCATCGTCATAATTCAAATAAATAGTGAAATGCTCCAGAAAATCATTCCCTAGAAGTGCTTTGTTTAATGACGAAAATTCGATTGGTATTTTTGTTTGGAATCCTCCTAATTTAACATTGAGTTCTTTAACCAATAGTGTGTCCCTGTTAGAACCAAATATACCTGCAGTAGATTGGTCTATTATGGTTTGTGAATTTTCAGATTGAAACTGATTTGCAAACTTAAATGGAACAATTAAACCACCATTATAGCCTAAATCAAAAATGACGTTTTCAATGGTTTTGCCTTCTACTTCAATATTAATTTTTGGAACTCCAGATAAAAAAGATCTACTAAACTCTAGGGCATAATGTTCTTCTTCTGTATTTACAACAAAAGGTTTTTTTGAGACTTCCATCTCTTGCTTTTCAAAGTCAATTTTCCAATGCGCTAATTTGATGAGATTTGCACCTATTATGCCATCTTTAGCAATACAAGGACTATATGACGTTGCATCATATTTCAATTTGCCTGCACCAATATTGTAAAATGAAGAATTCGAGAAGCTAATAGAGTCAACAGAGGTTATTTCTATTTCTCTTTTTACACCTTGTGCAGTACCATTATCGCGTTTAGAAATTGTTTTAAGATTGAGTTCTTGCGATAGGTCATATTCTACTTTACTCTGAAATGCACCCGTATCAAAAATAAAACTATTCGCTTTTTTTGAATCGTTTAAATATGCCTTTACAACAATTAGCTTTTTAGTATATTGAAAAGGAATTGGCGCCTCTTTTCTTATGGCGCTATCTGTACTAGATTGAAGTTTTAATTCGCTTATAGCATTGCAACCTAATAATGGCAATACAAGTAGTAAGACTATTGTTATTTTATTAAATTTCATACTTAAGCTGTTGTTTTTGGTTTGAGTTTTTTTTCGGTCTTGTGTAACCAATACAATAATAATGGAACACCTATAAGTGCTGGCAAAGCAAAAGCCAAGTAAGGATTTATAAAATCATATCTAGACACTATTGTAGACAAGAAAGCTGTAAACGTGGCAATGTAGCCACCCATCATATTCCCTATATGAGATAAATACCAGTGATACGCTTTGTCTGGTCTTACTATAAAAGGTTTTAAATTGGTATATGACAATAACAAACCAGCAAAGCCAAAGCCAATAGATAACAAAGCGCCTCCAGAATCAAAGCCTCTTGTTAAACCAAAATAGATCCCTAAAATAACAAACACAAGATTGGCAATAGTATTAATAATTCCTGCAAACCAATCGTACCACTTGGGTTTTTGTTGCTTATGTAATTGCTTTAACTTTAAAATTCTCACACCTGAGAAAACGGTATAATAACTTAAAAATGCAATTAAAAATAAAAACCTATTGAATTGAAAACTCGCTACAATAATTCCGGTGATAAAAACACCTGTCATTGCATACGCATAAATTTTACCCGATAAGCGATGCTTTTTTTTGCCTTTAGCACTAAGGATTGCTACCAGTCCAGTTATAAGCGAAATAGCTCCTGCAAAAATGTGTAGATATAAAATATTGTTAACTATAGTTTCCATCGTTTTAAATTTAACGATGCAAAACTGCAAAAGCAAAACGTTTATTTACCCTTATAATAGGACTTTGGTATTAATGGGACGTATTTGTGACCGTTGGGAATATGCTTATTCTAAGTGCTCTATAAAAGTAGATATAGCTTTTACTTTAGACCTAGATACAGGAATAGTTTCTTCACAATATTTTAATTGAAGTTCTAAGTTTCTTGCATTACCTTCTACTTTAATAATATAATTACCGTTAATTATATAACTGTTATGGCATCTAAAAAAAGTATTTTTAGGCAATATTACTTCAATGTTTTTCAACCTATTTCTTACTAATTTTTTTTGAATTTGATTTGAATATAAATAGTAAACTTCAATATAATTTCCCTCGGACTTTATGTAAACTAAATCTTGTTTGCTTAACTGCAATTCTAAATCTTCATTTTCTGATTTTATAAGTATTATATTGACAGTCGTTGATTTTTTAGGAATAGTAGAACGTAATTGACTATTTTCATTTTTTAGTGATTTGGTAAGAACTCTAGCTCTTTTATATTGCATCCTCTGATGTCGATATTGTTCAAATAAAACGGAAACTACAATTGGAAATATACTAATACCTATTGTAATAGATGCTGTTTGAAAAAGTAATGGAAAAATTGAAGTGTAATTATCTTGCGTAAATAAAATTGATACAGATAATACAATGATTATGATGAAAACTACAGCAAGAATCAAAACGATTTCTTTACCTACAGTCCATTTATCTTCTCGCATTACCTTTGGAGCAATTTTTTTAAAGAAAACTACCGAAAAGCTAATAAGAATAGCAACGACAATTGCGATAATTAAGCCTATTATTAACCTTTCTTTCAAATTTAATTCTTGAAATTGAAAAGGTGCTAAAACACAGATGACTAGAAATGTAATTATACTAGGAATAATAACACTATAAATGTTAAAAATTAAGGGATGGGGGTTTTTAAAAAGATTAAACATTTTAATTAATTACTTATTTGGGTCAAAATGTTGCACAACTATTATGATATAAAGTCGTTTCAATGATTTACATCAGAAGTTAGCGAAGTTAGTTTTTTTAGTAGAGAATTTCAATAGATAAAAACACCTGTTTATTTATTTCCACACTTTTTGACGTAGTATTTTACTAGTCTTTAAAAAGGTAGTTGGCTTCGTTATCTAGCTTTTCCCAGGCTTCTTTTTCAACATTATAAGTCCAAGCAAAAGAGGCCACTTTGCCATCTTTTAAAAAGTCAAACTCATAATTTGTTCCATATTTAGAAAGTGAAATGTATCTTTTATTTGAAATTGGGAAGATCTCAACTTTTGTCAATCCTTGTCTTTTATAAAATAATCTATCTTTTTCGACCCAAAACTTTCTATTGGCATAGTTGCCAATTATTTTTTCGTATTGGTTTTTCAATTCTTTCTTACTCTTACTGTTTATGTATTTAATATGATTGTACCCATCTTTTAAAAACCAATGTTTGGGATGTTTTTGAATTAATTCTTCAAAGGTTACCCCTAAGTCTTTTAATTCTTTCTTTTTTAATAAACCATATGCTTTTCTAATTTCATCAGATTCTAGGTAGTAATAAAAATTAGATACATTTTGTAGGTTAAATTGTTCACTGGTTACCCGATAGATATTCCCATTTTTATCTTTTTCAAAAATGTGCTTTATTCCAGAGTGATATCCTGGGTTTAGAGATAACAACTCGTTTTTATCGAAAACGAAGGCGTTTTTTAAAAATTGATTTTTGTAGTGTATAAAGAGATTGTTCTCTTTTTTAAAATACTTAATTTCTTGTTCTCCAATTACAGATCTAAAAACATTCTCAAAAATATCCGTATTAATCTTAACAGCGCTGTTTTCTTTTTTATTCTTTATGTATTCATATGCAGTTGTTTTATAATGTGTTTCTTTTGGCCAAACAAGATCAATCTTCTTATATGTTTTTTTTGCTTCTTCAAAATTATCCATTGCCAAATATGTATAGGCTTTCACTAATTGAACATCTTCTACGTTAGGTGCTAATAGTTCGAAAGTCTTTACTAAATTGATAGCTTTCTTAAATTCATTTTTATAAATGAGAGCCATGAAATAATTTTTCGCTGTTTCTTCATTTCTGTTTTTTGTGAATTGCTCAAATGAATGCTCATAATAAGCATCTATATCTTGGGTTTCACTATAAATAATGTCAAGTAAATAATTAAATGATTCATTATTAGGCTCAAATTCTAGTTGATATTTAATTAACTCTTTAGCGTCTTCCCATCTTTCATATACAATGTTTTTGTACATTAATATTTTAAATTGCAATTGAGAAGGTAGCTTTGATTTATTTTGATAGGCTTTATCAATCAGATATTTTTCTTCTAACTCTCCTTGGCTGTATCTAGTTCTTCTCTCTGCGTTATCAAAATAAGCTAACGCAAATGTACTGTCAATAGTAACAGCTCCTTCGTAATCTTCTTTAGCCCAAAGCTCTAAAGCTTCCACAGAGTTGGTCATTATATCTTTGATTTCTAAATCTATGTATTGATTGGTTATATCTCCAATCAAACCAACATTGTTTTTTATATAAATACTAATTTCATCTATCAAAGAGAAGAAGTCTTTTCCAGAAAAGGTTTTTTGTGAAATTTCTTTTCCGTTTTTACTATTTCTAATAATCGGTGTTATCGTATAAATATCACCAGAAACTTTGTACTCACCATCTACATAAAGTTTGTCAAATATGCTACTTATTTTAACTTTATCGGTTGTGTTATCTGCATAAGATATGCTTGGATCTATGTCTTTATCTTGATCTAAGTCAATCTTAATCAATTGATTAATCGTCTTACCCAGCCAATCATTTAGCGTGTCTTTTTTTATTTGTTTGAAATTAAAAATGGGCACCCCAATTCTAAATTCTTGCTTGGTGATTGTTTGAGTTTCTACAGTCCCTATTTCGTTTGTAAAACTGATTTCTTTTGTGGTAGAACCTAGATCACTGTTTCCGAAAAATAGAAATAAAAATACTCCTAGAACTAGAATATTTGCAGGGAAAATAATTTTCTCTTTAAGCTCTAATCTTTTTTTATTTATTCTGTCTGAATTAAAAAGATAAATAATTAAAGACGGGAGAATTCCTACAAAAAGCCATAATAAAATATCTACCCAGTAAGGTGATATTTGATATCGGACTAAAATCCAATCAACGAATTGTAAAAAAGTCCATGCAGCTACTAAATAAGCAGGAACTATTTGAAGAACTTTCTTCCAGTTTTTGTTGCTTTTTTTAGTGTTTTCTGTAGACATATAAAGCGTTAAATTCTATTTTTAAAAAAATAAAAATATTCAAAAAAAAATAAACTTTTGTAAAAAAAAAGAAAAGCCTCATTTTAATGAGGCTTTTCTTTAAATAATATTAAGATTATTTCTTGTTAACTTCTTTAATGTACTTTTCTAAAGCCATTGTCATAGAAGGTGTTTCTGGAGTTGGTGCAGTAATATTGCACTTTAAACCTGCTTCTGTCGCGGCATTGACTGTTGAGTTTCCAAAAACAGCAATTCTAGTATTGTTTTGTTTAAAGTCTGGAAAGTTCTCAAATAATGATTCGATTCCTGAGGGACTAAAAAACACTAATATATCGTAAAAAACATCTTCTAAATCTGACAAATCACTAATCACAGTTTTGTATAAAATGGCTCTTGTCCAGTTTACTCCCAAAGCATCTAATTCTTCTGGAATTAACGGCTTCAATTTATCAGAAGATGGTAATAAAAACTTTTCGTCTTTATGCTTCTTAATTAACTTTCCTAATTCTGGGAATGTTCTGTTACCAACATAAATTTTACGCTTTCTATACACAACATATTTCTGTAAATAATACGCAACTGCTTCAGATTGACAAAAATATTTCATCGCATCTGGCACTTTAAAACGCATTTCTTCAGCTATTCTAAAAAAATGATCTACAGCATTTCTGCTTGTTAGCACAATAGCCGTAAATTTCGATAAATCAATTTTTTGACTTCTTACTTCTTTAGAAGCAACACCCTCAACATGGATAAAAGATCTAAAATCTATTTTGACCTTTTGTTTGTCAGACAATTCAGAATACGGGGACGTTTCCGTTTTAGGTTCTGGTTGCGATACTAAGATTGTTTTCACTTTCATAATCTACTTCTTACCTATTTAAAATAACAATTTAAACAAAACGAATAGCGGCGCTATTTCGAAGGCGCAAATGTACAAAATAAAATAAAACAACTCTTTAATAATCAGGTTTTTGTTATTAACTAAAATCAAGAGGAATCTCATAGAAAAAAGGATTATAAAGCCTGACATTAAAAAGGATTTTTCTTGAAAGCTATAAAAATAAAGTAGATTTAAAATTAACAACCCAATGCTTACCGTATATAAATAGCTTCTTTTCGATAAAAAGAAGTGTAATAGTAGCTCTTTTACTTCAAAGAGTGTCATCAATAATGATTCTATGATAAATCTTAAAATCATATATATAAATACTATTAATGAAAGCCTTAAGTATTCTGAAAAAAGAAAAGTATTATTATTTTGAAGATTATTTATGATAAAATAAATAGACATGGATAGCATCAAAAAAGAAAAAAAAGTAAACACAGAATGGAAGAAAGAAATCATCGGCTGTTTTTCTTCTGATTCTATTTCAATAAAGCCTTTATTAAAAAAAGAGGTTGCATACCCTTTTAATTTATCAGCACTAAAGAGTTTTAATAAAAACAATAAAACAAGCGAAGACACAAAAATTAATACAATCCAATTATTTGATAAAACACCTCGTTGAAGAGCCTCCATTACTTCAATTTTGAAATTAAGATTAACACAAAATTAGCAATAAAAAAATGTATATTTGTCCACATTCTATCACCTTTTTATGTCTGATACTTTAGTTATTATTCCAACTTATAACGAAAAAGAAAACATCGAAGCTATCATAGAAACTGTTTTTAAACAAAAAAAGAGGTTTCACGTTTTAGTGGTCGATGACAATTCTCCTGACGGAACTGCAAATATCGTTGAAGATTTAATGACTCGCTATCCTAAAAGCCTTTTTATTGAAAAAAGAAAAGGAAAAAATGGTTTAGGAACAGCATACATTCATGGTTTTAAGTGGGCTATTGATAAAAAATACGATTACATTATTGAAATGGATGCGGATTTTTCACATAATCCAAAAGATTTAGTTCGACTTTACAATGCTTGTGAAAAAGATGGGGCAGATGTTTCTGTCGGTTCTAGATACTCTCAAGGAGTAAACGTAGTAAATTGGCCAATGAAACGTGTTTTATTATCCTATTTTGCTTCTAAATATGTTCGTTTTATAACAGGAATTCCTGTACATGATACTACTGCTGGATTTGTTTGTTACAAGAGAAATGTATTAGAGACTATAAGGCTTGACAAAATTAGATTTGTTGGATATGCTTTTCAAATTGAAATGAAGTTCAAAACTTGGAAACTAGGATTTAACATAAAAGAAGTTTCAGTAGTATTTACTGACAGAACTTTAGGAGAATCAAAAATGAGTGGTGGAATCGTATATGAAGCGCTTTTTGGTGTAATAAAAATGAGGTTTAAAGGATTACGATGAATTCATACTTAATAAAAAATGCTAAAATCGTTAATGAAGGAACAACCTTTCTTGGCGATTTACTTATAAAAAACGGATTGATTTCGAAAATTGATAAATCAATTAGTGATAACACAGTTCCTACTATTGATGCTGAAGGTAAATATTTAATTCCTGGCTTCATAGATGATCAGGTACATTTTAGGGAGCCTGGATTAACTCACAAAGCCAATATTGCTACCGAAAGCAAAGCTGCCGTTGCTGGTGGAATTACTACTTTTATAGAACAACCAAATACGGTTCCGCAAGCTACGACTCAAAAATTGTTGCAAGACAAGTTTGATATCGCTGAAAAAAGTTCCTATACAAACTATTCTTTTATGTTTGGAGGAACCAATGATAACCTAGAGGAATTATTAAAAACTAATCCTAAAAATGTAGCAGGGATTAAATTGTTCTTAGGTTCTTCAACAGGAGATATGTTGGTTGACAACCCTGAGGTATTGGAAAAAATATTTTCATCTACAAAACTAATTATCTCTGTTCATTGTGAAGATGAAGCTACCATTAGAAAAAACACAGCTCATTATAAAGAAATTTATGGTGAAAACATTCCTATAGAATTACATCCAATCATTAGAAGTGAAGAAGCTTGTTATTTATCTTCTTCTAAGGCTATTGAGCTAGCTAAGAAAACGGGTGCTAGATTGCATGTTTTTCATGTTTCAACAGCTAAAGAAACCGAATTATTTAGAAATGATATTCCTTTAGAAGAAAAACAAATTACGGCTGAAGTATGTGTTCATCATCTTTGGTTTTCTGATGAAGACTACAAAGAAAAAGGAACTTATATTAAATGGAATCCAGCTGTAAAAACAGCTGCTGATAGAGATGGTTTGTGGAAAGCTCTATTGGATGATAGAATAGACATTATAGCTACAGACCATGCCCCTCACACTTTAGAAGAAAAATCAAACTCTTATCTAAAAGCTCCGAGTGGTGGGCCTTTAGTGCAGCATGCTTTACTTGCATTACTTGAAAAAGTAAAAGAAAACGTTTTACCAATTGAAAAATTGATTGAAAAAGCTTGTCATAATCCGGCAAAAATATTTCAAATAGAAAAAAGAGGATTCATCAAAGAAGGTTTTTATGCCGATTTGGTTTTAGTTGATACAAATTTACCTCAAACCGTTCATAAAGAAAATATATTATACAAATGTGGTTGGTCTCCTTTTGAGGGATCTACATTCTCTTCAAGTATTGTAAAAACTTTTGTAAATGGTGTTTTAATGTATGATAATGGTGTTTTTGATGAGGTTACAAAAGGACAACGAATCACTTTTAACAGATCATGAAAAACTCAGTAATTCTTTTTGTATTAATTTCTTTATTATGTTCTTGTACAAGCAATACGGTTTATGAGAAACCAAAAGATTTAATTCCTAAAGATTCTATGATCTTACTATTAAAAGATCTTTATATCGCGTCTTCAGCTAGAAGCATTAAAAATAAAAAGTTACAAAGAAAGATTACTTATATCCCATTGGTCTATGATACCTATAAAATAGATAGTTTACGCTTTCACAAGAGCAATGTATATTATACCTCTAAGGTTGATGATTATCAGCCTATATTAGAAGAAGTAATGGTGTTGTTAGAGAAAGAACAAGCAACCTTTGCAAAAATTAAAAAGGTCAAAGATTCTATTAGAAAAGACTCCTTAGAAAGTATAAAAGAAAAAATTATAGAGAAAAATAAAACTAAAATAATTAAAAGTAAGAAAACTAAATTTTCAATTGATGACACACAAAAAGCATCTAAAAAATCAAATTAAATAGTTTTTACATACTTTTTTAATTACATCATTGATCTTCTCAAAGTCAATCTCTAATTCTTGTTGAATCTTTTTCGAAGAATAACAGGATTTAGAATTCAATGATTTTGCTGAATATTTACTCATTCTAACTTTCCTTGAAATTATTTTTGACATCAGCCATTCCCAACGCCAAAATAAATTTGCTTGCCATGATTTAACAAGTTTTGAAGGTCTTTTAGTATCAAAAGAATCTGCGATAGAAAACAAGATTTCTTTAAAGCTTTTATTTTCAGATACTAAGATGAAACGTTCACTTTTAATGTCGCTTTCCATTAATTTTATCATCGATTTAACAACATCTTTAACCCCTATAAAACCTGTTACACCAACTGTATAATATTGAAACCCTTTGTCAATTTGGGAAAATAATTTCCCTGATCCTGATTCCCAAAAACCACTTCCTAAAATAACTCCAGGGTTTACTACAACAACATCAACTCCTTCCTGGCTTGCGCGCCAAACTTCCATCTCAGCGCCATATTTAGTTATTGCGTAACCATTGTTTTTTTCATTTCCAACCCATTCATTTTCTTCAGTTGTAAACTCTTTTTTCGGATCCTCTCCAATAGCGGCAATAGAGCTAACAAAACATAATTTTTCAACTCCTGCATCTATCGATAAATTAACCACAATCGCAGTTCCATGAATATTGACCTTTCTCATTTCAATATAATCAGAAGGATCAAAAGAAATTAAAGCAGCACAATGATAAACTTGTTTAACTCCTTCAAAAGCTGGTATCATTGAGGGAACATCTGTAATATCTGCTTGTACCCAATCTATTTTAGAAAATAAATCTTCTGAACTATCTGAATAATAAGAGAATACTTGTTTCGTTTTTTCTAGAGTTTCAACAGTTCTGAAAATCGCTCTTATTATGTCATTTTTTCGAGCTAAATGAACCAATAAGTGTGATCCTACTAAACCTGTTCCGCCTGTAACTAAAATCATACTACGAATTTAGTTTATTTACGTCAGAAATGTATCTTTGCTCTTTATAAAATAAGAAGATGACAAATTTTGTTGAGGAGTTACGTTGGCGAGGATTATTACATGATATCATGCCAGATACTGAAGAGTATTTATTAAAAAATAAAACTGCTGGTTATATCGGATTTGACCCAACAGCAGATTCTTTACATATTGGTAGTTTAGTTCAAATTTTGATTTTAAAACATTTTCAAAATGCCGGACATAAACCAATTGCTTTAGTTGGTGGTGCAACAGGAATGGTGGGTGATCCTTCTGGAAAATCTGCCGAAAGAAACTTATTAGATGAAGCTACTTTACTAAAAAATGTGAATGGTGTAAAAGCACAATTAGCACGATTTTTAGATTTTGATAGTACTGCTGAAAACCCTGCTGAATTGGTGAATAATTTTGATTGGATGAAAGATATTTCATTGATTGATTTTGTAAGAGATACAGGAAAACACATCACGGTAAATTACATGATGGCTAAAGATTCTGTGAAGAAACGTTTGGGTTCTGAATCCAAAGAAGGAATGAGTTTTACAGAATTTACCTATCAATTGTTTCAAGGATATGATTTCTATCATTTGTACAAAGAAATGGATTGTAAATTGCAAATGGGAGGTTCTGATCAATGGGGGAATATTACAACCGGAACAGAATTAATCCGAAGAAAAGCACAAGGTAAGGCTTATGCAATTACGGTTCCTTTAGTTACCAAAGCAGACGGAACAAAGTTTGGAAAAACAGAAGGTGGTAATGTTTGGTTAGACGCCAACAGAACATCTCCTTATAAATTCTATCAATATTGGTTAAATTCTTCCGATGAAGATGCTGAAAAATATATTAAAATCTTTACTTTTTTAGACAAAGAAACCATTGAAGCGTTGATCGCAGAACATAAAAAAGCGCCACACATGCGTTTACTTCAAAAGAAACTTGGAGAAGAAGTAACCGTAATGACGCATGGACAAGAAGCTTTTGAAAATGCCATCAAAGCATCCAATATTCTCTTCGGAAAATCTACTGGGGAAGATTTAAAATCCTTAGATGAACAAACTTTTTTAGATGTTTTTGACGGAGTTCCACAAGCTTCTGTTTCTAAAGATGACATTAAAGAAGGTCTAGATATGATTGGAGCTTTAGCGGCAAAAACTGGGTTTTTAAATTCTAATGGTGAGGCAAGAAGAGCCTTAAAAGAAAATGCAATTTCAGTGAATAAAGAAAAAGTAAAAGAAGATTTTACCATCTCTAATACAGATTTGATTGCTGATAAATACGTGCTGCTTCAACGAGGTAAAAAGAATTATTATTTGTTAAAAATAGATTAATAAAAACCAGCCTAGCGCTGGTTTTTTTAATTAACAAAACAAAGTAAAAAGTTTGGTCTCTTTTACAGATAAACAACATGCTTTACAAAGAGTTATTAATAAATGTATATTTTACGTATATTTATATTTTTAAACAAATCAACATGTTAAAAACTCTTGAAAAATTTTATTCCTATAAAATATATTTAATTCTTGCTATTCTTATAGCATCGTGTGGTGATAACAAAACTCCAGAAAACCCTAATGTGGTAGTTGATCCGATTGATGATGAAATTTCTTTTTTTTATGGAGCCGATTTATCTTATGTTAATGAAATGGAAGATTGTGGTGCGATTTATAAAGATGAAAACAATCAGCCTAAAGACTCTTATCAGATTTTTAAAGATGCGGGAGCGAACCTTGTAAGGGTTCGGTTATGGCACAATCCTACTTGGACAAATTATTCAAATTTTACAGATGTAAAAAAAACAATTCGAAGAGCAAAAGAGCAAGGAATGAAAGTCTTACTTGATTTTCACTATTCTGATACTTGGACTGATCCGTCAAAACAAGAGATTCCTGCTGCTTGGCTTCCTCAATTGAATAATACGGAAGCCTTAGGGAACCTACTTTACAACTATACACATACAACTTTAACAGAACTTGTTAATGCTAATCTTCAGCCAGATATTGTGCAAGTGGGTAATGAAATTAATGGAATGATTTTACAGCAAGGTGATTTACAATGGCCAATTAATTGGACTAGAAACTCGTCATTGATCAATAAAGGAATCAAAGCGGTGAGAGATGTTGCTAGTCAGACAAACAATACTATTGAAGTAATGCTACATATTGCGCAACCTGAAAATGGTTTGTGGTGGTTTGAACAAGCTACCGCTAATGGAGTGACAGATTACGACTGGATTGGCCTTTCCTATTATCCTATTTGGTCTGAGTACACATTAGACAATGTAAGAACCCCATTACATACACTCATACAAACCTACAATAAAAGACTAATGGTGGTAGAAACTGCCTATCCTTATACATTACAAAATCTTGATCCGGCTAATAACATCCTCGGACAAAGTGCTTTAATTAATGGCTATCCCGCAACACAACTAGGACAATTCAATTATCTGAAAAAACTGAAAGAAGAAATAGAAAATGCTGGTGGAGAAGGGTTAATTTACTGGGAACCTGCATGGGTTTCTACAAATTGTAATACACTTTGGGGACAAGGTTCACACTGGGATAATGCTACCTTATTTGATGAAAACAACAAACCTACACTGGGTATGAATTTTTATAATGCTTCAAGAAATGACTAAAAAACACATACTATTTTTCACTGCTTTTCTACTCCTGATGAGTTTTAATGGATACAGCCAGACAAGAGAATACCGAACCTTAACAGAAGGTTGGAAATTTGTAAAACAAGATGTTTCTGATGCAGAAAAAGTGGCATTTGATGATACTTCTTGGAAAAATGTTAGCATACCGCATGATTGGGCTATAACGGGTCCGTTTATAAAAAATGGTAATGGAGATACTGGAAAATTACCTTGGAAAGGTGAAGGCTGGTATCGAAAAAAAATTACTGTAGAAAAAAAGCAAGAAGGGAAAAGAGTTTACCTCATTTTCGATGGAATTATGGCTTTCCCAAAAATCTATATCAACGGAAAACTTGCTGGGAGTTGGGATTATGGTTACAACTCTTTCTATCTAGACATTACAGATTATGTTAACTATGGAGAAGAAAACCTTCTAGCTATTCATGCTAACACAAAGAAGCACGACAGTCGTTGGTATCCTGGTGGAGGAATTTATCGAAAAGTTCAACTGTTATTTACAAATCAAACACATGTTGGTATTTGGGGAAATTACATCATCACCCCCACTATTAAAAATAACTTTGCTGAAGTCCGAGTGAACTCATCGATTACAAATTCAAGTTCTGAAAAAAAAGAAATCAAGGTTGTTCATTCTGTCATTAACAAAGAAGGAATGATCCTTTCAACCAAAGAACAAGCACATAAAATTCTTGCCAACAAAACGGCTGATTTTGAAACCACGCAAACTATCTCGCAACCCGTTCTTTGGGATGTTAACAATCCTTATCTATATACTATTAAGACAACGGTTTTTGAAAATTCTAAACTTGTGGATGAAACTGAAGAATCATTCGGATTTAGAACCATCAAATTTACAGCAGATGACGGTTTTCACCTTAACGGAAGAAGAGTTCAATTAAAAGGTGTAAACCTTCATAGCGATCATGGCCCTTTGGGAGTTGCTTTCAATTATAGAGCAATGGAGCGTCAATTAGAAATTATGAAGTCAATGGGCGTTAATGCCATTAGAAACAGTCATAATGTTGCCGCGCCAGAACTTCTAGAGCTCTGCGACAAAATGGGATTGTTGTTTTTTAACGAAATCTTTGACAAATACGATCAAAAAGCAGGAATTACCGAAGAAACTAACTTTGACGAATTTGCACATCGAAATATTAAAAACTTTGTAACACGTGATCGAAATCATCCCTCTGTATTTCTGTGGAGTGTTGGGAATGAAATAGGGGATGTTCAATGGAACATCAACAACGGCTTTAAACGATTGCATACTATGGTAAACTATGTAAAAAAATACGATCCTACACGACCAACAACATTGGTTTGTGATAATATGGAAAGTGCCAAACTTCGCCATTTTGATTATTATGATGTTCATAGCTGGAACTACGGAAGAAGATATCGATTGGCAAGAAAACTAGAACCCAATAAATCTGTGGTGATTAGTGAATCTGCCTCTACATTAAGCACCAGAGGTTTTTATGAGTTTCCGCTTCCGAAAGAAAAAATAGATTTTACCAAATCGCTTCAAGTGAGCTCGTACGATTTGAATGCGCCTTGGTGGGCAGAAATTGCTGATGACGATTTTATGTGGCAACAACAAGAATCGTATATCGCTGGAGAATTTGTATGGACTGGTTTTGACTACCTAGGAGAGCCTACACCATATAATAATAAAACCGTAAAAGAAATGGGATTTGATGATGAACAAGCTTCTAGAAGTTCTTATTTTGGGATTGTGGATTTAGTAGGAATTCCGAAAGACCGGTACTATTTGTATAAAAGTTATTGGAAGCCTGAAGAAAATACGACTCATATTTTACCGCATTGGAATTGGAAAGGAAAAGAAGGTGACACCATACCCGTATTTGGCTATACAAATGGGGATTGCGGTGAGCTTTTTGTTAATGGGAAATCTCAAGGCCGTCAATGTAAAAAACCGCTTTCTGAAAAATCTGTAGAGCGTTTTCGTTTGATGTGGAATAATGTCATTTATCAACCAGGTGAAATAAAATTTATTGCCTATAAGAACAATCAAAAAATCGGCGAGGTTATTAAAAAAACAACAGGAACTCCATATCAATTAAAAATTACTCCAGATAAAACAACACTTAAAGCCAATGGAGAAGATCTATCATACTTATTAGTTGAAGCTATCGATACAGAAGGTAACCCTCATCCTTTAGCAAACAATACGATAAAAATTGATTTGCAAGGGAATGCAACAATTGCAGGAGTTGGAAATGGAAACCCTCAATCTTTTGAACCCTTTCAATCAAATACCATTAAGCTATTTAATGGAAAAGCGATGATAATTATAAAAAGTAAAAACAAACCTGATACAATTAAAATAAAAGCCTCTTCAAAAAAATTAAAACAAACCTCAGTTACACTGACTGTTTTATAATACAAAATTAGCACAGTGGAATATATTCCGCTGTGCTAATTCTATCTTTTAAGAATATTAGTGTTTATTTATTTGTAATCTTTGTCCAATTTTTATCGGCCTTCTCTTTTAATTCTTTTGCTCCTTCTTTAGTCCAAAGCGTCAATGTATTTGTGTTTCCTTTGTTATAAAATAAATACAATTTTCCATCTCTAATTTCAAAGGTTTCTGGGTTTACAGGAACTTTGCTTCCTTTTGCGCCCATCGCGTAGGCACAAAAACCACCATACTGTGGAACATATTTCGTTGGATTTGCTTTAAAAGTATTTAAGTTTTCTTGAGATGAAAAATAGAATTGTACCCCGTCATATTCTAAAGCAATTTCTTTAGTTCCTTGTTTCGGCTCGTTATTAAAGTAGGCAACAACATCATAACCTTTAGCAACTGCTCCTTTTTTGGTGTAATAACTTTTTTGAGCAACTAATGATGTTGAAAAAGCAACGAATAAGAATAAAATGATTTTTTTCATGATTGATTGTGTTTTATTTGAACACAATTGTAGTCGAGGTTTTTTTGATTTAATTACAAAAAGCAGGCTAAATGCCTGCTTTTATATTTTTTAAATACTTCTATTTTTTCCTATTTATCAGCTCTTATGTGGCTTGTTGGGTCTATTTGTGCTCCTTTTGGTTTAATTAATTTAGACTTATCAAAAGGTTTGGTAATACTATAATTAAATATTGCATGATCTCCAAAAACTTGCGTTTGATCTAAATTAGAGGTTCTTAATACGGTTGGATAAATCAAGTCTCCTACTTTGGTAAAACCATTGTGAACTCTAAACATCGGTCCAAAAACATTTTGTCCTTTTGGAAACTTAAAAAGATCTAACATATATCCATAACTGATGGTATATTCATAGCCCATTAACAGGAAGTTTTTACTGTCAATATATAATTTGTAAGTATCTTCTTTTGTTTTTCCTACTGCAGGTTTTTCTGAAAAACTCATATCAATTACATAAACTTCGTTTTGAAATGCTTTGTGTTTTTTCTTTGTTGCTTTTCCTAAAACCACATTATCATCTTGTGTTAACCAAGGAAGATTTAAAAAGTAATAAAAGAATAAAGCTTCAAACTTTGGCGGGTTTCCTACTTTCCATTGATTCCCCCATGCCTGCTTACCATCATAAGCCATAGTAGAACCATGAATTGGCCAGTTTTGATAAACATTTCTAGTTTTACTATCTACAGTCACTTGGTTAATCCAAAAAGGTAATTTTCCTAAAGAATTACTATACATAATATTGTCAAAGCTAAATGTTTTTACTTTTTTCCATGCATCATAGCCTCCATGTGCATCGATCATTTTTTGAACAACTTGTTCTGTTTCAAGAGGATTTTCTTTTCTTTCTTGAGCTGTCATTAATGATATAAATAACAGACTAATACTAAGGTTAATTATTGTTTTCATTTGATTGATTTTTGATGATTACACTACGAAAGTATTGGCTTTAAAAGCCGTTTCCTAAAAGATTGATGTAAGTGACAATTAAAGATTTGAGTGACAATAGGAAGAGTATCACATCTTCTAAATAATACTTACATTGCAACCATGAAACTGTTATTAAGACATTCTATCGGAATTTCTAAAAAGTATGTTTACTTAATAAGTATCCTTTTTAGTTTGGTTGTAATGCTGAAAACCACCATTTCTGAATCGAAAGAATCTTTCAATATTTCTATAAAATTTATTGTGTTTTTTACCACTAATTATTTCTTTTGGGCGGTATTAATTGAATCTGTTTATGGAGCTGTTAAACCTCTTCAAATTGGTTCAGGTTTTACAAGGAAAATGATTTTTACAGCTTTTCTAAACCTGCTATTAATTTGTACACTGCATTTAATTATTAGTAATGTCGTTTATGGAATCTATTTGATTTTTATTGCTAATCAGTCTTTTTGGGGGTTTCTTACAGATCTTCAAATCGCGATTCCTAGTGCTTATATCAGTAGGGTTTTTGATTTCCTAATTATAGGCGCTTTATTAAAATTGATGGAAACTTACAGGTCCTATCAACAAAAACAGTTAAAAGTATTAGAGTTAGAAAACCAACTACATCTTTCCCAACTTGCAACTTTACGTTCACAATTAGATCCTCACTTTTTATTTAACACACTACATACTTTAAATTCATTAATTGGTTTTGATGACAAAAAAGCTCGTTCAATAGTCATTAAAATGACACACTTATTAAGAAAAATGTTGAATGAAAAAAACCGACATATTATTACATTAGAAGAAGAAATAGAATATTTTAAAAATTATCTAGCAATAGAACAAGAACGTTTTAATGATCGTCTATTAGTAATATACAATCTAGAGGAAACAACAAAATCGCTTGAAGTTCCTGCGCTGGTTTTACAACCTTTAATAGAAAATGCTTTTAAACATGGTATCGCTTTAATTGAAGGTAAATGTGAAATACATTTAATAACAAAACTAGATGGAAATAAGCTTTCTATTTCGTTGAGTAATACAAAACCAACTCAAGGAAAAATTTCAACTATTGCTTCAACTAAAGTGGGTTTAAAAAACCTTGAAAGCAGATTATCTCAATTATTTCCTGATAATTTTGAGATTTGTATAGATGATACTGAGAAGCTTTATACCATAACTATTATTTTAATATTCGATAGAATTCCATGATAACTGCCTTAATTGTAGACGACGAACCGCACGCAAGACGTTACTTAAAAGAGCTTTTAAAAAGCGAGTCTGAAGTAATGGTTATTGGTGAGTGCAAAAACGGACAAGAAGCTTTAAATTTCATCAAAAACAAAGTTCCAAATATTGTTTTTCTGGATGTTCAAATGCCCGGAATGACAGGAATTGAAGTCGCTTCAAAAATTAAAAACACAGAAGCTTTTGTCGTATTTACAACTGCTTATGATCAATATGCATTAAAAGCTTTTGAAGTAAATGCTTTGGATTATTTACTAAAACCTTTTGAAGAAAAACGATTTCAAGAAGTGCTGCAAAAAGCGATGCTTACAATTAGCAGAACGAAGCAAGCTTTATTCAGTGATAAGTTTGTGCAGCTTTACAAAGACTATAACCAATCTTTATCTCCTCATATTACATCCTTTCAAATTAAAGATAAAGGAATTGTAAAAGAATATAAAACTTCTGATGTGTTTTGTATTGAAGCTAGCTCGGTATATGCAATGCTTCACCTCAAAGAAGGTACTGCTTTGTATAGAACTGCCTTAAATTTATTAGAAGAACAATTGCCTACAAATTTCATCCGTGTTCACAGAACCTTTATAGTTAATATCGATTATATTGAATCGTTTAAATACCTCAACAACAGTACATATTCTTTCACTCTAAAAAATGGTCTTGTTATAATTTCTAGTCGTAGTTATAAAGATGCTATTGCTAGAATTTTATCTAGTTAGTTGATTTAGATAACCATTAGATTACAGCCACGAATATCAGAATGATCAAACCTCCCTAAAACTTCAAAGTTTCCATTTGGATTTACTTTTCCTAAATCTTGTGTAGCTATAAAAGAACAGGAATTGTAATTTACTAGGTCGATTACATTTAAACCTCCTGTTTTAGAATTTTCTAAAATAGTCAACGCATCTTCTGTATCTCTTGTGAGAATTTTCATCCAAGGTGGACAATCGAAGATTCCGTTTCCTTTAGAATAACCTTGACTTAATAATTCTGTCATTCCGTATTCTGAGTGAATTTCAGCAACTCCAAATCCTTCACAAAGTATTTCATGCAACTGATCTCTAATGAGTTCTTTGCGCCTTCCTTTCATGCCGCCGGTTTCCATTATAATGGTGTTGTTTAATTGAAACTTCTGTTGTTCAATTAAATCTAACAAAGCATAAGTGACTCCAATTAGTAATGTTTTTCTGTTGTTTTTATTTAAATGTGTAAGTTCGCTTGACAACTTACGTAAATCATTTAAGTAAAATCCACTTGCTGATTTTTTTGATTTTTTAATCAAATCATCAACCATATATATCAAAGAAGAGCCCTCTCTTTCTAAATAATTTGGCAACAAGGCCAAGATTGTATAGTCTTCAATATTTCCATAGAAATATTCAAATCCTTTGAGGTAACTTTTTTCATACCAACTGATATCTGTAACTAAATGTTTGCTGGTAACACTTCCTGTTGTCCCAGAACTTGTAAATATTTCTTGAACTGATTCTTTAGAAGATAAAATTTGATGAGATTTAAAAAACTGTATGGGTAAAAAAGGAATTTCTTTTAATTCTTTTACATCACTTGGGTGGATGAATAGTAAATCACAAAAAGAACGATACACGGTATTATTTTCAAATTGATGTTTAAAAACCTTTAAAGCACAGGTCTTAAAATCATCCTCATTTTGTATGTTGAAAATCTGCTCTTGCATCTCTTACAAATGTACTATCATTTTTCTCTTTTTGTGTGAGATTATTGTACTTTTAACCCCACAAATCAATTTATCCTGAATTTAATTTAGGAACTAAAAAACAAACAACCATGACCGATTTCGGAATTCAAGAAGCTTTAAAATCATTAGGGCTAAAAGACATTAATGAAGGGACATCTACAGGTTCTCATAATTTTTCTAACGGAGAAATCATTGAAAGTTATTCTCCTGTTGA
>TARA_R110002072_G_scaffold174303_1_pt1 | contig 28358 bp, 27 predicted proteins | sample TARA_R110002072 | Tara Oceans TARA_R110002072 (sample SAMEA4397118) | marine metagenome | biome: Polar Biome; feature: [SRF] surface water layer (ENVO:00010504); material: water (ENVO:00002006), including particulate matter (ENVO:01000060) such as... | depth 5 m
AGCACTGAAGGAGCCGGCGAATCCGCCGGGGGGCATTACTGGCACGGTACGCACTTCTAGCGGAGGCTTTCGATGCGGCCGGCGGCGTCGACGATTTGGGTGACGCGCAGGCCGTAGACGTCGTCGACCAGGACGACTTCGCCTCGGGCTACTAGCTTGCCGTTGACGCGCAGGTCGACGGGTTCTTCGGCCTTTTTGTCGAGGGCGATGACGCTGCCGGGGACGAGCTTGAGAACGTCCTCGAGACTCATCTGGGCGCGGCCGACTTCGACGGAGATGGGGATCTCGACGTCGAGCAGCAGATCCAGGTTCTGCTTGCCATCGCCAGTCTCACCTTGACCGAGCTGACCAAAGGAAACCGGCTGGATGGCCGCTGCGGCCAGTTCGCCAGCCGCTTGGGCCATGTTGGCTGCAGCCGCCCACTCATCGGCTTTGGCGTCTGCTTCGTTTTGTTGCTCGTTTTCCGTCATCGGAATCAGTTACTCCCCATGACATCGGCAATCTGAATGCCCATCCTGTTGCCGATCCTTCCGAGATGTGCGGCAAACTTGGGCTTGCCCATGACGGGCACGATCGCGGGCTGGCCAAAACGGGTGGCCAGCGGAATCACATCGCCCGGCTGCAGCTTCAACAGCTGCCCCAACCGAATGCGGGAATCCCCGAGGTTGACGGACAGGTCGACGTCCATCTTGCTGACGGTCTCGACCATCTTGTGGCGCATGGCGCCCGGCTCCAACTGCGACACCGAATCCCGCGTGAAGCGCTCGAGCAATGGCTCCAACCCAACGAACGGAATCACCAGGCGCAGGTCACCCAACAAGAACTCGCCCGTTGCCTGGAAGTAGATCGACATGACCACATCCTGCGACGGCAGAATCTGCGCCATCGACGGATTGCAAAAGCGGTTCGCGATCTTCCACTTGAGTTCGACCACTTCGGTAAGCGCTTCGCAGATGCGATCGAGACACGGCGCAACCAACGCTTCAGCAACCGTGTGCTCGGCGTCCGTGAAGTCCTTTGGAACCTTGGTGACCTTGCCAGACCCACCGAGGATGCGGTCGACGGCGCCATACAGAAGGCTGGTGCTGACCGTGAACAAGCACGGCTGACGGAACGGCTCCATATCGATCACGTAGATCGAAACCGGCCCCGGCAACTGATCGAGCCAACTGGAGAAGCGCAACTGCTCGACGGCGACACAGTCACAGCGCGTGTCGAGGCGCAGCTTGTCGCTGATCGTCGCGGACAGCATCTTGCCGGCGCTCTCGAAGTAGCGCTCGATGCCGCGCAATTGTTCGCGACCGAGGCGGTTCGGCTTGAGCAGGTCGATGCGGCTGATGACGCGTCCGTCAGGCGCTTCCATCGGCCCCATCGTGGCCTCAGGCTCCCGCACATCAGATTCGACCGCACCGCCCTCCGTCCGGAACATGTCCAGAAGGGTGTCGATCTCTTCGTTGCTAAGGATTTCGTTCACGTATGACCTTGGGGGAGGCGCGCGTCGCGGGGGGAAACGGTTACTGCGTGAGCCAGTCTTTCCAGATCAACTCGGTGACTCGGGCAATGGGCTCTTGCCCATCGGAAAGGTCTTTCTTGAACAACATCTGGGTCAACTCTTCGAGCATGTCGTGCTCCAAGATCGTTGCCCCAGACTCGGAGTTCAGCTCTTCGTAGGAGCGACTGCGCAGCAACTGCAACGCCGCGCTGTTGGCACGATCCCAGTTCTGCTTGATCTGTTCGAAGGCCGCGTGCTCGACGTCGTGTTTGGTCTTGTCTTGCGTCACCGTGTAGACGAACTTGAAGGAGATCTTCATGACCCCCTTGCCAGCGCGCTGCCTCGGGTTGAAGGCGTGCTTGATCAAGTCCGGGTGCGTGATGTGCACCTCTTCATACTCAGGCGGCGGTGCGACGATCGTTTCGGTTTTGGGAGGAACCGCGAACACCACTCCAACGCCACCAATGATCGCGCCGAGCGCAATCATGATCACGGGGGACATGCCCTTCTTCTTCTTGGCCTCTTCGCCAGTTTCTTCTTTCTTGTTGTCGTCAGCCACGTTGTTCCTACTCAGCTACTGCCGATCCTTGCTGTTGCGGTATCGACCAAACGAGTGGGTTGTGTTGAAGTATTCGCCGGTTAGTCGCGACCGACCGCTGGCTTGGGCTCTTTGCTGACCTGCATGCGCTTTTCGAGCACATCCTGGACCATTGCGTTGGGAAGCTCCGCGAGGATCTCATTGACGGCATCTTTGTCCATGAACTCGAGCACGCGCAGGATCTCATGCTGACCACGCTCGGTTGCCCATTGCTGCTGAACCAACTCTGACGCCTTGCGGCGCTCAAAGGACGCCAAGGTTGCCCCGGTGGCCTTGAGCTTCTCCACCTCGTCGTTGCGCACGAGATTCACCGTGCGCTCAAACTTCGCGATCTTGTCCTGCAAGTCGCGATGCATCTGCTCGATCTTCTGGCGCTCGCCGCTGATCGATTTCCATCGCTTGCTGATGTCATCACCGAGCTCTTGGATCTCCGCCTCGCGCAGATCGAGTGCCGTGTTGCGCTGCTCGATGGTCTGCATCAGGCCTTGCACACGCTGCCACGCGTCGTTGACTTGCTCGGGTGTCATGCCCGCGGGCATGCCCTGGAACGTGAAGAACGCGCCCGGCGAATAGCTGATGCGGCCCTGACTCTTCAGAGCGCTTTCCATCTTCTCGAAGTCCTGTTCGGCCGGCGTTTTCTCGCTGTGGCCACCAGCATTCCCAGCGTTGTGGCCACCGGCATTGCCGTGACCGTCAGCCGCAGCATCGGCACCGTGCGCATCATCGGCAGCATGGCCATCGTCCGCGGCATGCGGATCAGCTCCGCCGTGGCCATCGTCGGCACCGTGACCGCCACCATGCGAATCCGCCTTGACCTCGACGGGGTTCAAGAACGACGGCCCGGTCACACTGCGACTGGAAGTCGGGTTTTGCGGCCCGTGTGCGGCATCGGCGGCGGTGCCACCTTCGCCCGAATGTGCGCCTTCCGTGGCCTGCGACTCACCGGCAGGGGCTGCATGGTTGGCATCCGCGGCGTGGCCATCCCCGGCATCGCCGTTTTCGCCGCCTTCGCCATCTTCACCTTCCTCAGCGGGAGGTTCGGGGAAGAACGAGTTCAACACAGGAATGTTGACCGTGCCTTCGTGGTTGAGTCGACCCGTCGCCGCAAGACCGCCAACTAGCGATCCCGCAAACAACACCAGACCAATCACGACCTTGATGATGATGCCTACCATTGATCCTCTCCTTGCTCACGCCCACGCGAAAGCAACGCCATCTCGTCAAGCTCAGCTTGCTCGGAGCGCTGCATTTCGGTGGTCCATTCCGAATGCTCTTGATCGCGAAGCCGCTGCAGAGTCTTCAACTCGCGCGCCTTCTGCGTGTATTCCACGCGCACGACGTCGAGCTTCTGCTCGGCCGCCTTGCGCTGCTGAATCAACCGGTATTGGTGCCTGCGCAAACCCGCTTCGAGCGAGCGCGCCAAGAACCCAACGGAGTCCGATCGTGCTGCCTGGTCCGCGCAATCCACCAACCCCTGAACCGCAGCCGCAAGCTGTTGGTCGAAGTTGTTGACCTCGGCCATCGCCAACGCGAGTTCCTTGCGCGCGCTGCGCTCGATTTGAGAGCGCAAGCGCAGCAGGGAGGCCAGTCGGAATCGGAACCGTCGCATGTCACCTCTATCGGCGGTGGCATGGGCCAATCGTTAGGCGCTTCTGGGTTGCCTTGCCGAGGCCGTGTGGCAAATCGCGACAGACCGGCAACGGTCTCGCCGTAATCTCGGACAGCAAGCCCTATCTATCTATATGCCAGCTACTTGCTGCATCGCCGCGGCAGTGTCTGCAGCCGTCCGCGGCTGCTTGCCCTGATAGAACAACTGCTCGATTGGCGCGATCTTCAGGATCGCTTCGTCCATCAGCGGGTCCGCACCTTGGCGGTAGGCGCCTACGGATACGAGGTCGCGGTTCTCTTCGTAGTGAGCCATCAACTCGCGCAGCCGACGCGCGCGCACTTGGTGCGGTTCATCGACGAGTTTGGGCATCAGACGACTGACCGAACCGAGCACGTCAATCGCCGGGAACTTGCCGCGTTCGGCAATGCGACGACTGAGCACGATGTGGCCGTCGAGGTAACCACGCAACGCATCGGCAACGGGCTCGTTCATGTCATCGCCGTCGACCAGCACGGTGAACATGCCAGTGATCGTGCCGCGGCTGTCGGAGCCGAGTCGTTCGACCAGACGCGGCAGCGAAGCAAACAGGGACGGCGGGTAACCACGCAGGGTTGGTGGCTCGCCGGCTGCGAGGCCGACTTCGCGACACGCCATCGCATAGCGCGTCACCGAGTCCATCATGAACAACACATCGGCGCCGGCACCACGGAACGCCTCGGCGATCGCGACGGCGGTCATCGGAGCCTTCAAGCGCAGCATCGGCGCCATGTCACTCGTGCAGGCGACGACGACGCTCTTCTGCAAGCCTTCGGGGCCGAGTGCTTCGGTGACGAACTCGCCAACTTCACGACCACGCTCACCAATCAGACAGATCACGTTGACCTGCCCGGCATGGCTGCGCGCGATCTGGCCCATCAGTGTCGACTTGCCGACACCAGAACCAGCGAAGATGCCGATGCGCTGGCCCTTGCCACAAGTCAGCATGCCGTCGATCGCGGAGATGCCGGTTTCGATCGCTTGGTCGATCGGGGTGCGGTCCATCGGCGACGGGGCGTCACCGGTCAACGGCATCATGCGACCCATGATTGGGGGACCGCCATCGAGTGGCTTGCCCAACGCGTCGACGATGCGCCCGAGTAGGCCAGCGCCAACGGGCACGGTTAGGGCGCGGTGTTCGTTCTGGACCAGATCCCACGGAGCGACGCGATGGGCATCGCCGAGAGCCATGACCACGGCATCGTCGCCGTTGAAGCCGACCACTTCTGCTTGGATCGGCAAGCGGCCCGCTTCTGCCATGATCGTGCAGCAATCGCCGATTGCGGCTGCCAAGCCGGTGACGTGGATCGCGATGCCGCGGATCGAACGCACCTTGCCTTCGGCGCGGGGACGATTGAACGCGCGGGCGGAATCGACCGCGCGCTGCAGGTTGGCCGGCAGGGTCACGCCGAGGCCTCGCGACGCACTTCGTTGCAGATGCGCTCGAGAATCTCGCGAGGGTCGTAGTGCATGCGGCCGGCGCCGGTTTCGGCACGCACACCACCACTCGGAACCGTTGCGTCGGCGACGAATCGGGCTGCAGCGAACTCTTCGCCGAGCTCGGTCATCTGCGCGATGCGCGTCTGCACATTGGCCATGTCGTCGGGGTGCAACTTGATGACCAAGTCGCTGCGATCGCTTCCGTGCACGCAGTCGGCGAGACAACGGGCCACGGTCGGCGTCGGGTCGACCCTGCCTTGGTCGAGCGCGTCGCCCACGATTTCACGAGCAATCGCGAGACCGAGTTCGACCGTGATGCCGGCGATCTCCTCGAGACGTTCGTTGACGACACCGGGCAACGCCACGATCTGGTTGCGGGCTTCCGCTAGCAAATCGCGCATCACCTGGGCATCGGCCTCGCGGGCCATGTTCTGCGCTTCGAGATCGAGCAGTTGCCGTGCCTTGGGCGATTCAGGCACGCCGCCAGGACCGCGGCGATTGTGCAAGCGAAGTCCCACGAGGCGGGACGTCATTGGAATGACGTTCGTCGATGTCATGCTAAACCATCTGCTCCGCAGCACCGCCGGCCTTGATGTCACCCTTGTCCATCATGTCGCGGATCATCTTGAGGATTTCCGACTGTGCCTCGAGCACGTCGGTAAGTGGCGTCGGGCCGAGGTTGTCGCGCTCTTCGACCACCATGTCGGACGCGCGCTTCGAGAGGTTGTCGAGGATCGCGCGTTCGACCGAGGGAATCGCTGCCTTGAGCGACACCGACAGCTGCCGTGAGTCGACCGACGCGAGGATCTTCTGCATCGACTTCTTATCGAGCTTTTCGATGTCGTCGAACGTGAACATCTCTTCGCGAATGGCGCCGGCGATCTCGGGATCATCCTGCTCGATGGTCTCCAGAACGGCCTTGTCGCCGCCGCCGAGGTTGTTCAGCAGGGATGCGGCGGCCTTCACCCAAGCCTTCGGCTCACTGCGCAGCGTGGTCAGGCCGAGGTCCTTGACCTTCTTGCGCATGACTTCGAGAACGCGTTGCACCACGTCGGCCGGGGTGCGGTCCAACGTTGCGACGCGATGAATCAGGTCGGCGCGCGCCGGTTCGTCGAGGAACTTCAGCACCTCGCCCCCCTTGGTGCGATCCAAGTGAGCAATGAACACGGCGGCAATCTGCGGATGCTCTTCGGTCAGCAGGTTGGCGAGGTCTTCGGCGGTCAGCGCTTCAAACATCGCGAACGGCCGCTTCGCCAGAATGTCGCTGTTGGCGCGACTGGCGACCTGACCACTTCGCTCTTCGCCGAAAGCCTTCGATAGCACGCTCTGCATCAAGCCGCCGACATCGCCGAGGGCCATGCCGCCCTGACGCATGCGAATCACCGTTTGACGGAACGCCTGACGAACGGCCTCACGGTCGATGGCCATCTCTTGCAGCTCCTGCATGGCACGCGTCACTTTGTCGACGGTGTCGTCCGAGAACTTGCGCAGAACCTTGGCCGACAACTCCTGATCAATCGACAGTAGCAGCATCGCCAAGGTCTGATCGACCGGCATTCGTTTTTCGTCGGGGGCGACCATTCGATCAGGCTCGCTGCTCCATCAACCAGGCTTCGAGCATCTTCGCTAGCGCGCCCGGATCGGCGGCGATCGAACGCTCAATCTCACGACGCATGCGCTTCTGCTGCTCTTCCGGAGCGAGGTCCTCCTCCGGGATATCCTGCTCCAACACGATATCTTCTTCCACCGGGCGGCGGACGCGCTTGAACAAGCCGCGCAAGAACATCACGACGACCAACACGCCGATCACCTGGCCGACCATCGGCGCCCACTGCACGGCGAGCGTTCCCATTCCCGGCCCCGAAGACACCTCGATCATCTCCACTGGCGGAGCAAATGCACCTTCCAGCAAACTGAACGATTCATCCTTATCGCGCTGAGGATCCCAACCAACGATCGACTTGACGGCCTTGGTCAGGTCCGCGGTCGCAAAGCCGTCCGTGGCGATTTCCTTGTCGTAGAACACGGAAACGGTCATGCGCTTGATCTCTGGCATGCTCGAACCCGTGCGACGAGTGCCGATCTCGGTGACGTATTCCCTGGTCTTCTTCTCGTTCTTGCTCGAGGCGCCGTCGACGGCTTCGCCGGCACTAGGGGTGGCGGTCGAATCCTTGGTGCTGTCTTCGCTCTTCAACAGCGGCTCGGTCGGAATGACCTTCTCACTGCGAATCTCCCACTTGGGATCGAGTTCGACGTGCACGGTGACGGCGGTCTTGCCCGGCCACATTTGGTCGAGGCGCTGCTGCGCGATGCGCGTGCGCACATCACTCATGTTGCGCTGCAGGTCCAAGAACTCGGACGAACCGCCACCAGTGTCGCGGTCCGGGTTGTAGGTCCAGTGATGGCCACCCGACGCGCTGAGCACATCGATGTTCTCCATCGGTATCATCAGCTGCGAGGCCGCGATCGAGGCCGCACTGCGCGCGGTTGCTTCGAAGGCGACGCCAGACCGAAGCCGCAGCAACACCGTTGCACGGGGCTTGTCTTCGTTGGCGCGATCGCGGAAGGCAATCAAGCGACGCGGGCGACTAGCAGTGACGGTGACCTGAAGCACTCCATCGATGCCGCCGATCGCTGTTTGTGCTTGAGCCCGCGAAACGGTGTCGAGACGCCACTGCTTGGTCGCAGCATCTTCGAGCATGCTACTGCCGGTCAAACCGATCGGTTGCGTACCGGTCAGGTTCTCCGTCGCGATGACACTGTTCGCCTGGGCGACCTTCGAACGCTCGACTTGGAACGAGCGGCCGGTGTCATCGGTGATGTATGAGATGCCTGCTTGCCCGAGTGCTTGCTGGGCACGCTTCATCTCATCCGCACTTTGCGCGGTGAAGAAGGTTTCGTAGCTCGGTTGGCCGGCGTACCAGACCATCGCTCCAAGCCCGACGACCGTAGCGAGCAGGACCGCCGAGACCACCAGACGTTGCTGGCCTTCGAGGCGGGCCCAGATGCCCTTCATCTGGATCAAGATGTCACTGAAGAACTGGCGCATGATTTATTAACCCGCAGACCTCGACAGTTTCTCCCACGCATCAATCAACTTGTTGCGCACTTCCAGCATCAAGTTGAACGCAACCTCGCTCTTGCCTCCGGCAATCATCACTTCGTGCAGGTCGACGTCTTCGCCCATGACCATCGACTTCACCATGCCCTTGGTGGTGTTCTGCATGTCGGAGACCTTTTGCACGGAGTCCGCGAGGAACCCGTCAAATGGCTTCGAACCACCAACCGACGGCCCTTGCGGGCGGTCGTCGGCGACTGGCTGGATGTCCGGGATCTTGAAGACCTCGGGCGAACTCGCAGGCCCCTGCGGCAGCTTGAAGCCGCTGCCGAAGCCGCTGATCTTAGGAATATCAAAGCCGCTCATGATGAACCTCGTTAGCCACCCAGCTGTTGGAGGGTGTTCTGCAACATGCCGCGATAGCTTTTCAACGCTTTCAGGTTCGCGTCGAAACTGCGTTGGATGATGTTCATGTCGACGAGTTCTTTGAACATGTCGACGTTGCTGCTCATTACCTGACCCTTTGCGTCCGCGTCGGGGTGACCCGGCTGGTAGAAGACGGGAAACGGCGTCGAGTCTTCGGCAACGCGCGAGATCGCAACTCCGACCCCGGTATCGCTCTTGCCAACGCCAGCTTCCTTGGCTTGGTTTAGTGCCTCTTCAAACACGACCACCTTGCGGCGGTAAGGCAGCTTCTCGGCGTTGCCCGTGCGGTGCATGTTGCCGAGGTTGCTGGCAACGATCTCGGATCGCTGCAGCTCGGCGCGCAGACCGGTCGAGGCAATGTCAAAGCCCCGGAAGATGCCACTCATTGGGTTTGTCATCGCATTACCTTCCGAAGATGGCCTTGTTCATGGTTTTGAAGTAGCCGCCTGCCCGACGCAGCATGTAGTCGTGCATCAACTCGGTCTTGCCGAGCAACGTCAGCTCCTCCAACATGACCACGTTGTTCTGCCCTTCACCGCCGGAGGTGTCGCGCTGCACAACGGGCTCAACCGAGCCGATCTTCTGGCCGGAATCGACGGCCTCGCGCAGCATGTCCTCGAACCGAACTTCAAAGCGCTTGAAGCCCTTGACGTTCTGATTGGCAATGTTGTGGATCGTCGCCTTCGCTCGCGCCTGCAACGCGTCGAGCGTGTGCTCCGTGAATGCAGTGTCCGTGTTGATGTTGCCCATGATTTGCCTGATTGCTGCTAAAGCATCGGCAAGTGACCATGTCCTCCTTGAGACGGAGAGTTTGGCGACACGTGAGAACCGCCACGGGACGGCCTGTTGCAGGGGCGTACACTCCGTGAGACACCATTTGCGACTGCTCTGCGGAAAACCACAGAATCGCTGACAGCAAGGGGTTGGCCCCTATGCTCGCGACTGCGACAGGTGTGCAAAAGCCCGCAAAGTCGCGATGACAAGTGACCAATAGCTGCACCGGTGAGACCGTATTTTTATCAAACTTCGTCGCCTGATTCCGAGGATCCAGCGCTCGAGCTGCGCGCCGGCATCTGCAGTCCGCAGGCCCACATCCCGGCTTGGTATCTATACGATGAGATCGGATCCAGGCTATTCGATGTAATCACGGTGCTACCGGAGTACTACCCGACACGCACCGAGGCCTCGATCTTCGCGCAACACCTACCGGCGATGGCAAAGGCCACGAACATCGAGAAGTGCGCGCTGATCGACTTGGGTGCCGGCAGCTGCGTCAAAGCGCCGCAACTGTTCCCGCACTTGAAGCCCAACCAATACGTGCCGGTGGACATCTCCGTGGAGCACCTGCGGGCAACCGTGACCCGGCTGCAGCGCGAACACGAAGAGGTCGAGATGATTGGGGTTGGCACGGACTTCTCCAGCAACCTCGTGCTGCCTGATCAGGTCCAGGCCGAACGGCGACTGTTCTTCTATCCGGGTTCGTCGATCGGCAACTTCACGCCAGACGAAGCAACGGTGTTCTTGCAGCAAGTTCGTTCGCACATGCAGCAAGACGGCGCCTTGTGGCTTGGCATCGACCTGGTCAAGGACCATGCGACGCTGGAACGCGCGTACGACGATGAGCTGGGCGTGACCGCCGCGTTCAACCTCAACATGCTGCGCAACGTCAACCGCATCGCCGGCACCGACTTCAAGCCGTGCGACTGGCAGCACCGCGCGCTGTTCAACACGCAGCTCAGTCGTATTGAGATGCATCTCGAAGCCAGAGACAAGACGACGGTGAGGTGGCCGAAGGGAGAACGCACGTTCTCAGCCGGAGAGCGCATCCACACCGAGAGCTCTTACAAGTACACTCCGGACTCGTTCCGAACGCTGCTTGAGCAAGCGGGCCTGCGCCCGATCGGCATGTGGACGGATGACCAACCTTGGTTTGCGTTCTTCGCAGCCGTACCTGCGTAGCCACAAACGCCAGAACCATGAGAAACGCCCGTAGCCTGTCTCCTGAGGCACTCTGCGACGCACTCGCAGCCGCACGACAAGCAACGCTGGCAGCAACGTTCGACCTGAGCGACGAACAATGGGTGATGCCGTATGGCGTGTTCATCCAACCCACCGCGTGGGACTTGGGCCATATCAGCTGGACTGCCGAGTTCTGGCTGTTGCGCGGCCCCCATCGCCTGAATCGCGTTGGCCTGCAGGAAGGCAGCAAACCGGCGCGCTTCATCGGCCCGGACGACAACTACGACTCCGCCAAGGTGTGCCACACCGATCGCTGGAAGATGAAGCTCTACCCGCGTGAGGAGCTGTGTGACCTGCTCGCGGGCCAGCTCGAGGCTTGCCAGGCGCAGATCGCTGCGCACGCCGGCGACCCCGACACCAGCTACTTCGCGCACCTCGTGCTATTCCACGAGCTGATGCATCTGGAAGCCATCTGCTGGACGCGCGGCGACCTGGGCTACGCGTGCCCCACCGGGGTGACGATGCCGAACGTCGAGAAGAGCTCGCAGATCATCGTGCCCGGTGGTGAGCAGACGATCGGCAAGGGAGACGACGGCGAGTTCTTGTTCGACAACGAAGGTGAGGTCGTGCTGACGCTTGACGAGTTCTCGATCGATTCGCATCCGGTCCGCAACGACGCGTTCCTCGAGTTCGTCGACGAGGGCGGCTACCAGCGCAACGAGCTGTGGCCGGAAACCAGCCAGCCGCGTGGTCTGATGCCGAATCGCTGGCGGCGAACGGCATCCGGCAACATCGAGCACCGCCACTACAACCAGTGGCTACCACTGCCGCTCGAACAGCCCGTCGTGCACATCTCCGCCATCGAAGCCGAGGCATACTGTCGCTGGGCCGGTCGCAGCCTGCCGACCGCCGCGCAATGGGAAACCGCCACCAAACACGGCATGCAATGGGGCAAAAGCGTCTGGGAATGGACCGACACGGTCTTCTATCCCTATCCGTGCTTCCGACCAGGCCCGTACGTCACCTACTCAGCACCGTGGTTCCACCATCAGCGCGAAGTCCGAGGCGGCGCCTACACGACCCACGACCTGATGCACGACGCCCGCTACCGCAACTTCTTCCTCGCCCACCGCACCGGCGTCTTCACAGGCTTCCGAACGGTCAACCGTCACTGAGGAAGTGCGTACGGTGCCTGGTCAAAAAAGCACATCCTCGCTCCGCGAGGATGTGCTTTTTTGTCCAGGCACCGTACGCACTTTCTCGCTCGCAAGGGCCCGTCGGAACGCAATCCAGCGCCTTCCGGGCCCCCGCCGATGAATGCGTTTGACAGACCGTCGTACCGGGCGGACGCTACTTCGCCGAAATGTCCCATCACTGCCTCGCCAATGACTGATTCGCCCCGCAACATCGTGCGCCACGAAGGTGTCATCTCCCGACAGGATCGGGAGCGCCTGCTCGGTCAGAAGGGGTGCGTCGCGTGGTTCACCGGCTTGTCGGGATCGGGTAAGTCGACGGTTGCCCGCGCGACCGAAGAACTGCTCACCAAGAGCGGTCGCTTCGTCTACGTGCTCGACGGCGACAACGTGCGCCACGGGCTGTGCTCGGACCTCGGCTTTTCCGACGCCGATCGCACCGAGAACATCCGCCGCATCGGCCATGTCGCCGCGATCCTCGCCGACGCCGGTGCCATCGTGCTGACCGCGTTCATCTCGCCGTTTCGTGCCGACCGCGCGCAGGTCCGCGAAGTCGTCGGGGACAACGAGTTCCTCGAAGTGTTCGTCGACGCACCAATCGACATCTGCGAGTCGCGCGACCCCAAGGGTCTCTACAAGAAGGCTCGCGCCGGTGAGATCCCTGAGTTCACCGGCATCTCTTCCCCATACGAGCCGCCCGAGCAACCTGCGCTGCAGGTGCCGACTGGCCAACTTTCGCTGAGCGAATGCGCCGCATCCGTTCAGGACATGCTGACACAACGGGGCTTCCTGAGCCCGCCCAGCGCCTAGGCCGCCGCCAACTGCGATCGCCTAGACCACCACCGCCCGCTTGTCATGAACAACTACGCTCTCAGCCACCTGCAGCAACTCGAGCAGGAGAGTATCCACATCATTCGCGAAGTCGCCTCGGAGTTCGAGCGACCCGTGATGCTCTACTCGATCGGCAAGGACTCCGGCGTGATGCTTCGGCTCGCGCAGAAGGCGTTCGCACCGGCCAAGATCCCATTCAAGATCCTGCACGTGAACACCCGCTGGAAGTTCGGCGAGATGATCACGTTCCGCGACAAGTTGGTGAAGGAACTCGACCTCGACTTCATCGAGTGGATCAACCCCGAGGGCATCAAGAATGACATCGGACCGTTCAAGCACGGCACACAGCGGCACACGCACGTGATGAAGACCGAGGGCCTGAAGCAGGCGCTCAACGACGGCCAATACGATGCTGCGTTTGGAGGTGCCCGTCGCGACGAAGAAAAGAGCCGCGCCAAGGAGCGCATCTTTAGTTTCCGCGACCGTCACCATCAGTGGGATCCGAAGAATCAACGCCCGGAGCTGTGGGACCTGTTCAACTGCGAGGTCAAGAAGGGCGAATCGATTCGCGTCTTCCCGCTCAGCAACTGGACCGAACTCGATGTCTGGCTCTACGTGCACAAGGAGCAGCTGCCGATGGTGCCGCTCTACTTCGCGAAGAAACGCCCGGTCGTCAAGCGCAACGGCACGTGGATCATGGTCGACGACGACCGCATGCCGCTCGAAGACGGCGAAACCCCCGAAATGAAGATGGTCCGCTTCCGCACGCTTGGCTGCTACCCGCTGACTGGCGCGATTGAATCCGAAGCCGACACGCTGCCAAAGATCATCGAAGAGATGCTGCGCAGCCGTGACTCCGAACGGCAGGGCCGCGTGATCGACTTCGATGAAGGCGGTTCGATGGAAGACAAGAAGCGGGAGGGCTACTTCTAATGGGCTACTCAACGCAACTAGACGATCTCGGCATCGAGAAGTACCTAGAGAAGTACGGCGAGCGCGAGATGCTCAAGCTGCTGACGTGCGGCAGCGTCGACGACGGCAAGTCGACGCTGATCGGACGTTTGCTCTACGACTCGGAGCAAGTGCACGACGACGTGCTCGAAGCGACGACCAAGGCATCCGGCAAGTTCGGCACGACCGGCAAGGAAGTCGATCTGGCGCTGCTCGTCGACGGCTTGCAAGCCGAACGCGAACAAGGCATCACGATCGATGTCGCCTACCGCTACTTCGCGACCGACCGCCGCAAGTTCGTCATGGCGGACACGCCTGGGCACGTGCAATACACGCGCAACATGGCGACCGGCGCTTCAGCGTGTGACCTGGCAGTCATTTTGATCGATGCGCGCCAAGGCGTGCTCGAGCAAACGCACCGCCACTCGTTCATCTGCTCGCTGCTCGGCATCAAGCACTTCGTCATCGCCATCAACAAGATGGACCTTGTCGACTACTCGCAAGAGCGCTTCGAAGAGATTCGCGCGGCCTACAGCGAGTTTGCCGCACGCCTGCAGGTGCCGGACATCCACTTCATCCCGATGTCGGCGCTAGTGGGCGAGAACGTCGTGCACCGCGGCGAAAGCATGCCGTGGTTCCAAGGTTCGCCTTTGCTCGACCACCTCGAAACGGTGCACGTCGGCAGTGACCGAAACCTGATGGACCTGCGCTTCCCGGTGCAGAACGTGTTGCGGCCCAATCTCGACTTCCGCGGCTACTCCGGCACGCTCGCGTCCGGCGTGGTGCGCGTTGGCGACAAGATTACGGCATTGCCGTCAGGCAAGCAGAGCACCGTCAAGAGCATCGAGACCTTCGACGGCCAACTGGAAGAAGCGTTCGCCCCGATGGCGATCGTGATGACGCTCAATGACGAGATCGACATCAGCCGCGGCGATCTGATCGCCGCGCCCAACAACGCGCCAACGCTGACCAACGGTGTCGAAGCGATGCTGGTCTGGTTTGACGAAGGCCCGATGAAGCCCGGTTCGAACTACCTGATCAAACACACGACGGCGCAAACGTCGGCGACGATCACCGACCTGCGCTACCGCATCAACGTCGCCAGCATGCACCGCGAAACGGTGCCCGAGCTGGCCATGAACGAAGTGGGTCGCGTGCACTTGGACTGCGCGCGACCACTGGCGGTCGATGCCTACACCAAGAACCACGGCACCGGTTCGTTCATCCTGATCGACCGAATGACCAACGCGACGGTCGCGGCCGGCATGATCGTCGAACGCAAGATCGCCGAAGACGCGCTGAAGCGCCGCACCGACAGCCACGATGCTGGCAGCAATGTGCGTCTGCAGGACAAGCGCAAGGTCAGCACCGACCAACGCCAACACCGACTGAGCCAAAAGCCGTTCACCTTGTGGATCACCGGCCTGCCGCGCTCCGGCAAGTCATCGATCGCATACGAATTGGAGCAACGCCTGTTCGACAAGAAGAAGTTCGTTCAGGTGCTCGACGGCGAGATCCTTCGCCTCGGCCTCAACCGCGACCTCGGCTTCAACGGTGCCGATCGCTGGGAGAACCAACGCCGCGCTGCCGAACTTGCCCGCTTGAACATGAGCATGGGTGTCAGCACGGTGATCGCACTCGTCTCGCCGCTCGGATTTGAACGCCAACAAGCGCGCGACATCGTCGGCGATGGCTTCCTCGAAGTGTTCTGCGACGCGTCGCTCGAAGCGTGTGAAGGCCGCGACACGCACGGTCTCTACAAGCGTGCTCGCGCTGGCGAAATCGCCAACGTCACCGGCATCGACGCACCTTACGAAGAGCCGACCAAGGCGGAGATCGTGCTCGACACGGTCAATGACTCGGTCAACACCAACGTGCAGAACATCATCGACTACCTAGACAGCAACGGACTGCTGGAATCCTAATGTCGCAAGTCCCGGTCATCGAGGCACGCGGCCTGAGCAAGAGCTACAAGCTCTACGGCAACCCATACGGCCGCCTGTGGGAGTGCTTCCCGTGGAACAAGGGCAAGAAGTACCACAAGACGATCGACGCACTCAGTGATGTCACGTTTGACGTCATGCCTGGCGAGTGCGTCGGCCTGATCGGCACCAACGGCGCCGGCAAGTCGACGATGCTCAAGGTGCTCAGTGGCACGACGTTTCCGACCGCTGGCAGCTACACGGTGCGCGGTCGCGTCACCAGCCTGCTCGAGTTGGGCGCGGGCTTCAACCCGATGTTCTCCGGCCGCGAGAACATCTTCATGAACGCGGCGATGATGGGCTTCTCTCGCAAGGAGGCTCAGGCCAAGTTCGCCGAGATTGTCGAGTTCAGTGAGCTCGGCGACTTCATCCACGCGCCGGTGCGCACCTACTCGTCTGGCATGCAAGCGCGTCTCGGCTTCAGCGTCGCGGTCGCGACCGATCCGGACATGCTAATCATCGATGAAATCCTGGCAGTCGGCGACATGAACTTCCGCAAGAAGTGCGTCGAGAAGATCTGGGACTACAAGCGTCGTGGCAAGTCGATGTTCTTCTGCTCGCACTCGCTCTACGACGTGCGCCAGATGTGCGATCGCGTTCTCTGGCTGCGCAACGGCCGCATGCAGATGCTCGGTGACTCCGTAACCGTCACCAACGAATACGCGACGCACGAGAACAAGATCGCCGAAGGCAGCGATGAGATGCCGTTCACCGACGTCGAAGACGCAGTGCAAGGCAACAGCAACCCGCACATCGTCTCGTCGGAGCTACTCGACGGCGACACGCTCAAGCCGCGAACAACGTTCTCGCCGGGCGACAACGTCGCGGTCCGCGTGTTCGTCAAGAACCCACCGCGCGACCGCCTGACGCTGGCCGTCGGCGCCATGCGCACCGATGGCACCTTGTGCTTTGCGCACTCGACGCAGTTCAACGACCTGGTCTTCGACTTCGAAGAAGGCCACGTCACGCTGCACCTGCCCAAGATCAGCCTGCTATCAGGCGAGTTCACATTGCCGATCTGGTTGTTCGACGAGAACGGCAGCCATCGCTACCAAGAACGGCCATGCCACGACAACTTGATCGTGCAGAACCGAACCAAAGACCTCGGTCTCTTCCTCCAGCCACACCACTGGGAGATTCAGCCGAGCGGCCAAAAGCAAGGTGCTGACCAATGAGCATGGCCCGCACATACGACGCAACAACCCGTTCGAAGGGCTTCTTCGGCCACGCCATGACCTTGTTCGGCTACCCGAAGAAGATCTGGCAGAACCGCTACATGGTTCAGAACTTCTTCCGCCGCGACCTGCTAAGCCGTTTCCACGGCTCGATGCTTGGCGCTTGGTGGATGCTGATCCAGCCGCTGTTCATGTTTGCCGTCTACTACCTGGTCTTCGGCAAACTGTTCGACCGCGGCACCGGCGCCACGATGGAGTACGCGCTCTACCTGTTCTCAGGCGTCGTGCTGTTCCATTCCCTGATCGAAGCGACGACGACCTGTTGCGGGATCGTGGTAGCCAACGGCAACCTGGTAAAGAAGGTCGCCTTCCCATCCGAGGCGCTACCCATTCACGTCGGCCTGGTCTCCCTCGTAATCTACCTGGTCGGCGCCCTCGTCTCGATCGCAGCCAGCATCATCTCCGGCACTTGGACTCCCGGGCTCGAACTACTGGCACTGCCACTAGTGATGATCGTGCAGTTCGTCATGGTGATCGGCATCGGCCTGCTGCTAGGCAACGCCAACGTCTTCGTACGTGACGTCTCGCAACTCTGGCGCATCTTCGGCCTGGCCTGGATGTTCCTGACCCCAGTCTTCTGGGTTCCATCAATGCTCTACGCCTCACTGGGTCAAGACTCAGTAATCCCGAGCATCATGATGAACATCAACCCGGCCTACCCACTCGTCATGGCCCAACGCATCTCCCTCTTCGGCGAGCACCCTGTCTACGGCATGGTCGGCCTCTGGGCCAACCTAGGCACCGCCGCCCTCTGGGCCTTCACGTTCCTAGTGCTCGGCTACACAACCTTCATAGCCAACAAGCACAAGCACGCCGACATCGTCTGACCTGCGTACGGTACCCGGTACAAACCACAGATTCGCGATGCCGCGCCGCCGCAAGGCGCTGCGCAAGCTCAGCACTTCGAGCACGCGGGTTTCAGGCGAACACGGCACGCAACCGACTCATCACGCGGCGCGTCCTTCCGGCTGTAGGGGCTGTCTTGCCGTCAAGACGGCAGAACGCGTAGCCAACTGCAACCGCCTCGAGCCCGCCCGTCTCCGGTACGACTCGCCCCGCAGACAGGGCCCCCGTCGCAACCAGCCAAAACCTGTGGTTTGAACCGGGTACCGTACGCAGGTTTTGGGTTAGGCGCCTACGGATTTTAGGACTTGTAGGACGCGGTCCTTCAGCCAGGGGCGGCAGACTACTAGTTCGTCGTTGCGGGCGTTCTTTTGGTTGTAGCGGTGGTCGTTGCCGTCGAAGCGGCAGACGGTGTAGCCGGCGGCTCGGGCGATGGCTTCTGGGGCGCAGGTGTCCCACTCTTTTAGGCCGATCTTGTGAACGTAGATGTCGGCTTTGCCGAACAGCAGCATCGAGACTTTGAAGCCGACGCTGCCGCAGGGGACCAACTCGGCGTTGCCCATGCCTTCGGCGAACTTCTGCATCCAGTCGGGAGTGTGACTGCGGCTGGCAACCAGGCGCAACTTTGCGTCACCACCCTCACCGGAATCCGCGGCGAAGGATTCCGGCCAGTCACCGCCTGTGCCGAGTAGCTCGACTTTGGCTTGCCCATTGCTCGGGGTGGTCGCCACCATCACGCGCTGGATCGTCGGCAAGGCGACAACACCTAGCACCGGCTTCTGATCGACGGCCAGGCCAACGTGCACAGCCCAATCGTGACGGCCGCCGGCGTATTCCTTGGTGCCGTCGAGCGGATCGACAATCCAGGCAATGCGGTTCTTGGTGCGTTCGAGATCGTCCTTGGTCTCTTCCGAGAGAACGGCATCGGTCGGGTAGCGGCCGAAGATCGCGCCCTGCAAGTAGCCGTCGGCCGCATTGTCACCGACGTCGCCGAGCATCTTCGGATCCTGCCAACGCCCACTGCTGCGCAACGACGACAAGCGACGGCCCGCTTCGCCCGCAATCGCGGTGGCAAATTCCAATCGAGAAGCGAGTTCGGCAGAGTCCAACATGGCAGATATCAGGCAGCAAAGAATGGGAAGACGATGGGCGTCAGGATCACCGTGACGCACCCGACCAGCAAGGTCAAAGGCAGGCCCGCGCGCAGGAAGTCGCCAAAACGATAGCCTCCAGGCCCGTAGACCATCAGATTCGTCTGGTAGCCAATCGGCGTCGCGAAACAGGCGGACCCGCCCATCATGACGCCGACTACGAACGGCAGTGGCGCCGCCGAAATCGAGTGCGCCGTCGCCAACGCCACCGCAAACATCAACGCAACGGCGGCGTTGTTCGAGATCGCAGACGTCAACAGTGCGGTCGCTACGAACACCGCTGCCAACAATGCTCGCGGGGACTGGCCAAAGCTCTGCATTACGCCGTCCGCCAGCCACGCCGCCGCGCCACTCTGTTCCATCGCGGCACCCAATCCGAGCGAAGCGCCGATAACGGTCAGAATGCTCCAATCGATCTCGCGGCGCGCATCGGTCAACGTGCAGCAACGCGATGCGATCATCGCTCCCGCAGCCAGCAACGCCGACACCAACATCGGGTAGATGCCCAACGTGGTCAGCACCACCATCGCAACCAGAATCGCGAGGGCCAACGGGGCGCGATCGTGGCGCCGCGGCGTCGAATCCTTCAGCGAACGCACGAGCAGGAAGTCGTTGCCGCGACTGGCACGAACGTCAAATCCTGGGTCCGCTTCGACCAACAACAAATCGCCGGGGTGCAGTGGAATGTCGCCGATCTTGGCGCGGATGCGGGCGCCATTGCGAGCAACCGCGATCACCGCACCTTGGAACCGATCGCGGAAGCTGGCCGCGCGCACTGATGTTCCCGACAGGATCGACGAAGGGGCGACAACCGCTTCGAACAAGCGGCGTTGGTGCCGCGGCGAGTCGAGTTTGAACACTTGGTCGGTCGCCAGGACGAGACCTCTGGTCTGCACGAGGTCGCGAATCGATTCGACGATGCCGGCAAACATCAGGCGATCACCGGCGTGCAACACGGTTTCTGGAGCCACCGGCGCGATCAGTTCGTCGCCGCGTTCGATCTGGATCAAGAAGCCGCCGGGCAAGTTTCGCAAACCCGCCTGGTCCACCGTCTGGCCGGCCAACGCACTGCCCACCGGCAACAGCAGTTCGAGCGTGTATTCGCGCGGATCCGCTAACGAACGTTCTTGGCTAGAACGATCCGGCAACAGACGCGGGCCCAGCCACACCATCACCAGAATGCAGAGCAGCGCGCAGGGCAACCCGATCCACGTGATGTCAAACATGCCGAGCGGCGCCATCGCATCGCTCGACAACACCAACCCCGCCACCACGAGGTTTGTGCTGGTGCCGATCAACGAGCACGTGCCACCAAGGATTGCGGCATAGCTCAAAGGCATCAACAAGCGCGAGGGCGGCAGCTTCAATCGCTTCGCCCAATCCTGCACAGCCGGAATCATCATCGCGACGACCGGCGTATTGTTGAGGAAGGCGCTGAGAGCGGCAACTGGTGCCATCACTCGCAGCAACGCGCCACGTTCGCCGCGGGGACGACCCAACAATCCCGATGCGATCCAATCGATCGCACCTGTATCGCGCAATCCGGCGACGACCACGAACAATGCCGCAATCGCCAGCACCCCAGGATTGGCGAATCCACGCACTGCGTCATGAACCGACAGCACGCCCACGTGCCAACCACCATCGAGCGGCAATGGCACCGCGAGCAACGCCGTCAAAGCCGCCATGAATACGGCGTCTGGCGCGATCCGTGTCAGTGCCAGCAACAGCAATGCCGCCACCAAGACGCACAACACTAGGGCAATCGCGACTGTCACTGGTTCTTCTTGTGCGCAGAATCGCCGGTTGCAGACCTGGCGTTACAACTCAACGAACAACCGGTTCGTGAGCGGGGGCTTGGGAACGTCGCGACGGGGACGGCAACACAACTGCCGGCTCCGTCGGCGTGGACTCTACACCACGAATGCGAACGCCTTCGTCAGCAAGTGCTTCGAGACTCTGCGCCGCGGACTCCCACGTAAACGCGGCTCGCATTGCGGGCGCCAACCGCATCGCTTCGCGTTTCTGGACTTGCAGGTCCTGCAGCACCTTCGCGAGCAGGTCACTACTCCCGGTCGCCGATGGTTCGAGAACCCACGGCATGGCAATGTGCGCGCCCGACAACTCAACTGGACGCCGGTTCGATTCGATGCGATGAGCGCTCGCGCCATCCATGAATGCTTCGGTAGCGCCATTGCCCGTCGCGATCACCGGCAAGCCACAAGCGCGCGCCTCGAGCACGGGCATGCAAAACCCTTCGCCTCGATACGGGTGCAGCATGACATCGCACGCGGTATAGACCGACGCGAGTTCTTCCCGCGGAAGATCTCCCTCAAGCCGAAGCACCGGCGGCGTGCCTGATGTTCGCTGGAAGCGAGCGAGCAGCTCGCCGAGGCCAAACTGGCCATAGTGCTGGTCGCCGCCGACGCCCTTGACGACGATCACGAAGTCATGGCCCGCAAACTTTGCCGCAAGCACGGCCTGCAAGAAGACATCAAAGCCCTTGCGCCAAACCAACCCGCCACAAAACAGCACCGCCGGCCGCTTGCCCTTGAACTGCATGATTTGCTGCGACGGCACCGCCTGTTCGTGCATGGCGGAGTCGACGCCGTGCGGCACGACCTTGATGGTCGGCATCGGCCGCCCCGCGGCAGTCAGTGAGCGATAGACATACTCGCTGTGCACGACCACATTGTCTGCATCCTGCGTGACGTGCGGCGTCATTTCGTGAGGCAGCGCGCCATACTCCCAGTCGACCCGCAGCGCCCATTTGCGGCAGTCGGGCCGCGAAGCCCGCACCGGCCAACCCGACGACAACCACAAATCGGCGCGACCTGGACTGCGTGTCAAATGCTGCACAAGCTCTGGTGCACGCTCACGCAGCCACGCGAGATCGTGCTGGAACGGAGTCGCTGGCACGAGCCGCAAGTCGACCTTGCCGCGCCGCAACAGTGCCTGGGCCGTCGCAATCGTCAACTCCGAGCTCGACGACGTTTCGAGGATCGGTGCTTCGAGCACGACAACTGGCCGATCTTCGCCCAGCGGTGTCACCGCCGGAGGCGGACTCGCCGGGCGCGAACGCGTCAGGTTTGCAATCACGTGGTTGCGACCGCGCAAACCCGTCGACGACTGCGCCGGTTCAGATGCAGCTGAGGTCATCTGCGCAAGCAACGAGACCGGATGCGGCGCGAAGAACGGACCGCTCTGGGCGTCTTGCTCGATGTTTCGACCACCAACCGCATGCGCGATGGCGCGGCCCTCGAGCACGTTGGCGTTGCCTGCAAATCGTGCGACGCACACCGGTCGTCCCGATGCGAGCGCCTGGACCAGATTGCGACCATTGGAGAACGCCCGGAACGGCATGACGATCGCAGCCGCGTCGGCAACATGATCTGGCGCAAACTCCGCGACCACTACGTCGACCAAGTGCGCTGCCTTGCCCACACGTTCGCGTAGCATCGCGAGCATGCCATCCGCCGCTCTCGGCAGGATCAATCGCAATCGCAAACCGCTCGCCACAAACCGCTGGACAAAGGTATCGACGACAAGGTCCGTGCCGTCCGCAAACGGATCGGTAGCGACGTGCACGAAGGCCTTCGGTTCGCGTGCAATGGGCAACTCCAGCCAACCCTTGAGTTCGCTCTCGGCCAACGAATGCGGGGGATTCTCGGTGCCTGCCCAGCGCAACTCGCCGCGCAGGCGATCGAGCAACTCCGGCGCGGTCACGTGCACCTTCGCAACCATGATCGCCGCCGCATTGGGCCACTCCAGGCCAGTCAGCTGTGCAGTGTCTTGCCGATCCATGGCCGAGCAAAACGCCACCACGGGTGCCGTGGCACTGACGCACTGCGAAGCCGCACGCAGAATCAAATCCACTTCGGCCGGTGGCAGATTGGTGGCGGTGACCCAGTTGCGAACGCCATCCGTCATCGGGATCTCGCGCTCACCCGAAACCGGGGTCCGAGCCGGCACGCCACTCAGCGAAAGCGCGCAGCGCACCCCGCTTCCGACGGCAAGCCGCAGGAAACTCCGCAACTGACTGGCGGCCGCGGTGTCGGCGAAGGGGTCGCCGTGGATCCGGACGTCGTTCATCGTCCCTTCTCATCGGCAGTTGCGCGTCATCTCTGAAACGAACAATGAGCTGTGGCACGCAGGGCGGACTCACGCCAAGATCCGTGCGATGTCCGCTGCCCAGTTGTCGCACCCAGACCGCCTTGCGACGACTCTGGCCACGCTGCAGGCGGCCCGGGCGTCGCGCTCCACGGAGAACTCGGCGCCGATCGGGGATGGCGCGGCCGACTGCCGCATCGATCTGAAGATGGCTCAGTGGCGGGCGTTGCGAGCCGCGGCAGCTTCGCCCGCAGCTGCCGAGCACCTCGCCAGCTACGACCGCGAGCAGTTCCCCGAACTTTGGGCCGGCACGGTGCAAGACGGCGTCGCCCGCGGATTCCAAGTCCGGCTCGAAGAAGCCAGCTCGCTCGCAACGGCACTGCAAATTCCCCCCGCCGCGAAAGACGCCGCGAAAGACGCCGAGCAAGGCGCCGCGCATGACGCAATGCAGGCGATCGACGAAGCACAGCCCCAGACCGGCAAGCGCAGCGTGTTCATCGGCAAAGAGCTGCGCCGCAAGAAGGACATCTTGATCGCCTCTGCCGGCAGCCGCGTGCGCTTCTCGCGCAAGGGCGGACTACTGTTCGTTGACCGCGAGCACGACATCAACAGCGAAAACTGTCTGTGGTTTGAAGGGCGCCGTGACGTCGGCAGCCTCGACGGGTTCGTCGGCGCCGACGACGAACGCGCGCGCTTGTTCTCGGCGCAGTTCGTCAAGCCACAGCGCTTCGTGCAGAGCAAGCACTACAGCGAACTCGAACTGGTTGGGCGTCTCGGTCGCGGTGCGATCGGTTGGCCGTGCCGCATCGTCATCATCGGTGATAGCAGTGCCGCCAATGTGCAATTAACGATCGAGCTCGAAGCAACGGTGCCGGGATGGCGCCTGCGCAGCCGCTTCCTCGGTGTTCCCGAGCAACTTGTGCACCATCACTGCATGCCGGTGCGCGAAGTGGTTACGACCGAACACGGTGGCTTTGTCGCGGACACACTAGTGCGCTCATGCGCAACGTTGACCGTCGACGGGGAGCCGATGCCGGTGCCAGGTGCGGCAAATCCAGGCGCAATCCGCCACACTTTTTCACTCGGAAATCGTCCAACCTGAGAAGCGCGCAACTCCGCGCAGTTGCAGGTGACCAAAGCTCGACGAAGACGCGCCAGCTCGATAGCTTGGCGCGACTCCCCTTCGCGAAACCTGTGTACGAACTCGCTTGGATCACCTTCGGCATCGTCGTTACCCTCGTCGTAACTCGGTTGGCACGGTTGCGTGCGACGCGTGCAGAGTTCGCAACAGGCGAAAGCGTGCGAGAGCGCGGGGAGATCCAGGAACCGACCGGCGAAGCAGATGCTGGTTCGGGTTCCCGGCCGGCTGACGCTCCGAACGAGGACTCGCCACAACCAGCAACGCCGCTTGCGGCATCACCCGAACTGCTGCCGCACGCAACCGAATCACCGATCGACGAAGCGCCAACAGAAGGATCGCCTCCGATCGAGCCGCCTGCCGAGAGGCCTGCCACCGAACAACCCGCAGCTACGATCCCAGCAGCAAAGCTGCATGCTGCGATCAACCCGCAGTCGCACGAAGTCGCGCTGTCCATGGCAAGCGAGTTGGCCAACTTGCTCAGCGCCGTCGAAGGGCGCGCCCACCACTTGATCGAAGCGGCGCCCGCACGCATCGACCTGCCCAGCGCCGCCGAAGCCATGCTGGCATCGATCGACCGGCTGCGCGTTTTGCACACCAAGCTGGTCGCGTTCGGCCGGGGACGCCCGGTAGTCCACGGCACGATCGACGTCAACGAACTGATCTCGAGTCTCGGCGACGAACTGCAACAGATGCAGCTCGGACTCGAGTTTCGCTGGGAACCGCCGGCAGAACTGCCGAGCATCAAAGCCTGTCCCAGTGCCGTTCGCGACGCTTTGCTGTTCACCAGCTCAGCACTGCTGCAGGCCGAACGTGGCGCAACTCGGCTGACGTTCACCGTCGAGCGGTCGTTCGCGAGTCTCACACCAGCCATCGTGATCGAGCTGCACCTCGAGTGGGTCAACGTCGCGGACAGCCGCAAGCGCGAGAACATGGACAAGCACGCGTTCGCGCTCGATTTCGAAGCGGCGCGGCAGTTGATTGAGGGCCACGACGGCGTCTTGACGATGTCGCACCTGCCGGGCAAGTCGGTGCACGCCCTGGTAAGTTTGCCGGTGGCGATCCCGGTCGAAGCCCAGGCGGCGACCGATGCAGCCAAGGCGGCTGCCAAGACACGCTCTGACGAACCCGAAGACTTCCTCGCCATTTCGCACCACTTCGGTGGCGCGTTGGTGCTCGAATCCGACCCAGCGCTGCGTGCCGTGCTGGCGCGCGAGCTCAAGGCCAGTGGCCGAGCCGTGTTCGCATGCGCCGATGGCGCCTCAGCACACACGTTCCTGCAAGCCACTCCCGACCGCTTCGAACTGCTGATCGTCGACGATGCCCACCAACTCGATGAACACACGCCGCTGGCTCGAACGATCCGGCAACGCACGCCGGATCTGAAGATCTGCCTGCTGACCCCGACTCCGGCAACCTCGCCAGAGGCCTGGCCAGACATTCATTGCCTACAAAAGCCATTCGGCGTGCATGAACTGCGGCGCACCCTCGCCTCGATCCTGACAGTGGGATAGCGTCTGAGGCTGACCCCACCCAGGAGTAGACCTCTGGCTCGCAAAGACAACCGAGCGCCGGACGAGCACCGGCCGATCAAGTTCACCCGTTCCTTCACGGACCTCCCCGGTTCCGTGCTAGCCGAGTGTGGCAATACCAAGGTGTTGTGCACAGTCGGTATCCAGGACCAGGTTCCACATTGGATGTACAGGAACCAAAAGGGTGGTTGGCTAACAGCCGAATACTCGATGCTTCCCAACGCCGGCAAGCCACGCAAACCGCGCGACGGCCGCACCGGTCGACCAATCGATGGTCGCACCCAAGAGATCCAACGGCTCATTGGTCGAGCGCTGCGCTGTGCCATCGATCTGAAGCAACTGCCCGAGGTAACGCTCTGGGTCGACTGCGACGTGTTGCAGGCCGACGGCGGCACGCGCACGACTTCGATCAATGGCGCGCTGGTCGCGCTGTATGACGCGCTACTCTACATGGAAGAGCAGAAGTCGCTGCCGAACTGGCCACTGCGCGGCATGGTCTCGGCGATCTCCGTTGGCCTGTGCGACGGCGAACCGCTCGTTGATCTCGACTACTCCGAAGACAGCACCGCGGACGCCGACCTCAACATCATCTGCTCTAGCGATGGCAAGCTGATCGAAGTTCAGGGTGCTGCCGAGACGCGCCCGTTCGCGACCGAGCAGTTCACCGAGATGGTCGCGATTGGCCAAAAGGCCTGCCTCAACGTCGACGCACTGCAGCGCAAGGCACTCGGCCTGTAGGCCGCGAGGACCCCGCCATGGCTGAGCTCTGGATCGGATCGAACAACAAGAAGAAGCGTGCCGAGTTGACCCGCCTGCTGGAGCCGCTCGGCATCACGCTGCGCACACCAGACGAACTCGGCCAGCCGTTCGACCCGATTGAGGACCAGCCCGACTTCGCCGGCAATGCGCGCAAGAAGGCAACGCTGCTGGCGAACCTGTCCGGCGGCATCGCGCTCGCCGATGACAGCGGCCTGTGCGTCGACGCACTCGACGGACGCCCAGGCGTGCTCTCGGCGCGCTACGGCGGCCCCGGCCTCGACGATCGCGGACGCCTGCTGCGCCTACTCGAAGAGATGCAGAACGTGCCCGCGGCACAACGCACGGCGAGATTCGTTTGCAGCCTGTGTGTCGCTGCGCCTGGCGACCGCGTGCTCGCGGCCATGGAGGCGGCATGCGAAGGCGTGCTGCACACCGAGCCAAGCGGCGCCGCCGGGTTTGGCTATGACCCGATCTTCGTGCCCGTCGAGTATGCCAACGACATGAGCCAGTCGTTCGCCGTGCTTGGCAAAGAGATCAAGGACCGACTGAGCCACCGCGGCAAAGCGCTACAGCAACTGGTGTCGGATCTACCGAGACTGATCGCGAACGCTCGCTAGCTCTGGCCAATTGATCTGGCCCACATATCTGGCCCATCGATATGGCCCGTCGATATGGCCCGTCGATATGGCCCGTCGATATGGCCCGTCGAGCTGGCCTATCGGGCCCTAAGTGCTCGGCGCATTCGAGTCACCCGCGCCACCGGACGTCGCAAGCAGCCGGCCAAGGCGTGCGATCGCCCGATGCAGCAACACGCGACTCGCAGCAGCCGAACGGTTCATGCGCGCGGCGATCTGTTCGTGATCCAGACCAAGCAAGCGATGCAACGTGATCACCTCTCGGTGCTCTGCCGACAACTGATCAAACGCGCTTTCAAACTGCGCCACGTCTTCGCGCGCAATTGCAACGCGACTGGGACTCAGCATCGACACGTAGCCACTGAGCATCTGCGGATCCTCCGGCGTACCAGCGCGCGCCGGGTTGCGCTTCTCGGCAGCGTAGTAGCGAGCCTTGTCTTGCACCTTGTGCAGCGCGTTCAAGAACAACCAGCTCTTGAAGGCTTGCTCGGACCGGTAGTCGAAGCCACTGAGGTTTCCGATGACTTCGCGGCAAACCGACTGCACCAGGTCGTCGGGCGTTTCCTGTGCCAACAAATGCGGCCCGGTGCGCAGACGAATGAACGCACGCAACTCGGGCAGGTGCCGCTGCAGCAGCTGCAGCATGGCGTCACGATCGCCACTGCTCGCGCTTTGCGCGAGGATTACGGAGTCACAAGAATCTGCTGGCAAGGTCATCTGTCGATCCAAAGGTCTACTGCACTGTACACCGTGGCGGTCACGACAACGCCCTCTACTGCGGCGATCGCTTGCAGGCCGGCGTCAGCTGGCAAACCCAGCAGTTCTTCACCGGAATGAGCGTCGACAACGTGTAGCACAGCATCGGCGCCGGCAACCAGCAATCGGGCCCCGTTGGCGGTCGTTGCGACATCCCGAAAACGCAGGCCGGAGCGCCGATCCCAACGAGGCTGCCCGGTGCTGAGATCGATTGCCATAAGCCTCTGGAGTCCGGCCAAGAACAAGGTTTCGCCATCCCGAGATACGCAGGCACCGCGCCAAACCGTTTCGCTCTCCAGGAGCACTCGCGGCACCAGATCGTCCCAAAGTAGGACCTTCCTATCTTGCCCGATGGTGACCGCACGGTTGCGGGCACCCGCGACGCCAACCGGCTCGATGATCAATGACGCCCCCGCGTGCGCCGAACGTCGTTCGACACGGCCGTCCACGGTCCACGCAACCAGGTCACCACCAGTCTCAGTGCCGAGCAACGTGCCATCGTCTAGATAGGCAATCATTTGCAACTGGTCCTCAGCGCCAGCGACGGATTCGCCGTTGATGCGCAGCCCATCGTCATCGATGACCGCGACCAGGTCCTGATGCACGGCAACGGCTCGCGCGCCA
>TARA_R110002072_G_scaffold86774_2_pt1 | contig 28329 bp, 25 predicted proteins | sample TARA_R110002072 | Tara Oceans TARA_R110002072 (sample SAMEA4397118) | marine metagenome | biome: Polar Biome; feature: [SRF] surface water layer (ENVO:00010504); material: water (ENVO:00002006), including particulate matter (ENVO:01000060) such as... | depth 5 m
ATTGTGCCGCATTCCCGGTCCTTCGGCGCCGAGCACCAGCGCCACCGGGCCTGCAGGAAGCGCCTCGGCCAGCGTCGTCTCGGCCTCGCCCGCCAGACCGATGCGCCAATATCCCGCCGCCGCCATGTCCTCGAGCGCGCGCGCCAGATTGACCACCCGCACCCAGGGCACCACTTCCAGAGCGCCCGAAGCCGCCTTGCCGATCACCCCGCCTTCGGGCGGCGCGTGGCGGTCCTGGGTCACGATCGCCGCCGCGCCGAAAGCCGCCGCCGAGCGCAGGATCGCGCCGACATTGTGCGGATCGGTGACCTGGTCGAGCACCAGCAGCGGGCGGTCGGGCTCGGCCTTCAGCACCTGATCGAGAAAGACATCGTCGAGCGCGGCGCAATCGAGCACCAGCCCCTGGTGCGGGGCATCGCGCGCCACCAGCCGGTCGAGATCGGGCATGCCGGCGTATTCGACGGTGAAATCCTCGGGCAGTTCGCCATCGAGTTCCGCCAGCGCCTCGCGCGTCGCCCACAGCTTGTGATGGCGCCGCTCGGGGTTCTTGAGCGCGGCCTCGACCGCGTGGTGACCCCACAGGCGGACCTGTCCGGTGCTCGCGCGGCCGCTTCCGCGCCCACCTTGCATGCGTCCCGCGCGTCCGCGCAGCGCTTTCTTGCGCTCCGTCTTGGCCATATGGCTGCTCCCTAGTGGCAATAGCCGCGTCCCCTGCCAGTGCGGCCATTGACAGGCAAGCGCCGCTTCGCCAAAGGGGCGCCTCTCGGCCAGCGGGGTCGCCCAGACCCTCCGCGGTTTCATCGCGTAACTGGCAAGCCAAGTGGACAGGTGGCCGAGTGGTTAAAGGCAGCAGACTGTAAATCTGCCCGCGCAAGCGTACGCTGGTTCGAATCCAGCCCTGTCCACCACTTGCCCTTCTCTCAGCATCTACCTGCATCCCCTGAAATGCGTGGAAACCCGCGGATTTCTGCGGTATATTGCCTCTATTCCGTCCCCACACAGCCATCGCGATCCACCCGCATCCGAGGCCTAGTGTGGGGAAGGTGTGGGGAAGGATGGATGCTTCCCCACACTTGTACTTTCCGGAACGGCCTGCGGAAATGTGGGGAAGGAAATGGGCAAGCTCACGGCAGTGGCGGTAAAGGCCGCTTTAGCGAATCCCGGCACGTATCAGGATGGCGACGGACTTTTCCTTAAAGTGGGGAAAACCGGCTCGGCATCATGGTTGTTGCGGCTCCAGCAAGACGGCAAGCGTCGGGACATCGGAGTTGGCAGCGCCAAGCTGGTCACACTGGCTGAGGCACGCGAAAAAGCGAATGAACTGCGCAAGGCCGTGAAGGTCGAAAATCGCGATGTTCTGACGGAGCGCAAGGACGAGGCTGCCGCCAAGGTGACCTTCCGCGAAGCCGCCACACAGTATCACTCCGAAAACGAGGCGGGCTGGAAGAGCGCTGTATACGCGCGCCAATGGCTGGCCGGTCTGGAGAACTACGCCTTCCCCAAGCTTGGCGATGTTCCGACCGGCAGTATCGCCGCAGCTGACATCATCCATGTGCTCACGCCGATCTGGCAGGAAATCCCGGAAACCGCCCGCCAGGTACGCAACCGAATTTGCGCCGTGCTGGACTATGCGCACGCCAAGGGCTGGCGGTCGACCGAAGCGCCATCTGGCAACAGTAGCCTGAAGGCGGGGAGGGGTCTGCCAAGGCAGATCAAGAAAACCCAGAACCGCAAGGCGATGCCCTACGTCGCCATCCCATCGTTTCTGACCGCACTGAGGCGTAAGCCATCCTTCGGGCGTTTCGCGCTCGATCTCCTGATCCTGACCGGCACGCGCTCGCAGGAGGTCCGACTCGCGACATGGGAGGAATTCGATCTGGACGAGCGCCTCTGGACGATCCCGGCAGAGCATATGAAGCGCAGCAAGGCACACGTCGTCCCGCTCTCCGAGGCTGCACTAGGCGTCCTTGCAAAGGCGGATGCATTCCGGGTCGAGGGAGCCGAAGTCGTCTTCTCCGGCGCTACAGGCAAGGCGATGTCTGATATGACATTGCTCAAGGTCCTGCGCGACATGCAGGAACCTTTCCACGTTCACGGCTTCCGCTCAGCCTTCACGGATTGGGCGGCGAACGCAGGGTTCCCGAATGCGGTGGTAGAGGCAGCACTCGCTCACAAGACACCAGATGCGGTTCAGGCAGCATATCGCCGCACCACCTACCTCGGCACCAGGGAGGATCCCGGTATGCGTGTGAAGCTCATGGATGCGTGGGGAGCCTATTGCTCCGGTGCAGTCACGGTGAAAGAGGCTCTCGAGGCGAGCGAATAGCACTCCGCGCCCCACTGACAGACCATCGCCACCGCTGGCGCGCATGGCTCCGCCATGCCGCCTGCCTTCCGGCGAGGATGGGAGGGGGGAGGGAAAACCGCAAACCGATGCCCTGGCGCGGGCCAGCGGGCGCAGCCCGCCACCCGGGGGCATCTGTTTCGGTTTCGGGAACGAGAGGGCGAGGCCCTTGGCGTTCCCGCGCCAAGGATCGCATAAGCGATCCGCACAAACAAACGGCACCCCTGCACGGTGCGAAGCCGCCGGACGCCCTGCGCGCGGACCTGTGGGCCAGCGGGCGTCCGGCAATGAGAGAGGCAGGCGTGCTCGCGGGTCAGCTCAAAAACGCCGCGCCCTAAGGAGCGCGCAGCGCGGGACAGAGCGCGTCCGCAACGCCTCCCGCTCAACTCCAAAATCGCTCCTGATCGTCACCCGAATGGGCCGGGACCACCGGGCCCGGTCCGCGCAGCGGATAGAGCAGGTCGCCCGCAAGGGCAGCCCTGAAATGCGATTCGAGACAAGGGGCGTAAATTCTGGAGCTTTATCTGAGTAGGTTGCCGGACTGCTACCGTCGATCCACGATAGGGTGCTCCAGAAAGCTCAGGGGCACCGGCTCCGCCTTATCCCCGGGCGCACGTTGCCAATGCCCGATGTTCGCTCTATGTTCCGCCTTCACCCTGTTGCTGGGTAGCGCAAATAATCTAAGGTGTGCATCATGTTGGGTACGTCTCCGGAATTTTCAAAGAAGCGGTCAGGGGCCTATTTCACCCCCGACAGCGTTAGCGAGACTCTTGTTTCTTGGGTGTGCCAAAAGCCAAGCGATCGTATGATTGATCCCTCGTGTGGCGATGGCGCATTCTTGGCCAACCACCGCAATAGCGTCGGCATTGAGCAGAATCCGGTATCGGCACATCTAGCAATCGAGCGTGCTCCTGGCGCGTTGGTGCACGAAGGCGATTTCTTCACATGGGCAATCGAAACCCATGAGCGCTTCGAATGTGCAGCCGGAAATCCTCCGTTTATTCGTTACCAGACTTTCAAAGGCGAAATGCGACGCCGCGCCCTCGATCTTTGCCTTGATCTTGGTGTCCGCTTCAGTGGGCTCACGTCATCATGGGCACCGTTTCTAGTTGCCACCGCCGGTCTCTTGAAGCGGGGCGGTCGAATGGCCTTTGTTGTGCCAGCCGAGATTGGCCACGCGCCCTATGCAGCACCGCTTCTCGAATATCTCGTCGCCTCGTTTGCCCGAGTGCAGATTGTCGCGGTGCGCAAAAAGCTATTCCCAACTCTCTCGGAAGACTGCTGGTTGCTCTATGCCGAGGGCTTCGGCGACAAGTGCGAAGCGATTGAGTTAACTATTGTCGACGAGTTCAAATCAACGAAGGCTCCGCCTAAGCCATCAATACGGGTCAATCTCGACGAATGGCGCGCCATCTGGAACCGACGGCTTCGCCCCTACCTGCTGCCCGTATCGGTCCGCAATCTGTATGCTGATACGCTCGACGATCAACAGACCCGCCGTCTCGCGGACTTTGCGAATGTCGGCATCGGCTATATCAGCGGCGACAACAACTTTTTCCACTTGCGCCCTTCAGAGGCGGAGCGGCTTAGTATCCCCGAGAGGTTTCTGCAGCCAGCCGTTCGCAATGGGCGGGCTATGCCAGAGCAGCAAATTACCAAAGCCACCGTTGAGAGCTGGAAGCGCAATAACGATCCCATGCTCTTGCTTCGGCTCACACGCGATCAGGAGTTGCCGACTTCAATCCGCGATTACCTCAACAGCAGCGCCGGACGAGCGGCGAGACAAGGTTACAAGTGCCGCAATCGCGCGCCGTGGTATGCAGTGCCCGACGTCCAAATCCCCGACTATGTTCTCAGCTATATGTCTGGACGCCGCGCCAATCTCGTTCGTAACGCTGCCGGCGTTTCCTGTACGAACAGTGTTCATTCGGTCCGGATTAGGGACAAAGAGACAGCGGCTAGGTGTCTTAGGCAATGGTCCTCGCCGTTTGTGCGCCTAAGCTGCGAACTCGAAGGTCACGCGCTAGGCGGCGGAATGCTCAAGCTTGAGCCACGGGAGGCAGGTCGTATCGTCTTCCCTGCTAACCACACCTTCGGAAAAGAACGTGGTGAGGAACTCGAAGACGCAGTGAACACAATGCAACGCTGGCGCCACTATGCCGACTGAAGGTCGGCCAGTTGGAGGGGCGTGTTCGGTCGGATTCTTACGCTCCATAGGTTGGCGAACCGGGCTTTGTTCATTTAACAAATTGAGCTGTGGGGACCCAGCGAATGGCTGATTCGACCAAGTCGGTTGCCTGGGTGCTGTTTGACAGTATCGTTGCCGAGGCGGCGCCCGGCGGCGCACACACCAATCCTTGGCTGCGCACCGCCAATGGCGAACTGATATTTGAGCCCGACTACGCGACGCTTGAGCGGCTGCTTGGCGTCCCGCTCCACCTCAAGGCAAACACCCAATCTGGCGTGCCCGCTCTCGCGCTCGACGTCTGGTTGAGCTACGAATTGCGCCGCGCTGGATTCGACCGCGATCAAGTTTGGCCGCGCCCGGCAAACCCGCGTATATTGCCTTCTCCTGTTGCGTCTCTGATTCATTCGCTTCCTAGCAAGCTGCGTAGGCAAGTCGCAGAACGTGTCGCGAACAAGTCTTCGATACCCGGGGTGACCTCATCGTCGGCAGCGATCCTAGGCAAAAATTATCTCAAGCAGGTCGATGTGATCATGACAGATTGGGCCACAGGGCCCGAGATCCTGATATCGACCAAGCGGATGGATTCCTCGTACGGCAAGAATGCACCTAACCGTATCGAGGAATCATACGGCGACGCCAAGAATCTGCGGCTGCGCCACCCGCTCGCTGCGCTGGGTTTCATGTTCGGCCTACGTTCTGACATCCTGCAAAAAGAACCCAGAACAGCCGCCTGGCTCTTCGATCTTCTGGCAAAGCTCGGGCAGGAAGACGATGCCTATCATGCGACTTGCCTTATTCTGATGGAGTACGATGACGACGGGGCAGCGCCTGCGAACGAGACAGAGCCTGAGCCGGAAGGCATTCTTGAGCCAGGCGTTGAAGCAGATGCAGAAGAAGAAGATGCAACCACCGCGCCCACGTCAGATCAAGGCGAATCCGTCCCGGAACTGCCCCAAGTGACAATTTTGACAGACCTCACGCCGCCTAACCTTTCACCGTCGCGGTTTCTGAATGCCATGGTGACGCGAGTTCTAGGCGCAACGCCCGTTAACATGCACGAGCAAGCTCGCCACCGGCGGGTCGAGGCTGCTCAGAGGACTACCTAGTCGACAGCGTTAGGGAGTTCGCGTCTGCAGCCCGACAAAGCTGAGGGTTTCACGAGATCAATGATCAGAGCGCCCAATCACCGATTGAAATCAGGTAGGTGACCGGCTGCCCTGACCAGTTGCCGTTTCTAGTTTGCGGAGAGAGCTCGATGGACATTGTTCGGTTGCCCAAGGGAAAACCTGTTGCGTATCTGAAACTTAGCAGGGGGTGGAATGGTCGGGTTCAATCAGGCTTTATGCTTCAGGGCGCCATGTCCGGATTTTCGGAGAATGGAGAGTATGCGACTGTTGAGCTTGCTGAGGCGGCCGCTCGGAAGCATGCGGAGCAGCGTGGCGCAGCCTTTCTTATCATTGCTGATGATACCTAAGCTGGCTTCGATATTCTCCGAATATTGCACCGGCGATCGTGCAGCTTAGCTCAAGCCTTCCACACGATCGACCAGCACGAGTTCGCGCGTCTCCTAGCCTTCTCCAAGAACAATGCGCCATTGTGTAAAGTCGGTCCTCGCACCACCTCCGGACCCGGGCAGCTCGGTAATGATTGGAAGACACATGGCTTGGCCTACTCGTTCACGCGCAAGATAATCAGGGCGTCACGTCAGGATCGCCCAGATCTGTTTCTGAGTAAGCGGGCGCTTCGTCCCGACGTTTTCGCCAAATTGGAAGGACCGCAATATGTCATCGGGGGACGACGACCAGACAATCTCGCGTCAACCGCAATTCACTTTCAGGGCGGAGCTGACGCCGGAGCAGATCGCGTTCTTCCGCGAGTGGGCCGCGGCGGCGCCCACGCTCTACTTTATGGATATCTGCGTAGCGAACATCGCTAAGATGGCCGGTCCGATGCGCCCCACGGATTCCCGGAAAGCGGCCTGGCTCGAAGAGTTGCGGCGCCTCGATCGGCCTCAGCATGCCTTCTCTTACTTGCTCGCGCTCATGGAGAGGGGGAGTGACCCGCGCGCGCACCTGTCGGCAGAGGCTCTCGCCGAGCAAATCAGCCAGGACCTCGCATCGCTAAAGACCTTCTTCAGCCAAGCGCGAGTCTATGAGACGGACGCGATGGTCGCCCTGTACCTGCGCGAACTACGTGGCAATCCCCTCGAACTCGCCCGCCCTCGCTACCTGGCGTTCCTGAGAGCCGCCAACGAAGAGTTCGAGCTCCACCGTCCATTGGCGCGCCGGCTGCGACTCGCCCGGGCGACGAAGATCCTCGAGCGGGCGGACGCGCTCGGCGTTCCCAGACAGCATCCGACCGTCGCCGTGGTGTTGGCCTGCCTCTACGGCAACCCGCACGCCGTCGACGTCATGAAATTTAAGCCAGACCCCCAGCGCTTTGCGGCAGAGAACGCGCTGGCCGACGTGATGATGATCCGACGCTTCATGGAGCAGAAGCTCGTGATCGAGCAGATGGCGGCCGAGGGGCGTTGCCCTTACCTTCGAGTCAAACTCCTCACCGACGACGAGGGGGTGCGGCAGCTGGCGCGATACTTCGAGCCTTCCTTCCTGCGCTCTCGCCCGGATGGCGGCGGGCGCGAGACACGCCTCGTCACGAACGTGCAGTTCCTGGAATTGCTCACCGACCTTGCCGTCGATCGCGAAAAGCGATCAGCTATGTCCCAACACACGGACGAGCCCGACGAGTTCGACGCGGTGTGCAGCATGATCTTCGGCGGCACGGAGAACTGCGCGTAGCGTCTGCTATCCGTCCTTGGTATCACGTCCGCTATGCCCGACTTTCGATCAACAAGAATTCTCACCTACCTTGCCTATCTCGAGGAGATGGCGACGATGTACCCGGACACCGCCGTCGAGGCGCCCGGGCTGGGCGTTCTGCGACCGCGTCCGACTCTTCTCGCAGGCAAGTTCGTGCGGGCCCGGTTCAGCGGCATCCGCGCATCCTTGTTCGACGAGATGAAGGATATCGTTGGGCTCTCGCCTGACGGCATCCGCTCGGCCGCCCAGCGCCGGCAGCGCCGTGCCGCGCTCCAGGAGGCCTTCAAGCGCTTCCCCGTGCCGGTCATTGACCTGTTCTGGTCGGGTGACGATCCCGCGGCGCGCCGCCGGCGCGAACGGACCATGCGCCTCAATCACTGGTTCCAGCTCGACCTGTCACCGGGCGACGTCCTGGATGCACGGGAGCCGGTGTTCATCGGAGAGCCCGACGTCGGGCGCCCGGCGGAGCCCGAGTTCGAGTCCGGTCGACTCCTTGGTCTCAGAGCCTTGTCACAGCGCGAGGAAGAACCGTTGCGCGACATCTTCTCGCTGGCGCACGTTCCGGATGCCGATCTCGACGATGGGCCTGAGGGCCCCGCGGGCGCGCCGCCTCCGGACGACGATGACGGTCCCGATTCGAACGGTGTCGCGGTCGTCACATCCGAGGAGCAGGAAGAGCAGCTTGCCCAATCGGAGCTTGAACGAGTTCGACCGACCTATTCTGGTCGCACCGCCACGCAGCGCCGCGAGCAACAACATGTGACCATCAGCCGGTGAGCGGGAAGCTCGAGCGCGCGCGCATCGGCGGTGCCGATGTCGCAACCATCAAGGCGCCGACGGCCGTCGCCAGGGCGCAGGGGATCAGCGGCGCCCGAATCTACGATGTCGGCCAAGGTGACGCTATCGCGATCCTCAACGAGGCCGGCGGGACCATCCTGCAACTCGACTATGGCGGCAGGCAGGACAACCCCTTCGAGGGCAAAAGCCATGTCGAGGTTGACCAGATGTTACCCGTGTCGACCGACGCGCTCGTCATGATGACCCACTGGGACGAGGACCATTGGTCGACCGCCCCGAAAGGCGACGCCGCAAAAGCCGCGAACTGGCTGGTGCCCCGGCAGGTGACGTCTCCGCGCGCGGTGCGGTTCGCGACGGAGCTCGCGAAGGTGCGGTGTATCCCCGAGGCGCTGGTCGGGAGGGTCTTCGAATACAGCGCGCAGAACGGTGACGCCATCCTCTGGCAGAAGATCGCAAAGTCCTCGCCATCACCGTCGATCCACGAGAACTGCAACCGGACAGGCGTGGCGGCCGCACTCCTGCGACGCTCGGGCGGGGCTGGCCAAGTCATCCTTCTCCCCGGCGACGCGCCGTTCGACGAGGTCCCGCTTTTCGACGATCTTCGCAGCGCCGGTACAACGCTCACCGGACTTGTCGCCTACCATCACGGTTCCAAATACCCTCTGAGGAACGGCACACGGGCCCTGTTCCGCGACTGGCCGGTGACGCCCGGCGGACCTTGCGACATCGTCTTCTCCTATGGTGCGGAGAACAGCTACGGCCATCCGCACCGGGACCGATACGACACGCTTACAACGCGGCGGGAGGTTGCCACGCCAGACTTGCGGACGACCAAGGCTCCGTACCATGACATCCTCTTCCGTTGAGCCGCGTCGCGAGCGGTAACCGTCTCGGGCCTAGGGCCCAGTTCGTCGGGTGCGCTGCGAGCGCTGCGGGCTCATCGACGCGGGATTGGCGAGGAGGTTTGTAAGAGGCGCGGGTTCGATCAGGGCGCGGAAGGTAAATAGTAGGAAAGCGTGACGGGATATTTGGAGCGGATGAACCGAGTGGAGGGCGACCCGGCGCTCTGGCCGAGGTCATGGCGCTGCACGCGGCCATATCCGCAGCCGACCGGGGCCACCTAGCCGTCCGATCGTGCGGCGTGTTCGCGCTCCTCGATGATCGCGTCGCGAGGGACCAACTCGGCCCGCTCGCCGCCGCCATCGCTTCCGGCTGACGGCGCTTGCCCGCCTAGTCGACGAGCACGGCGGCTGCGGCTTCACCCATCCCGTTGCACTGACGGCTTGGAGATGGTCCACCGGGATCTAGTGCGGTGCGCGGCGGAGGAGCCCTGATCGAACTCGGCAATCAGCTTGCCTCCGACGTCGACAGCATCAGCGCCAGCTGCTCGGCCTTACCCAGCCGCATGGTCCAGGCGTAGAGCGGTCCCCGGCCGGTTCCCGCCGCCTTGAACGAGCGGCAAACCGCCGGCAAACCGATGATCCTCTTCAGGGAGCTTGACGGCGGGGGGCGATCTAACCGCACGATTGGCTTTACCAACGTGGAGATCGAGCCTCTCGGCTATGACGCGCTGGGTACGGCGCGGCTGCGCGCGACATGGCCCGCGATATCGCTACGACCGATGCCTACCTGGTCTCACGCCGCCAACGAAAGAAGGTCGAGATGCTGTTCGCTCACCTCAAACGCATCTTGAAGCTGGACCGCTTGCGCCTGCGCGGTCCGAACGGAGCAAAAGACGAGTTCCACCTGGCCGCAGCAGCCCAGAACCTCCGTAAAATGGCCAAGATGCGGCCAATGCCAAGCCTCGCAGCAGCCTGACCAGCGGCGCGAGCCCGCTCGCCCGCAATCCACGCGTAACGGCGCGGATCCCCAAGGCGACTTCTTCAACAGAATAGGGCCTCTTGCGGACCGTCTCCTATCGGGGTTGCGCGCGTGACAAGCAGACCTTCAGTTCGTGACCCTATTTACATATGTACGCGCCTCGCACGCTAGCCCCGAAACAAAAGTATCAGATACCGGTACATTTAAATCAAAGCAAGCTGGTCAAAGAAGTCCTGATTTTGGACGGTTAGCAACACCGCTTTAGTCGCAAAGACACTTCGCAACCTAGACACGCGGGCACTTTCCTGATCTAGAGTTGAGATGCATAGAGAGATACTTGTCACCCTAGTGCATGGTACATTTGCTCGGGACGCAGAATGGACCGGACCATATTCGTCATTTGCCACTGAGCTTCAAAACCAGGTGAATCATCCAATTAAGATGACACGCTGGCAATGGTCTGGAGACAACGATTTCTCTGGGCGAAAGGCGGCCAGCGGGGAATTCGAAAATTACCTGCTGGCGGTCAAAGAGAGCCCCGATCGCGAGTTGCCCCACTACATAATTTCGCATTCCCATGGTGGCAATGTCGTATTGGAAGCCCTTCGAACCAAAAAAAGTAAAATCATGGATGAGAATTTTATATTTCTCGGCACACCATTTTTTCATTTTCGAGGCCGCGGAAACAAAGAGATGTATGGCGTACTAAAGGCGGCTAATGGGATTAGCAGTCTGATATTGTCTTTCCTCACTGCAGCTCTTGTTGCGGCCATGCTGTCTCGCTTTGGTATAACTCCGCTTATCCTTGGAATAGCGAGTTTTTTATGCGCGGTCGCTTTACTCAATTTCCTCCCAAGATATTTTCACCGAAAGTTCGTTATTCCAACTATAGTAAAAGCTATCAGAAATAAAAGAAAGTTGCATAATTATAGGGGTGCAATAGATAGCGGAAACATTTTAATATCATACGTCGTCGGTGACGAAGCTTATTTATTGCTCAAAGCTTTAAATTTCTCAAAGTTAATTGTAGTATCGATTTTCTTATTTCCCGCATTGATTTCCGTTCTTTGGTTTGCGGCCAATCTAGGCCTTGAGGGGGCACTAAGGCAAGCATTGCTTTATGGCAGTTTAGGGTCGGCGGCGGCGGTCACACTGGCAGAATTAGTAAGCTTAATAAGCGATAGAATTTTGATAAGGCATAGCAAATCCTTTGGAAGTGGAAGTTGGATCGATGCTTTTTCGATCAATGTTGATGTAAAGAGGTTACCGCCTGATATAAGAGAACCTGAAGTCGACTCGATATCATTTTTTCGATCGCTAATATTGCGGAACAGGTATATAAGGCATTCCATATTTTATCGAAATAGTGATACTATCTCGGAAATCGCAAGATGGATCAATATTAAGAGCTATCGACTAAATAAGTGAGAGATCTTTTGCGCGCAGAGTGCGGAAGAAGGCGTACAGTTGCATATTGAACGATTAGTGGATAGGCGGGACCTAGGCCGGAAGCGGACCGACAGCTTCTTGGGAGCAAGCACGGATAGCAGGCCTAGCGATAGACGTCGGCATAGTCCCCTTGCACGGAGCAGACTATCCGCCTCCAAGCATCTTGCCTGCACATATAAGTTAGACAAGCACTTCGGTCGGCGATTTCTTCAAAGTCTTAGGCTGCCCAATCGTCTATCATAAGGCTAAGTGGGTTCTCCCTCTTCACCGAACCACACTCAGGCAATAAGACAGGTATCAGAACAGCAGTGGCCACAACATCGATGACACCTGCAATCTGGGATGCGCTCTGCAATCAAGTGGCCGTCCATACACGGCCTTTCGTTACGCCTCTAATCGAGGATGTCATTGGGCGGGCGCCGATGGTCGGCACCGGCACCTACCTCGAAAGGACCAGCGACGATCTGCTCACCTGCGAGCATGTCGCTCGGCATGCGCCATTCCTTCATCAATTCGATGGCCATGTTCCGCAACTGCCTTGCCGGCAACGTTTCGTGCCAATCCGCCTCCGATCGATGCTGCGCTCGCTACGATCTCGTCGACCCACTGGGGTTCGGTGCCGCACAGCGCTCGGTCACTGCCGATGGGCCGTTTCGCCCCGCGGCATCAGCCGGTCGAAAAGGAGCTGTTTTTCTTTCGAGGCGTTGCCGACGAGAATGTCAGCGTCGGCGCCATGCATGCGCGGGTTATCATGACCGGCTATTGCTCACAGGAAGATACGCAAGGCGGTATTGCCGACATTTTCGAGCTGCTTTGGGATCCGGAAAAGACGACCGTGACGCTGGGCACGTCCCAAGAGGTGCGTGCGATGTTCAAGCATTACGATCCCGCGGATTTCAGCGGTTCACTGGTCTGGAATACGCGCTTCGTCGAGAACGGCGGCAATCTCACCACATGGTAGCCAGAACATGCACAGGTCACTGGCCTGCTGCGACGGTGGGACACAACGACCAAGACATTGCTCGTCTTGCGCGTGGAGCATTTGCTCGCTTGGTTATGAGCGGAACGGTTACAACCATTGCGGCAGCCAATAACTCTTACATCTGGACTCGCAAGACAGTCGGTCAGCGGGCCGTTAGTAGTCGGGCGGCTTTTGGCTCTTATAAGGCTGAAGCGGACGTTCGACTGAACAAACTCTAATTCACAAGCGATCATCATGTCAGATGCGTATGCTGAACGGCACCGTAGTCGGGCTTAAAATCGTCAGAGAGGGCTCCGGGAGGGGGAATGCTGAGACTATTCAACGGGTCGCGCTATTGCACCAAGCGCAGAACGGGTTAATCAATCGACCTGTGCAGGATATGCCTGATACAATCTAGCGTCTGCGACATCACGAGGGAGAGCGATGGCTTTTCTAATCCTAGTCGTTCATTGAGGAATTGGGGCGAAACTTTTGAGCAATCCGGCCGCCGAGACCAGCCTACCATCTGTCGATCCGACAGTACTTCAGTCGGCCCTGGAGGCGATGTGCGGAGACCACAAGCTATTCCCGCACCACTTCAAGTCAATCGACTACGACTGGCAACCGCAGTCCGATCTGCTCGAAGGAACCTTCCTGTACCCGTTGTTCGGAGCCTCAGGCACGGACGTCGACGCGCTGGTGGAGTACATATACCGGTCGCTCGTGCCCTACTGCCTCCCGAGGGAAGAGGTCAGGAGGATCACCGAGAAGGCCTACAACGATCAGGACATGAACGCCTTCATCTCGCTTGGCGACCGAGCAAGAGAGCTCTTCGTTAGAACCAGCGGCGCAGCTAAGTCCGGCGGAGAGGCCGGCGAACTCATCCTGTACCTTATCCTTGAGGCGCTAGTGAAGGCTCCGTTGCTCGTGTCCAAGATGAGCTTGAAAACCAACAGCAACATGCACGTACATGGCCGGGATGGAGTGCACGTGCGCTACTGTCCCAAGCTCAAGGGCCTCGTGCTCCATCTTGGAGAGGCCAAGCTCCACAAGCAGCTGTCAAAGGGTATCGACGACGCGATCGATTCTATTACCCAATACCTCGGTGATCGAGCGCTCCGCGCCCGGGAGGTCTCGATCATCCACACGCATATGGACCTGGCCGGCCTCGACCCGGACGCCGAAGTTCATCTCAGAGAGATGCTAAACCCCTACGCCATGCCTAGACCGCCAAGGCGCGAAATCCATACGTGCCTTATCGGATTCAACTATCCAGCCTACGACAAGGTCGCCGGCCCCTCAAGCGAAGAGGTGGAGGCGGCGTTCCGGGAGCAGTATGAGAAGCGCGCCAAGGAGATCGCCGAACAAATCCGCGAGAAGGCCGGAAAGAATCTGTCGCCCCCGAATAACCTACAGTTCTTCGTGATGCCCTTTCCTGACATCGAGTTGTTCAGGACGACGTTCGCGCAGAAGATCGGGGGCAAAAAGTGATTGAGGAACTGATCGCCGAAATTCGCGGAGAGATGCGGTTTCATGAGGACTACAGCACCCTACTGGCTACGAGGATGAGTCAGACGCTCAACCGAGGTGGCCCCCTCGCCGCACCGGAGAACGGTCTCCTAGATAGGCTTGTACAAAGCGCCGGCCTGCTGAGTCTCAGCACTGATCCACAAGCGCGACGCGAAGCGTTCACGATCGCCACGGCGGCCTTCGAACTCTACGGCGGTGCGCTCGGGGGGCTCGCCGACATGCTGCGCCTGGTGATGAGCCGCCTTGGGAATTTCCCATCCCTGGATTTCCGACACGAGCTTAAGGAGCGGCAGAGCAACCTGCCCACGCCAGCGCTGCTGGAGACCGCGGGACGCCGTCTGGTCAACACGGTACCTACCGGCGGCGGCGAACTCTCACTGACCAATTACCAGCGGACCCTTTGGGAAGATCTTGAGGATGGCCGATCCGTAATATCCTCCGCCCCGACCTCAGCGGGCAAATCCTTTCTTTTTCTGACTTATTTGGCAGAAGAGCTAAAGGCGGAGCAAATCCGCGCGGCGGCTTTTATTGTTCCGACGCGTGCCCTCATTTCACAGGTATCTATGGCCCTCGCGCGCCAGCTCGAGAGCGTCGGGGATGAGAGGACTAAAGTAGTGACCATGCCGGTCGCCCGAGAGCCGGCAGATCGAGTCGTCTACGTGATGACGCAAGAGCGTTTGCAGGTTCTTCTGGGTGATCCCGAGTTTTCGCTCGAAACCGTGGTCGTCGACGAAGCCCACTCTATCGGAGACGGCGATCGTGGCGTGCTGCTACAATCCGTCGTCGATGAACTTCTCGCTCGAAACGCCAAAACGCAACTTCTCTTCACGCTTCCGAGAGTGAAAAACCCCGGCGAGCTTGCCAGGATGTTCCCCGTGGCAGATTTGTGGGTCCGAAAGACCCAGGACAGTCCGGTCGGACAGAATATAATTCTCGCAAAGGTCAGTGATGCGACACCCGATCAGGTTCTGGCGCAGACCTGGGACAGCAGCAATCCTTCGGTACCCCTGACATTCGATGTCGCCATCCCCTTGGTGCAAGCTGACCAGAAGCTAGTATATTTGGCTTGGCACTTCGGTCGCGGTTCTCAGAGCATCGTCTACGGCGACACCAGGTCTCGTTGTGAAAAGCTCTCGAGGCTCCTGTGCGACGTAATCGATGGCGCCGACGAGGCATTGCGTCTCGATGGCGCTGAGGAGACGTCACATGTCGATGACGCAGTGCAGAAACGCCGCTTGGAGCTGGCGGCCTTCGTAAAAGATCATGTTCACTCCGATTTCGTCCTTGCTAATGCAGTTTCGAAGGGCGTCGGATTCCATTACGGCCACATTCCGACCTTGGTACGACAGGCGGTCGAAACGGCCTTCGAAGAGGGCACGTTGGACTTTATTGTCTGCACCAGTACCTTGCTTCAAGGCGTAAACCTGCCGGCACGCAACATTTTCATTAGCAATCCTCAGAAGGGAGAAAAGAAGCCTCTCGGTACCGTGGATTTCTGGAACCTAGCCGGCCGTGCCGGCCGTCTGGGCAAGGAGTTCGAAGGCAACGTCTTCCTGATCGATTATGACGAGTGGGAAAGTCAGCCCCTCGGATTGGACCAGGAGGGGGAGATACAGTCCTCCATGCAAAGTCAGGTCATCGAGCGGACCGCTGATTTAATAGCGTATATGGAGGATCCGAAGATCCCCTCGGGGGAGGATACCCTGCTTGAGAACGTGTTTTCACGGCTGCTGCACGATCTCCGCGTGGGCAAGCTTCCGGAGACCCTGGACAGGTTGGGAATGCGCGATGCGGATCAGATCACGTTCACCGAACATCTCGAAGCCGCGACCGCAGACGTGTCGGTGCCGACAGAGACGCTGACCGTCAGTCCATCCATATCTCCGCACCGACAGCAGAGGCTGTACGCCAAATTGCTGACCGACGTTCCCAAAAAAGGTGTGGCCTATTATATGCCTCCGCATCCGGCTGGCGAATTCAAGACCGTCCAATCAAAGCTCGTTAACGTCTACCGACGTTTGCAGGTCGAGTTCGACGCGGTGCCGAGCAGCAACCGATCGTATATCCGCTGGGCTACGTTATCGTTGACGTGGATGCGGGGCAGCGGACTTCCAGACCTGATCCAGTACGAGATCGATCGCGACATCGCGCGGGTGGAGGAAGGCCTGGCGGCTGGACGTAAGGTTCGAAGGAGCGACAGCGCCGTCATCATCCGCAAGATACTGAAGGACGTAGAGCAAGTTCTTCGCTTCAAATTCGTTAAGCAGATGGGATGTTACAACGCGGTGCTGCGCCAAGTGCTTATGGAGCTCGGCCATACCCGAGAAGCCTTGCACATCCCGCCAATTCCGCTTTTTTCTCGAGGTTGGAGCCTCCTCCCAAACAATGCTCAGCTTCATCGATTTGGGCCTGTCCCGCATTTCTGCCCGCCTGCTCCAAGCTCGCGCAACGAACTTCACGATGGACCGGGCGGCGGCAGAACAGTGGATCAGGCGCCAGTCTTTCGAACAGAACGTTCCCGAGGTCGTTCGGCGCGAGGTCGCCGCATTGGTGCGTTGAGATGTTCAGAGCAGCATAGGAGCGGAGGCTCGGCCTCCTAGCCCCTTCGGCACGCTCAGGCCCCAGCTCGGGGGAAAGCGGGGCGAAGCGAGCGGCGTCGTGTCCTCGGTAAAGGTCTGCTTGATTCGGGTGCGGCCGGACTTTCCGGCCACATCGGGATGCGCCACTCGCGCATACTTCGAAATCTCGCAGAATAGATTTTGGCAGTCGATCGGCTGAAGGCGACGACCGAAAAGGCCGGGAAAGGCGATCCTGCGCTCGGCGAACTCGAGCTCCTGCCGATCGCATACCCAGTGGATCACCTCTTCGGCAGTCCGCTCGCCAACATTCGAGAAGCACTTCGAGATGCCGTCGTGGGCTCCAGGACCAGCTATCACGAAGTCGGCCTCATCATGTGGCATAAGGGTCGAGTAATTCAGGTCGATCACGAACTGGAAGGCGAGAAACGGTCCCAAGCCCGGTCTCGCGAGCAGCATTCCGTAGGCTTCCTCGAGCGAACGCGAGGCGCGAAGCTTGCCTGGCAGACCGTCCGCCATCATTTGCCATAGCAGCGCGATGTGATTGCGGTGCTTCCTGGCGTGGCCGAAAGCAGGCGAAGGCATAATGTAAGCAGCCGAGTAAATACGGTCTCCACGGTCGATTAATCGGTTCAGCACCTGGCAGATCGCGTCGGCATCCGCCGATTGCCACGACATCGGGCCAAGCGCGTCCTCCAAGGTTCGCCATGTCGATATCCGGTTGAAGAGTTTGAACAGCAGGGTCCTGAAGAAAACCTCATCCGGAGCATCTGAGCGATGCGCGCCGTACTGCACTTCGGATATCAGAAACTGACTAACCCGGTCGGTTGCGCGGTAGCAATTGGTGAAGCGATGGCGTTGCAGGATCGGATCGTCCGTCCACGGTTCCACGTCGCCCCGCAGCCGTCGCAGATAGACCGCCTGCCGTTCGGCGGCAAAGCGCCAGTAGGTGTCGTAGACTTTCGTAACTTGCAACTGACCACTCCCGTAAGCCGCAGCCGCTATTCCAAACCGCAGCCCGATGCCAGCGGTCGAGACCCCGACATCCCCGAAGTAGCGTCTTCGCTACGGGTGCTTATGGATGATTGTCGTTCTCTCTGACCAAAAAGTGGAATAGGCACAGGCAAGGTTTTGCCGGCGTGGTGGCCGGACGGTTGAAAGAATGGGTGGGGAGTTTTCTTGGAGCAGCCTTCGACGACAGGCGGGTTTTGGACCTTTGAACGCCTTCAGCAGCGCAGTGAGCAGCAGCAGAGCGGCGAGCGTGGCAAGCACATCATCGAACCGTTTGACCCGCGAGAGGGGCGCAGGGAGCGCGCGTCATACAACATGTCAGTCGGCGAGGAGATCTACATCACCCCCACGTCCGCCGACGACAACAAGTCGCGAGAGCTGCTCAAGGATCGCGAAAGCCGGGCCATCCCCCCGGGGCAGTTCGCGCTTATGCATAGCGAGGAAAAGGTCTGGATTCCCGACGACACCATCGCCTTCATAACCCTCCGGTCCAAGGCGACCAAGTTCAGGGGCCTCGTCAACGTGTCGGGGTTCTATGTAGAGCCAGGCTACCGCGGAACCTTGGTTTTTGCCGTATTTAACGCAGGGCCGGGCCCCATCCATGTTAGCCGCGGGGACAAGTGGTTCGAAATTTTCTTCGCCGACTTATCCGGAAAGGTAGAAAAGGGCAGGGAAAAAAGCACGTTTAACGGGATCCCCACAGAGCTGATAACCCCGCTATCGGATAGTTTCCATTCGCTCCCCGGCCTCGATAAGAAGATCGGAGACACTCGCGACGAGCTAGACGAGCGCCTCCTGAAGGTTGAACGCGACCACTCGATCTTGCGCTGGTCACAGGGCCTCATACTCGGTGCCCTAATAACGCTGGGGATACGAGCATGCGGCGATATTACGCCAGCCGCCCCAGCGGCAACCGCACTGGTCCAACCGCGATGACCGACAATCCGTCAGACATTAAGTTCGAGTTTGGGGCTTGGTTATCAGATGCATCGAAATCGGTCCGAAATTGGGCGAAGAAGGCGTTAGATGCGGTAAATAGCTGGGTAAAAAGACAGCCGCCGGGCTGGGGCGGAGCCATCGGTCGTATAATCGTGGCGAGCATCGTGGTGTTCGCTGGTCTGCAGTTCGTCGAGGGAATCCTGTTTTCGAACGGCGCCCAGGAGCTAGCCGATGCCTACGAACTAGTTGCGCTGGCGGCGGTCATCAGCACCGTGGTCGTCGCGATAATGTCGCTTATCGATCAACCACACCCGACGCGGCAGCCCGGCCACCGACGATCTTCGTACGATGCGGGACGCTTCTGGTTAATGTGCTTCGCGCTCATTGTTGGCGCGGTTCTCGCTAGTGGCCTCATCGGCAGGCTTCCCTCTACGATCGAGCCCGCCTGGTTGACCGGGGATCGGCCGGTCGACGAGTGTCAGACGCAAGGGCAAGAGTCTTCGGATCCGGGTAAGCGCAACAGTGCCGGTTCCTCGGGGAAGCTCTGCTGATGGCTGGAGACCTCTCGACCTCAGTCCGGGCGCTGCGCCTGGACGATTACCAGAAATTCGCGGTCTCGGCAGACCGCAGCGGCTTCACTGGCGATCGCCGGCTCAGGTTCCTCCTGCTCGGTCTTTTCGGCGAGGTCGGCAGCCTGCTCAGCGAGCTGAAGAAGAAACAGCGCGACCGCAATTCATACCTCGCCTACGAGCGGTCCTCACTCGAGGAGACGGGCGATGTGCTTTGGTACCTCGCCAACGTAGCAGACGCCTTGGGCCTTAAGCTGAGTGCGCTAGCCGCCCGCGCATACGGTTCAAGTGCGGACGCAGAATCGGCGGCAGCCGCGACCGAGTTTCAGGGCCTCCAGGGGCAACAGCCTCTTCTGTTCGCTACACCCGCTTCAGGGGAGTACGTCGAGCGCACACTTCTCGTTATCGCGGCCAGGGTCGGTCGGTTGGTGAGGCGCGCGAGTGACAGCTCCGAGCCATCCACCGAAGACATGCGAAACGACACGACGAAGCTGTTTGCGGCACTTGTCGATGCCGCTAGCGACGCGCATATCAACCTTGAGGCCGCTGCTCTAGCGAACATCGAGAAAGTGGAGGGCCGCTGGCCAACCACTCGACACTACACACCGCTCTTCGACGAAAGTTTCGACGATGACGAGCGTCTACCTCGCCGGCTAGTAGTGAACTTCCGCGAGAAGGAGGTCCAGGGCACCAAATTCGTGTTCCAATCTGTAAAAGGCATCAATCTAGGCGATCGGTTGACCGACAACAGCGCGGACGAGGACGATTATAGGTTCCACGACGTGTTCCACCTCGCTTTCGCCGCTGTGCTCGGATGGTCGCCCGTTGTGCGCGCCCTCTTGAAGCTGAAGCGGAAGAGCGACCGGTCCGTCGACGAGAACGAAGACGGAGCGCGGGCGATCATCACCGAGGAGGGCATTTCGAATTGGGTCTTCAGCCACGGACTGCGCCACGAGGCTTTCGCCGATGTGAGTAGCTTGGACTTCGACCTCCTGCGGACGATCCGGCACATGGTCAAAGGATACGAGGTGCAGGTGTGTCCAATGTGGATGTGGGAAGAAGCGATCTTGCAGGGCTTCAAGGCATTCCGGCATCTTCAACAGAATCGCAGCGGAACAGTGGTGGCCGACCTAACGGCGCGTACCCTGAAGGTCGAAGGAGATAGCGCGTGAGCGACTGGAAATCGGGAAAGCAGTTCGCGGACATGCTTGGAGGCATCTCCCTACCGAACGTTTTCAATCCGTATAGCGACGTATGCAAGATCCACGATCTCGCGGACGCTCCCGCGATCCGACGCGCTAATCTTGCAGCCATCCTCGACGCGGCGATGGGGCAAGGGGCGGCCGAACTGTGGGTCGGGCTCGAACTCGGTGCCCGCGGCGGTCGGCGCACTGGTCTCGCGCTGACCGACGAGGCGACCCTTCAGTCCTGCGGCGACTATTGGGGAATCTCTGGCTTGCAGCGGGCGACATCTGGGGCGCTCGTCAAGGAACAGACCGCAAAGTACGTTTGGCAGGCACTGCCCGCAGCCAAAGACCGCGTGTTCTTGTGGAATGCCTTCCCTCTCCATTGCCATCAGCCCGATAGCTTGACGAACAGAGGCCACACGCGTGCTGAAGTCGACAAAGTCTCCACGATCCTGCCTTGGTTGGTAGAGGTGCTAGGCGCGGAGAAAGTAGTCTCATTAGGTCGGGGGGCCGAATTAGCGGCGCGGCGGACCGGTCTTCGCTCTAGCTATGTGCGTCATCCAAGCCGAGGCGGGGGACCTGAATTTCTAAGAACCATTCACAAGGTCTGAACTCAAAACCCTCGCGGTGCGTTTTCGAAGAAGGTGAGAGCGCCACCCAATTGCCGAAATGGGGCACGACTCTGCCATCAGGGTTTGTCGGAACGGCAGCTTTCGGGATCACGTCGACGCTGACCGGATGACCGAGATTGGGGCGCAATCCAGACGCTCCTACGCCCTCTTAAACTTCGCTCTCGGCCTGCTCCCCGCGTGACTCCCGCCTCGCGTCAATGAGCCGCCTCAAACTGGCGGTTAGTACCAGTGTAGAACTACCCAGCTTGATGACCTCCACCTCCCCCTTAGAAATGAGTACATAAAGCGTGCTGCGCCCTATCCCGACATAGCGGCAGGCATCCGGTACCCGTATCGCAATCGGATCGAGGGGAGGTCGTCGATCCTGTCCACGGAGATGCTCGGTGCGGTTTGGAGAGGGCATCGGACCGGTCCTTTCATCTGTCGGGTGATGACGGACCAGCCTGGGCTGGGGAGGGGACAAGGACCGGCCCGCCATCGACGCCAGTATCGGTCATGGCTGGCCCCAATCGCCACATGACGTTCGTACGCCAGGTCCGCCGATTTCACGACGTGACCGCGAAGATCGAAATCCTTCGTGGGTTTTGGACATTCACAGGTGCCTGCGAACCCAGAGGGACTAACGTCGCAACGGTGCCAAAAGCGCTATCAGGTTGGAATTGTCCGAAAGACATCGCTTCAGCGACTGAAAACAAAGCCAATTCTCGGCTGACCGACGGCTGAGGGCTTCAACCGCCATCGCGAATTGCTCAACAAATCCAGCCACATTCAGCCCGACCGACGGCGCTGCTTTTATCTCGCCGTCCAATTCCCACTCAAAATCAGACGCCTACGGACAACTGCTCTAATTCAGTTCAGCAGCAGCAGTCTTGCGGATCGGCTGCAGCAAGGGCGCATCGCAGTTGCTCGATCATCGTGGCGTCTGCGACCCGGTGATGACGATCCCGATGCAGAACATCGGCATCGCTACCAGCGCTGATCCGTGCGTTCGATTGCAAGTTCGCCGGTCCATGGCTTGCAAAGGCGGCGCGCTTCGGATGGCGTGCCATCGGTCCATTTCGACCAGTCATCCTGCGCTAGCAGAACCGGCATGCGCGAATGACATTCTGTAGCAGCGCCTGCACTGTCGGTCATAACCATGGTGTAGACCAGACCCCATTCGTCGCTGTTGCGCCATAGCCCCCCAACTGCAAACAACTCGGCATCGGGGCGGTAGAGCCAGGTGCGCGTCTTGCTGCCCGGTTTGCCTTCGGCTTCTGCCCAGGCCGTCAGCGGAATGAGACAGCGACGTTCCTCGAAGCTGTAGCGCCACATATACCCATCCAGCTTGTCGGTGCGCGCATTGTTGACAGGCTTCGGCTTCAGCGGTTCGCCCGTGCGCTTGCTCTTGAGCGTCAGGGGAAAGCCCCATGTCATCTGCTGGAGCTTTCCATCCGCGATGACTGCGCCGGGATATCCCGGGAACACCTCGTCGCCAAAGTTTGCGTTGCCGAGATGATCGATCGCGCCGAACCAGCGTGCGACCTCGTCCTGGGCCTTGGTCATGCGGTAGAGATTGCACATCCAGGAGAGCTGCCCGGAGCACTCTCGGGTGTCAATCGGCAGCATGCCAGCAGAAACCTGTTGGCATCAAGTTCCTGTTATGTTCTAGCCATGAAAATGATGATTCGACTCGATGACAGTGAACTGACGCAAGCGATCGAGATCGCGTTGCTCACGGCAAAAACGTACGCCCTTCGCGACGTATTTTCTGCAACCCGAGCGCTCAACCGGCGGGTTGCGGTCGACACGCTGACAGCGAGCATCGTGGCAGCGCTTCGGCCCTACGAGATCCTGCGCGAGGGAAGGGATGCGGATTTAGTCGAGGAAACGCTGCCGTTGTTCCCCCACTTCGAAGGAAGGGATTAGCTTCGCGACCGGGATTCGCGCCGTCCTGTGCAAGAAGAGGCTATCCTCGACACTGCATCGCAGGGTCCTGAGGCTTACTGCTTGTCCGGCCGAGCCAACGCTTCGGCTCTGAGTTTTTCGAGGCGCTCGGAACACACTCCGTGAACCACGCGGCCCAGTTCCTCGACCTGCTCACCGAGCCACTCAAGCTCGTCCTTGGCGATGCGGTAATGCTTCGAATAGCGCGCCTTCACATAAGCGTCCTTGAGCTTTTCGAACCGCGCCCGATCGCGCCGATCATTACGCGGCCAAACATAGGTCAGACGTGCGTCAGTGCGCTCCGCCTGGGTGCGCAGGAAGCCGAGATTGTGAACGTGGGGAGTGTAGAATGTGCATACCAACAGCACACAATGATACAGGGCTTCGGTCGCTTGGTGATATTCGAACGCGGCGTGCTTGTTCATGCCTTCGCCAACTGCGTACTTCGCTAGCTTCACGCGGCCCTGCGCTGCGGTGAGCCATTCCGTAAAATACTCCTCCGCCATGGCGACCGCCTGTGCGGGCGTCTTAGGCCGGGGCGCATGCAGTTCGCTGTCATCGCACTGGTAAAGCGCAACGCCGTCGGCCTTCACATCCATGAAGAAATAGCGACCGTGGGCCAGCCCGTCGTTCACCTCCTGCAGTGTATGGACGATGAAATTGACCGGCGTCTTGAGCGTACCGGTCACCCCGTATTCGCGCATAAGGCGATCATCGAGCTTCGCCCAGTACTTCACCCTGTCGGTGAGCCGCTTGTCGTTCACGATGATCAGCAGATCGAAATCCGACTGGTAACCCTTGGCAGTGTGCGGCTCGTCGACCCACGTGCCGCGTGCATAGCTGCCGTATAGAATGACCTTGAAGATGCGCCCGGCTTTCTTCCACTCGTGCTTGGCGAGCGCGAAGGCGTCGTCGAACTCCTCGAAGATCAGCTGCACCACGCGTTCAAGCTCGCGCTGCTTTTGTGGAGGCAGGTGATCGAGGTCGGTCTTCATCACCAAGCACCTAGCGAGTTGCTGGAATGGTTGCACCTGTCGATCACTCTTGACCCTCATTGCCGATTCCCGAACCATCCTTGATTCAGACTGGCTGGTCCGCGTCAATACCAAGAACTGGGGAGGGGCAGATTTCACGTCGCGTGCGAGAGCTTTGCGCGCTAGTCAGCAACGATGATCGACAGTGCCACGAGCTGGGCTTAGCCCCATCTCGCTTGCGCTGAGGAATGCCCAAAAGAGCGTTCAAATTTGCGCCGAAAGTTCAGCTTTTTCGGTGAATTGCTGAACCGAACAACCCTTATATGAACGAAAGTGTGGGGGAGAATGTGGGGAAGGGATTCTGCTGATTTCGAGAACAGAATTGATTTCAAACGATTAATTTGCCAGTTCGAATCAAGCCCTGCCACCACTTGCCCCTAAGTACTTGAGTGGCAAGGAAGCCGCGCAAAGTCGGGGGCTCTGCCCCGATCGGGTATTACAATCGGCGCATCAAGGACCACTTCTTGTACCCCCACGCAGCCTCTATGGCGTGTGCTAGTCCGTCCCACATTCGCCGATGATCAAGTATTCTGGCAGGGGTCCCAAACGGCACATTGGAAAGGACCAGGCCTCGTCGTGAGCGCCCGCCGTCTCCCGATCAGAAGCTGTACTTCGCAGCGAATTCGGCGCGGTCGAGTCGGCCAGTAGCGCCTGACACCAGCTCGCGCTCGCCGTGTCGCAGCTCGAAGCCGAAATCCACCTGCGGCATTGGCGAGTAGAACAAATTGGCCGAAGCGCTCCAGACCGTGTCGTTGGAATCGAGAGCGGCGAGGGCAGCCGGGACATCGATTTTCTGCGCGCTGACCATGAAGGTGGATCGCAAGCGCTTCGTCCAGCCAAGCCTGAGCGCTGCGAAGCCGGCAGTCAGAACGGCGGGCTCGAGGCGCAGTCCGCCATCGCGAACCACGATCGCATCGGGTGCCAGATTGAGCCCGACGTAGCGACCGATGCCGCTGCCGTGGGTCACCATGAAGCGCAGATCGTGACGGCGCTGCGCACCGAGCTGGATCTTTCCTGCGACAGATAGGCCCCAGCCAAGTGCTGCGTCTTCCTCGTCTCCCAGGTGCGCGGTCAGTTCGCGTGCGAGGCCCGCCAGCGAGAGTTCCGCAGAGCCGAGGGTAAGGTTCAGCCTCGCGGTCAGATCGGGCAGGCGACCGGCGTGGTTCTCGCCGATGATCGCCGAACCTGCATCGGCGGTGGTTACCGCCGGGTTTTCAGCGGCCACCGAGAAACTGGCCGAGCGGGACAGGGCGTGCGTGTAGCGCAACTGGGGCTGGCGCACGAAGACCGTTCCCTCGCTTGGGCCGAGATAATCGGCGGTCTCCGGCAATGCGGGCAGGTACTGAAAATTGGTCCATTCCTGCCCAATGAGCAGATTGCCATAGCTCATGAAAGCGCGGCGCAGGGCAGGATTGTAGGCATTGGTTACCCGGTGGCTGCCGCTGCCGGGGGAGGACTGGAAATCGACCTCGAGAACTCCTGCCAGAACTTCTTTGGCCAGCGGCGCTCTGGCCTTCAGCGCGATGCGTGTCTGCTTCACATTGGCGCGAAAGGATGCCCCTTGGCTTTCGCCGCCGACGGGAATCGTGCCGGGATTGTAGAAGTCGTGACCGCTCGAATTTGCCGCGAGCGTGCCGTCCGAATACCCGCTCACCGCTGCGTAGGTCTTGAAGAAGCCACCGACCTCGATGCTGGGGCCTGAATCTTCGATCGATTGCTGCGCTGTGAGTTTGGTTGCCGGTTCGGCATGGAGAGGCGGCGATGCGGATTGCGGCGTGGCTGCCGCGCTGTCCTCGCTCACGCCTTCCTGCGCCAGCTCGCTGCGCAGCTCGGCCACCGCTGCTTCAAGCATCCTCAGACGCGCCTCGAGCTCGGCTTCGCGCCCGGTCTGGGCATGCGCCGGCACTGCTCCAAGGGCGCTCAGGGCCACCCCGGCGATCAGCGCGCCCCGAATGTTCGTCATGTTCACAGTAATGCACTCCTCACGCCCCGCAGGGCGGCAATCGTGAATTTTCGGGAGGCCGGGCCTAGGCAGCGGCGCGAGGCAGATCCGCCGGCCTGCCGGTCGGCGCGGTGCCGGGGAGCGACGCTTGAGCGTGACCGCCGGTCTTGAAATGGGCCGAGCGCTCGCTCAGTGCCATCGCTTCCTGCGCCAGATTGCGGGATGCCGCCGATGTCTCCTCGACCATCGCCGCGTTCTGCTGGGTTGCGGTGTCCATCGAATTGACCGCAACCGTGATTTCGCTGATCGTCGACGACTGCGCCTGGTTGTCCGCCGCCATCGTCGTGACCAGCTCGTAAACCTGCTCGACCCCGCCCATGATGCTGACAAGAGCGGTATCCATTTCCTGGACCGCACCGACCGCCAGGCCGATGTCGGCCTGAGTTGCTGTCAGCTCCTCGCGCGCGCGCTTGGCTTCTTCTTCCGACCGCATCGCCAGCGCGGAGACCAGATCCGCGACCACGGCGAAGCCGCGGCCAGCTTCGCCGGCTCGGCCAGCTTCGACGGCAGCGTTCATCGCCAGCACGCGCGTCTGGAAGGCGATCTTGTCAAGGCCTTCGATGACGTTGTCGATGCCCTTCGCGCCATCGGCGACGCGGCCCATCGCTCCCACGGCGCGGTCGGCGGTGGTGCGGCCTTCGCCCACCAGTGCTTTCGCCTCGCTGGCCTGCTCGACCGTCTGAACGGCGGCGCCGGCCGTGGTGCGCAAGCGGCCTTCCATCTGCGACAAGGCCGCCGAGGTTTCCTCCAGACTTGCTGCGTTGGCCTCGGTGCGCCGGGCGAGATTGTCCGATGCCTGGGCGATTTCGTGCGAGCCGTCGCGGATGGCATCGGTCGATTGTCCGAGCGAGGCGATCAGCTCGCGCAGGCTGGCGAGGGTGGTGTTGAAATTGGCTTTGAGCACGGCATAGGAAGCGGGGAATTCGACGTCGATCTGCGCAGTGAGATCGCCTTGCGACATCTGGCCCAGACGGGTCGAGAGCGTCTCGACGACAAAATCCTGATCGGCATCCGATTGGGCTTTCTCGGCGTCCGCCGCTGCCTTGGCGATCGCGGCCTCGCGGAAAACCTCCAGGCCCTTGGCCATGTCGCCGACTTCGTCCGCCCGGCGAACTCCGGGAATGGGATCCTGCGTCTCGCCCGCTGCCAGGCCGCGCATGCGTCCAGCGAGTGCGGCCACTGGGCGGGAGATCGAGCTGCTCAGCCGCCAGTTCAAGGTTCCCACTGCGGCGATGATCAGCAGAACGATCGCGCCCTGGCCGACCGCCGCCTTCCAGACCGCTGTTCGGATGTCATCGACGTAGACGCCGGATCCGATGATCCAGCCCCAGGGTTCGAAGCCCTTCACGAACGAGATCTTGGGCTGTGCTTCCTCGGCCCCGGGCTTGGGCCAGTTGTAATTCAGGAAGCCTTCGCCGTCGGCGCGAACGATTCTGACCATCTCGACGAACATCGCATTGCCATCGGCGTCGGTCGTCCTGCTGATGTCGGTACCGTCCAGCTCCGGCTTCATCGGATGCATGACCATGCGCGGCTGCATGTCGTTCACCCAGAAGTAGTCGTCATTGCCATAACGCATCGCCTTGACCGCGCCCATGGCGGCGGCCTGCGCTTCCGACCGCGACATGGCTCCGGCGCGTTCGAGCCCGTGGTAGTGCACAAGCGTGCTGTGCGCGATCTCCACCGTCTTCTGAGTACGATCCGCGACATCGTCACGCATCGTGTCGTCAAGCCGGAACAGCGAAAGCGCAAGCACCAGCGCCAGTCCCAGCAGGGCAGCGAGGCTGACGAGGTTGAGACGCGCACCGATCTTCAAATTGTTCATAAAAGCCCTTCAGTTCGAAGGGCATTATAGAGGGAAGAGTGGGGTGCCGGTGCCGCTTGGTACGCTTCCGGTGCGATCGAAATCCCGGTTTCTTCCCGGCGGGATCACGAACAGGTGATCAACGAGGCAGCGGATGAAGGGGGCGAAGGGGCTGAAGCGCTGGCTATGAGGGAAGTCTTTGCTTGCCTGGCGTCACAGCGCGGTCAGGTCGACCAGCGCCCGAACCCCGAACTCGCGCTCGATCATCGTCTGCAGACTGGCGGCGAGGCGGCTTTGCTGAGCCATAGTCAGATCGCCTTCGACCTGGATCGTCAGCAGCACCGGGTTTTCGCCAGACGGGCGCGCGCGGCTGAAGGCGGCCTGCGCCATCACCAGCTCCATGTCGTCGCGCGCCTCGATCTGCTGCTGCGCCAGGGCGGTGATACGCTGGGCGAGCGAGGATTGCTCGAATTGCGGCGATAAGGAGAACTGGACGACCAGCAGCGCCAGCACCGCCGCCATGCTGAGAGCCAACGCCCCGAAGGTGATGGCCGATTTGCCGCGCGGATAGCGGGCACCCTTGTTGGTCACGCCATAGAGCCTGAAAACGACGAAGCCCGCCAGGTTTATTCCCACGATCTGGATCGCGAGCGCCCACAGGCTGGAATAGACGATATCCATCTGGCCGATCACCAGCCCCATTCCGACCAGTCCGGCCGGCGGGGCAAGCGCGGCGGCG
>TARA_R110002072_G_scaffold42064_6_pt1 | contig 28272 bp, 25 predicted proteins | sample TARA_R110002072 | Tara Oceans TARA_R110002072 (sample SAMEA4397118) | marine metagenome | biome: Polar Biome; feature: [SRF] surface water layer (ENVO:00010504); material: water (ENVO:00002006), including particulate matter (ENVO:01000060) such as... | depth 5 m
GGAGGCGGTGGGATGTGGCTGGTTGTGCGTTTTGGTTGTGTGTTTGGGTTATGGGGATTGGATGTAGTCGATGCCTTTTTCTTTGGGTTGGTTGAAGGCTTCGGGGTTGAGGTATTTGCCTTTGTTGGCGTTGGATTTGTATTCCTCGGTGGGGATTCGGTTTTGGTTGGCCCATGCGTCGTGGCGGATGCCGGTGACCATCCAGGAGACTTCGAGGTTGGGGAGGCCGCCCGAGATAATGAAGGAGTTTTGGTCTGGGGAGGATTCGATCTTGGAGAGGATGAAGACGGGGGCGTAGGCGCCGATGGTGGTGAGTTGGTAGCGGAAGTCTTGGTTGAGTGCGTTGAAGTATGAGGGGAGAGTGACGATGGCTTGTCCTTGCTTGTTGAGGATGGCGACGCCGTCGTAGATGTTTTTCATGTCGGGCGATTCGACGAACGAGTGGGAGAGGGTCATGTTTTCTGGGTCTTGCGGGTGGTCGATTTTGAACGAGCCGCCGGATTTGGAGAGTGTGCCGATGACGGAGACATCGCCATCGAACCGTCCGGCGAACCCGGATGCGCTGCTGCCGTAGACGCCCCAGCCTGAGCCGGCGTGCGATCCCCAGACGCCGATACCGAGGAATCCGGTTCCGTTGTTTTGTCCACGCAGTGCTGTGGAGTTTCCGCCGGGGTTTTGGGGTGTGATGATTGAGTGCAGGGCGAAGGCGCCCGATGTTGTTGATGAGTTTTCGACGAAGAGTGTCGGGGTGGTGCCGGTGTTGAGTGTTTTGCGGAAGATGCCGGCGTATCCGGGGCCTGCGGTGTGGGCGAGTAGTGCGTCGCCGGGGTTTGCGGCGTGGACGGTGAACTCGCCGCCGGTGCCTTCGATTGTGGTGCCGAAGGTCCCTGAGCCGTTGCTGCTTGATCCGGCGACACCTGTTCTTTCACCGATGCCGTGGACTCCGGATGGTGCGGGGACGCCCGGCCATGGTGCGTAATCGCCGGCGAATCCGATGAGTCCCCAGACAGGTCCTCTTGCGGTGATTGCGCCGCCGACGGTGTCGTTGTTTGTGATTTCGAAGACGCCTATTGCATTTTTTGGTGGGTTACCGTCTCCGGCGTATGGGAGCTCGATGCCCAGTGCTTGATTGGCGGTGAGTGCGTGGAGTGCGCGTGGGGTGAACTCGACTTCTTGGCGTGGGGTGAGTGTGGTGTAGCCGAAGTCTCGTGTGCGGCGGACTTCGATCTGGAGGTATCGTGGGGCTTGGGTTTGGAAGGCGTCGTCGTCGAGGTCGAGGCTGACGGAGAAGAGGCCGTCGACGACGGGTGTGCTCAGGGCGGTGACGGTGGATCCGATCTGAAAGTCTGGTATCCCCGGCGTGGCATCGGTCCAGAGTGTGAAGCGCATGTCGTAGCTGCCGTTGGCGGGCAGGTCGGCGTTGCGGAGCGAGCCTTGGTAGTTAAACGAGTTCTGTGCGGCTGCGGCGGATGCGAGCGCGGCGATGAGTGCGATGGCTTTGGTGTACATGCGATTCCCTCTGTGTACTGTGTTGGATTTCGCATCCATTTTACAGAGTTTGGAGGGGTGCACAAGGCGGGGGTTGAATATTTGGGGAAAAGAGGTTTTTGGGGGCTGTTTATGGTTTGTGGTCTGCGACGGTCGTGCGTACTTGGTCGAGTGTTGGATTCACGGCGGCGATGATGCCCTCCGGGTTGAGAAGAAACTTGGTTGGGTATCCGCTTACGAGGTAGTTGATGCGGGCGCTTTCTTGGGTAAGGATCGCGTTTGGCCAGTCGGCTTTGTTGCTTTGGAGTAGTTGCTCTGCGTGTTCGGGTGATCCGGTCACGAGGTAGCCGGCGATCGCGAAGTGCTCTTTGCCAAGATCGTTCTGGAGAGCCACCAGGTCTGGGAGTTGTTTGACACAGGGCATACACCATTCGCCCCAGAAATCAACGAGTGCCCATTTGCCTTGCATTGATTCGATAGAGAATGTGTGAACGCCTGCAAGCGTATCGTGTTGGGCGATCGGGAATCGGTCGCCGGCGGCGAGCTGTTTGATCTTGATCGGGGGGCCTGGTTTCGGGGTGAGCTCGATGGTATCGCCGGCGGGGTCGATGCTGACTTCGTAGGCGGTGCTTCCGATCTGGATCGAGGTTGTTCCCTCGGTGGCTTCGCCAGACATGAGCTGGTCGCTGACTTGGTTGTCACCGTTTCGGTCGATCAGGAGGAGGTCACGCTCGCCGTCGTATCGGCCATCGAACTCCCAGTCTTTGAGTCCGATGAGGTACACGGTGTCGTTGATTTTGAACTCGCCCGTGCGGTAGTTGAGTCTTTTGCCCCAGAGTGTTGTTTCTCTGGTGCCCCGCCGGCCGTGGACTCGTTCCATCATCGGCTGCATTCCTTCGAAGACCTCGCGTTGGGAGAACAGGTAGGAGATGGGGTAGCCGTCGATTGATGAGGTGGTGGCTGTGACTTGGGACTCGTCGTTGTTGATCTCGAGGTGGTGCGGCTTCTCGTCGCTGAGATCGTTGTCTCGTTCGGTGTCGATGTAGATCATCAGTTGCCCGTTTTCGCGTTCAGCTGCGACCGCAAGCCGGCGATCACCATCGCCGATGTAGAAGGCTGTGATGAGGCCATCCCCTGAGCGGAATATCGGGGGCGTGATCTCTGGGTGATTGCTTGGTTGGGTAAGCAGCTTGGGCAGGCTGAATGACGAGTCGTCGTAGACGGTCGGCGGGTTCATCTTGATCTGATGTGTGGTCCGGTGCGTGGTTGGCTCGGGTTGTGGCGGGGGTGTTGAGTTGATTGGTAGGCAGAGGAGTGCGGCGAGGAGTGTGGTCATCTGTGTGCCTTTGCGTTTGTGGCTGGATCGGCAGGGTGTGGTGTTCGTACTTGGCCAAGGGCGCTGTACAAAGAGCGCGAGCCGGTTCTTGGCTCTGGGGCTTGGATGCGCGGCGCAGCACAACCAGTCAGAAATATATATATTTCTAATCGGTAAAATCGGTTTGTGGATGAGCGTTGGATGGGGAGTGGGTTAGACCTTGGCCAGGCGGGTCTTGACATTGTCGAGGACATTCATGAAGTTGATGTAGCCGTCGTAGGGGGAGTCGTAGGGGGAGAAGTATTTGTGGACATCGCCGTCGGCCCAGTACTTGGTGCACATGTAGTAGAAGTGGTCGCTGGTGGTGAGCTTGCGCCAGTCGTTGAGGAGGTGGTCGATTTCTTCGGATTGCTTTTGGTCGGCGGTCGAACCTACACCATCGCTTGTACCAACACCCGAAGCCGGGGCGGCCTTGGATTTGATCTCGACGATGCGTTCTTTGAGTGCTCGTTCGACGCGGTAGGTTTCTTCGAGGGCGTTGTGCTGCATGGCGTTGCCGCGCCAGGCGGTGAGGTCGCGTTCGGTGTCGGCCCAGGAGATGAACTCGGGGACATCGTACTCGCCGATGGGGTCGAAGCGTTCGAGTGCTTCGGTGGGGGTGATGAAGTGGTTTTCGGTGGTGCCGTCGGCTTTTTTGGCGACATCGAAGACGGCTTCGGGGAGTTTTTCGAGGAATTTAAAGATACCGGTGTCGGCCCATTGGTGCTCGCCGAAGGTTTCGTAGTCCATGAAGAGGTTGCAGAGGTAGCCGTCGCCGTTGATGTTGTGGACCCAGTGGGCGAACTTCTCTGCTGAGAGTGGGTGTTCTTCCCATGCTTTGTTGGAGAAGCGGAAGGCGATGTCGTCGGAGAGCTTGTAGTTCTTGAGCATGAGCCCGAAGGGTCGGTTGTTGGGGCCCATGATGGGCTGGCCGTCAACGGCTGGTGGGCGGTAGAGGTAGGCCGGTGATCGGTAACCCAGGTGGGTGTCGGTGCCCTCGCAGATGGTGCCGAGGAATCGGGGGTCGCCGTTGGCGTCTTTGATCTTGGAGAGGGCGCTGGCGAGCTCGTTGGCGTAGATGAGCTCGGTGTTGCGGAAGACGCGGGGGGTTTGGCCGAAGTGCTGTTCGACGAGGTTGGTGTGCATGTCGAGCTGGTGGTGGAACTCGTCTTGGGAGTAGAGGAAGGAGAGGGAGTGGTAGTAGGTCTCGGCGACGAACTCGACGCAGCCGGTGTCGGCGAGCTGCTCGAAGAGGTCGAGGACATCGGGGGTGAACTTTTTCCACTGGTCGATGACGGTGCCGGTGATGGCGTAGGAGATGCGGAAGTTGCCCTCGTGTCGTTTGATGAGCTCGAGCATGAGCTTGGTGGTGGGTCGGTAGCACTTGTCGGCGACTTTTTCGGCGATCTGCCGGTTGGCCTCTTCGTGGAAGTAGAAGGGGTCGGTGTGGAAGACGGAGTAGGGCTTGAGGCGGTGGGGCTGGTGGACCTGGAAGTAGAAGACGATTGAGGCCATGGGATCACTCCAAGAAAGTGCGTCGGGGACTGGGTTATCATCGTGTGTTTTGGGTGGAATGCAAGATGTTTTGTGGAAAAGTTCGGGTTTCGTTGGTCGGCGAGAACTCTGCGAGTCGAGCTTCGTCACCCTGCAGGAAGTACAGAAGTTGTTGAACACCAGTCGTCTATAGTCACTGGCGGGATAGCCACTGGTCGAAGTAGTAAAATTATTGAATAAAACATCGCGGTTTTTCAGAATACAGTACAAAATTTAATTAACTTGCCTTCCGGCTCTTCGTACATGGTGTGCGCAGATACCCAGGAGAATTTGAATGAGACGAATAGCGAAGTGGATTCAAGATCGTAAGGCGTACTCGAACCCTGTGTTCGGGTTGATGCTGGTTATTAATGTGATGGTTTTTCCGACCTTTCAGGCCACAGCTGCGATGGACGAGCCGGTACAGACAACGGTGATGAATGCGCAGGATTTAGATGATGCATTGGCAGCGATGGAAGCAGGGGTTACTCCAGAGTTAGCAATGCTAGAGCAAACGAAGCCATATCGCGCGTGGGGTAAGACGCAAAAAGAAATTTATGAAGCGCTGTTTGTCAATGACTATCATATTGAAGAAGCAATTTATAGATTTGATACAGATATTGCTGTAACAGACGAATATGCTCCCGTTTCAGGTGCCCTTATAGGTGGTGAAGAATTTGAATGCTATTTTTCGTTGATAGGTGAATATGATTATGTGTCAGACGATAATCTTTCCGCAGACGAGATCAATGAACTATCCGAAGCAAATACAAGCATTCTTGTTGTTGCAGGAACTATTAGCACCGAGAACGGTTCTGTGGACATACTAGGGACAATATGGCAAATAGATCAAGACGATGGTAACAGGGATCGTGGCTTGATGATTTCTAATTTTGCAGATTCTTCTATGATTGAAGATTTCGAAAGCCTAAATCATGCAAATTTGTTACAAACAACCAGCCCAAGCACAAATCCAGTCTTTTCTAATTGCGAGTTGGCTTATCAAGCTGCTGGGAACACATATCAGGCTGCAATTCAAACAGCAAAAAACAATGTTAAACTCTGTATGGTGCTTGCTGTTGCTGAATACGCAGTTGAAATGGGCTTGTGTTTAGGGCTCGGCATAAAGGCCGGTGCAGCAGCAGCAGCTACCGGAGGATTAATCAGCATTGCTGTCGCTATCGGGATAGGGCTTTGTGCCCTGGCGGCAGTAGCCAGAGCTGCTCAGAATTCTTTAGCTTGCACAGCGCAATACATTACAGATAAAGCGAACGCGCTCATCGCTTATCAGACAGCATTAGCGAATGCAAGACTGTTATATGGCGCAGCAAATTGCCCCCCATTGCCGGTGTAATTTGTTTTAAAATTTTGATTATCAATGTAGACCGGGAGCGTGATGATTTGGATTCCAATATTCTTTGTTGTCACGCTCCTTTATCAACAGGCGATCATGGTGCGATCGCTTGAGCGCGATCGGAATCTTGTTGAAGGAACAAGAAGTGATGGCGCCGCGATTTTGGCAGAAGTGTGCAAGTTAAAATCGGGTTACCCAAAGTCGAATGCAAAGTTGGTAATCATTTTGCTGAATGTTGTTGTGCTCGGTGTTTCAGCCGCCATGATGGTGTGGTTCGATGAGTGGATGCCAGGGCCGTTTTCTTTTCGTGGAGTAATCGTTGGTATTGGTGCAGGAGTGATGGTTGATCTGTGGCCGATGGCTGGGTTTCATCCGTTTCAGTTCGGGTATGTTTTGATCGATCGTGGATCTTTGCGGGTGCCTCGGGGATTGGTTGTGCGCGAGTTCGCACAGCGCGATACGCGAGTGTGGATCAGTAGGTCGAGCAAAGATGTGTGTTCGTGTCTGGTGCGCGATGGGCACAAGCGGGCGTACTTTGTTATCGACGATGAATCGATGGAGATTTTGAAACTGTGGGCGATGTACGACCAGAAGCCGCGGGTAGAGACGGAAGCGGAAAGCTAGGTCTTCATCGAGCTGATCTGGGCGACGGCGATGACGCTCAGGAGCATGACGGGGATGAAGACGCCCAGGGCTGGGGGGAGGCCGGGGATGGAGGCGCTGGCGCCGAGGATGCCGCCGATGAGGGAGATGATGGCGATGGGGGCGCACTTGAGTGACTGGATCACGGCGTTCTTGGGCTCGCGGGTGATAAAGAAGGGCATTGAGATCACCAGGGCCAGCAGCGATGAGATCATCACGGCGAATCGGCCCCATTTGATGCGGGTGTAGCGGGCGCGCTTGCCCGGGTCGGTCAGGGATTCGCGGTCGAGCATCTGGGAGACCTGGCGGAAGCTCAGGGCCTGGGAGTAGGACTCGTAGCGGTTCATGCGGAGCTCGTTGGGATCGAGCGAGGAGTCGATGGTGGCGATGGGGGTGGCGGGGGCGATGGTTTCTATGCCTTGGGCTTCTGTGCCTCGGATCTGGGCGAGCCCATCGGTGAGCACCCAGGTGTTGTTGGCGTAGGTGGCGGACTTGGCGGTGATGACGCGGGCGGCTTTGCCTTGTTCGTCGCGTTCGAGGATGTAGACGCCGGTGAGGGTGTCGGTGTCGGCGTTGAAGGACGCGGCGCGGAAGAGGCGGCCCGAGCCGTCGAGGGTGAGGGGGACGGAGGCGGACCCGAGCTGTCGCGAGCCGGCGTCGCCGTGATCGCGGACGAGCAGCGGGGCGATCTTGGGGATGACGAGTTCCATGTTGACGATCTGGAGCCCGGTGAAGCAGATGGCGATGATGAGGACGGGTCGCATGACACGGTGGAGCCCGACGCCGGCGGTCATCATGGCGACGAACTCGCGGTGCTTGGTCATCTGTGAGAAGGTGAAGCCCATGGCGCCCACGAGGATCATGCCGATGAGGAAGTTGTAGAGCTGGAGGAGCTTGGGCCACCAGAGGTCTGCGATGAGCAGGACGGTGACGACGGCTCGGCGGACGCTGGAGATGTCCTCGCCGGTGTCTTGGGCGCCCATGCGTTCTGCCAGGCGGAGGAAGCGGTCCATATTGAGGGAGACATCAATGACGAGCACGAAGCTGAAGAGGATAAAGAGCAATGCGAGGACATTGAAGATGTACTGGCGCGCGATGTATCGGTCGAGGATGGTCATGGGCAGTGAAGGATAGGGGTGGAGGCGGGGGTTGGCAGGGGATGGGTGGATTTGGATGGTGCGGCTTTGGGTTGATAAATGTGGGGTCTGTGGTATGGTGGGGCGGTCTGTTGAATCACTAAAGAACAATTGAGAGGGATATGACCTATGCATACTTCACACATGAATCGTTTTCTGAGCTTCGCTGTGGGTGGCTTGTCGGCGATCGGGCTGTGCGCGCCGATGGCGGCGGCTCAGTCGACGGCTTTTACTTATCAGGGATCGCTTCAACGCGATGGGTCGCCGGCCAATGGGCTGCACAACATCCGGTTCCGGGTGTTCGATGATCTTGTTCATGGTGCGCCTGATACGCAGATCGGGCCGGTGATTACGATACCCAATGTGATGGTGGTGGATGGGTTGTTCAGCCTTGAGCTTGATTTGGGGAGCGAGGTGCTTGCTTCAACAGAAGAGCGTTATCTGCGGATTGATGTGCAGGCCGTGGGCGATGGTGGTTATCTGCGGATGGATCCGCGTCAGAGAATCTCGGCGACGCCTCGGGCGGTCTCGGCATTCAGTTCTCAGGTCACCCATGGGCTTGATTTGCCGATCAACGCCAACGGCAACAACGATGATCTCAATGAGTTTGACGCTCTTTTTTCAATCGGGCACTTTGGTTCTACAGGCACGGCGATTCGTGGGCAGGGGAGAACCTCGGGAGTGGTCGGGTTTATCCCTGGGATCACCCAGTTTTCCCCGTCTGACATCGGAACCGGTGTGGTGGGGATCTCTCGGACGACCGGTGTCTTCGGTACCGCTCAGGACGGGCGTGGGGTGATCGGGAAGAGCATCAACGGCTCAGGGGGGTTCTTCGAGACACGAAGTGATTCCAATATCGAGTACGGGCTTCATGCTCGTACGAACAGCCTCGCGTCGGCGGGTCTCTTTGAGATGGATGATGTGACTGCGCTCAATCCAGCTTTGATCGGGCGGACCGCATCGACAAGATCGAGTGCGGTTGCCGTCCTTGGGTTGATCGAATCCGCTTCGCCTGGGAATAGCTCGACGGCTGTTCGTGGGCAGAACAATGGTACGGGTGCGTTGGGGATCGGCGTTTGGGGTTCGCATGCTGGCGACGGCTGGGGTGTGTATGGATCGAGTGTGACTGGGTTGGCTGGCCGATTTTCAGGGGATGTCACTGTTTCGGGAACGCTGAGCAAGAGTGGCGGCTCGTTTAGGATCGATCATCCGCTTGATCCCGAGGGGATGTACCTGTCGCACTCTTTCGTGGAATCGCCGGACATGAAGAATATCTATGACGGGGTGGTGACGCTCGATAATGAGGGGCGCGGGGTGGTGACGATGCCGGGGTACTTTGATGCGCTCAATCAGGAGTTCCGCTATCAGCTGACTTGTGTCGGCGGGTATGCGCCGGTGTACATTGGTGAGGAGATCGCGGGCCAGCGGTTTGTAATCGCCGGCGGGCACGCGGGGCTCAAGGTTTCTTGGCAGGTGACCGGTGTGCGCTGTGATGCGTGGGCAAACCAGAACCGGATCAAGGTTGAGGAAGAGAAATCCTCAGAGGATCAGGGCTATTACATCAACCCTGAGGCCTTCGGCAAGGGCAAAGAGATGGGGATCGGGCAGCGCCAGCTCGAGTTGATGCAGGGCGAGGCTCACTGAGCGGACTACATAGATTCTTGTTTGCGGACAGCGTTGAGCGCGGCGCGGATGGCTTGGCGTTCGTAGCGGGCGGCGTGCGGGGCGGAGGTGCCCAGGAGCTCGGCGAGTTGGGTGCGGGTGAGCGGGGGGCAGCCATCGAAACCGAACCGGCGGGTGAGGATGAGTCGATCGCGCTCTTCGAGTTGATTGAGTATGGGTTCGATGCGCGCGGAGGGCATCAGCCATGGGTGCCACGGTGTGATGAGTGTGGTCCAGTCGGCGATGGTGTGTCCCGGGGGGATGCGCCGGGTTGCTTTGCCGTCGGCGATGGGTTGGGCGATGTCGGGCTGGGAGAGCGCGAAACGGGTGATGGCGAGCCCGGCGGGGGCGGCGATGCGGGCCTTGTGGGAGGGGTCGAAGCGGTCGATGGCGTCTGACAATACGCGGATGCCGCCGAGGAGCAGGAAGGATGCTCGGGAGGGGTCGAGCGAGTCGATGGGGCCTCCGATTTGGAGCTCGATGGTGGACAGGACGAGATGGAGTTGTGACTCGACGAGTTGGGCCTTGAGCATGCCCGCGAGGCGCAGGTCGGTTTCGATGGCGTCGAGGATCGGGGCCGAGGGGGTGGCGGGGGAGAGCTGGGCGTGCTGATGGCTCGCGCGTCGGCACAGCAGGTGGTAGGCGCGGGCTTGCATCTGTTCTTGGTAGACGACGGTGGGGGCGCGGTGGCGCATCAGTTCGATCAGTGCGCACAGGTCGGTTGGTGCGTGGACGCCCAGCCCGCTGGTGATGGCGGGGGAGTTGAGGGTGTCGTTCTCGGTTTCGTGCGCGCCAGCGGGGAGATCGAACGAGTCAATGAGATTCGCTCGCGCGATGTTGATGGCGCGGAGGGTGGCGTTGTGCGAGCGTTTGGTGTGCTTGGCGATCTGTGCGGGCTCGATGCCTCGGGTGATGGCGCGGAGGGCGAAGCGTTGGTTGCGTGGTGTGGTTGGGCCGGGCTCGTCGAAGATGGGGGTGGTTGCGTGCTCGGTGCGTGCTTGGTCGATGCGGAGGAGTGCTTTGCGGACGCCCTCGTGCGAGTGCCCGGTGCGCAGGGCGATGCGGGCGGCGGCTTGCGAACGCGACCAGCCCAGGCGGGCGCGGTAGCCGATGGCTAGGCGCTCGAAGCGGGCGAGCTGGGAGTCGTTGATGCGATCGAAGCGGGCGGCTTTGCCCAGGCGCTTGGTGTTGAGGGATTCGAACCATTCGACGGCGGAGCGCATGAAGATGACGCTGCGGTGGCCGCTGCCCAGGTCGAGGCGGCGGGCGATGAGCCCGAGTCGGCGGTATCGCTCGATGGTCTTTCGGCTCACGCTCCAGCGTTGGCTCAGGGAGTCGATGGTCTCGAAGGGTTCGTGGATGTCTGATGGAGAGAGCTTGGCGGTCTCGGAGATGCGCTCGGCGATGGCGGAGAGGTCGCCACGGAGTGCTTCGCCCGGGACAAGGGCCGGGGAAGGGAGGTCTGGGCGGTAGCCGGTGATGCGGAAGATGATCCAGTCTTCGGGGTAGGCGATGTCCGGGTCGACTTGTGGGGCGAGCTCGTCGATGCGTTGGAGGTGGCGGAGGAGTGTGGGCTTGGAGGCGTAGCCCAGCTCGTTGGCGAGCTGCACGATGCAGGGCGTTTTGGCGTGGGAGACGGCGGGCATTGTTAGAGTTTATGCCGGGGTGACCGATGGGTGTGTGTTCCCTGAGCCGATGATCGCAGGATCAATCTTTGTCGAGTTGGTATCGAAGTTCGTGGATGCTTGAGCTTGCACGAAAAAGGTGGTAGCCCCAGTGGGATTCGTAGCTCGATTTCCATTCCCACGCGGCATGCACATTGGCAGACTCTGAAGTTGCTCTATGTTGTATCAATCCGAGTGATAAATCAGCGTAGATATCCGCGAGGTCGTCCCAGAGCATAGAGGCGCGTATGGCACTGTGGTTGTCGATATTTTCTGGATGGCCGGAGATTTCGAGGTGCCAATCGTGAAGCTCGTTCGATTCAGATAAAACGATCGTTGAGATGAACGAGCGTGTGATTTTTCGTTGCTCGGGTGTGATCGATGCATGGGCAGAAAAAGCTGGACAGTACATCTCGGTGCTGGTGATCAAAGGCACGATGGTGGCGTGGAGCTGGGCGAGATGAGATTCGAGCTGGCGGTACAGATCGCGAGGTCGAGCATCGGCGAATGAATCAATGAACGCGCAGAAGGCCTCGGCGGCTTGTGCGAATGTTTTTATAGCTGCAGCGCTCATGGGCAGGTCGCCCGGGCTGGTGCGGCAAGGGGCATCCAGTTGGGCTCGGCGGTGTTGAGGATGTTGTGGGCTTTGAGTTTTTCGTAGAAGAGGGTGACGGCTTGCTGGGCGCGGGCGTCGGGGTTGAACTTGAGGAGTTGTCCGATGTAGGTGCGGGCGAGGTCGGCGGGCCAGCGGTGGGTGCGGGCTTGGTTGGTGACGAGCCAGTCCAATCGCAGATTGTTGCGCAGGCGGACGCGCTCGAGCATGGCCGCGGCTTCAAGAATACGCGTGGTGTTGGCGTCCTCGGTTCGGCACATCCAGGTCGCGTAGACGAAGGGGAGCCCGGTGAGCTCGTTCCAGGCTTGGCCCAGGTCGATCTGGTGCGGGTAGCGGACGGCGGGCGGGGAGTCGACGACGACCTTGTCGCCGATGAGCAGGACGGTTTCGGGCCAGGCTTCGTCGGGGGTGTTGGCGTTGGTTCCGGATTTTTCTTGGGCGTGGAAGGGTTTGAAGTCGGCCCGGACCCCGCAGCGTTCGCGGAGGATGACATCGCTGAGCATGACGGAGGTGTGCGAGTCGGTGTCGGCGTGGACGGTGGTGATCTGCTCTGGGGGGACAGCCGAGAACAGGCGGACGGTGAGGGTGGGGCCCTCGCATCCGATCATGCCCGCGGGGATCAGGGTGAGGTTGCTTGCTGGGTCGGCGGCGTCGACGATCGAGGCGAGCCCGATGTCGGCGGCTCCTGATCGGACCATGTCGCCGATGCGTGAGGGGACGGCTTTGATGAGCTCGCAGCCTGTCCAGGTATCGAGCCCTTCGATCAGTGAGACCGTATTAAGAAACTGCACGGCGGCGATCTTGATAGGAGATGGAATTGGGGCTGGATTGGTCATTTGATGGCCTTTGGGGGCTGTGGGGGGCGATCTGGTGGTGGTCTGGGGGCGGGCTGGTGGTGGGTCCGGGGCGTGGTAAAGAATCACGAAATTGGGACGCTCAACCGATAGATTGGGTGGCACTGCGGTGTTTTCGTCGTACATTGAAGGCATGCCAGCGGACAAAAACTCCGCGGATGAAGCTCGAAGGCCGCGAATTCGCTTTGAATTGGCGGCGATCTCTCTCTTTCTTTCCTGTGTTCCACAGCGCTTGCTCGGGGGCACGGATCGAGGTTCATCAGCTTGTTTTGGTCGTTGGCGGGACTTATGCCCTGTGAAAACGGGGTTTGAGGGTAGAGACACGCTCGGACGCTTCTCGACGCCGTGCTTGGACAGCATCTGATCAGGTCGTATTCGATCTTGTTGGATCATCGATCGTGAGGATCGTGTTCAATCATGGGGTGGGTATGGGAAAGTAGAAGGGCTCGGTCTTTGATCGCACTACACACGCCTTCGGGTGCATCGCGATTGATCGGGCTTGGCGAGTGTTGACAGATTACCTACCCACCCGGCGTCGGGTTGCGTTACAGCCCGGCGTCGATTTTTTATTTTTGGGGGTAGCTGAATCCTCCTCGGCTTGCTGGCGGTGGGGCTGGATGTAGCCGATACTCTGGGTGTGGATCAGCAATCAATCATATTGATCGGCGGCGGCGGGCACGCGAAGGTGATGCTCGACACGGCTTTGTGCGCGAACCGAATGGTGCTTGGGTTTGTCGATGACGAGCCCGATGCGCCGATCGCTGAAATGCCCGGGTGCCCGGAGTGTGTTGGTGGATTCAGTGATCTTGAAACGGTCGCTGGCGGCGGATTCTTTCTGGCGGTTGGCGACCTTGGGTTGCGTGCCGAGTTGATCGAACAGATGGGCGCGTGCGTGTTCGCAGCGCCAATCGTGCATCCGTCGGCGGTGATCGCGGAGAGTGCAACGGTTGAGGATGGGGTCTTTGTGAGCGCGGGGGCGATTATCAATGCTCATGCTCATATTGGAACACATGCGATCATGAACACCGGCGCGATCGTCGAGCATGATTGCCGGGTTGGGATCAACACACATGTCGCCCCGCGAGCGGTGCTCGGCGGGGGCGTGGTGATTGGGGATCACACGCTGATTGGGATCGGCGCGACGGTGCTGCCGGGCGTGCGTATCGGGGATCGGTGTGTCGTCGGAGCGGGCGCGGTGGTCACCAGTGATGTGGGTGATGGCGAGACGGTGGTTGGGGTGCCGGCTCGGGTTGGTCAACGAGTATCTTGATTCAACGATTAGTGATGATCAGTCTTTGACGACATGGCCGTTGGCCATGACGAAGTGGACATCGAGCAGTACGGAGACATCTTCGAGTGGGTTGTTGGGGACGGCGATGATGTCGGCGGTTTTTCCTGGTTCGATGGTGCCGGTGAGTTCGGAGATGCCGCAGAGATCGGCGGCGTTGATGGTGGCGGAGATAAGGCAGTCGGTGGGTGTCATCCCGGCTTGGTTCATGTAGACGAACTCTTGGGCGTTTGTGCCGTGGGCGCCGACGCCGACATCGGTGCCGAAGGCGATGTTGACGCCGGCGGTGTATGCGCGGGCGAATGATTCTTGGATGAGTGGGCCGACGGCTGCGGCTTTGTCTTTGATTGAGGGCGGGAAGTAGCCGTCGACTTTGGCTTTGTCTTCGACGAACTTGCCGGCGTGGATGGTGGGGACGAGGTAGGCGTCGTGCTCGATGAAGAGGGCGATGGATTCGTCGTTGAGGTAGGTGCCGTGTTCGATCGAGTGGACGCCTGCGCGGAGCGCGGCGTTGATGCCGTCGGTGCCGTGGGCGTGGGCGGCGACTTTGCGTCCCATCATGGTGGCGGCTTGTACGATTGATTCGAGTTCATCGACGAAGAACTGTTGATCGACGCCGGCGGCTGTTGGTGAGAGGACGCCGCCGGTGGCGGTGATTTTGATGAGGTCTACGCCTTCTCGTACGCGGGCGCGGACTGCTTTGCGTGATTCTGCTGGGCCGTCGGCGGTGTTGGTGTGGTCTGCCAGGTCTGGGCGGAGGGCGGGCGAGAGGGAGTTGGTTGGATCGCCGTGCCCGCCGGTGACGGAGACGGGGGGCCCGGAGACGAGCATGCGTGGGCCGGGGATGACGCCTTGGTTGATCCGATCGCGGAGGGCGAGTCCGACCGAGCCCGGGGAGCCGACATTGCGGACGGTTGTGAACCCGGCCATGACTGTTTTTTTCGCGTTGGCGACGCCGTCGATGGCGGCGTGTGCTTCGCCTTCTTGCATTCGAATTCGCATGCGTTCGATGGCGGGTTTGATCTCGCCGGTGAGGTGTGTGTGGCAATCGATGAGCCCGGGGAGGACGAAGAAGTCGGAGAGGTCGATGAGTTCAATGATTTCTATGGTGTCGTTGTCTGTTTCGATGGAGCTTGGGTCTGCGTAGCCATCGATGATGGAGGTGATGTGTCCATCGATAATGAGGATGGATTGTTGTGTCTTTGGGGCTTCGCCCGGGACGGCGATGAGTGTGCCGCAATGGATCAGTGTTGCGTCGCCGGCGGATGCGGGGAGCGGGGTACACATGAGTGTGATGGATACGAGTATGGCACGAAGTGGTCGCATAGAGATCTCCTAATTGGTACTGTGAGGGTACCATATGGTGGAGATGTATGGGGCATGTGCCTCGCGTTTCCTGTGTGGGCGTGAACGCGTGGGGCTTTGGTTTAGTTTTGGCTGGCTTGCTGGCGCAGCTGGGCGGCGCGGTCGAGGAGGTTTTCTCGGGCGCCTTCGGGGTCGGTCGCTTCTTCGACTTGCTGCAGATCGAAGTGCCATTCGACCATGGGTTTGAAATCGATGGGCAGGGCGGTGGCGACGAGGTCTGGTCCTGGGTATTCGTAGAGGGGGGCTTTGGCGTTGCGGAGCTCGTTGATGGATTCGTAGCCGGGGAGTTCGACGCGGACATCGTACCCGCCGTAGAAGGTGAAGCGGGTCTCGACGGGGGTGGTGCCGACTTGCTGATCGTTGATCCACACGCGGGCGCCGGCGGGGGACGAGGTGACGCGGATTCGGCGTTCGACGCAGCCGGTCATGCTCGTTGTCATGGTGAGGGCGAGTGCGGAGCTTGCGAGGAGGAGTGCGGCATTACGCATGGGGGGCCTCGCGATCGGTCTGTGGGGCGTTGTTCGCTTGGCCGCGGGGATGGTGGTGATCGTCGAACTCGTCGCCTCGGAACATGGAGCCGAGGTAGGCGTTGCGGACCATCTCGGAGTTGATGAGCTCTTTGGGGTTGCCCTCGGCGAGGACCTTGCCGGAGTTGAGGATGTAGGCCCGGTCGCACACGCGGAGGGTTTGCTGGACATTGTGATCGGTGATGAGGATCGAGATGCCGCGTTCGGTGAGCCCGCGGATTTCGGACTGCAGGTCCTCGACGGCGATGGGGTCGACGCCCGAGAAGGGCTCGTCGAGGAGGATGAGCTTTGGATCCGTGACGAGTGCGCGGGCGATCTCGAGCTTTCGGCGTTCGCCGCCCGAGCAGGTGCGGGCGGCGTCGTTGGCTTTGTGTGAGAGCGAGAAGCGTTCTAGGAGCTCGGCGGCTTTGGCCTTGCGGGCGCGCCGGTTGAGGGGGAGGGTTTCGAGGATGGCGAGGAGGTTTTGTTCGCAGGTGAGGCGTTGGAAGACGGAGGGTTCCTGGGAGAGGTAGCCCATGCCCAGCTGGGCGTGGCGGTACATGGGGAGCCCGGTGACTTCGGTGTTGTTGAAGATGACGCGTCCGGCGTCGCGTTCGATCATGCCGATGGTCATGCGGAAGGTGGTGGTCTTGCCCGCGCCGTTGCGTCCTAGGAGCCCGACGATCTCGGCGTGCTCGACCTCGACGGTGACGCCGTCGACGACGGTGCGGTCGTTGTATGATTTACGGAGGTTGAGTGCTTCGAGCAGGGCCATGGACAAGAATAGGGAATCAGGGGGGCGGATTGGGGAATCGGCGTGGGTTTTCTCTATTCGGCTGGGTGCTGGGGTTATCGCGTGGTGTGGGTGCTTGGTCTATTAGTGGATAAAGCGGAAGGTGGCGGGGTAGCGGAAGAACTCGCCCCGGTTGGCGGCCATGGCTGCCAGGACCATCCCGATGGCGCCGACGATGGGGATCACAATGAGGAAGAGCAGCGAGGCGCCGCAGGTGACGATCGCGCCGAAAGTCAGGATCAATCCCCAGATAAAGAGCGAGATCTGGAAGTTCATGGCCTCTCGTCCGTGGTCGTCGAGGAAGGCGGACTCGTCCTTGCGTGTAATCCACATGACGAGGACGACGATGAAGGCGACGACGCCGCCCACGCCGGTGAGGTTGAGCAGCAGGGCCAGGTGCATGAACATGGCGAACGAGCGTTCGTCGGTGCTCGCGTCGGGGTCGTAAGCCTTGCCCTGGGCGTTGACCGGGGGCTCTGGGGATGGTTCTTGGGCCCGGTGTTGGTTTTTGGCGTGTGTGTGATCGCTGCTCATGTCCCTGGATCCTATCAGCGGGGGCGTCCCGTAATGGATGGTTGGGGAATGGGGGGCGGGGATTTCATGGAAAAACCGGGCGTGTGCCCGGCTGGAAAGAAAAGGAACTGGTTCCCATTTATGGAGCTGTAAACTCTTCGACATCCTCGGGAGTGACTGCTTCGTCGTCGTTGAGGTCCGCACGCTGGGCTTGGGCGTCGTAGCTTGCGAGGAAATCGATGATGTCTTGGGAGTTGAGGACTTCGTCGCGGTTCCAGTCGCCGGTCATGGGTGAGTTCTCGATCTCGATGGTGCTTAGCTCGCCGAGCACTGGGAGATTGTTTTCATCATAAAAGATATTGAGGATACTCACTTCATTGGCGTGGACCAGATCGCCGGCGATGAGGTGGAGGTTGAACACCGAGCCGTCGCTGGTGTCCGTGTCTGCATCGAAAGGCACCACCTGGAAGCCGAGCTTGGTTTGATAGATCGCGATGGAGAGTGCCTGCTGGAGGCATGCGATCTGCGCGGTGTCGTATTGCTGCCCGAGCATCGGGTTGATCCCGGCGCTGAAGTTGAGGGTGGTGTTCACCTGAGTGCTGTACTTGCCGCTCGGGTTTCCTGATGCGGCGCCCGCGGCTTCGAGCGAAGCGATCGGGTTGAGCAAGAGGATGTTGTCGAGCACTGGGGTGCAGTCGATCCCGGTCGGCTGGTCGTCGATGATGTCCTGGACTTCATCTCTGTACTCGGCGAGGGCCGCCGCGATGCAGTCCTCGCGGGCTTCTCGGTCGCCTTCGGCGGGGAAGTTGGTCAGGCAGGATTCAAGGTTGGATCGAAAATCATTGAACGCTGTGCGGAACAGGGATTCATCAAATCCGCCAAGGCAACTCTGATGATTGAGGGCTGCTGCATCACGGCAGGCCCGGTAGGCGGTGGGGTTGTTATGTGTTCCCCAGTCTCCGTATTCGTTATCAAACTCCGTGTTACATGTTTGTAGGTCTTCGATGAACTGATCGAAGCACGGGCTCAAGACCGTGTTTTCTGTGTGGGTTGTTGCTGCGGTGAGCGTGCTCATGATGCCCATGATTGAGCCTGCGACGATGGTGAATGTTCTTGTTTTCATACTTGTTTCCTTCTCGAAAAATGGTTTCCTCGTCTCACGGCGAGACGCTGAAGGAGTGTATTTGTTCGTATTATGGAAGGTGGTTTAAAACTGTGGTTCGGGTGGGAAATCGCTGGCATGACACGCTCTTTGCGCACAAAGAAGGTGATCCGGCGGGCTGCTGGATCACCTTGAGGGTGGTGTGCTTGGAATTGAGGGTTGGTTTAGTTCCCGAAGAGGTTTTTGGGGGCGAACATGCCTTGGTCTTCGAAGTATTCGAGGGCTTCTTCGGTGGATTTGAAGACCTTGGTCGCGGTTTCGGTAATGAAGGGTGATGGGTTTTTGGATGGTTTCCAGACGACATAGACTTCTTTGGCGTGCTCCCAGGCGTGCTGGAGTTCGCGTTCTACACCGCTGGATAGGGCGGGGATGACCTTGCCGGTGTCGGAGATGAGCTCGGGGACGAGGGAGACGATCATGTCGGCCTGGTCGATGAGTTTGAAGTCGCGCATGTAGATCTGGCCGTCGATGTCGCCGGCGATGTCGAGGACCTCGCGGGTGCGCATCTTGATGGGCTCGAGATCGCGTTCAATGCCGCCGAGCTGGTGGGGCTGGTGGTCGAAGAAGTCCTTGCCTTCTTTGGCGGCGTCGAGGGCGCGATCGAGGAGGAGTTTCTCGTCGACATCGCCCGGATCGAATGTAATAAAGTGCTCGGCGAGCTTGGCGCGGAAGGCGTCGATCTCGGCCATGACCTCGGGCATGTCGATGACATGCGACATCGGGAAGGACGGGTAGACCTTCTTCATCTCGGGCTTGCACAAGAGCTGGAAGAGGGTCTCGTGGGTCTGGGAGAAGCGCCCGCGGGAGACGATGTAGAACTTGGAGCCGGGGATGGCCTGGCTCATGAGCTCGGTGGCGAGGATTTCTTCTTCGCGCCAAACCATGCAGTCCTTGAGGGTGGCGTCGATGTCGTGCTTGGCGTGGAGGCGCTGGTGGACGACTTCGATGTTGTCGACGAGGCAGATGAAGGTGTCGGGGGCGAGCTTGGTGATCTGGTCGAAGTCGAAGGCGCTAAAGAGCCCGTGACGCCAGCGGAAGGTGGCGTGGGTGTTGACGATGAGGTTCTCGTGGTCCTTGCTCTCGGAGATGATGTCCTTGAAGGCGGCCCGGCGGAGCGAGTTGAGGCGGGAGATGGGCAGATCGAGGATGCGGCCTTCGCGGATGTCGAGGGCTTCTTCGTACATCATGTTGCCGACATGGTACATGGGCAGGGGGGTGGCCTGGGAGGCGGCGTATTCGGCCACTTCGTTGAGGTATGATTTCTTGTCCATGCCGACCTGGCCGGTGACGATTGCGCGCATATCTGATCTCCCGTGTTGAGGGCAATCGTATGCACGCAAGCCCTGATCGGGAGCCTTTTTAGGGTTTGTGGATCGTATGTTGCGGTCTGACTGGACAGACGGGGGTGTGCGAGCCGCTATTATAGGAGTGTACGGACACATCAGTATTTTTCAGCACACTTCAGGAGCTTTCCATGGCGATTCTCGTTGACAAAGACACCAAGGTCATCTGCCAGGGCATTACCGGCGCGTACGGCGCGATTCACACCAAGGGCTGCTTCAACTACGGCACCAACATGGTCGGCGGGGTGACCCCGGGCAAGGGTGGGCAGCTCGATGCCAACGGCTTGCCGGTGTTCGATACTGTTGCTCAGGCGGTCAAGGCGACCGGCGCTGACGCGACGATGATCTTTGTCCCGCCGGCGTTCTGCGCGGATGCGGTGCTCGAAGCGATGGACGCGGGGATCCGCCTGATCTGCTGTATTACCGAGGGCGTGCCCGTCAACGATATGATTATGATCCGTCGGGTGATGGACGATCGCAACGCGGCGGCCCGCGGGGCGGATTCGCAGCACTCGACCGAGCTCTTTACGCTGATCGGGCCCAACTGCCCCGGGATTATCACTCCAGGGCCCAAGACCGGCGAGGATACCGCGGAATCGCACTACACGAATGCGGGCTGCAAGATCGGGATCATGCCCGGGTATATCCATACGCACATCAGCGAGGCGAGCACCGGCAAATCGGTCGGGATCGTTTCGCGTTCGGGCACACTGACTTATGAAGCGGTCTGGCAGACTTCGCAGCTCGGGATCGCGCAGTCCACCTGTGTGGGCATCGGCGGCGACCCGGTCCGCGGGATTAATCATATTGATTGTCTGCGGATGTTCGAGGAAGACCCGGATACGGACGGGATCCTGATGATCGGCGAGATCGGCGGCGAGGACGAGGAAGCCGCGGCTGAGTACATCAAGGAGCATGTGACCAAGCCCGTGGCGGCGTTCATCGCTGGGCGGACGGCTCCTGAAGGTAAGCGGATGGGCCACGCGGGTGCGATCATCAGCAGCGGGGCCGGCGGCAAGCCAACGGGCACCGCGGACACCAAGATTACTGCACTGCGCGATGCGGGGGCTGAGGTCGCGTTGAACCCATCGGAGATGGGCGTGGCGATGGCCAAGGCGATGGGGCTTGCGGCTGTGACGGCGTAATCTTCTCGCGCGTTGGTTTCTTGATCAGTGCGTTATCAAAAGGATACGAAGACCGCACCCGGCTTGAGGCCGGGTGTTTTTTTGGATTGGTGGGCGAGGCTGTGCGCATGTTTTGCGCACGGGTTGGGTTGTATCGACGGATTCTTTCCGCCCGGCGCGACTGGGTGTGGCCCTCACTGCTTTGAAACTAGGGTGTTTGACCCATGGCGGGGTGTAGGGCTGGATTCTTTCGATTCCCCGATATATGGGGGCTTTGGGTTCATCGGGGTGGATGGAGGGCCGAAATAGTGTTCAACGATTCTGGGCGTCGAGGCGCTCGGGCTTTGGGGGATTCGGTCTCTATAGGTATCTATGAGTATGCACAACGAGACAACTCAAACAGAACAGATCAAGGGCAGGGGCCTGTTTCGGTGTCGTGTGCTTGAGGGTTACTGCGCAGTCATGCTCGTGCTGGTGATCTCGTTGACGACCTGGATGTTTGCGTATTCTCAGGTGACCAGCGAGGTGCGGGCGGGGCGGATCGAATGGGTCCATAAACAGGCGGCGGACATCCGTGATGATGTGAACGAACGCTTCCGGGACTACAAGGTCGGGCTTAATTTTGGTCATCAGTTTGTGATGGCCAGCAAGGATATTTCCCGTGAAGAGTGGGAGATGTTCTACAGCGAAAAGAGCATGGATGAGTATTTTCCGGGCGTCCTTGGCTATGGGTATGTCGAGCATGTTGAAGCTGATGAGCTCGATGGCTTTGTCGAAACGATGCGTGCCAACGGTGCACCCGAGTATGCCGTAAAAAACTTGAGCGATCACGATGCGCTTGTTGAGGGTGATCCGAAGTACCTGATCAAGTATCACGAGCCGGCCTCGAAGAACCGTGAGGCGTGGGGGCTCGATGTCGCGAGCACGAAGAAGAACCGGACGGTGTACGATATCTCGCGTGATACGGGTGAGCGGTCGGTTTCTGATCCGATCCGTTTGTTCCAGAGCGGCGGGGACGAGTGGGGGCTGGTCTTTGCCGAGCCGATCTATCGGGACGGTTTGCCCACTGATACGATCGAGCAGCGCCGGGAGGCGATCGAGGGCTGGGTCGTGTCGACGATCGGGCTTGATCGGTTCTTTGCCGCGGAATGGAGCGATGACTGGGACGGGTTTGGGATCGAGCTGTATGTCAATGAAGAGGTTGGGACCAAGCTGATTTACAGCACACCACTCGCACAGGATGCAGAGGGTGTGAAGCCTTCGACCTTTATCCCGCTGGATATGGGGCGGATATCGTTGCTGCTTCGGGTGGTTCCTGTTGAGGGGGCGGGCTCGTTGTATGCTTCGGGCAACCAGCTTTTGGTGCTCGTCAGCGGGTTTTTAATCACGGCTTTGCTGACGAGCATCGCGTGGTCGATCACGCAGACCCGGGCCAAGGCGGTGGCGCTGGCGAGCTCGATGACCAAGACGATCCGCGAGAGCGAGCTGTGCCAGCGGGCGCTGGCCGAGGAGGCCAACGCGGCCAATCGTGTCAAGTCCGAGTTCATGGCGAACATGAGCCACGAGATCCGCACGCCGATGACTGCGATCCTTGGCTACGGCGAGGTGCTCGAAGAGAATGTGACTGATGAAACAAACCCGTCTTGTAAGGAGGCGATCGCGGCGATCCAGCGATCGGGCAATCACCTGATGCTGGTGATTAATGATGTGCTCGATATCTCGAAGATCGAATCGGGCAAGCTGGCGATGGAGCCGAGCGAGTGCATGGTCCTCGAGACCGTGCGGGATGTGTACCAGTCGTTCCAGATCGGCGCATCCCAGAAGGGGCTGGCGCTGCGTGTCGAGTTCGAGACGCCTGTTCCTGAGCTGGTGATCACCGATGCGCACCGCGTGAAGCAGATCCTGATCAACCTGGTGGGCAACGCGATCAAGTTTACTTCCCACGGGTCGGTGACGCTTGCGCTGCGGTGTGACGATGATCAGATCGAGTTCTCGGTGTGGGACACCGGGCACGGGATCGCGATGCACGAGCTCGCTTCCCTTTTCCGTCCGTTCGAGCAGCTTGATAACTCAATGACCCGCAAGCATGAGGGGACGGGGCTCGGGCTGGCGATCTCCAAGCGATTGGCCAACGCGCTCGGCGGCGACATCGTTGTTGAGTCCGAGCTGGGGATGGGCTCGGTGTTCACGCTCTCGATCCCGCGCGGGACGAGCGGGGCACAGCGCATGGTCGAGGCGCTCCCGTCGCTGAGCAAAGAGATCGGCTCCGGCGATGGGTCAGGGACGAAAACAAAGAAGAGCGTGCAGATCCGGGCCAAGGTGTTGCTCGTCGAGGACGGCGAGGACAACCAGCGGCTGATTTTGCATGTGCTCTCTCGGGCGGGCATCGAGGTGGAGACCGCTGAGAACGGGCAGGTCGCCGTGGATCGGTTGGCCGGCGGGCATGACTTTGATCTGGTGCTGATGGATATGCAGATGCCCGTGATGGACGGGTACACCGCGACCCGCAAGCTGCGTCAGCTGGGGGTAACGACGCCGATCGTGGCGCTGACGGCCCACGCGATGGCGGGCGATCGCAAGGAGTGCCTCGACGCCGGGTGCGACGAGTACGCGGCCAAGCCGATTGATCGCGAGCAGCTCTACGAGATCATTCGCCGACTGATCGGTGGGTCCAGCGATCAGCAATCGGCGGCGTAGATCTACGCAGAATGTGTTGATTTGTTGTGCTTCATTTGTGAGAACAAATGAATGGGCGGCGGGTGTATACTCTGGTCAATGGCCCGCTCGCTCAAAGAACAGATCGGCAAGCAGAACGCGTTTGATTCGCATGCTGTTGAGGCGATGCTCAATGTGTATCGCACGGCTTCGGTGCTCAGCGGGCCCGAGCACGCGCTGCTCAAGGGCTTCGGGCTCTCGCCCGCGTCGTACAACCTGTTGAGGATCCTGCGCGGTCACCAGGACCGGGCGGAGCAAGAACAGGGTCAAGCCGATGCTTATTACGGGCTGCGTGCATCGGAGATCGGCTGTCAGATGGTGGTGCGGATGCCCGATGTGACTCGACTGGTTGATCGGCTCGAGGGGATGGGGCTGGTCTCGCGCCATGTGTGCGATCTCGATAAGCGTGTCAAGTATGTCAAGATCACCAAGAAGGGCACAGCGCTGCTGGGGAAGATCGATCCCAAGGTTGCGGGGCTTGTACAGCAGGGGATGGGGCATATGTCCGACCATGATTTGCAGGAGCTCTCGCGGCTGCTCGTGCTGCTGAGGAACGAGGACGAGTCGGATGAATCGACAGAGTCGGGAGGACACTCATGACGAGCATGGCAAAGATTGTTGTCGTGTATCACTCGGCAGCCGGGCACACCGAGGCGATTGCGCGTTCGGTCGCGCTGGGCGCGGGCGGGGTTGAGGGTGTGAAAGTCGATGTGCTGCGGGCCAACGATATCCCGGCCTTTGATTCGAGTGATGTGCATTTGACTTGGGCGCTGCTTGATCAGGCGGACGCGATTATCTTTGGGTCGCCGACCTTTATGGGGACGGTGTCGGCGCCGTTCAAGGCGTTTATGGACGCGACGGGGGCGCTGTGGTACGGGCGGCACTGGATGGACAAACTGGCGGCTGGGTTCACCGTCGGCGGCGGGCTCAGCGGCGACAAGCAGGGCACGCTCCAGGCGATGCACACCTTCGCGTGTCAGCACGGTATGGTGTGGGTGTCGATGGGGATCGGGGTCGGGCAGGCGGGGGTTGATCGGCTCTCGAGCTCGATCGGGATGATGGCCCAGGCGGACAACGGGCCGGCGGATGAGACGCCGCCGAGAGAGGATCACCATACCGCTGAGCTCTTTGGTCAGCGGGTCGCACTGGCGGCCAAGCGGTGGGGAAAAGCGGGCTCTTAGGGCTTTTTTCAGGCTTCCAAGGCGGATATCGCCCCTCGGCCCGATTTAATTGTTTTCACAAATAAAATCAATGTCGGGTGGAATAAGCGGGTTGCTCGGGCTATTTATTTGTTATAACAAGTAATTGATGGCCGGGTGTTTACCCGGCGTTCACCTGGCTCACACAGGAAAGGGACCAACATGATCACACCACGCAGAAGCACCGACCGCGGCCACATCGATCACGGGTGGCTCGACGCCCGCCACACCTTCAGCTTCGGAAACTACATGGACCCCAGGTTCATGGCGTTCCGATCGCTGCGGGTCATCAACGAGGATGTCGTCGCGCCCCGGCGCGGGTTCGGCGAGCACGGGCACCGCGACATGGAGATCATCACCTATCCGATCTCGGGCGTGATCCGCCATCGCGATTCGCTCGGGCATGAGGAGGATGTGACTTCGGGCATGATCCAGGTGATGAGCGCGGGGTCGGGGATCCGTCATGCGGAGATGAACGGGGGCGATGAGCCGGTGCATCTGTTGCAGATCTGGATCGAGCCTCGGCAAGCCGGGCTTGAGCCGACACACGCGTCGGTATCGGTCCCGGTGCATGCGCAGCCGGGTCAGTTGCATCGGCTGGTGGGTTCCGATGCTGATCCAGAGGCGCTCGCTCAGGGCTTGATGACGATCGCGCAGGACGCGTCGATGAGCGCGGGGGTGTTCGCGCCCGGCGACCGTGAGATGGTCAGGCTCGGCACCGATCGCCATGGCTGGGTGCAGGTGGTTCGTGGCTCGCTGCAACTTATCGGAGACAGAATAAGCGAAGCGCTTTCAGCCGGCGACGGGGCGGCGATCAGTGGCGAGGAATCGGTCGAGATGGTCTTCGAAGACGACAGCGAGATCGTGTTCTTTGACCTTGCATAAACACATGCGCAGCAGTTCATTCATAAGTAGTCCATCACAATCAACCAATACAGAAAGAAGGAAATCATGACACAGAGTACACAGGCAGCAACACAAACAGCAACAGTCGCTGGGCGCGTCGCAGAGCTCCAGGCATTTATCAACGAAGGCAAGATCCTCGAAGCGATGGATGAGTTCTATGCGCCCGAGATCTCGATGCGAGAGAACAACGAGGCGCCCACGGTCGGGCTTGAGGCGAACATCGAGCGCGAGAAGGAGTTCCTCTCGATCGTCAAGCAGTGGAACTGGACGAAATGGCATGGCGTGGCAGTCGATGAGGAGGCGGGCGTGGCGTTCTTGGAGTACGCGTTCGAGTTTGTCAATACCGACGACCAGACCATCACCTACGAGCAAGCCGCGGTCCAGCGGTGGGTCGATGGGAAGATTGTCAGCGAGCGGTTCTACCACGGATGAATCGGCGGCGTCTCGGCCAAGAAAATTATCAATATACACACGACACACGCCCCGGTTGAAACCGGGGTGTGTTTGTATGTTATAAACCGGCATGGATGAGCATACATCAGAGCGCGGCTTGTGCCCCGAGTGCGGGCTTGGCCCGGCGGATATCAAGAGCGATGCGGACGGGGCAAAGGCTTATCGCCTGCGCATACGGCGGAGGGCGTTTGGTGTGTGGCTCTTTGTGTTTCTGTTGCTGGGCGTGCTCGGGCTGCCTTGGGTGCAGGTGTGGGTGGGGGAGTGGGGCTTTGCCGATCGGATCGGGCTGGGAAACAGCATGGCGATCGACGGCTGGTATGAAGAAGATCTATACAACGATGTGGCATATAAAGCGCTGATTGATCCGCCGATTCGGTATGTTGATCTGGAGAGGGTTGCCCGGGGGGAAGGGGATGCGGTCGAGCAGTTCCGGTTGTCTGTCGGGCATGCGCTGGGGAAGCAGTCGATGCTTGAAGAGGCGTACTCATCGTATTCATTTTCGGTAGGGCAATCCGGCCAAATCAATCCGCTCCGAGACGGGGGATTTATCAAGGTCGGGGAGCCCGATGGGGTCGACGAAGCGGTTGACTACGGGTTCTTGAGTATGGATTTTCAAAGAATGGGATGGCCGAGCACCTGGGTCTCTACCAACACGATTCGTTGGTATGGGTTTGATCCTCAGCTGGTTTCTGTTGATCGATTGTTGGATATCGATCATGATATGGTGCATGCATACAAGGCCGAACAAGCTGTTCTCTGGGACAACATTCTTTTTGCAGCGACCCTCGCGGTGTTCATTGGGTGGTTGTCTGCGAGACTCTGTCTCTGGCGGCGGGTTGATCGAAAACGATCGTTTGTTGCAAGGGTGGTGATCGCGGGGGTATGTGTGTCGCTGGTTTTGTTTGTGGGTCTGCAGGAACGCCAGTTGCCGAGTCGGCCGCTCTCTGGGCGATTGCTCCCCTCGTCGACCTTGCCGCAATATGTCATCGATCATCAGAAGCTCCAGGGCATTCTTGGAGCCGATGAGCAGGTGCAAGCGTTGGGGACATCGGTGCTTGATGACCTCGCACTAACAAAGACGCCGAACGCTTTGATCACGATGGGTGTCCGGTGTCCGGTTCATATGACGAGCGATGTCTATTCCTACGGCGTGGGAAGAGTTCGTCTATTGAGCTTTGAGGCTTATGAGATGACCCGTCTTGAAACCGACGGGACTTTTACAAAGCTTCCTCTCCTTGAGGAAGATCGTGTGTGGAACACATGGTCGGGCAACGGCATGTTCTCGGCTCGTCTCGGATTGGGAACGCCGGAGATGAAAAATGTTGGGCTGCTGATTGAGTATCAGAACATATTCATGGTCGGGTTGGGGTTGTATGTGTTCTGGCGGCTGATGGCTTGGGTCGCGGGCGCATGGTTTCTCCGGCAACAAAGAAGACGGGCGCGGCGGGGCCTGTGCGTCTGGTGCCGGTATCCGGTTGCTGGGGCGGGCGATTGAGCTACGAGGGACGGTCACCGGGACGGTCACCGGGGCCGTCGCCGGGGTTGGAGCCGGGGCCGTGGAGGCCGTGGGATGGTTTGGCGCGCAGGGTCGAGGCGCGGGTGAGGGCGTTTTTGCCGAACTTGCTCGCGATGGTGTCGGCGGCTTTGTCCACGGCTTGGTTCTTGTGGTTCGACTGGGCATCGAAGAGCCCGGCGTCGGCGGGGGATTGTGTGAGCCCCGAGAGCCCGACACCGATGAGACGGACGGGGCGGTAGGCGCGGGCCCATTGGTCGAAGAGCGATTTGGCGGCTTGGTGGATGGTGTTGGTCTCGTTGGTCTGGGCGTCGAGGGTGTGCGAGCGGGTGATGGTTTCGAAGTTGCCGAAGCGGACCTTGATGGAGATGGTCTTGGCGTAGCGCCCGTGCTTGCGCAGGCGGGCGGCTACATCGCCGGCCTGTCTAGCGATGATCGCGCGGACTTCATCTGGGTCTTGGAGATCGGTTTCGAAGGTGTGCTCGTGGGAGATGGATTTGGCGCCCTTATCGATGCGGACGGGGCGATCGTCGATGCCTCGGCAGAGTCGATAGAGCTTGTCGCCGAACTCGCCCATGCGGGCGTTGAGTGTTTCTTTGGGCAGGGCGCGGAGTTGTGCGACGGTGCGGACGCCGAGGCGGTCGAGGGATCGCTGGGTCGATGGGCCGACGCCCATAAGTTTCTCGACTGGGAGCGGGTCGAGTATGTGTTGTGCAGATTCGGGGGTGATGAGGGTATAGCCGTCGGGCTTGTTCATGTCCGAGGCGAGCTTGGCGAGGAACTTGTTGGGCGCGATGCCGACGGAGCAGGTAAGGTCGAGTTCTGCTTTGACGAGTCGGCGGATTTCGATGGCGATGTCGGTGGGGGAGCCGAAGAGGTGGGTCGAGCCGGTGACATCGAGGAAGGCCTCGTCGATGGAGATGGGCTGGATGGCGGGGGAGAATCGTTCGAGGATCTCGAAGACTTGTTTGGAGACGGCTGAGTAGCTCGAGTGGGAGCCTTTGACGAAGATGGCGTTTGGGCACAGGCGTTTGGCGATGGCCGAGGGCATGGCGGAGTGGCACCCGAATGCGCGGGCTTCGTAGCTGGCGG
>TARA_R110002072_G_scaffold264409_1_pt1 | contig 28209 bp, 26 predicted proteins | sample TARA_R110002072 | Tara Oceans TARA_R110002072 (sample SAMEA4397118) | marine metagenome | biome: Polar Biome; feature: [SRF] surface water layer (ENVO:00010504); material: water (ENVO:00002006), including particulate matter (ENVO:01000060) such as... | depth 5 m
CCCGCCAACCGAAGGCGAAATCGTCGTTGATGAGCGACTTGGCGGTCTACTACGCAGCTACCGTCGCACGGCCTGACGGCCTGGGTCCTCGCGACAGGCTGGTTGCCGAGCTCGAATCGCGCGACCGGTCTGCGAACTCGGCCGAAACCAACGATCAGTCGTTGGCCATCGGCGAACTCGAAGCGACCAATTCGCCGCGAAACACGCTCGGCCCAATAAACGGACACTGCGGGCTTACTCCCACGGCCTGCTTCACTTCCTGTGAACGCTTCGCGGCCCACGTCACCACGGGACTCACGCATCACTCGGTTCCGGCTGGTGATCGACCTTGGCCGGACAGGCATCACAGCCAGCTGGGTTTCAAACAAGGTTTCGAGTTGAACTACTTCATCTCAGCCCCCTCGTCCGAGCTTTGCCCGGCGCAACAATTTACGGACACTGCGGGTGTCGCGCTGAGAATTGGCGGAACCTCACCCTGCTGGCGCGGGCACTTTTCCCGGGCGCCGATGGCTTGACAAGCGGGGCGTAATCATTAATCCTTTTCGGTGAAAGAGTAGTTGCAGGGTGTCGATTTGTTGGGACATGCACGCACCGCCTTTTCGGAAAGTAGCATGAAGTCAATCGCAATAACGTTGGTTCTCGCGGGTGTTGCAGTCGCCTTTGTTTTTCTTGCAAGTCAGGGACTGGGCGGATCTGGAACTCAGCAGTCGGGAGGGGGCAATCAGAACGTCGATGGCGCGTCTAGCGGCCCACTTGCGGACGCGCTTGGTCCGGAGGGCGAATTGTCCCGCGGGAACGCTGTTGCTCAGCATGCGTTGTCAACCGACGATGTGCTGCTGCGCGCGGGGGAGCAGCCGATTGCCAGCGACGATTGGTGGCAGTCACTGCGTCGAGAATCGAGTGGCTGGCTCATCCATCAGCTTCCGGTGAGCACAAGTTCTCTCATGAATCCAGAGGAGTACGTGCGATCAGTTGACTTGAATCCACGTGACATTCCCCTGGCTAGGTCTCAGGTAAAGGAAATCGATGATATGGTTGAAACCTGGAGGCCAAGCATTGAAGGGCTCGTGAGCAAGCAAGTCAATGCATCAGCCAAAGGGCTCAATAAGATGGTATCCGAGGGTACTGTCAAAGCAATAACAGTTGAAGGGCTTGATGATGACCAGAGGTCTAGACACAGGCGTGCAGTCAAGAATGCGCTTCGTCGACAGGGGAAGCTGGGCGAAAAAGGTCAGAGCGTCGATAAGTTAATTCAGTCGGCCTCCGACAGAACAAAGCGAATCGCAATGCTCAATATGCTTGGTCAAGAATATGGAGTCGTTCAGGATGCCGGTGGCGGTGTGTACTACGCCACCAGAGTTCAAAACATCCCCAGTGCTTCGGTGATTGAGCGTCAGTTGTCTCAAAGTCTCGGAGAGTATTGGCTGGCAATCATTGGCTGTATGGCTCAGTGGGGTGCTCTAACTGATCGGGAGGCACTTGAGTTAGCCGATCAGTGCTGGAGACGTCTTCGGCTTCCCGGCTAGGGCTGTGCCGCAATTGGTGGGCTTGAAGTGGCCGCCATAACCAGAAATCATCTATTGACCCACTTTTGGGTTTTTCCAAAGAAGTCTGATCTTAGTTGCGAAGGAGATACCATGAGTTTGAAGGCTATTAGCGTGTTTGTGTTTAGCGGCTTGTTGATGGCGTTCGCAGTTGCGCTCAATGACGATGAGCTTGAGCCGGGCGAGTGCGAACAGCTCTGCAATGTTGAATTGACAGACCCGGTTGATCCGCCAGCGGGGTCGGGGATCGTTCCGACTTACGTTTGGCTGACGACGAACGGAACGTGCGAATGTGGGGATCCGTCGCAGGGATGCATTTCTTTGTGCGAGCACAGGACAGACTGCAAAGGCGACATCAGATTTTCCATGCTGATACCAGCAGGTTGGGGCATGGGCAACCCGGCGGGTGCGTGGGGGCCGTTGGGCGCTGGGTTTGCGTGGTGTGGGAGTGGGCAATACAATAATCTCCGCACGCACGAGACTCTTAGCGGTTGTGGCGACGACATTAGCATTCAGTTTCAGTGGTATCAGGACACAGATCCGAACACCGGCACCCCGTGCGACACCTTCGTTTCCACTGACACGTTCGCATTTGGGTGTGGAACTTGTGATGGACTCTGCCCTTGCGAAGAGTGACCCGTTTGGTCGTGCGCACCATCTGTGAGTTGCCAGGGGCTTTGCTTGATGCCATCGCCTCTTCAGCACGCCCCTGTCCACAAATTGCGTCGGCGCGAGTTGGTGGCGGTGTCGGCCGAGTAGTATAGAGAGGTGGCCGTGGTGTTCGAAAATAGGATCGCGCTACGGCCGCAAGAGTTACATCGGCCACTTGAATGCCGATGATTCGGCCACATGGCCGGCGACCTCTCCCTCAAGCTGCTCCTCATCACGTTCGCGGGCTTCGTCAACCGTGATCAATCGCGACTGATCGCCTACCTGCTGGAGGAGAACAGCGTCTTCCGAGAACTCCAGGGCAACAAGAGACCGCGCCTGACCGACGATCAACGCCGCCGCCTCGCAGCCAAGGGCAAACCACTCGGTCGACGACTGCTCGACAAGGTCGCTGGAATCGTCACGCCCGACACGATCCTCAGATGGCACCGCAAGCTGGTAGCCTCCCACCACACCTACCCGCACAAGAACCGCGTCGGCCGCCCCGGACTCATGAAGTCCATCCGTGAACTGATCGTGCGCATGGCAACCGAGAACTCCGGCTGGGGTTACCTGCGCATCCGTGGTGAGCTGAAGAAGGTCGGGCATCGCGTGGCCAAGACAACGATCGCGACGACGCTGAAGAACAACGGTATTCCACCAAGCCCCGATCGGCCGACTACCTGGAAGGCGTTCCTCAAGTCACACGCAGACGTCATTGCCGCCGCTGACTTCTTCACCGTAGACGTGTGGACCAAGCGCGGGCTGGTCACGCACTACGTGTTCTTCGTGATCCATCACGCTACGCGCATGGTCGAGATTGCTGGCGTCACTCCGAACCCCGGTGGCAACTTCATGACGCAAGTCGCGCGCAACCTCACCGATCACGTCGACGGCTTCCTGCGCAACAAGAAGTTCCTGATCCTCGACAACGACAGCCTGTTCGCAAAGCAGTTTTGCAGCACCCTCGAACACGCCGGGGTGCAGATCGTGCGCACCGCCTACCAGGCACCTGACATGAACGCATTCGCCGAACGCTGGGTGCAGACCGTCAAGCGAGAGTGCTTGAGCAAACTGATCCTGTTTGGCGAGGGACATCTGCGCCGTGCCCTTTCCGAGTTCACCGCTCACTATCACCAGGATCGCCCACACCAATCGTTGGACAACAATCCGATCGTTCCAACCGACGACGATCCACCGAACGGGAACAGGGTGGTCGTGGATGAGCGACTTGGCGGCCTGCTACGCAGCTACCGCCGCTCGGCCTGACGGCCCAGTTCCTCGCTGACAGGCTGGTTGCCGAGTGCGAACCGAGCCACCGGTCTGCGTGCTCGGCGCAAACTGACAATCACGCATTGGTCATCGACGGCTTTGAAGTGACCAATTCACACCCGAACAGGCTCGTCCCAGTTTCCGGACACTGCGAGCCCACACCATCAATCAAGAGACTCAGATCCACGGCAGAGTCGCCAGCCTTGCCTGACTGATTCACGCAAGGCATGACCACAACAACGTGACGAGGAAACTCTGATTGCCAACTCTCCCTTTGTGAATTCGCCGTGATATTGGCAAACATCACTGGGCTATTTGCCCATGCTCCTCGCCGCAGCCTCGCGCGCAGGGCCAGGACCCCGTCGACATGTGGGGGCAACGCCAGCACGCAACCACGCAGCTCTCCCAAGACGACAGTAGTAAGTGAGCCACTACCACTCTGAGCAGTGACTGCTTTGGGGGGATCCAACATAAAGTATCCGTCAGCCTGAGCGCAAACGCTGAAACTCCCATGCGGAAGCAACAATGAAGCCTCCCCGTCATCGCCAACAGTTGCCGAGGCGCAGATAGACTCATGTGGGAACAGCGATAGTTCATACTTAGAAACCGCTGTCCCCAGGACCAGACCTGCGTCTGCGCCACTTGAGTAGGCCATAGCCATGGCCCCCTCGACGGGATCGCCGGAAGTGTCCTCGACGCGCACCTTGACCAAAGCCCCTGACCTCAAGGACACTTCATAGGCGCCAGGAGGCCCCACCTCTATTGCCCTCGGGAGGTGAGTAGATGAACTAGCGATTACCGCGAACCCATCGAGACTCACGCCACCAGACGGCGATGTGAACTCGCCACCCGCACCGGTGACGCCTAGCTTCTTGAGCTGATCCTTCGAGTAAGCAGCCTCCAAGACCCCCTCAACAAGAAACACCTCTGCACCAACAATCCCACCCCCACTCTGCTGGTCAATCACTCGGAACAACCAGTCTTCAGAGCCCGGGACGACCACCCTTTCTACCAAGCTAGCTGCGGATCCAGCTTGCGGATACGCCACATACGAACCACTTGCAGGCTCGCCTTGCATTTGCGGCGATGGCCGGATCGGCGAAAACGCCTGCCCCGCCCAGATGGCCAACGCCAGCGCGATCACGACGGCCGCAACAACGGTGATCGAGAACTTCGTTGTACTTGCCATAGCTAGGATTCCTGCCGTGACTGTAGTGACCGTCGCGGTCGCGGCGGTGGCCGCCTTGCCGGCGTGAGGCAGCCCAAAGGTCACCGCTAGCACGGGGCGCCAATCCTCGCCCTTGACCTGCTCGTCCAACCGTTCACGCAGCAGCTTCAGCCCGCGCTTCAGGCGGCTTTTCACCGTCGCCAACGGCACACCAGTCTGCTCGGCGATGACCGTCGGGGTGAGTTCTTCGAAGAACCGCAGCAACAGCGTGCTGTGGTAAGGCTCCGGCAAATCAAGCAGGGTCGCGGTCATGCGATGCACCGCCTCGTGGTGTTCCGCGACCCGCGCTGCCGCATCTTCCGGCGGACGGGGCGCGGTCTGTCGTTCGCGGCGCTGGCGGCGAGCTTCACCGCGCTTGTGGTTACGTGCCAACCGCCGCAACACCTGCGACAGCCAGCCACGTAAGCCGGAGATCTCCGCCGGTGGTGACCGCAAGGCCACGAGCGCCGTGTCCTGCACCAGATCCTCCGCCGCGCCGTCACCAACCAACAATCGCGCCAAGGTACGCAAGGCATGCGTGTGGGCGCTAAGTTCGGTTTCGAGCATGGAGTGATCCACCATTGTGCTCGCTACACACCGCCAACGGCAGTGAGGATGCATGGGGGCGAGGAATTCCGTGGCGTTTGCCAATCGAGCCTGGGTTGGCCACACGCGCCAACGTCGGCGCACACGTCGCCAGCCCCGACGAGCAGCCGTCTCACGAACCCGCCAGCACCCCGATTGCAGGTTTTCGCCCTGCAACCGCCCCGAATCGCAATGCCAGGTTGTGCCACGCAGTGCCTACTCGTGCCACGTTGTGAACGAGTCCATTGCACACTCCATTGCACACTCGCACCCCCCAGATCTCAAAACCGCCCCTAGACCCCTAGAAACGCCTCTAAAGATGGTAGGCCCTGCAGGACTCGAAGTCCCACGGCCTACATAGCCAATCGCGCAACCATGTTTCGTCATGTTGCTTGTCATTGCGTTATCCAGCGGAAGCCGACGTGGCACCGCCATTCTGGTCGTTGGGGCCAGTGCCCCGTGTTTCGTCATCTTCACCAGCGTTTGAGCGTGGGGAACTGCCCACTGAACTGCCCAAACTCCGGAACAACTCGGGCGTCGGAACAACACCGCGCATCTTGTTGGTGACCATCTCGTCCTCGGTCGACCCGTACAGCTCAAGGGTGAGCCTGATATCGCTGTGGCGCAGCACCTTCTGCACGACCTCAACGGGCACCTGCAGCTCCCGCAGGATGCGCACGCATGAGTAGCGTAGGCAGTGGAAGTCGAGTCGTTTGTAGGTCGGCCGATGGTCCTTCAGGATGCCGGCGTGGACAGCATCACGGCGCACATGCTCTGCCAGGTCCACGGGGATGTGGAAGACTTGGTCACGCTGGTTCACCGGCTTGCCACTAGCAACACTCAGGCTCTTTCGCTTCGCCTTGAGTGCGTCAGCGATGAACGGCTGCAACGGGATGTTCGCATCGTGACCGTTCTTGGTGAACCGCCCGGACAACTCGATGCGGGGACTATCGCCAACCAGATAGAGGTCTTCCCACGTCCATGCACCAAGCTCTTCTTTACGAAAGCCGGTCGTCGCTCCGGTCCAGTACAGCAATGCACGGTCCTTACCCGATTGCTCGATCTCAGCATGGAAAGGGGATGGTCTTCCCTGATGAGTTCGGGCGTATTCTTGCAGACCTCGAACTGTCGCAGCTTCAGCAAGCAGCGTTACCTGCTTGAGTTCGAGCCCCATTCGAACGAACGTCTTGTCGCCATCCTTCGCCTTCTTCGCCTTCATCACCGCGAACGGGTTCTCAGGCCAAAGTCGATTCTCGAGCAACCACGAGCCAAAAGCCTTCAGCGATCCGACGTGCTCTTTGAATGTCTTGGAGCTGCGATTGGCGCGAACCTCATTCAAGTGCGAGGCGACTGATTGAACGTCGAAGTCGGTAAGCGTCGACACCTCCGATGCCCGGATAGCAGCGTGCAAGTGCCGGATGCAACTCGACACGTAGCGAGGTGCGCGGTCATGCGCGACAAGATGCGCACGGTAGTCACGCACGAACTCTTCCAGTGGCCGGCCACGCGATTTGGCGAATCGGTCAACCAAGCCAGTACGCGAGTCCTCGACCTCCTGGCGCATTTTGGCAAGCATGCGTCGTGCGTTAGCAAGGTGCTTCGAGCGGGTGCTCTTCCGCTGTTCGCGACCGCTGGCATCGAGAAACCAGATGTACCAGTAAGGCGAGCCGGGTCGCTTGTAGGGGTTCGTTCCTTGTTTTGGCATTAGTCCCTGCCCTCCATGAATTGGATTACCTGCAAGGACGGTAGCAGAACCTTGCCCTTGTTCGGTCCACGGCCCTTTCCCGGTGAAGCCACGCGACCTGCAGGGAACCCGCTGTCTGGATCGTCGCGCAATCGATCAATGGTGGAGCGCGAGTAGCCCGTAAACGTCTTGCACTCCCTGATTGACCAGAATGGCTTGCGAAGGTTCTCTGACAACAGATGCCACCACGATGGCAAGTCTGGGGAACTCACGCGACCTCCTCCGTGCGCGCTACCCGCAGGGCGATGACCACTTCGTCCCATTCGAATCGCACCGAGTTGCCTACCCGAAGGCATGGCAGGTCACCGCTGAGGACCATAGCCCTAGCCTTCGCCTGGCCAACGTCCAACCGCTTCGCCAGCTCAGCAACGGTAAGTAGCTTCTCCGGGGGTGCTGTCTGCATGGCCATTTCGTAGCATGTGCAGACTGCAGTGGCGGACTCTACTCGTGTCACCGTTGGACTCCGTTGGGCTCCGTTAGATCTTCCGTTGTTTCAGGGTCGCGCAATGGGTTTGCGGTCAACTCCGCACGGGCATCTGACAAGCGAACGACTGAGCCACCCGAAGTCAACCGTGTTCGCATCGGGGCACGCTTTCGGATGGATCGCGAGCGCAGGGTGTCGTAGGAGACGCCAAGGCGCTCGGCAGCTTTGGCGAGGGGCAGCTCGACGTGGTCGTCGAGCAACTGCTCGACATCAGCGCCGTCATTCAACGCAGCTACTAATTCAAGGGCGAGTCGTCGATGAGCGTACCGCCGAAGAAGGCTATAGAGTGGACGCCATCGCTCCTCAAGGCCGCTTGGATCACCAGTGGCTGGATGCTTGGCCCTGCGCGCCGCCCAACGCTCTAGTTCGTAACGGAGGTCTCCGGCGGGAGTCGAATCCATTCCGAACATCTCAATCACCAGCTCAAGATGGCTAGTCGCATGGATGAAGTTCTCCAGCCACCTGTCTATATCTTCGGGGCTAGTGTCGTCGTCGTGTCGTTTCTCGAAGTCGGAGGCAGCATCGCCCCAATCCGGTCCAGCGGCTATGAGGCGTTCCATTTCGCTGTGGCTGAGCCCCAGGGAGCCTGAGTGGAATCCATCCCTCATCGCACGAATCTTGAGTATGGGTGACGATGAAGCTTGACGATGTGCAGCCGAGTCTCGGTGGCGCGTGCAACGTTGAAGCAGCGCGAGCGGAGCGGTAAGGAAGGACTCATGGTTTCTCCTGTGAACTCAGGGGTGGCCTAGGACCTCGTTGGCGTGGATGCGCCGGCGGGCTCCGATTCTTCACGCTCTCGCAAGCTGGAAATAGCTATTTGCGGCGCTTAGCCGCCCTGACCTCGATCGCTTCCAGCTTCGCCAAGTCTTCCAGGCTAACTAGGGCAGCACGAGGCTTGCCGTTCTTGGTAACCACGAACCGCTCCGACTTGAACGCTGTGCGTTCCACGCAGTCCGCGAGCAGTTCGCGGAACTGTTGGACGGGTACCTCGGTCTTAGTTGCCACACTGAAACCTTACAAAGCTTGAGGTGCGATGCAAACCGCTAGATCGCATTTTCGGTCGCGCACACCAGTGTCGGCCTGTGCTATCGCACAGATTTCGCGAAAGCCATGGCAACAATGACCGCCCAGGCGAATCGCGCTGCTGGGCGGGGGTCACTTGACACTTTCGTAGCGAGGGTCATCCGGTTCCAATTCCGCGTATGCCTCCTGCGGCAACACCGCGAATCCTCCGCGCCAGCGAGCGGATGGATCGATGGCAAACGGGATTGCGAACGACCCCGGCGTGGTCCAAGTCGAGCCAAGGATGTTGCCGCCTTCGACGATTTCGCAGACGAACCACCCAAGCCCAGACGGCAATTCGAACTCGCACAAGAGCCAATTCACGTCTGCCCACTCGAAAGGTGCAACAGCGCCGGGACGCGAGTAAACGACGCCACCTGTCTCGTAGGTGAGGTTGGCGTAACGCTGCTCAGGCAGAATACTCGGCCCGTCATCGGCGATCATCAGCATGGCTGCGTAGGGCTCGTCGTTCGTGCCAAACAGGCCATAAGAATACACGCGCCCTTGGACCTGCGCAGTTGGGCTTGGTGGTCCGCCGCCGCCCCCGCCGCTGCAACCCACGAGAAAGAGGGTGAGCGCGGCTATGGCGATTATGAGAACGAGAGGGCAGTTGCGCATGGTTTCTCCTTGCGCCATTTTGCGCCTGCCCATCGTCATGCACAAGGTCATGAGCGTCACCGTTGACGTTGCGTGCGGGCAACCGCAGTAGCACTACGCAGTACTACTGCTTCTCGCCGGGGCGGCTGTCGTTTGCGACTATGCGCGGAATACAACGGGGCGACTCGTTTCCTATCACACTCGCATGTGCGTGCGGATGAGCGGTCATTCACAGATGCAGCTTGAGCCTGCCCCTGCTGAGGGCGGGTCCCATCCGCGAATGGCGGCTCCCCCGGGGGTTGGGGGTGGGGTTACCCCTGCCCTCGCGATGCGAGCGTCGCTGCTACGGCGATGTTCAAGGGCTCGGCTTGCCCAGTGTTCGCGCACAGTGAACGTCGCTTGACAGTTCGCGGTATGGCCCAGCATCGACTACGCGCAATGTGTCAAGCAGCGTCGCATTGTGTATCTTGCGAAAGGTTGATTGCGAGGATCCAGCAGTCTGCGACGGCCCTACACAGCACACGACGAGCAGCAGCTGACACAGATCGCCGACATCCTGAACTCCGGAGGGCGACGCTCCCGGACTGGTCGCCATTGCACGCCTACGATGGTCCGAGACATTCGGCTACACGACGGACCTTGCTTGACAGTTGGCTTGTCAACGGACCGTCACCGCGCGACGATCTGATCAACTGGGTAGCGCCATGAAGAAGCAGCAGCCACCTACCGCACAGCAAGAGGAGACAATGAACGGCAATAGCCTGCCCCACACTCTTTGCAGACCGAGCACGAGTTGCGAGTTTCGAATCTGGCGCGAGAAGCTTCGATGGGCACGCCACACTGGAGCGGCTCTCACTTTGATGAGCCTCGCAGCGTGCGCCACGGGCACAGAGTTCCTTGCGGCTCGAAAGTCACAGCCAACGGATCGAAAAGCGCGTGACTACAGGGGCAGTGCCATCCTCCAATTGGCTCCCGGTCAAGCGTCGCTAGACGTGGGGTCTGGCACGAACATTCACCAACGAACCGATGCAGTCCGGGCACGTATCGCGGTTGAGGGCGTCAACGAAAACGGGATTGGGGGCGGCGTTAGCATTTCAGGATTCGGGAGTGATGACAACCTCTTGGACACCGCCACATCCGTGACCACGTCAGTTACTGGTGTGGACTTGTTTCCGCATGTGACGCTTCTCCCTGACGCGACCCAGGTCCGGACTCCGATTCGAATTGGGCCAGAACTCGTCTCACATTCGCTGGATCTAGGTTCCGGGTCTGCTTCTGAGATTGACTTCATCTCAATCGGCTTCGCCGCCGAGATTGAACCGCAATGGACAATAGCTAGCACTGACGAGGTGGCCTTCTCGATATACGGCCGCGCCCGTGCAGGCGCCGGCTATGTGGCAATCAGTGCAGCCACTCGAGACTTCTCGTCCACTGCGACCAATATCGAGGGCGAGGTCGGCATCAGATTTCAAACTGCCCGATTCGTTGCGAGCTTGGGATTCATGGTGCAGGAAACGAGCTACGATGAGTCGGACGTATCGAGTTTCTCAATCGTCGAAGCTACTGACATCGGCTTTCGAGGACTCTTCTTGAGTGCCGGAATCCAGTGGTAAGCGAACCGGCACAATTGACGCTCTGCTATGGGACGGTGGCGGCTGTTCGCAGTTGCTGATCCTCCGACAATGATGGCATGTCCGAATACCAACTAGCGCGACACTCCAACCGTCTCGGAGCTGGCGAGCGCGGTAACGGTCGCCTTGCTGGATGCGAGGGAGGTGGCGGCAGTAGTTGGCACAGCTGGGCAGCCGTCGACTCCAGAGTGGATGCCGCCAGATGTGTCGAGAGGCCCCGGGACTCTATGAGTCGACTTGTTCGTCAGGCGGCAGAGGGGGATCCGACGGCTGAAAGCTTGCAGCTGCGGTGATGGGGCCTGCACCGGACCCTCGCCTAGCACGGTCCGCTGGTCCTTGAACCACTCCATCGTATTTCAATGCAATGAGATGCTCTTCTGTGATCGCGGGTTGCAAGCGACGCCCACGCTCTAGCAGCAACTTCTTGAAGCCCGTCAACTTCTTGCCGTCATCATCGAGGTCGCAGATGTGTCGGAGGTAAGAAACCACATCAACAAGCTGCGGGAACACTGCGTATTCACTGGCGGAGTAGAACACCTCCCCGACGAAGTTGGCTGAGTTTTCAACGGAGGCATCGATGCCCCAAGCACGCATAACATCAAGTGATCTGATCGATCCGGAGAAAGCCCGAACCTGCGAATCCGGCACTCGATCCATGATCGGTATTAGCTGCGTCTCGGATAGCAAAGGGGCGAGCATGGACTGCATGCTGAACCAGCAGAGTCCGAGGAGCTTCGGGTCTGCTTGAAACGCTGCCGTAAGGGTTGGCGTCACGTAGTAGCCAACTCTCCAGACCCGCAGGTTGTTCTCGACAACAAGATCGACCAGCGAATCCAGAGTCGAGAGCTTGCGATCGTCCGACTCACCTCTGAGGAAATCGCTGCCATGGAGGGCCGGCGGTTGCCCCAATGTGTTGGGTTCGGGTCGAACGGCCCACTCAAGAATGCCGTAGAACGCCGCGCGGAGCAGCTGGTAGTCGGAGAGGGGAACTACGACGCCAGTGAGAGACGACAGTTTGGTCACCTCGTTGTAGCACTCATCCATGAACAAGAAGGCGTTAGGCATGATCAATCGAGGCCGCGACGCAGTGATTCGACCGCGTTAAAGTAGCAGTACGAGCGTGCGGGAAGCATCCCGCCGGCGTGCGATAATCAATGCATGCCAGACTTCGAACTAGCGCGCCATTCGAATCGACTCGGAGCAGGCAATCGTGGTAACGGCGGCCTTGATGGATGCGATGGCAGCGTAAGCCACAACTGGCCCACCGACGCACCCGCCACGGCAGACTGGAAACCGCCGGGCGTGCCGCCTGCGACAGTCATCGCCGACCAGGGCGGAGAGTTCTACGCGATGACGGTGGCAGAGGCAGTTGATGCAGGGTTTCGTCGCGCTTTCAGATAGAGGGGGCAAGGAAGCTAGCCGTCGGTCGAACTTGTCTCCGGATCGAACCCTGCTCGGTAGCTGTCCAGCCCGCCGCCGCCGAACTCGGTCACGTTGTAAGGCTGAATGAAGGCTCGACCGTTCCAGACCCGCTCGGGGAACGCTGTCGCGACTAGGCGGTCGCCGAGGAAGTAGAAGTGGTAGGGCTTCGCGCCTTCATAGAGTCCGTGCGTGTTCTGTGGGTTGAAGCTGGCAGGCAGCAACCACGCGTACCTCTGGCTGGCGGCCCCAGGGCCTGTCGCGTAGAAGCCCGGAACGATTTGGTCGAACCCGAGTCTGTCGAGCGCGTCCTTCGGGAAGCCTGCGCTCAGCGACTGCATGGCTGCATCAACCGCAAACTCGCGGGTTGGAGCTGGCCCCAGTTTCGCCTGGCCTAGCTTGCCAGTGCTCGGAATGCTGGCACAGGAAGCAAGAAGTGCCAGCGTCGCCAAGGCTGCGGATCGCAGGTTGTTGTTCGTCATCAAAGTCTCTCTGGGGGGAGCCGTGAGAAGACCGGGGCGCGTCACACGCGGTCGACGAGCTTGCGGCCAGTGAGCTGCCCTGTCTCTTGTATTCTAGGGGGCATGCTTCGAGCCATAGTCGCGGGCGATCTTCGTTGGGGCGCCAGCGATCATTGAGGTGGGATGGTCACAAGTGCTAATTCGGCGACAATCATCGCATGTCAGACTTCGAACTAGCGCGGCACTCCAACAGGCTCGGAGCAGGTCGTCGCGGCAACGGTGGCAACAGTGCGTGCGATGGTGGTGGCGGCACTAGCTGGAGCACCGAAGCACGCGCGATTCCAGACACGAAACCGCCGGGAGTGCCGGCTGGCATCAAGCCCGAGTCACGGAAGCCCGGTGGACGCCACAGAGCAGGCCAACGAGCACCTGGTCGCTGTCCACCGAACCCTAGAACAGAAGTCGATCCACGAGTGATCCTCGGCGTCCTCAAGCGCAGCTGGCTGACATCATCTGGCGAACCAAACCTCTGGCGAGTTCGCGGTCTTGCTGTGATCGCAGTCGCTCTGGCGTCTCCCGCCGGAACGACCTCGCTCGACCTAGCTGCCATGTCGCCGGCGGACGTTTGGATGCTACCAATGCCAGCTAGTGGTCGGCGCTGGGTTCGACGGTGGCTTAGGGTGCGAAGTCACTTCGTGTCAGGTGGGCAAGCTGAACTGAGTTCATGGGTCGCTGCACCTCCCGCCTCCAATGGTCGTGCCCGGATGATTGGCTGGGCCGCGAGTCAGACTTTGCACCGCGCGCGGGCTCCAGCTTGGCGGATCGGCTCTCTGCTGAAGGCCACCTGGCCAACATGAGCAGATCCACACTCAGCCGAGGGGCCAGGACCGTGATCAGCAACCTTGCCCCCATTCACGGACTACTAGCACCGGCTCGCGGCGCGTTTTCGTTTGCGACTATGTGGCGTTTGCCAGACGTCGGCACGGGTAGGTCAATGGCAGCAGTTGGTCGGGCCGCATGCATTGCACCTGGTGCTCGTACCGTTCGCGGGCATCGGTGGTCGCGGCTTCGAGACCGTGGTCGCGGATGATGCGTCCGTAGTGCTGGCGCAGGTTCCAGCCGATGAACGGGACCAAGCATCCGGTCGCGGCAACGGCGTCGATGTCGTCAGACATCTCGTCGAGCAGCAGTTTGAACGTCCAGTCCTGCGTGTTTGACTGGACCGCTGGACTCTGGCGATAAGCCTCGGACTGGCAGTGGTTTGGGGGTCCAGAGGGTGTTCTGGACGCTATTGGACTACTGGACTCTGAGCCGGACAGTCCAGCCGTCCAGCAGTGTCCAGAATGGGCTGCGGACTCCGAACCCCTCATGGAGCACAGGAATGCGTCCAGAGTCCAGCCGTCCAGCGGGGGAGCGGGGGGCGAAGACATCAGAGTGCCTCCGGGTCAGGTAACCAGGTCACCGCGAGATCGGGTAGCGGTCCCGCGACACGCATCATCTGCGACCGCCCGTCCATGCCGGCGTCGGCGAGGAAACCGCAACCTTGGAGCGGTTTCACCAGATCGTAGAGCGATGCCCGTGACCACCGGCAACCGTCTCGACCTTGTAGGGATTTGACGGTGAACGCTTGGCTTTGGACCGTCGCTTGCAACCACTCGGCAAAGCTAGCGACATGGTCAGGTAGTGCGTTACCCAACGCACGCGCCAACGGTTCGGCGAGGATGGTCCTTGCGCATCGGTAGTCCGCCAAACTGGCTTCGATGACGGTCCCATGCTGCGGGTTGTCGGTTCGCTGGAACTGGTGCAACAACGCGATTGCTTGCACGGCCGCCATCACCTGGTGAATCGCTCGCCGTGCCTCGGGCCGGTCCTTCGGCATCTTGGACGCGATAGCTGGCGCAAACGGCACGACCACCTCAACACGGCGCAGCATTCGTTGTGCAGCGTGATGCAGTTGTAGAACCTGGTCGACCCCGGCATCGGCCGTCGATCCCGCATACCGAGCGGCAATAGCGTTCACGACGGCGTCGGTCTGACGCTCGCCATCATCGGATGCGAGCAGGATTGCGCGGTTCGCGTCTTCTTCGAAGATGGTCGCCAAGGTCGTCGTCTCGATGAACGCGATCGGCCCTTGGCTTGCGATGACCTTGGTTTCGATGGTGTCGCCGTTCTTCACCGGCAGCACCTTCCGCAAACAGCCGCCACTCAACATCTCGCGCAATGATCTGGTCGCCTCCGCTCGGTCGTCGTCTTCGACGCGGCTTCGCTCGCCACCAACGACAAACCGATGCCGGAGCGAACCCGGTGTTAGGTAGTACAGAGCGTTTGGCGTGAGGTCTGTTGCCATCAACTTGACCTCGTCCGGGAACATCGAGCTGGTGGTCTCGACGACGTGCGACTTACCTGAGCTGCTCCCGCCCTGGATGATTGCGGCCAGCGGCTTCGCCAACAGTCGGGACACACCAACGAGATAGACCGTTAGGGCCAGAGCGTGTTCGCCGACGACGCCAACAGTGGCGATATCTCGGCAGACGCGCTCAATCAAGTCGGGCGACTTGAGCATTCGCAGCGCATCGTCGCGCACGGCCTGCGGCGTCTCGGCAAGTGTGGCATCGCCTGCTTCGCTGGGGTCGGGCAGTTCGTCTTCCTTCGCCTGCGTTGGCGCGGGAACGTCTGCGGCTTGCAGGATACGTTGCTCTATGTCGTCGGTGTCCAACTCCGGGAGTTGGTCACCAAGGCGCTTGAGCAGCCGCTTGCGGCTTGTTTCCGATCCTGGATCGCACTTGTCTGCGAACCGCACCTGGCCATTCTTCACTCGAACTGCGAGCTTGCCGCCGCTGACGCGCTCCGTGATGAAATCGAAGACATCAGACATGGGTGAACCTCACCTTGAGCCGGCGCGGCTCGACGGACGCGATGACCGCGTCGATGTCCTTCTTGGTGGCTCCGGCCTGGCACCAGGCGCGCAGGTCCTTGATGCCTTCGGGCGGCTCGATGATGCGAACCGACGCAACGGTCGGCAGGATCGTCGACGCGAGCGATTGAGCTCCACGGCGCCCAGCTTCGTCGGCGTCGGCAACAACCACGACATCGCGGCCATGCGTCAGCTTAGCGACGTGCTTGGTTCCACCGCAGCACGATGGCCTGCCAATCGTGGAATATCCGGAACCGATACCGGCAGCGGTGTCGGTCGGTCCCTCGGTGACGAGGATAAGTCCTTCGGCCAGTTCGGGCGTTGCAAACACGCCTTCGCGGGAATCGCGCTCGGCGAACTTCTCGCCGGTGCGGCCATCGCGTAGTCGGATGCCGCAGCAGCGTCGGTCTCTGTCGAACATCGGGAACGCGAAGCACCTGCCGGTCCAGCCGACGCCGAGTTGCAAGAGCGCATCCGGTGGCACGCCGAGTCCATCGGCGAATGCGACCAGGCGTTCCGGCACTAGGTTGCGGGCGTATTGCGCGGCCATCGGCCCGAATTCCTTCGCCGTGCGCTGCCCGATCTGCACGGGTCTGCGCGGCTCGACGGCGTCGGTGAGCCGGTGCAGCCAGCCCATGTTCGCGAGCTGGCGGTCAGACTCCTCGCGCATGCAGACGGCGGCGGCGCCATCCGATGTCACGCAGCACCAATCGGGTTTGGAGCAGATCGGACAAGGAGCGCTCCTTGACACTCGGTTCCAAGTGCTATGATCGGACATACCGTCCTCCCCGGATGGTTGCCTGTTCCGCCGAGCCGTGCCCTTGCCGCCAAGCAATGGGGGTGCGGCTCGCGCCTTGTACGGACCATGCACTAGGCCCAACTGGCGGCGTAACTGCCCACTGAACTGCACAAGGGGCTACCCCTGTTTTGCAGAATGCCTCTAAAGTGCGGTTTAGACCGCGAACTTGCGCGAAGAGGATGGTAGGCCCTGCAGGACTCGAACCTGCAACCGAGTGTGTATGAGACACCTGCTCTAACCGATTGAGCTAAGGACCCGAATGGGGATCGGTATAGCATGCCAGTCGCGCAAATCATGACCAAGCTTGACCATCGAACTCTTGTTCCTCGCCTGCGGGCTCTGCAGGTTGAGATCCGTTCGGCGCTGCGGACGGAAATGGTGACGCAGTCGGTGGAGTCGCTGGCTCGGGCGGCTCGGGATGATGAGGGGGATACGATCTTTGGGATCGATGTGGAGGTCGAGGAGATGCTGCTGCGCTACTGCGAGAAGTGGGGCGAGGAGCAGCACTTTACGCTGGTGGGTGAGGGGCTGCCGACGGCGGGGGTGGAGTTTGGGCGGCCGGGGCTTGGTGGGCCTGCCTTTCGGCTGTTGGTCGATCCGATCGATGGCACGCGGGGGTTGATGTTTGATAAGCGGAGCGCTTGGTGCTTGATGGGATGTGCGCCGGATCGTGGGAGTGATACGAAATTGCAGGATGTTGAGGTTGCGGTGATGTCCGAGCTTCCTACGACCAGGCAAAACATTTGTGATGTGGTTTGGGCGGTGGCTGGACAGGCGACACAGGGGGAGCGACACGATGTGGTTCGCGATACACAGGTGGCGTTGCCGATCGTTCCAAGTGCCGCGAAGGACGTGAAGCATGGCTTTGCCTCGGTCGTCAACTTCTTCCCGGGTGGCAAACCACTGATCGCAGAGCTCGATGAAGCGATCATGCGGCGCGCAATGGGTGGCTGGAATCCGGCGAAGGCTGAGGTCTATAGCGATCAATACATATGTACCGGCGGGCAATTGGCAGAGGTAATGCTTGGCCGCGATCGCTTTGTGCTCGACGTTCGGCCGCTGGTCTATCAGAAGCTGGGCGTCGAGTCGGCGCTTGCTTGCCGGCCGTATGACTTGGCTACGTGGCTCGTTGGGCAGCAGGCTGGCTGTGTGGTTTGCGACCCGTTTGGCGAACCGCTGGATGCGCCGCTCGATATCACGACCAACATGTCATTTGCGCTCTATGCGAATCAGGAACTTGCGGACTTGCTGATCCCGATCGTCAGGGAAGAAGTATCGCGATTGCTCTGCTGACGGAGGCTGAGGGGAGCAGATCCCTGGCAAGCAGGATCTTTTTGGCGTTGTTGCAATTAGGAGCGTGATGAATCGCCGCGCATATCGCTCCTCTTCTTAGGCCAAATGGCCTCCGCGCGACGCCCGTGACTACCTCTCCCACCCACCCGGACGACGACGTCGATCCGATCGAAGAGCTGCTCGCCGAAGCTCTATCGATCATCGAGATGGAGGGCCTGGAGCACGGCGGCTTGCAGCGTTTCTTGGACGATCACCCAACCGAAGCGGCCGAGTTACGCAAAGCGCTCGAAGCACTCGATCAGATGCAGTTGCTTGTGCAGCGACCGGACGCCATTGCCGAGCCGTTTTGCGAGTTCGTCATCAAGCAACATAGACAGTCACCGAGAAGCGGCGAATGAGTCGCGTCTCGACCTGTTACTTCTGAGCCAGGCACCGTACCCCGAGGCACCGCACCCCCGGAACCGGCTGGGCAAGGAACGTTGTAGGTCGTCAACTGTGCTCTGGCCACGGCAGCTAGCGGGGCCGCTGCCAACCGGGAACGTGCACGAAGCGGTCTTCTTCGGGGATCCATGCGGTTAGTGCTCCGCCATAGACACAGCCGGTGTCGAGGCCGACGCAGTTGGGGCGGTTGACGAGGCGGCGGCGGGCCCAGTGGCCGAAGACGACGCGCTTCTTGCCTTGGTAGAAGTCATCCCACGGGCGGAACGGCGGGCCGGGCACTGGCCAGTCCTTGTTGGGCTGATTGCCTTCGGCGTCGCAGTAGCGCACGTTGACGGCGAAGTTGGTTTCTTCGTCGTTGAGGTTTTGCAGCTTGGCTTCGTTCCATAGCGGGTGCAGGCCGGCGTGCACGGCGATCAGATCGTCGAAGACGCGCACGATGGGTTGGGCGCGAAGCCAGGGATCGTGGCGCTTCTTGGCGCGGCCTTTGGCGAGCCAGTGAAGGTCGTGGTTGCCGAGCACGGGCTCTGCTTGCAACTCGATCGCGAGGTCGAGCACGCCATCTGAGTCCGGGCCCTTGTTAACCAGATCGCCGACCGGGATCAGGCGATCGCTACCCGCCACGAAGGCGACAGCGGCCAGTAGCTGCTCAAGTTGGGCTCGACAGCCCTGAATGTCACCGACGAAGATCCTGCGCATATCACGAGAAAGCGGGCGCGTGCTTTGCCACGCCTCGCCAGCACGGCATTGTTCGGGCAACGGCCCGGTTGCGCTAACACCATTCCGCAACAAGCCGACGTCTATCAGCAATGTCTCGCCTCGTCCGCGCCGCCACCTCGATCTCTGTCATCACACTGGGCTCGCGTGTACTCGGACTGATTCGTGACCGGCTGATGGCTCAGACGCTGGGCGCAAGCTGGGTGCAAGGAACGTTCTTACTGGCGTGGACGCTGCCCAACTTGATGCGGCGGCTGCTCGGAGAAGGCGCGCTGTCGGCGTCGCTGGTGCCGCGCTACGCCCGACTCAGAATCACCGACCCCGCGGCGGCCAAGCAGTTGCTGGAGGACGTGTCCGGAGCCGTCATCACGATCCTGACGCCGATCTGCCTGCTGGTGGCGGCAGCGAGCGTGCTCATTCCCACCGATTGGCTGCCAGTACCAGAGGAAGGTGGCGCCGATGCAATACGGCTGTTGCTGGCACTCAACGCGGTGCTGTTTATCTACGCGCTACCGATCTGTCTGGCGGCGGTCTGTTCGGGGGCACTGAATACGCTTGGCGTGTTTGCGTTACCGGCGACGATTCCGATCGCGCTGAACATCATCTGGATCGTGGCGTTGATTGCCGCGAAGCCACTCGGGTTTGAAGTCGATACCGAAATCGCCACGCTCGCAGCATGGAGCTTGATGGTCGGCGGCTTCTTGCAGTTGCTGATCGTGCTCATACCACTGATCCTGCGGAAAGAACTCGGCATGCCGCGGCTCGGCTTGCCCAAGCGCGGCACGACGGCGTTCGCGGTGTTCTTGGCAATGGGACCGACGGTGTTGGGCATGTCGCTCAATCAGATCAGCAGCCTGCTCGACCAACTGCTGGCCTACTACTTGATCGCGCCAGGCGCCGTCACCTACGTCTACCTCGCCAACCGCTTGCTGCTGTTTCCGCATGCGTTGACGGCGATGTCGGTAGCGGTCGCGGTCTTCCCCAAGCTTGCCAGCGAGGCGGATGATCTGGTTCGCACCAAGATGCGGGGCACGCTCGACATGTCGGCGGCTGCCACGATCCTGGTCACGCTGCCGGCGGCGGCGGGCCTGATTCTGTTGGCAGACGATGTTGTCAACGTGCTGTTTGTTGGCGGCAAGTTTGGCGGCGACGACATTGCGCCGACCGTGCTGACGACCGCATGCCTGGTCGCCGGCTTGCCATTCCTTGGCCTCGCGCAACTGTATGCGCGCGCCTTCTACGCGGTCGGCGACACGTCGACGCCAGCGCGCACCGCTGCGAAGCTGGTGGTAGCCAACTTGCTCATCAGCGTCACCTTACTGTTGACGACCGGCATGGGAACGGCGGCACTGACGCTATCGAGCACCATCACGTCCATCTGCAACGCAGCGATTCTGTCTCGCAAATTCCACCGCCACGCCGCGCCCAACAACACCAACACCCTCACCAAGGCATGGGTGCGTTCGTTGATAGCGACTGCCGCCATGTGCGCCGTTTTGCCGCTTCTTCGCATCGCGCCCGACGATGCGTCGCTGCTGATGCGCGCCAGCGGCAACCTGATGCTGCCGATCGGCGCCGGCATGCTGGTCTATGTATTGACGCACATCGCGCTGGGATCGCCCGAACTGCGCGCGCTGCGGCGTTCGTCGAAGAGCAAGTCGAAGCCCGATTCGAAGCCCCAGTCGAACACACGGCCGGACACCCAGTCCGAGTCAGATCCCGATTCGAAATAGCCCCAACTACTCAACGCGCTCAAACTCAAGCCACGAATGCGGCCCCTGCATCACGCGCACACCGCCAAGCACAAGTTCGATGCGGCGCACCTCCTGTTTTCCCTCCGGTGTCTGGTGAATGACTCCATCGCCATCTGTGTAGTAGTCCAGTTTGGCCGTCGTGCGAACATCGGCGCCGACCTTGATCCACTCGCGCACACCCGAGTGCAGTAGCGGCAGCGTTTCATCGAGCCCGGCGGACGCCAAGCTCAAAAACAAGTGGCGGCTGGTGATCGCAAGGTAGCCCTTATTTGGCTTGGCGTCAGGGATGCCGTTGGTGACGCGCTTGCGCAAGCGATAGACGCCTTCAAGCGGACTGCGATCCGGCTTGCCTGGAACCTTCTTCTGCGCCTGCTTGTCGGTGGGCTTCTCAGCAGGATTTTGCTTCGCCGGTTCTTGTTTGGCGGCAACTTGCTTGCTCGCCGGGTCTTGCTTGACCGGATCTTGCGCCACCGGTTGGGGATCCTGCCAGCGACAGAGAACAGCTGCGCCCAGCAGCAACAAGGACATCGTAGTGCGCATCGATTGATCTGGCGGTTCAGGGTCTCTAGCGGCTCAGGGTTTCTAGCGGTTCAGGGTGTCTAGCGGTTCAGGGTGACGTCGATATCGGTGTGATGACGGCGTGGCTCAAGCTTCACGGTTCGAAGGCCCAGCTTGGTTCTTGTGCGCGAGCCGCGGCCGGTCTTGAGCTGCGCGGTGACGGTCGTCTCGCCCGGGAGCACTTGCACCAGGCGGTAGTTGCCGCGGGCATCCGCACGAACGGCAGCCTCGTTGCCAACCCAAACCAGTGCCCCCGGCACCGGCTGCATCTGATGGTCCAGAACCTGACCTTCGAGCGTGGCGCCTGCGACAACCGACACGGTGGCGACGTCGCCGCGCTTGGTGCGCGCCGGCGTTTGCGCACAGTTGTCGGCCATGCCATGCACCACGATGCGGGCCTCGAGATCGTTAGGGATGTGGTCCAGGGTGAACGATCCGTCGGCGGCGGCGACGGTGTCCGCGCCCGGCAGGCCGCGCGCGAGCAATCGCAGCGCAGAGGCGTCGATGCCGTCGGCTACTTCGAGTCGACCGCTGCGTGGTTCGGCGGGGGTCAACGCGATGATCGCGCGTTCGCCGGCGTGCTGTTCCAAGTTGTCGACGTGTTCGTGCACGATGACAAAGCCCGGGGCGCGCACGCGCAAGCCAAGCGCATCCAGTTGGCCATCAAAACCACTGAGCGTGAACCGGCCTTCGGCATCGGTATGTGTGGTCGCCAAATCGACGCCATGCTCGCCGCCTCCCATGATGACCACTTCGGCGTTCGCGACCGGACGGACTCCCGCGCAACGCCAACCCATGAACCAATAGCCAATCGGTTCGCCAATTCGGCCGCGCAAGGTTTGCGGCGCGTGCAACTGGATCGTTGACGGCTTCTGGCCAAGTTTGATGTAGGCGAACCCGGCACCGATTCCTTCGCCGCGATAGCGAACGACGCCGTGGCCCGGCACGAGGTCCTCACCAATGTCGATGCTGGTCTGGTCTTCGATGCGATGCTCGCCGAATGCTGGCGGCGGCGATGGCGACGTGAAGGCGAGCTGTTCGGGATAGAACGTCAATTCGAGCGGCGGCACAGGTTGCTCGCCGTTGGCAAACATCAACGTGACGTGGCTCTCGCGGTAGTGGTCGTATGCCAACCACGACGCCGCGCCAGCAGCGGCGACCAGGATCGTGATCAGGAACGGCCGACCAGCAGGCAGCGGTCGGCGCCGTTTGCGCGCTGACGAGTTCTTGTTCGTTTCGTTTGGAATCTTGCCGTCCTGATTCTTGTGGTTCTGGTTCTGGGCGTTTTGGGGGGTTGCCACGCCAACTACGATACCGTTCGCTGCCGCCATGTGGATCTACCTGCTTCGTCACGGGATCGCCGAGGCCCCTGGTCCGGGGTGTGCCGATGAAGAACGCGGCATAACGAGCGACGGCATGGATCGGCTCACTCGAGCTGGCCCTGCATGGAAAAAGATCATGGCCCCGCCTGAATTGGTGCTCACCAGCCCCTACCGGCGAGCGCGAGAAACCGCAGCTGTGTTCGCCAGCGCCGTTGGCTATCAAGGCGAACTGCGCGAAGAGCCCAAACTGGTGCCGCACGGTCGCACCGACGAAGCCTTGACTGTGTTGGAGGGCCAGCTGTTGTCACGAACGACCAGTGTCGCGTTGGTCGGGCATGAGCCGCTGCTCGGCTATTTGCTCGGCTCGCTACTAACCGGTCACACGCACCTGTCAGTGCCGTTCCAATGCGGCATGTTGGTCGGGCTGGAAACGGATTCGGCCACCAACGTGATCGCTGGACTCCAGTTCTCGATGACGCAGACCGGCGCCGCCAAACTCGGCTGACCGTTCGCGGCAAAACGGCTTTGCTCGCGCGGGCTGGCAATGGACCGCCAAAGCCAAGCCGCGGCCTATCGAAAGGATTTATCGAATCTGGGGCGCAAGCACCACGTCAACCAAACCAGCCGGCGGCACGTTCAAGACGCCACACTCATATTCCTTGCTGTCCTTGCCTTGAGTGTGCAGCACTACGCGCCATCGACCCGCGGTCAGATCGTCGGCGACGAACTCGCCGTTGCCGCGGTAGCTGATACCGTTTTGACTGTCGCCGTTCGCCGTTGGCGCGTCGCCGGGCTTCAGACGATGGAATACCAAGTAGCCCCAGCGCGGCTTCTCAGGTAGCGCGGCAAGATCCACGCGACCCTTGACGAGCATCTGCGCGACCATCTCCACCCGTAGCGAATCGGACGTGGCACCGGGTCCAACCGCGATATTCTCTAGCTTGGCCCGCCAACGGTTGTCGCCATCCCTGGACTGGAACTCGAGCCCCCACATGCCTTCCGGCACCTGACTGAACTTGAACGAGCCATCGGCCTTGGTCACCATGCTCTGGCGCGAACTGCCGCCTAGTTCGCCATCCACCTTGAGCCGGCCTCGCGCTTGGATGAACACCCGCGCACCGGGACTGCCGTCGGGCAAGTAGACATTGCCGGCCAGCACCGAGGTCGTGATGTCGATGGTCAGGTCGCGCTGTTCGCCTTCGGTTACCTTGACCGTCTGCGACCAGATGCTGTTATTGCGGCCCATGAAGATGCCGTCTTCGTTGCCGCTTACACTGACCGTGACATCGCCAGCCTCGATCGTGCCGAGGTCAAAACGGCCGCGCTCGTCGACAACGCCGCCAAAGCGACGACCGCCGACTCTGGTGGGGCCGCCGCCGCCTGGGCCAGATTCGATCATCCGACTACTCGAGCGAGCCGTGATCGTGTAGCCATTGGCGACGCGGCCGTTGACCACGACCGAGCCAGTCAACTGCGCGGTAGGTCCTTCAATCGGCTTCTTGCCGACCTCCAGACGCACTTCGGCGACCTGGCCGGAGAGCACGTCGACACGCTCGTTCGACATGCTGGAAGAGTTGAGTGACATCGACTGCGCGATGCCGAAGATCGCGCCGGGCGAACGCAACGTATCTAGCGAACTGAGTGCCGTGACACTGTATTGACCGGGCTGCAAGGAGCCGACCGTAAACGAGCCGTCAAGACCGGCAGTAATCAACTGCGGCGTGTTTTCGAGAGGGCCGCGAGCGCCACCATTGCGGCGCCACATGACGGCAACGGTGAACTTGCCCGGCAGCGGCGGCTTGCCGTTCTCACTGAGCACGCCGTGCAGCGAACCGGGCGCAACCAGGCGAAGCACCAACTCTTCATCGGGCTTGGTTTCGCCGTGCACGACGCCCCAAAGCGGATGATCGGCGCTTACGCGCAGCTTGGTGCCCTTGATCTTGTTGATCTTGACGCGGCCTTCCTTGTCGGTGCGACCACAGTTGATCGGCATCTCGACAACATTATCCCCGCGTGCCTGGGCAAAGATGGCGGCGTTGCGGATCGGTTGGTCGTCTTGGTTGACAACCAACACCGAAAACAGGTTGGGCGGATCGAGCTTGATGGTGCACTGCCCGTCGGCTTCTTCCAGGTGCACGCCTTCGACGCCACTCGCCAAGCCTTCGACTTCGGCGAGCATCGTGTAGTAGCCCTTGTTGAGACCCGTGACGCGCCAAACGCCGTCCTCAACCTTGGTCATGCAGTTCTTGAGATTGATCGGCTTGGAGAATCCCAGCATGAACATCTCCGCGGCGCCCTCACCCTTCTTGCCGGGCAACAAACGGAAGCGCGCGTCCTTGACCGGCGCGCCATCTGCCATCTGCACCGAGACGGTGATGCTGTATTGCGCCGGCAGCGTGACGATGACATCCGAGATGATCGACTGCGGCTCGGCGAGCACCCACGCGTGGTTCTTCGACCGGCGCGCGGCGATGGTGACCTTGCCCGGCGAGAAACCCATGCCGTCGATCTCGCCTTGGGCGTTGGTCTCACCGAGGTAGCTCGCGAGGTCTATAGGCACAAGTGACAGCGTCGAGCCGGCGATGACTTCGGCACCGGCAACGGGCTTACCCTTTTCGTCCAGCACCTTGGCGTAGAGCTCTTCGCCCTCGCGCAGACGGATGCGGCCGACGTCCTTCACCTCGCCAGCGCGAACGTTCACGCTCCCCTTGACGTCCGACAAGAAGTTGCGGGCCGTCGTCGCCAACATGTTGCTGCCGGGCATGACCCCGACGAGGCGGAACTTGCCTTCGAGATCGGTGCGCGTGGTTGGGATCGGCAGGTGCTCAAATGCTTCCTTGACCCACGGCGGCATCTTCAAGACTTGCACCGGTGCGCGCGGTTCGCGAATCAGCACGGCACCTTCTGGATCGAATCGTTCCGCTGGGAAGAACGCGGCCAACGCGCCAGGGATGTCGGCGGCGCGCACCAACGCGCCGGCCATGGCGTTGCCATCCGAGTCGTAGACTTCGCCGACGATGACGCCGGCTTCGTTGAGCACCACGTCGCCGAGGTCGACGATCTCGCCCGGCGACGGTGCCTTGGTGATCACCTGGTGCGTTGGTGCATCCGTGCCCAGACCAGCAAACATCAGGTAGAAGCCGCGCGGCCACACACCCGTCATCAAGAACCGGCCGTCTTCCGCGGTCTGCACTTCGCCAGCGATGTATTCCGGCTCGAAGTCCTTCTGGTCGGCAAACAGGTCCGTGGTCTGCGTCAGAAGCGAGTCCATCGCGCCGCGGTAAATGCGCACACCACAGTCGGCAACGGGTGCTTTCAGGTGGTTGACGACCCGGCCTTTGAAGCCACAAAGCGCCTTGCGGATGTCCGGATCGGAGAGCAACTCGCTATTGCCGACGAGCACGGCTTCGCGCAGGTTGTTGTTGCGCGCGCCCCCATCGACGTCGCCAACGGCAGGCACCATCTCAACGCCGCCACCATTGGCTTCCTCGATATCGATCGGCGCCGGCGGCAGTGGCGCGACAGGGTCGCTGTAAAGCCACCAAACACCGGCAATTACGGCGGCGACTAAAAGAATGATGGCTGGAATGAGTTGGCGCTGCATGAATCCTCGGTCGACCGGCCGTGGTAGCCGAAGACGCTAGGATTATGCCGCAATTCGAGGCTATTCGGGCGATCCAGCCGCGTGCGCCCGCCAAAGTGCGATCGTTGCTAGCACAATGGCGTGGTCAATCCCCCCTTCGCGGATCAGGCCATCGAGTTCCTGCACCGGCACGTTGACGACTTCGATGTCTTCGCCCTGGTCCTGTTGCAACTCCCCCACCGGTCGGCAACCGGTCGCCAGGTAGACGAAGCAGCGATTGCTCATGATCGCGGGGTTGGGGTTGTTGTCGCCGAGCGACACCCATTGCGTGGCCTCGTGACCGGTCTCCTCGCGCAATTCGCGCATCGCAGCTTGCAGCGGATCGTCTTCGCCGGGATCGATCAGGCCGCCAGGAAGTTCCAACGAGACCCGTTCGCTACCGTGTCGCCATTGGCGCACGAATACGATCTCGCCATCCTCAGTGATCGGCAGGATGTTGACCCAATTGGCCGTGTCGATCAGGAAGAACGGAATCTCAGCGCCCGTGCGCGGCGAACGCTGACGCGAACGACGCACACGGAACACGAGGTGGCGAGCGAGGGTTTCGTCGCCGAGTTTGGTCCAGGGTTTCGGAGTCATTGCTGCAGGTTGAGGCCCTTCTTGCTCTGGCCAGCGATCGCGGTGGCCGCGACGTGTCGTGAGGGATCCGACACGAGAGAGAGCATGCCATTGCCAAACTGATTGGTCTCGATGACAAATACGCCGTTCGCGTCGGTCGTCGCCACGCCGGGCAACTGCAACACGGCGCCTTCGAGCACGCGACGGCCGGGCACTCCGGAAACACCGGTGACGTTGTCTGGGCGCCAGCGAACGGAGGCACCAGCGAGCGGCCAACCGTTCGTGCCCATGACGACACCTTCGAGTGCAGCGGTCGTGCCGTTGGCAACACGCGTCGCACGATCCGCCGGCCAAACGTCGTAGTCGGCGAACGCTGCGTTGGGCTCGACAAGCTCGGAGTAGCGAACGTAGCCTGGTGCTTGCACGATGAGTTTGCTCGCGATGTCGCCGGCGGCCTGCAACTCGAAAGTGCCGTCTGCGGCCGTCTTGGTGCTGATTGCAGCCCCTCCAGCAACTTGCCAGACGACCGTCGCCTCGGCGATTGCTGCGAGACCGGGGCGTGCACGAACGCGACCGCGCAAGGGCGTGCGCGTGAGCGGCGTGAGTTTGATTTGCAGGTCCTTGCTCGGTGAAGCAACCGGTCCGTGTGCAACGGGAGCATGCGTTCCGTGTCGCACCAACAGGGTCGCCGACCCGATCCGCAGCGGACCGATCGCGAACGTGCCGTCCGCCTTTGTGGTCGCGAGCAAGCCGAGAGGCTCGCCGCCCTGAATCCTAAGTTCGGCTCCGGCCAGCGGGCTGCCGGCCAAGTTGCTGACGCGACCGCGAATCGAAGCACCGGCAGTCATGTTGACGACTTGCGCCGGCGGTTCCGAACCAGGAATCACCGCCACCTCGACGTTTGCGACCAACCCGTTCGTGGTCGCTGCTTCGAGCACGAAACTGCCAGGCACCGCGAAGCGAATCATGGGCGCGCGGCCAGTCAGTTGGTGCACGCGGTCTTGGCTGTAGCTACCAAGCTGCACCGGCACATCGCGACTGGCGGCGCGCGTCGCGAGATCCGTATGCTCCTCCCAAGCGCGTTGCAGAACGGCATCGCCAGCTGGCACCGGTATGCGCGCACTTGGCAGCTTGCCCGCCGGCTTCATCCGCACGAACACTTCGTTCACCGCCTTGCCGTCGGGGTCCACGAACGCAAACCGCCGGCGCAGCGACCAGCGATCGGGCACCAAACGAATGACCTGAGGTTCCGCTTCACTCGAGCCCAGTTGCACCGGCGCCCGACGCAACAAGTAGCCGTCGACCACGACCGCCATCTGGGTCGGGGCAGCCAACGGCAAACTCGCCAGGCCACGTTCGTCGGTGAATGCGATGTCGGCGCCGTTGTGCCTGCTGCGCACAAACGCGCCGGCAATGACCTTCTCCGACAGGTGGTCGATGACGCGCAAACAGGCTGTCGCCTGGTCTGCGAGGCCTTCTGGATCGATGGTCTCAGGCTCGGTGCGGGTCGCGACCACACCGTCGGGTAGCTGCCTGATGCGCGGCACGTCGATCGGCGG
>TARA_R110002072_G_scaffold51170_5_pt1 | contig 28202 bp, 24 predicted proteins | sample TARA_R110002072 | Tara Oceans TARA_R110002072 (sample SAMEA4397118) | marine metagenome | biome: Polar Biome; feature: [SRF] surface water layer (ENVO:00010504); material: water (ENVO:00002006), including particulate matter (ENVO:01000060) such as... | depth 5 m
CGGTAAGTAGGACAAAACTCGATCTTTGTCGGTGATGCCGAGTTCCCTGACGGAAGCCCGAGTTGGAGCGGAGGCGGATGCAAAAGTATGCATAACCCCTTTCGGGCGCCCGGTACTTCCCGAGGTGTAGCATATCAGCGCGAGCTGGTCGCCGGGCGGGGAGGGGTTGTCGGTAATGGGACTGTATCGAGTAATGATGTCGTCCCATTGGGCGCAGTCTGTTTTGGGTGCTAGCGGCAGGGCGACTTTTTCCAGGCCATCCGGAATGCCGACTTTAATCTCGTCCCAATCATCCAACTTTCCAATAAAGATAAGGCGGGATTCAGAGTGCTCAAGAATGTAGGTTACGGTTTCCGCATTCAGTGTCGGGTACAAAGCGACAGTGGCGTGTCCCGCCATCCAGATCGCCAGGTCACACATGACGAAGTGCGCGCAGTTCTTCGACAGCAAGGCGATGTGGCTGTTCGCGGGGAGTGCCAGCGAGCGTAGATGAGCGGCCATTCTGCGCGCCTCATTCATGGTCTCGGCCCAGGTGTAGTCCGTAACTTCACCGTTGCCTACCGGCTGGGTCATGTAAACTCGATCCGGGTAGTTGGCCTCCCACTCGTAGACGGCATCTAACAGAAATTTGTCTTTTGTATCGGTCATTGGTTGCTCTTTTAGTGGGAGAATAGACTAGATGAAATATAGCAGATGTTAGGGTTCTCGATCCGGTATTCACTCAGATGGTGTTAAATCTGATTAGGGAGCATCCAATAACTCGATCCAATGAACAACCGGCACTCCCGCCTGTGATTGCAGGTGCAGTTGGCAGCCAATGTTCGCGGTGGCAATTAGCGCCGGGTTGTCATCTGTCAACGTCTGTAGCGTTTTCTCGCGCAGTCGCTCACTGATGGTGGATTGCAAAATGGAATAGGTACCCGCCGAGCCGCAGCACAGTAACTTCTCTCTCAACACGGCGAGTTGAAATCCAGCCCGGTGCAAAATGGCGGTGGGTAAGTCGGGCCGTTGCAGTGCGTGTTGCATTGTGCAGGGTGTGTGCACCGCGACTTTGCCGATCGAGGTATTCAATTGCAGCTTATCGAGATCTTCATCCAGTAGGACTTCGCCGAGGTCGCGAGTGAGCTGTGAAACGCGCTGTGCTTTTTCGGCGTAGTTTTTGTCGTCTGCCAGTAGTCGTCCGTAATCTATTAGCATCGCACCGCAGCCGCTGGCACTGCTAACAATCGCCTCGGCGCCGCTTTGAATGTGGGGCCACCAGGCATCAATGTTGCGACGCATGTTGTCGAGACCGTCAGCGTGTGCCGCCAAATGGTAATTCACAGCGCCGCAACATCCGGCTTGTGGTGCGCCGATGAGTGTAATCCCCAGTTTGTGCAGCACCCGCCTCGCGGCGTCGTTGGTATTGGGCGTTGCTGTGCGTTGGATGCAGCCCTCCAGTATTAGCATCTTGCGTGTATGTCGATCTGTTGGAAGTGTCTTGCGAACCTGACGCATAGGCACTGTCTGGCGTATTGAAGCAGGTAGAATCGGCCGTAATGTCTGGCCAATCGCCAGTGCCACTCCAATAAGCTGTGGTCGTGAGAGCACAAATCGCAGCAGCCAGCGCAGATTTTTAGAGGTGACCGGGCGTGGCACCTCGGACTCTATCAGGCCGCGACCGATGTCCAGTAATTCGCCATATTGCATCCCTGATGGACAGGTGGTTTCGCAATTGCGACAGGTCAGACAGCGATCGAGATGCAACTGCGTTGGCTCCCCAGCCTCGCCACTTTCGAGAAAATGTTTTATCAGGTGGATACGGCCGCGAGGACTGTCCCTCTCGTCGCGGCTATTGATATAGGTGGGGCAGGTGGAGAGACACAGCCCACAGTGTACGCACGCGCTGGTCAAAGCCTTGGCCTGTATGCCTTCAGGCGTATCGGCAAAGCGGGGGTGTAGCTCTAGGTGCATCCGGTTGTTCTCCTACAGCCAACTGTACAGTCGGCCCGGGTTGAGAATGCCATCAGGATCAAAGGCGTGTTTTAGCCGCTGCTGCAAATGTTGTTCTGTCCCAGACAATGGAGAGCGAACCTCTGCGGTGCGATCACCGCCTCGAAAAAGAGTGACATGACCACCCGCGCTTGCGGCTGCCTGCTGGAGTTCCTGCTCGGGGTATTCCCCGCGCAGCCAACGTTGCGCACCGCCCCAATCGATGAGGCTCGAGTCCGTTGCGGTGGATATTGTTGCGGCGGGATTAACAGAAAAACGCCACAGCGGTTCGTCGTTGGCGAAGTAGGGCAATGTCATATCGCGCAGGCTTTCCCAGGGGTTATCTGCTGCTTCGAGAATATCGCCGCCCCATTGCGTAGCTGTGCTGTCCACTGTGCTGGCAGCGCCGGACAGTCGTAGAGTCAGCTCGCCGTTGAACCAAAAGGCGCCTGATAGTGGCTTGGGCTCACCGGCGCGTCGGTTCATGCACTCGATGGCATCCTCGACTGTCATTTCGTAGCGCAAGCTTAGTGTTTTTTCAGGCTGCGGAAGAAGCTTCAGACTGACTTCGCTGATTACCCCCAGCGTCCCAAGCGCCCCGGCTTGCAAGCGAGAGACATCGTAGCCGGCTACATTTTTCATTACTTTGCCGCCGAAGTTAAGAAGCTCGCACTTGCCGTTGATTAGTTGCACACCTAGCACCGCGTCGCGAATGGAGCCTGCAAAAGGCCTCGCGGGTCCTGAGAGATTGCATGCCAATGTGCCGCCCAGTGTAGCTTTCCCACCGAACAGGGGCGGCTCGAATGGCAGCATCTGATTATGCTCCTGAAGCACCGCAATCAGTTCGGTTAACAGAGTCCCCGCGCGTGCGGTGATCACTAATTCCTGAGGTTGGTAGTCTACGATACCGCGGTGCAGTGAGACATCCAGGATGTCGCTGTCGCAGTCACGGCCAGCAATATGGCGCTTGCTGCCACCGGCACTGATATACACCGGGCGGCCTTCTTCTCGCGCCTGAACAAGTGAGGTGACAATGGCTTCACTGTAATCGCTGGCATCGAGACCAGCCGGCTTGGGTTCCTCACTCATGCTGGTGCCTTGTAGGCAGAGCTCGGTATTCCTGGCAGCGCTTCAGGATAGGCACGCCCTTGCCGGGGTTGAGGTTGAGCGCAGGGTCAAAGGCATGTTTGATGTCCTCGAGCTGTAACAATTCTTGGGTACTGAATTGACTCGGCATCATTCGAAGTTTTTCCACACCAACGCCGTGCTCTCCGGTGATGCAGCCACCCACTTGCACCGCTAATTTCAGAATTCTACTACCGAATTCCTCGGCCTTGCGAACTTCGTTCGGATCACTGGCATCAAACAAAATCAGGGGGTGAAGATTTCCGTCGCCAGCGTGAAAAACATTGGCTACGCGCAGGTCGTAGTGTTCGGACATCTGGTGCATTTCATTTAGTACAAAGGAAACCTGCCCTCGCGGAATAGTGCCGTCCATGCAGTAGTAGTCCGGTGCTAGACGGCCCACGGCGGGAAAGGCTGATTTGCGCCCCTTCCACAGTAGGGATCGGTGCGCTTCATCGCGGGAAATGGTTAGCGAGCTTGCTCCCAGATTGTTGAACAGATTCGCCACCTGAGATACGTGCTGATCCACTTCCTCGCGGGTGCCATCGACTTCGCACAACAGGATGGCCGCCGCGTCTCGAGGGTAGCCAGCCTGTGCAAAGTCTTCTGCGGCCTGAATGGCCAGGCGGTCCATCATTTCTAGGCCGGCCGGGATAATCCCCGCACTGATCACCGCTCCCACTGCATCGCCTGCTGCATCCACGCTTTCAAAGCCCGCCATCACTACTTGGGCTGCTTCAGGCAAGGGCAATAAACGCACAGTGATTTCCGTGACAATACCCAGAAGGCCCTCGGATCCGGTAAAGAGCGCCATAAGATCATAGCCAGGACTATCGAGGCCCTGGCTGCCGATGGTGAGTGCGTCCCCTTCCACTGTGAGAATGTCGAGGGACAGGATGTTGTGCACGGTCAGGCCGTATTTGAGGCAGTGGACTCCGCCAGAATTTTCAGCCACGTTGCCGCCGATGCTACAGGCAACTTGCGACGAGGGGTCCGGTCCGTAATACAAACCGTGTGCGGCGACCGCCTCGGAAATAGCCAGATTGCTGACGCCTGGTTGCACACGCGCCGTGCGAGCCAAGGGATCAATATTCACAATACGATCAAGCTTGGTGAGCGCCAGAAGCACCCCCTCGGGGTGTGGCATAGCGCCGGCACAAAGGCCAGTGCCGGCACCACGGGCTACCACCGGTACATTCAGTTGGTGGCAGAGGCGCAGTACTTGTTGCACCTGTGCTATGGTTTCGGGCAGAGCAACTAGCAATGGTAGGTCGCAGTAGATGGTGAGTGCGTCGCATTCGTAAGGGCGCTGCGATTCCTGGTCCACAATAATGTTGTCGGCGCCCAGGTATTGCTGCAGGCGCCGTTGGAGTTCATCCCGGGAAGATTCCGGCATTATGTTGCCTGTCGTATTCACAGGTGTAAGACCAGCTGCCTGGCACCTGCGTGATGGCGGTGTTCCCACAAATAGATACCCTGCCATGCTCCGAGCATCAGTGCGCCGTGCTGGAACGGAATGCTGATCTGCGTGGCCGTTAAGGCAGATTTAATGTGGGAGGGCATGTCGTCGTCGCCTTCTGTAGTATGTGTGTACAGCGAATCCTGTTCTGGCACCAGTCGGTTTAGCCAGTTTTCCAGGTCAACCCGGGCGCTATCGTCGTAGTTCTCTTGAATGAGCAGACTGGCGGAAGTGTGACGAATAAACAGCGTGCACAGTCCTTCAGACTGATCGCAGCTGCCAACGACGGGTGCTATCTGTTCGGTAATGGCGTAGAGGCCTTGCCCGCGCACGGCAATGGAAAGTTGTTGAATCAAGGGGACTCCCGGTCCGTTGGTACTGCCGATCACATACGTTGGCCAGTCCCGGCATTTATCCTACGTGATCGGGGCTCTCACATAAAGCATCGAGGCGTTTGTCTAAGCAAACCCCGGGGGTGGAGTCCCATCTTAAAGTGTGGCATAACACGTGCCCGATCATCGAATAGAGACGAAACAGAATGAAAGATTTCGCAGGAAAGGTAGCCGTGGTAACGGGGGGTGCAAGTGGCATTGGGCGCTCACTGGTGAAAGAACTGTTGGCGGCAGGTGCCAAAGTGGTTATTGGCGATGTGGAGCAGTCCGCGCTGGATCGGGTATTGAAGGAGTTTGACGGCGCCGGCGAAGTGACGGGTGTGGTGACGGATGTATCGAGCGCGGATTCGGTGAACGCATTGGCCGATAAAGTGTATGACGTGCACGGCGCCTGCCATCTGCTATTCAATAATGCCGGTGTGGCAGCGCCTTCGGCCAACGTCTGGGAAACGACCGAAAACGACTGGAAATGGGTGCACGGGGTTAATGTTCACGGTGTAATCCACGGGATTCAAGCCTTCGTGCCGCGTATGATCGCTTCCGGTGAAGAGGGTCGTGTCATCAACACTTCCTCGGGCGACGGCGGTATATCACCCCTCCCTTACCAATCTGTATACGCCTCCAGTAAAGCCGCGGTGTCCTGCATCAGTGAGTGCTTGGCGGCGCAGTTGCAAAGTGAAGGCACCAACCTCGCGGCGTCAGTGTTTTATCCCTCTGGCGGACTGCTCGATACGGGCATCTGGACCACCGACCGTAATCGCCCGAAGGATCTGGCGCGTGAAAAACCTTACGATCCCGTGCCTACGGTGCAGGATTTCAAAGTGGCTGCCGAAAAGGCCGGCTGGGATCTTGAATTTCAGGATCTGGATGAGTTAGCCCGTTACTGTTTACAGGGCATCCGTGATGAGCGCTTTGTCATTATGATTCGGGTGGAAGACGCTGAGACAACGCTGCAGGAACGTGCGGCACGGATTGGGCGCAGTGAATTGCCTATTGATCAGGCCGAAATTCCTCAGTTGTAATCAGGGTATTAGCGCGAAGCTACCTGCGTGTGGCTTCGCGAATCTTTGCTGCTATCGGCGTAGGGATCAGTGAGTTCGAGGGTGTAATTTCACTGACATAGCGGTGAACCCGTGTACGAACGAAGATACGGTTCGTTCCGGTTCGCCCACAATTTCAACCCGCTCAAACCGTGCCATAATTTCTTCCCACAGGATGCGCAGTTGCAGTTCCGCCAAGCGGTTGCCCATGCAGCGGTGAATGCCAAAGCCGAAGGACAGATGCTTTCGAATATCAGGACGATCAATAATGAACGCATCCGGGTTGTCCATAAAGCGCTCATCGCGGTTTCCAGATACATACCACATGATGACCTTGTCACCCGCTTTGATGAGCTGGCCACCCAGTTCGGTATCCTGCGTGCAGATGCGACGCATGTGTGCCAGCGGGGTTTGCCAGCGAATCGTTTCTGCGACCATGGAGTCGATGAGGTCCGGGTTCGCCACCAGTTTACTGAACTGATCCGGGTTCTGGTGCAGAGCCAGGGCGCTGGCCGTCATAGTGCTGCGAGTAGTGTCATTGCCCCCCACAATCAGTAGAACCAGATTACCCAGATACTCCATGGGCGGCATATTACGGGTAGCTTCGTTGTGGGCCAGCATGGAGATCAGATCATTTTTCATGGGTAGCTTGACCCGGGCATTCCACAGATCTGTGAAATAGGCGAGACATTCCATTAGTTCCTCTTCACGCGCCTCATCTGAATCAATAACACCAAGGCCGGGAATGGCAGTGGCGACATCAGACCAGCGCGTCAGTTTGCCGCGTTCTTCGAAAGGAAAGTCAAACAGCGTAGCCAACATCCGAGTGGTCAGTTCGACGGAAACCTTCTCAACCCAGTCGAATGTTTCTCCCACGGGCAATTGCTCAAGCACATCGATGGTGCGTTCGCGAATAATTGGCTCAAAGTGGCGCAGGTTGTCCGCTCCGGTAACGGGGCTCACGGCTCGCCGTTGTTCGTCGTGCTTGGGCCTGTCCATGGCGATGAACATAGGCAGTGGAAAGTTGTCCTGAGTGTCGCCGATAGTGATAGCGGGTTCTGAGGAAAAAAGTTCGTGGGAGGTATCTACTTTAACAATCTCTTCGTACCGGGTAATCGACCAGTAGGGCCCGAAGAAACTCTCGGGGCAATAGTGCACTGGCGCTTCATCGCGTAGGCGCTTGAACCACTGATGGTGAATATCACGTTGAAACAGGAAAGGGTTGGCGACATTTATTTTGTCCAGGGGTATTGCGTAGGGATCCTGATCGGCCCTATTTGCCGCGTCGGTCAGTAAATCACTTAATTCCATGGTTTGAGACCCTTCTAATTTGCAGTTGTCGCAGTCTAGGACATGTCGGGGGGTTTAGCCAAACAACATCGAACGAACATCCCAATGCAGCGTGCTCCAGCAGCACAGAAATCTGGGGTATTATCGGTGCCATCCAATCTATGAGGAGCGCCAATGAACACTGAGAATGTCGGCTTCGAGCAAGCGCTTAAGGAGCAAGGTAGCGGCGACCCCGTTGGACAGCGTGTGAGTCGCTCGCTTGCACCCGATAAAAAGTCTGCAAAGCAGACTGGGAAATGCTCGGCATGCTTTTCCCTCGTGCTGGCCTTTTAGTATGCTATCGAGCAAAGTAAAGACTGTTCTGTCTGCGCGGCACCGCCGTGCGGCGGTGATGTGGGCGTAGCCTGGTGCAGGGGAAACTATCAGTGGACAGTGCAGAGTTGTGGCGACAAGCCGCAAAAGATATTTACTGGTATCAATCGCCGGCTACTTTGCTGGACAGCTCCAGTCCGCCTTTTTATCGCTGGTTCCCCGATGGCGTTACCAATGCTTGCTACAACGCATTGGATCTTCATGTGGCGCAGGGTTCGGGAGAGCAGGTGGCTCTTATTTATGATAGTCCCGTTACGAACACTAAAAAACAATATACCTATACGCAATTGCTGTCACAGGTGGCGCAATTTGCCGGTGTGCTGAAGGCGCAGGGCGTTAGCAAGGGCGACCGGGTATTAATCTATATGCCAATGGTGCCTGAGGCCGTGATTGCCATGCTTGCCAGTGCACGACTGGGTGCAATTCACTCCGTGGTATTCGGTGGCTTTGCCAGTAACGAATTGGCCACGCGGATTGATGATGCTACGCCGCGCGTTATCGTGGCAGCCAGCTGTGGCGTAGAACCCTCACGGGTGGTGCCCTATAAGCCGCTACTGGATCAGGCAATCGAGCTGGCAACGTATAAACCCGAGCGCTGCATTGTGCTGCAGCGGTCTATGCAGTTGGGCGACATGACGCCTGGCCGCGACCTGGATTGGGCGGATGCGATGGCCGCATCTGAGTCTGCCAACTGCGTCCCAGTTAACGCTAACGATCCTCTTTATATACTCTATACATCTGGCACAACGGGTCAGCCCAAAGGGGTAGTGCGCGACACGGGCGGCAGTATTGTCGCACTCAAGTGGAGTATGAAGGCTATCTATAATGTTTCACCGGGGGATGTGTACTGGGCTGCCTCGGATGTAGGGTGGGTGGTGGGCCATTCCTACATTGTTTACGGCCCACTATTCGCAGGTTGCACTACAGTGCTGTATGAAGGGAAACCGGTGGGTACGCCCGATCCGGGCGCCTATTGGCGCGTGATTGCGGACTATCAGGTGAATGTAATGTTTACCGCGCCCACCGCTTTTCGCGCCATCAAGAAGGAAGATCCACAGGGCACGCTACTGGCGCAATACAACCGCTCGAGTTTGCGTGCATTATTTTTGGCAGGGGAGCGTTGTGACCCGCACACTTTGGCATGGGCACAGATGAAACTGCAGGTACCGGTGATAGATCACTGGTGGCAAACGGAAACCGGCTGGCCAATCTGTTCCAATTGTCTGGGAATAGATCAATTACCGATTGTGCCCGGTTCGCCCGCACGAGCGGTACCCGGATATGACGTGCAGGTGCTTGATGCCGAGGGGGGGGCGGTAGAATCGGGCGATATCGGTGCGTTGGTCATAAAAAACCCATTGCCACCCGGCACCTTTACCACTCTTTGGAATGCGCCCGAGCGTTTTGTCTCCGCCTACTTCAAAAAATTCCCCGGCTACTATGAGACCGGGGACGCAGGCTACATCGATGAGGATGGCTACGTCTTCGTGATGGCCAGAACGGATGATGTGATCAATGTGGCTGGACATCGTCTATCCACGGGCGCTATGGAGGAAGTCCTATCGGACAATGAAGATGTGGCAGAATGCGCCGTTATTGGTGTGTCCGACTCGATAAAAGGTCAGGTGCCGCTGGGCCTGTTGGTTTTAAACAGTGGAGTCACGCAGGATCCCCAGGCGATAGTGGCTCGGGTGATCGAACAGATGCGCGACCGCATTGGACCCGTAGCTGCCTTCAGGCAATGCGCCATAGTCCTGCGTTTGCCTAAAACCCGCTCCGGCAAAATACTTCGAGGGACCATGCGTAGCATCGCCGACGGAGAACATTGGAATATGCCGGCTACGGTAGATGATCCTGAAATTTTTGATGAGATCACTGTGACGCTTAAGGCGTTGGGATATCCTGCGTGATGTCGGCGCCAGTATTGGCCTCCGTTAACAAGAAATCTCGCGCGTGCATGAGAGTAAGAGTTTAGTCATGGATATTCGTTCCAAGGTCATGTCGGCATTACGCTGGAGCGCTGCGGCTCGCTTTCTGGGTCAGGCGGTGTCCTGGGGGATTACCATCATGGTCATGCGCCTGCTTTCGCCGGGGGACTACGGACTGATGGCCATGGCGATGGTATTGGTATCGTTTCTGGTGTTGCTCAACACTTTCGGCCTGGATGCGGTGCTGGTTCAACAAAAGCAAATGGATGAGCAGGTTCGTCGGAAAATCTTCGGGGTCATCATCGTGCTCAATACGCTCTTTTTTATCATCCTGTTTTTTGGCGCGGGCGCGGCTGCACAATTTTATAATGAACCCCCGCTTAAGCCGATTGTACAGGTGCTGTCCATCCAGTTTTTGCTATTGATTTTTGAGACGCTACCCCAGTCCGAGCTGGAGCGCGATATGCATTTTGCCGGCCGTTCGATAGTGGATTTCACGACGCTCATCATCGGCAGTCTTACAACGTTGATACTGGCCCTGCTGGGCTATGGCGTCTGGGCGCTAATCTGGGGGACTGTCGTAACCAATGCGGCTCGCATGGTCGGTTTGAACCTGATTTGCAGGAACCAAGTCTGGCCCAGCTTCTCCTGGCGTGGCTTGGGCGCACATTTGTCTTTTGGCGCCTTTGTTACGACCGACCGAGGCCTGTGGTATTTTTTCAGCGAGTCCGATAAGTTCATCGGTGGCAAGTTACTGGGCAACCAACTCCTGGGCTACTATGCCGCCGCCAGCCAACTGGCGTCGATGCCGATTAACAAGATCAGTGGCCTATTGAATTCCATCGCTTTCCCTGCGTTTTCCCACGTACACGCGCATACAAATGCTGAAACCGTACGAAGTTATCTGCTCAAGGCAACGCGTATTCTTGGTATTGCGGCCTTCCCTGTGTTTTTTGGTATTAGCGTCACTGCGGAGCCGGTCATTGCAGCCCTGTTAGGGGAGAAATGGCTGCCAGCAGCGCCGATATTGCAGCTACTGGGTGTGGTTATGCCCTTTCGATTGATGAGTAATATTTTTCCACCCTTGCTTTGGGGTATTGGTTGCCCACGCACCAGTGCATCGAATTTTGCCATCGCTGCGATATTAATGCCGATAGCTTTTTACACCGGAACGCGCTGGGGTATTATTGGGCTGGCCTATGCGTGGTTGTGTATGTATCCGGTGGTATTTTTCATTACAGCTTATCGAACCTGTGTCGCTGTCGGTCTTAGCGTGGTCGACTATCTCAAACAAATGCTTCGGCCCATCGCTGCAGGGATGATAATGTATGCCGTTGTCGTATTTTTTCAGCAACACGTTTTTGGGTCGGTGGGGGACTGGTTATATTTGATCCAGTTGGTGATGCTCGGCGGGTTGTCCTATGCCGGAGCAATGTTGGTTATCGATCGCCAGGGGTTGCAAGAGACGCTTGAGTTGATTAGACGTTAGCGCCTATCTTCTACGCACAGTTTTTTTTCAGGAAGCTTTTATACACATGAATATTCTGCAAATTGAAGATGCCGCAGACCGCCATCTGGGTAGAGCCATTCAACTGCAAGCAGCCCATAATGGCGATGCGGACTATATACTTTTTGGGGAGCGGCGCTATACCTTTTCTGAGGTCAATCAGCGGGTAAATGAACTGGCGGCGGGTCTGGCAGGCGCCGGACTGAAATCAGGCGGCAGGGTTGTGTTCTACATGAGTAGCTCGCCGGAGGTTATTTTCCTGGTGCTGGCAGTGAACAAACTTGGCGCAGTGTGGGTGCCTGTAAACACTGATTATAAGGGCGCCTGGTTAGTTGACACGATAAACGGTAGCCGCTCGACGATTTTAGTCAGCGATGCGGACCACATCAACCGACTGCAGGAGGTTATGCCCTTACTCACAGTCGGTACACTGGTGCTGGATGGTGGGCATGAAGCGGTGCCAGGAGCGCTTGCATTGGAACAACTGTATGTGGCCGGGGCGGGGGAGCCGGATATGTCTGCACTACATACTGGTGATACCTGCGCCGTTCTGTGGACGTCCGGCACTACGGGCAAGGCCAAGGGCGTGATGCAAAGCCATAATGTGTGGTTTAGGGCTTCCTATGCGAACAATGAGGCTTGCCAGTATGGAATTGCTGAAGGGGATGTCATTTATACCGTGTTGCCAATGTACAACACGGCAGTTTGGGTAACGGCCATTTTTCGAGCGCTGTTTGCGGGGGTTCCGCTTGCGATCGACCCTGTATTCTCAGTAAAAACGTTCTGGCAGCGGGTTGATTTCTATGGTGCAACTCAGTGTTTTACCTTGGGTGCGATGCACATGTTTTTGTGGGATGCCCCCGCGCGGGAGGACGATGCCGCGCATACTCTGAATAAACTCATGGCCGTTCCTATGCCGCCTGCTGTTGCGGCCCCCTTTTCTGAGCGGTTTAACCTCGAACTTTTACCCCAGGGTCTAGGCCAGAGCGAGGCCATGCGACTGGTCGCACCAGTGGATGGACGCACACAACCCCCCGGCAGCTGCGGCAGCCTGGTGTCCGGCTTAGAGGCCAGGCTGGTGGGAGACGATGGTGCAGATGTGCCCCTGGGAGAGGCTGGCGAGTTGTGGGTTAAACCATTAGAGCCACATTTTATTTTTAGTGGTTATTTTGATAACCCTGCCGCTACTGAGGCTGCCTATGAGGGTGAGTGGTACAAGACGGGCGACCTGTTGAAGCAAAATGAAGAGGGCTTTTTCTTTTTCTCCGATCGCAAAAAAGATGCGGTGCGCTACAAAGGGCGAAATATCTCCACGTTTGAGGTGGAGTTGGCGGCACGCCGTCACCCTGCAATCGCTGACTGTGCCGCCTTTGGTGTACCCAGTGAAGAGCTCGAATCAGAAAGTGAAATTATGCTGGATGTCATCCTCAAACCAGACCTCGCGCTGGAAGCCCTGGAATTGGCCCAGTTTATCAACGACAGCGCGCCGTATTTTTTCGTACCGCGCTACATCCAGTTTGTAGATTCTCTGCCTTACACGCCCACTAACAAAGTTCAGAAATTCCAGTTGCGAGAGCGGGGGGTTACCGCAACCACCTGGGATGCACGAGTAGCCGGATTCAAGGCCCAGCGGTAGATCCAGCCAGGAATGCGGCCCAGTAGGGGTCGGTTTCAGGGTCTGTGAAATTGTCGATTGACATTCTAACTAATGCCTAGTAGCCTTTAGCCAATCGACCTGTTACTCACTTGGAGATAATATCTATGAGCCAATGTCCCTTTGCGAATTTTCCAAATCTGATCGATCCAGAAACCTACGCTAATGGTATGCCCTACGAGACACTGGCAGAAATTCGCCGCTCTGGGCCGGTGCACTATATGGATGGTTCCTACCAGGATGTGCCCTATTGGCTGATAACCGGGCGCGATCAAATCGATTTCATCTCCAAAAACCCGAAACTGTTTTCCAGTGAAGCACGCTCCGCGTTGGCAGAGGAGTACTCGGAAGAGGACATGGTGCTGATCCAGCGCAACATGACCATCAATCAGGACCCTCCCGGCCAGATGAAATCCCGTAAAATCGTGCGTGCCACCTTTACGCCCGGAGCCGTAGATTCCTACGAGCCGAGTTTTCGCCGACATGCCAAGAATATAATTGACCAGGTCGCGAGCCGCGGTGAGTGTGAGTTTGTTGAGGAAGTAGCGGCGGAACTTCCGCTGCTGGCGATTCTCGAGCTGTGCGGTATCCCGCCGGAAGACCGGAGAGATTTCTTTGAGTGGACCAACAAGATGATGTTTAATCAGGATCCGGAGATGTCCGCCGGCCAGGAAGAGGCTGAAGCAGCCTCCTTCAAGGTCATCGAATACGCCATGAAGTTAATGGAGCAACACAAAACCCATCCAAAGAAAGATATTATCGGTGCTTTGATCGATGGCAATGGGAAGGACGAAGGTTTGAGTGATGATGAATTCGTCTGGTTTTTCCTGATGATCATCGCGGCTGGTAATGAGTCGACCCGCACCGTCACCACACAAGGTATGCGTCTGTTGATGGAAAATCCGGATCAGTTACAGTACCTGATGGATAATCCCGACAAGATCCCCGGCGCCTGCGAAGAAATGCTGCGGTACAACACGGCGTTTACACTGATGCGCCGGCAGTGCGTGGAAGATACCGAAGTGGCTGGACACCTTATCAAGAAAGGCGACAAGGTAATCATGCACTATCACACCGTAAACCATGACGAAACCATCTTCGGCGAAGACGCTATGCAGTTTGATGTGCGCCGAGCCGAGCGGATGCCTGACCTCTACAACCAGCACCGTGCGTTTGGCATTGGCCAACACTTCTGTCTGGGTACACACCTGGCGCGACTGGAGATGCGCGTCATGTTCGAGGAGATTATTCCCCGCCTCCGCAATCCTAAGTTAGTGGGTGAAGTTGCCTACACGCGTTCAAATTTGGTGAACGGCATCAAGCGCATGGATATCACGTTTGATCCGGAAGTGAAGCCGTCAGAGCAGGCTGCCTAGTTTTCAAAGCTTAGGAGCGTCTCCGTGGATTCAGCCTGCGGGGGCGTTTTGCGTCATACAAAAGCACCTCATTTTGCATCCATATATAAAGCGGGTCCACCGGTCGCATTTGACCTTTTTTTTCGTGGCACGGCTATAGCGTGTGTCCGACATCGTGGTAAAACCTGAGCAGACCTATGTGTAGGCGCAAGGCCGCACCAATGATCGTGTTTTTTGCCTTTTACTCCAGATAAATTGATGCGCTCACCTTCAGTGTACGCCGCATTGTGCTATGTTTAGTCTAAACTTTGGTCTGCAAATCTGGGCCTGCTTTTCGGTTCGGTCAAGAGGGTAATGCTCATGCTTCGGAAATATATATTTTTATTAACATTACTGGCATTGGCCGCATGCAGTAGTGAATCCGCCGATGACTATCTCGCGAGTGCCCACGTCGCCATCGAGAATTCGGATTACGCCTCTGCCTCCATTGAGTTGAAGAACGTATTGCGACTTAATCCTGAATCGGCAGAGGCCCGCTGGCTACTGGGTAAGGTTTATTTCGATACGGGTGACTTGCCCTCCGCAGAGAAAGAGTTGAAGCGCGCTTTATCAATGGGTTGGCCTGCTGAGCAGATACAGCCCATGTTGGCTGAGACCATGCTTTCACTGGGCGAGTTCGAGAAAGTTCGCAATATTCGCACGGGAACACTGCCGCCTGCTGCGAAGGCCAGCCTGTTAGCAGCGCAGTCCCAGGCCGCACTGAGTCAGGGAGAGACCTGGGAGGCCGAGCAGCTTATCGAAGAGGCGCTCGCACAAGATCCCAACTCTATTGGCTCTCTTATGGCCAGCGCCAGGTTGCTGGTAGTCCAGGAAGATATTGATGGCGCCAACGCAATTCTAGACCGGGTTCTTGAACTGGACGACCAGTCTGGTCCGGCCTGGAGTTTACGTGGCGATCTGTTGTTGAGGGATGTCGATTATGAAGGCGCATTGGCAGCCTATAGCAAGGCGGTCACTCTGCAGCGATTTACGTTCAGCGATCTGTACAAGCGGGCCATGTTGCAGCTGCAAATGGGCGATTACCCGGCGGCCCAGCGAGGCGCAAGAGCGATGTTGGGAAAGTCTCGTAAACACCCAGCGGCAAATTATATTCAGGGCCTGCTCCATTTCCAGGCCGGTAACTACAAAGCTGCGATCACTTCGCTCACGGTGGCAGAGCCTGCGCACAGCGAGTATCCTTTGACCTTATTTTTTCTAGCTAATGCCAACCTTCAGGAAGGAAGTCTGGAATTGGCAGCGAGTCAGGCTAGCCGTTTCTATTCCCAGGTGCCCAATAGTGTGCAGGGCAGAATTCTGCTCGCCACTCTTCGGTTACAGCAGGGTGACTATTCGGCTGTTCAGCCGCTTTTGGTGCCGGTACTTGCCAGTGACCCCGACAACATCAATGCGCTCAATCTGATGAGCAATGCACTATTTCGTGAGGGGAAAACCGACGAGGGCATTGAGCTGCTCTCCCGAGCGGCCTTATTGCAGCCCGATTCTGCTACTGCACAGATTAGGCTAGGAGCGGGTTTGCTCGCCGGTGGCGACACGGACGCATCCGTGTCGCAATTAGAAACGGTGCTCGAGCTGGATCCGCAATATCAATTGGCAGATATGCTGATTGTGTCTACACATATGCAGAAGCAAGAATACTCACAAGCAATTGCAGCGGCGAAGGCTTACCAATCCCGTCATCCGGATAGCGTTACTCCTTTTAATGTGCTCGGGAAGGTTTATCACGCGGCAGATGAGCGAGAACTGGCGCTTGCGGCATTTAACCAGACACTCAAGCTCGACCCGGCCGATCCGGGGGCAAATCGCTACCTGGCGCAAATCTCCGTTGAGGAAAATGACATTGCTGCTGCACGCGAACGCTACGAAACGGTATTGACCAAGTACCCCGCTTCGACGGCGACGCTGATCCAGTTGGCTTTGCTGGATGCGCGTGAAGGAAAAGCAGTGGAGATGGAGGCGCACCTAGAGCAAGCGATGTCAGCAGAACCGGCGGCCCTCCAACCCCGCGTGCTACTTGCCCGTTTGTATCTCAGCCAGGGTAGTCCCGAGCAGGTCGCGCCCTTATTTGTCAGTCTGGACAGCCTGCAGCAACAAAACACGGACGTTCTCCAGGTCACGGCGATGGCGCAATTGGCGAATAAAGATCCGGAGGCAGCGCAGTCCACATTAGAGAAATTATTGGAGTCTACCCCCGACAGCGCGCCTATCCGTCATGTTATGGCAATGGCAGCATCTGCGACAGGGGACAATGAGCGCGCGAAGGAGGAACTCGAGCGTGCTCTGGAGCTGGACGAAAACTATGTTTTGTCGAGAATAGCACTGGCAAGGTTTGCCCTTGTGCAACAAGACAGTGCCGAGTTCGAGCGACAGCTTGGGGTGTTGACGAAATTGGCGCCAGATAGCGCCAGTGTGCTGCAGCTGCAGGCAGCTGGCGAACAGGTAAAAGGTAACGCGGAAGCAGCAACGCGCTATGCGGAAAAGGCTCACGACATCTCACAATCGAGTGCCACACTGATCGCGCTGGTGTCTTATGAATATGCAGAAGGACGTCGAGAGAAAGGTCTTGAGCACTTTTCGCAGTGGCTTGATACGCATCCTGAGGATGGTGCAGTGCGTATAGCATATGCCAGTGCCCTGTTATCTGGCGAGGAGCATGAACGGGCCAGCGAGCAGTACCGGGCCTTACTCCTGGAAGATCCTGACAATCTTGTGGCGCTCAATAATCTCGCTTGGATCTACCGTGAGACTAACCCTGTACAGGCTCTGGACTATGCACATAAGGCTGTTGCGCTCGCTCCCGAGTCGGGTGACGTGCTTGATACCCTTGCTGTGATTGAATACATCGGTAAGGACTATCGTCGCGCAGAACGCAGCATAGAGCGAGCACTGGAAGCGAGTCCGGACAACCCCACGCTGCGATACCACAGCGCTATGATTGCTGTTGCGGTGGACGACAAGTCAGCCGCTCGCATTACGCTCGTGAAATTGTTGGATGCCGATACAAAATTTCCCGAGCGTTTAGAGGCGCAGGCGTTATTGGAGAAGATTGGGAACTGATAGTAGCCAGGCTTCATTGGGCACTATCAGCGGTTTCCTTTGCAACCTCCGCTATGGCCTCTTCTACTGGTCCCAGCATGGAGGCCGCGCGCGGATAGCCAGAATATTGGGCGATGAACAGCAGGAATTCACGTGCTTCTTCCGGGTTGATCTCCCCGCGTTTCAGCGATGCTTTTATCTGAATTTTGAAGGTAGTGGTTTCTCCTTTTTCAGCGATGATGCCCAACAGCAGAATGCGCTTATCGCGCATTGAAAGCGTCTCGCGGGTCCATAGCTCGGCAAACAACTGCTTTAGCATGATGTCGGTAAACGCGTAGCCCTCAGGGGGTACGACTACATCACCGGCATAAACATCCTTGATTTTTTCTTCGCCGAGGGCGCGTCTTTCCTGGTCGTTCATGTTAATTCTCCAGATCGTCTAGTCGAGTGTGCCAAAGATCTTGTCGTAAAACAGGGTGATGGTCGCGTAGTTACCCTTGTGCATGTTTTCGTGGTGCACATGATGCTTAGCGACCATCCAGTTGAGGGTCTTGAAGGGAAAATGGGGTAGATCGACATAAGTATGGTTGATCTGATTTATCAGCGTAAACAGAAGATAGGTCAGAATAACGGTCGAGATTTGAAAAGGCCCCATGATCGCTGCCAGGAAAATGATCGAACCCATGTAAAGGGACAGGCCAACGAAGGTCTCAAACGGATGCACATAATGTGCATCCAGGTAGGTTGGATTGCGGGCCTGATGGTGTACCGCGTGTATCTGGCGCATCTTGCCCTGCCCATGAAACCAGAAGCGATGGGATAGATAATAGAGAAAATCATAAAACATCAGGATGATAAATGTATCGAGAAAAACTTTCCCCACCGACTGCGCTGTAAACGTAATACAGAACGGCAGCAACAGGAGAAAAAAAGTAATATTAAAATAGAGGCCAACTTTTTGCGTGGCACGAACAATCGGTGGGTACTTCTCCTGGGCCCACTTCGGCTTGTCTTTCTCCTTGTTGAGTTGGCGCATTTTGCCAAGAGCTGGAACGCTAAATGCCAGTCGTTTCCCTGCTATTGTAATAGCGGCGATGGCCGCCAGGGCCGCTAGTGATCCTAGTATGTTGTAGTGATGCCATACCATCATCAGCCACTCGTTATTCATGGTTTTCTACCTCGCGTTCTCTGAAGGGTTAAGCAATAGTCTGGCCAGTATCTGACTGCCATGTTCGCCCAATTGTTGCTGCAGTTGGTGTGCCAGCAGACTGATGTCAGCGGTGCTATTGTTTTCGAATATTTCCTGTTCCAGTCGCAGGCCTCGATACAACTCGTACAAGGTTTTGTTCAATCGTTTTTGTGCTGCCAGTCCGATGATAGAGGCGAGCTCAGTTTCCAGGTCATCTACGCTAGCCACCGAGTCGGTAATAAGACGTTCGCCGCGCTCTGTAAACATTAAAACAATCTGGCGCGCATCCAGTGGGTCCACATCGCGCTGCAGGTAGCCAAGTTCTTCCAGTTCTGTGGCGATGGCGCTAATGGCCTGTTTGCTGACGTCGTGAATCGCTGCAATTTGCTGAATGCGGCCTCCCGAGGGTCCTATCAATGTCAGTACCTGACCGAAGCTAAGTTTTAGTCCCGGGTTTCCTTTTTCTCGGGTCAGTGTCATTAGTCGTTGCAGGATATAGTCGCTTATGCCCGGCAAAAACGCGCCCATGCCAATGCCGGCTGTCGGTTGTGAATGTTGTTGTGTTGGTCCCAATGCCAAGTGACGGTAGATCTTTCCAAGTGATTTACTCGCGTCTGCAATCGCGCGCTCGCCTGTTATCTCTGTGAACCGGGTGTCCATAAGTGTAACGATGCGCATGCCATCGTGGCGTAATCTGACACCCTGGGGAGAGAGGGAGAGTTGTTTTGCCCGACCGTCTTTCGAGTCAGCAGTGCGGGTGATATAGCCGGCGATTTCGATCTGCTTGACTGCCTGGTTACAGGCTTGGCGGGAGATTAGCAGCGCGTCGGCAAGGTCTGTCAGGCGACGATCCTGCTCTCCCAGCAAGGTAATATACGGCGAAAATCCCAGCCGTAAATGGTTGTGGCCACACTGGTCTTGCAGTGTCTCCATCATGCTGGTTTGGAGATAGCGGGCAACGCCCAGAAGGTACCGCGAGAAGTTATGCCGGTACCGATTCCAAACGAGATTGCTGTCAGCTACAAGGGGGCTTGCATTGTTCATTCTGAAAATAGTAAACCTTAATTGACGACTAGTCAATTTGTATTGACATAACTGAAATGGTGCGACTACACTGTTTGCCTATAAAAGCCAATTAATTTGCCCCGACTCGACCAGGAGCATCAATGAGCAACAAAACCAACGTGGGTTATATAGGCTTGGGCAACATCGGCAAGCCGTCGGCAATGCGGCTTATTGGCGATACTTTTAATGCGCATGTCTATGATGTCTATGCGCCCGCCGCAGAAGAATTGGTAGCAGCGGGGGCCGTGGGTTGCACCTCGGTTGCAGACCTTGCCAGCACCTGTACGCATATTGGCATCTGCGTGCGCGATGATGCTCAGGTGGAAGATCTGCTGGAAGGAGAGGCGGGCATTTTTGCCCACGCGAACCCCGGCACCCTCATTGCGGTGCATAGTACAGTGACCCAGGCCAATCTCCTGAAGTGGGCGCAAAAAGCAGTTCAGCATGGCCTCGATCTAATTGACGCCCCCATCACCGGTGGCGCTCACCGTGCGCAGGACGGAACGTTGTGCTATATGCTTGGAGGCACTGAGGAGCAAGTGCAAGCGGGTACGCCTGTGTTTGAAACCTCTGCTGAAAAAATTGTACACGCCGGACCACTGGGTTGCGGGATCGCATTAAAGTTGTGCAACAACTTTATTCAGTACACCGAGTTTGTCGCTATGGTGGAAGCAACCCGGCTGGCAGAGGCGTGTGGTTTGTCGGTGGATGTGTTGCGCGATGTCGGTCTGTCCAATGGCGTAGTCAATGAGCAGATGTTTATGTTTGCCAGTGGCCGCAATGGATTTGCGAAATCCAGTAGCGAAGAAGAAATGGATCAGTACTTTGGCGCTATGGGACGATTAGGCCACAAAGACCTTGAATGTGCGCTGAGTACCGCGGCGGACAAACACGTTGTTATGCCCACGGCTGAATTCGTTCGTGATCGGATCGTAGATGTTTTTCTGGCCAAAGACGAATCTCGGCCCCCAAAATAGTAGGAGTCCATTGCATGAACCCTGAGTCCAGATTGTTTATAGACGGCGAGCTTTGTAAGGCCGCTTCCGGCAAAACCTACGTCAATCTCAACCCGGCTACCGAGGAGTCGATGGGTGAGGTGGCCGATGCGGGGTCGGAGGACATGGATCGTGCCATCGCAGCGGCACGTCGCGCCTTTGACGAAAGTGATTGGCCCACCAACCACGCCTTTCGTTTGCAATGCCTGCAACAACTTAAAGACGGTCTGCGAGCAGTGGAGGAGGATTTTAAACAGCAGATTGCTGCCGAAACCGGTGCACCCTTGGGAATCTGTGGCGATATGGGCCCGCAATGCGAGCTGCCAATAGGTTTCATCGACTACACATTGGAAAGCCTGCCGAAGTACGAATGGAGTCAGGATATCGGTATTTCCGAACTGATGGGTGGCAAGAATCGCCGCCTGGTAGAGAAAGAAGCTATCGGAGTCGTGGCTTGCATAACGCCCTGGAACGTACCGTTGCAGATTAACCTGGCCAAATGCATTCCTGCACTTGCTGCCGGTTGTACTGTGGTACTCAAAGCTGCGCCAGATACACCCTGGTCGTCTACTATGCTCGGTCGCGTAGTAAAGGAACACACAGATATACCCGCTGGTGTTTTCAATGTTATTACGGCTGCCGATCCCAAGGAGGTAGGCGACCAACTCGTCGGAGATCCAAGGGTTGATATGGTCTCGTTTACTGGCTCAACAGCGGTTGGTAAGCACATCATGGCGCGCGCTGCGCTCACAGTTAAAAAGGTGTTTCTGGAGCTGGGTGGAAAATCAGCAAACATTATTTTAGATGACGCCGACCTCGGTGCCAGCTTACTCAGCAGTCTTGCGGTTTGCTTTCACTCGGGGCAGGGTTGTGCGATTCACACGCGACTGCTAATACCTCGCGAAAGACAGGCGGAGGTGGAGGAGTTGCTGCCGACTTACTTCGGGTTTATTCAGTACGGGGATCCGTCTTCAGATAGCCAAATTATGGGCTCACTGGTGAATGCCAAACAGCGCGAACGGGTGTTGGGCTATATCGAAAAAGGGAAGGCCGAGGGAGCGCGCCTGATACTCGGTGGTGGAGTACCTGAACATTTGGAAAAGGGGTACTACGTTGAGCCGACAGTCTTTATGGATGTGACCAATGACATGACCATAGCCAGAGAAGAAATTTTTGGTCCGGTTCTGGCCGTTATTGCCTACGATGATGAGGAAGAGGCGATACGCATCGCCAATGACTCCGACTACGGACTCTCTGCGGGTGTGTGGTCGGCCGATGATGAGCGGGCATTAGCAGTTGCCCGGCGCCTTCGCACTGGTACTGTCATGGTTAACGGCGGTAATTTCTATGGAGCCGATGCCCCTTTTGGTGGATACAAGCAAAGCGGCTTGGGACGTGAGATGGGCAGGGAAGGCTTCGAAGAGTACCTGGAGACCAAGACCATAGCGATCTCTGCATGAGTACGAAGGCCCTGGCGGGCAGGGTTTTCATCATTACCGGCGGTTCCAAGGGCTTTGGCCTGGCTATCGCGCGGGACTTGGTTGGGCAGGGTGCTCGAGTAGGTCTGGTGAGTCGCAATCAGTCGGGCCTCGATCAGGCAGTCAATGATCTGGGTGGGGAGTCTGCGCTGGGCATTGCAGCGGATGTGGCCTCACGAACAGAAATTACAGCTGCATTTACCGCATTTAAATCACATTTCGGGCGTCTGGACGGCCTTGTTAATAACGCAGGAATGGCCACGCCGAACCTCGTGGAGAATCTGGTGGAAGAGGAGGTGATGATGCAGGTACACACCAACTTCCTAGGCACCGTGTTTTGCTCACAGGCTGCTATACCTCTGCTGCGAGGCGCTGAAAATCCGTGCATTGTTAATATTTCATCGGCCAGTGCCTGGCACTATGACGAGATGTGTCACCTCTCGATCTATGCTGCCACGAAGGCCGCTGTCGAACGTTTTACGCGGGACTTACGCGTGGAACTTCAGCCGGACGGGATTGGAGTGACCTGTATTCGACCCGGTGGTGCCTGGACCAGTTTTGCGGATGCGTGGGACGGAGATGCAATGGACGCCGGATTTACGGCCTGGAAAGATGTGGGCAAGTATATGGATACCGGTATGGAAGTGGATCACGTGGCAGAAGCGGTGCGTTACGCATTGTTGCAGCCTCCGGGCGTAGCGGTCGACCTACTGGAGATTCGCCCCAGCACGCTAACACCCAAAGGATAACTAACCTAGGAGTTCGACATGGATTTTACCGGCAAAACAATGATTGTAACTGGCGCTGGCGGTGGTATTGGAGAGGGCTACGCCAAGGCATGTTCCGAGCGGGGCATGAACGTCGTGATCGCTGAACTGAGTGAAGAGGGCGGACAGCGCGTTGCAGATGAAATAAATGCCGGCGGTGGTAGTGCGCTGTTTGTAAAAACAGATGTCGGTTGTGAAGACTCCACTAAGGCCTGTGCCAAGGCCGTCATGGATAAGTTCGGCGCAATTAACTATCTGATCAATAACGCCGCTATTTTTGGTGATATGAAAATTGAAGGCTATATGAACGTTGATATGGATTACCTGGAAAAGTTTATGCGTATCAATGCCCACGGCTGCGTCATAATGACACGCGCTGTCGTTGACCACATGACCGCTTGCGGGGGCGGGGCGATTATCAATCAGTCCTCTACCGCAGCGTGGATGAGTACGGGGTTTTACGGTGTGGCTAAACTTGCAGTGAACGGCATCACCCAGAGTCTTGCGAATGAATTGGGGTGGCGCAAAATCCGTATCAACGCGATTGCACCGGGCCCCACGGATACCGGTGCCTTAGCTAAAACAGCGGGCGACTACGCTCAGGAAATGATCAAGAGTATGCCGATTAAGCGTCTGGGGCAGCCCAAGGACATGGCAGATGCCGCCCTGTTTTTGCTTTCTGATGAGGCCAGCTGGATCACTGGTCACATTATGAATGTCGATGGCGGGCAGTTCATGCGACCCTAGGGGGAAAACCCGATGAGTGGATTAAGTGATAAATTGTTGCGGGCAACGGCAAACAGGTTAATCGCTGCCCATGAGGAAGCGTCGCGCAGCGGTGACTGGATTGTCTTTGTCGATTCACTCTACGCACAGGACTGTGTATATACCTGCCAGTATGCGGGGGTAATGGATGTCACTGCCAACGGTATCGATGAGATTAAAGCCACCCACTATGGCCGCGATATGCAGGTGGGCTGGGAAGGCTGGACGTTTCCCTACATGGGCGTCTACACCGGAGCCGATAACAATTTGGTTACCCACTGGATGAATCGGGGGCCCGGTAGTCGCCCGGATGGTTCTTACTACGAGACCCCTGGGATATCCTTTATCACGCTGAATAGTGACGCCAGGATATGTCGTCAGTTTGACATGTTTGATGTCACACACCAGATGAAGCTGTGTGACGATATAGAGGACGCGGGCCTGCTGTCTGCGCAACTAAAAGCGCAGTGGGTACAGCCGATGAAAGAAAAACTCGAGGCACAATTGGCGCGCAATCGCTAACGATTAGCTATGCACCATGCACTCGTAAGCTCCTGATCAGTGTTAGTCTGTCTTACCCCTGCTAAGGAAGCCCTTTTCCCATTCGCGATATTCTTCCAGAAAAGCTTTCACATCACTGATCTCGACGGAGCTTGGATTGCTATTGTCATGCGGGGTAAGTAGAAAGTCCTCCGCCAGATCTTCCAGAAAGAAAGCGCGGTTATACGCCTGCGCCCGAAAAAGAATCTGGTGAAAATCGAGAAAACGTTGTTCGGACGTTCCACTGTTTTTGCTGGCCATTTTTGGTTCCTGGGTCACCGTGGATGCTAAAAGAACTTCTCTTGATATTCGGCCGAGCCGTCACGAATAGAAGATATGCCGTCTGCGGTTGAGTCGTCGAACTCAAACTATTCCATGTGCGCTCAACCGGCAGATTGAAACGGTACCGATTCCTATTGTTAGGCGTTATAATAATTCACTTTGTCGACATTTTGAGAGCTTTTTTATTCCCTGCCTTAACTATGCCGCTTCCATCAACCGACCATCGGTAAGTTATCGTTTTGCCGTCCCAGGTGACAAACATTCTTTCCACTAAGAATTGGCCGATGTTTCCACTGGTACGCCAACCCAGATCATTGTAGCCTTTTTGAGTAGACATTGTGTCCAGGCACCGCGCAACTGTTTCGCCAGTGGTGCAGCGTTGGTTTTTAACAGACCTTTCAGCTTCGAAACTATGCTTGAATTTCGCTTCCATTTGTGGAGATTTATATGAATCTGGTAGTAACAGATATTCCTGGTAGGCTTGCGTTTCTTGGTATCGCTCATTTGCAAGCGCCTTTTTGCCCCACAAACCAACACAAAGCAAAGCGCAAATTACGGCGCCCAAAAGCTTGCCCCCATTAATTGTCTGAATCGTCTCGTACACCACGTACTGTTCTCCTCAATCAAATCTAAAGTCCGGGGCGCAGGCCAAGCACCAGTGGGTCACAGGCTAAGACTTTCCGGCTAAATGAGCAGCAACGCAAAAACAAAAGCCCCCGCAGTGGCCGTTAGCAACGCGGAGCGTCGAAGACGGACATTGGAAATACCCAGCCATAGGCCGCTGCAAATAATGAAGGTAAGTGCAACGGCGAATACTTTTTGAAAGGTTTTGAAAGCGGAGGGACCGTGGCCCTTATGAAGTTCCATTAACCGGCTTTGCAGGTTGGGTCGAGCGAAAATCACGTCCACTCCACCGTTGTTTTTTCTAATTATGTAGTAGTCCGATGAAGTAGGGCGTGTGTAAAGGTCCGTACCGCGGATCTTTGCGTATTCGAAGCTGTAGGACTTCACTCCTGCGCTGGACAATAGTGCGGCTACATCAGCGTGTAGCGAAGCGGATTTGCTGTTGATAGTGATATCGCTACTGCTGAAAATAGTTTCTTGCTCTACGTCACCTTCAACTCCAACCAGATATAGACCGCCAGAAATAGCTACTAGCAGGACCGCTGGCGTAAAGAATGCCGCCAGATACATGTGAATAGTAATGAGTAGTTTGCGATTCATTAGCAGCATCCTATAACTATCGCCCATGTTAGTGAACGGTGGTAGCTGTGACAAGTTGTTGGGGTATTCAGTACTTACGGTGGATTTAAGGTGGTTTGTGGGCACTGGAAAGTCAGCGTGTTTTCGCGCGAAAAGCGGAAGATCAGAGCTGGTAAATAACGCAAATAGACCTCACAGTAGAGCCTGATGAAGTATTTTCGGTGAGTCGAGGGCTGTTTTTAGTACGTCAGCCCATGACCTCAAGTTAACGTGTCAGTGCCTTGCAGTGAAACGCCTATGAGCTCGAGCAAATCCAAAAAACGCAGTTATACACTCATCATTTTTGCGACAAGTATCTCGCTGCTCTTTTTGGTGGATAATTTATTCGGCTACGCCATTCTTAAGCATGTCTCGATCAGTTCCAGAAATAATGCAGAACGAGGAATCAGAATCGGCCACCCCGTTTATCATCATACTCTTTCCGCATCTTATGATGGACTGGCGCGCAATCTGACGGAATACCGATTTTGCACTAATTCTGATGGATTGAAATCAAAATGCGGAGAGGCAAATAGTGCTAAAGAAATCGACATCGGATTTTTGGGCGACAGTTTTACGGAAGGTCTTGGCTTACCCTACGAGAAAACGTTTGTTGGTTTGATTGCGGACAATCTTCCTCAAAAAAAAATCGCCAACCTTGGCGTTGTTTCTTATGCACCAACTATTTATTTACTAAAACTGAAAGATTTTCTAGATAAGGGCTATCGCTTCAAAGAGCTGGTTGTATACATTGATATCAGCGATATCCAGGATGAGGCCAATTACGCAATTGTTGATGGGAAAGTGGTAGAAACAATCGAGGACACGAGCAAGCATCGAAGATTTCCGGTGGCGCATTTTGGTTACAAAGGGCTCAGGGATAGACTAGGGAATGAATTCGAATTTTTTAAGAGAAAGGAAGACGTCCACGAAGACCAGCTGAATTTAGGCGACCCGGTTTATCGCAGAGATTACAGTCGAAGCGCCTGGACTTATAATAGCAGTATCGGTGGATACGGGAAGTTGGCCGTGAACGGGTCGATTGGTAAATCAGTTGCTATGATGGAAAAAATCTATGAGCTGTGCAAAGCGAATGGTATCAAGCTCTCTATTGCTGTTTATCCTTGGCCAGGCCAGATTCTTTACGATGTAGAAGAGTCCAGGCAGGTAAAAATATGGAGAGATTTCTGCGATGGAAAGTGTGCAAATTTTTATAATTCGTTCCCAACCTTCTTCGGCTTGATTAGATCGTCCAGTAAGAGAGCGGTGATCGAAAGCAATTACTTTCACGGTGAAATGCACTTCAATGAACACGGTAATCGTCTAATTGCCATGGATTTTCTGAAAATTCACCGGGAAGATTGAGAGTTCTACCAGGTAGCTCGTCCTACCAATCTGGCCAATGTAGGCACAGCTATGCCCGTCGTTAGCATTATTACAGCGGTATGGGAGGATAAGGCAGGTATTTGAACTTGCGGAGATCTAGTCCTCATCAGGGCATATCACACGGCAAAATAGTACTGGAAAAACATGAAGAATGGACTCTGACATCCACCCTTTCGGTGGTGATTGTGAGCCAGGCGCGTTGCAGAGTTTTCTGTATCTCTAACGATCATCGAAAAAGAATCTGCTCGTAACACGCCCACTACTTCATGAACACGTTGCAACGTGGCCTAGAACATATAGGCCGCACGTAGACCTAAAACCCGCCCCTCGTCCATCACATATGCGTGTGAGCCAGACAGCGTCGGTACATCGAAACTCTGTGATATCGCGGCTTCATCAAACAGGTTGCGAGAGTAAGCGGTAAGTTCCCAGCTCTCCGTTCTGACACCTGCACGCAGGTTGACCTTGGTAAAACTGTCTATCTGGTCAAAGGGATCGTTGTCTCCGTTGGAGAAAAACTTGCTTCGATAATTGGCTTCGCCACTGACGAACGCATCCATATTACTTAGCGGGTAAACGAAGTCCCATGTCACGGAGGCGCTGTAATCAGAGGCATACAGCGTATTTTCGCCATCTAGATCGTTGAACGTGTTCAGCACATTGGTCGGACCTTCAACGCCACATTGGGGATTAGCATCGAGTTGCACCGCAGTACAAGGGGCTTCTTTGAACTCGCCATAGGTGGCATCCAGGTAAGCCAGATTAGCACCGAGGACCAGGTTGTCGGTAGCGGCCCAGCGTGTTTCCACTTCAATACCCTTGATGTCGACCGAACCGGCGTTGGTCACGCCAAATCCAACACCCTTGAAGATAGCCGTTTGCAGGTTGTCATACTTACTGTAGAAGGCGGCCCAGTTGAGGGTCATACCGCCGTCAAGTAATTGGTGCTTGCCGCCGATTTCGAAGGCATCCACAGTTTCGTCCTCAAACTGAAAATCATCACTGGGATTGGTGGGATCATAGCAGGATGAGATATCGACGGTGTCATCCTGCGATGTCGCGCCGGGAATTGCGACACAGGGCCACGCAGCCAGAGGCAGGTTGTCAGGCTGCCCATCGTCCGCGCCGGTAAAGCCGCCACTTTTAAAGCCCTGAGAAAAGCTGGCATAGAGCATGCTGTCATCCGAGTAGTTCCACTGCAGGACGGCTGACGGAATCCAGTCATCGGTCTCTCGATTCTGCTTGTAGTCATAAGCATAAGTATTGAATAGCGTAGCCTGCACTTGTGCTAGGTAGAAACTATCGCT
>TARA_R110002072_G_scaffold303020_1_pt1 | contig 28183 bp, 29 predicted proteins | sample TARA_R110002072 | Tara Oceans TARA_R110002072 (sample SAMEA4397118) | marine metagenome | biome: Polar Biome; feature: [SRF] surface water layer (ENVO:00010504); material: water (ENVO:00002006), including particulate matter (ENVO:01000060) such as... | depth 5 m
AGTTGATTGCCATCGCTTGCTGCGTTTTTACACGGTCTGGGCCAACAGCGGCCGTTTTAGAGTAGGGAAAATAAATCCCCTTTTCTGCTGTCTACGCTTCGCAGCGCCGGTTACCCGGTCACCACGCAAGACTCGCTTCCGGTCGGTGGCTAACCTTTACCGGGCGGGGGTCATACCCGCTGGGTTTCTTACGCCATTTCGTGACGGCTTGCGCCGTCATTCCCAGGCGACCAAGCTTTGCCTGGCGCACATAAATCAGTCCCCTTTTTCTCTTTGCGCAGCAATGGCGTCGATCCTTCGCGCCTGCAAACCTTTGGTGCAGGCTCCAGCTCGCCCATTGCCCCCAACGACACCGCCGAGGGTCGCGCCCAAAATCGCCGCGTTGAAATCAAACTGGTGCCCCGTAGCGGCGCTGTAGCTCAAGGGTAATGGTGCCTTGGTGCTCTTTTCGTCGGATGCCCAGCTATCTTTTAATGGGTTACGGGCGATTTGCAGTGGGCTCCAAAACCTGGCCTCAGGAGGTGCAAGCTCCCGTGGCACCGGCTTTGGACTGGGCAGACCAATACGCCGGCCCATAAGCCCATAAGGATCCCGGCCTCGGCCGGGTTCTTTATGCCCGCTTCGCGGGCTTGAGCCCAGAAGGGAGCGGCGTGCGCCGGATTCGCATCTGCCAGCCAGTACGCAGCCCGTTTGGAACTCAGTTGATCCGTCTTTTTCAACGGTTTAACAGCCAAATCAATACGTTCACAAGTACACTCGCCACCCTAGGGATGGTGAAGCATCCACGAGCGGTACTAGAATTTTCAGCTTTTCGGTGCCGCCGCACGAATTCAAGGGGCAAGCATGGATTACGAACAACTGCCGAGGGCCGCCTTGGTCCGTATGCTGCAGGAGCATGATGCGGCGCTTGCCGATGCTGGCAAGAATGGCATCGTTATGAGTTACACCGGGCGGGCTGCTCCCTGGCAGATCATCCGCCAGGTCAAGCCGAAGCTGCATCGTATTATCAAGAAAGTATCCTTTGGAGAGGAAACCGCCCAGTCAGAGAATGAGATCTGGGACGGTGAAAACCTTTCTGCGATGGTCACGCTCTATAAATATCGTGGTCAAGTTGATCTTGTAGTAACAGACCCGCCGTACAACACCGGCGAGGACTTCCGCTATAACGACAAGTGGGACAAGGATCCAAACGATCCAGATCTCGGCGATGTAGTTCCTAAAGATGATGGGTCCAAGCACAGCAAATGGTTGCGCTTCATGACACCCAGAATCTGGATGATGCGTGAGATGCTAACCCCAGGCGGGGTTATGGCTATCTGTATTGATCATAGGGAACTATTTAGACTTGGCATGCTCATGGACGAAATCTTCGGCGAAGAGAATCGCATTGGCATAATCAATTGGCAGAAAAGCTATTCACCTCGCAGTGATAATAAGGGGGCGGCGGCGAAAACTGAGTGCAACACCTGACCTTTCCGGTACGGTGCTGTCCCTATGTCTTATTCCGAACTCAGCGTTGAAGAGCGCGCCACCATTCAAATCGGTCATGCCCAAGGTTTCAGCCTGCGCGGGATTGCCTGCTTGATCAACCGATCCCCTTCGACCATCAGCCGGGAGCTGCGCCGCAATCGAGATGCCTGTGGCGGCTACTCGGCCCGCGTGGCCCAGCAGCAGATGCAGGCCCGCCGTCAGGTGTGTCGACCGAAGCAAAAGCTGTTGCCGGGTAGCGAGCGCTTCGAATTGGTGGCGCATATGCTGCGTGAGCGTTTGTCTCCCGAGCAGATTGCCGGCAAGCTGCGCAGCATGAATATTCCCAGCCTCAGAGATGCCTACGTCTGTCGCGAGACGATCTATAACGCGATCTATGCCTTGCCAGTCGGCGAGCTGCGTAAAGAGCTGATCATCTGCCTGCGCCAAAGCAAGACGATGCGCAGGCCGCGCTCTGGCGGCGTGGATCGGCGCGGTCAGATCCCTGAGAGGGTCAGTATTCATGTACGTCCGCCGGAGATCGAAGACCGACTGATGCCAGGGCATTGGGAAGGCGACCTGATCAAGGGCAAGGCCAACGCCTCGTCTGTAGGTACGCTGGTGGAGCGCACCAGTGGCTACCTGATGCTGGTGAAGATGAACGACGCGACGGCGACCTCGGCGATGGAAGGCTTCAGTGCAGCGCTCAATGGCATGCCGCTGGCGATGCGCAAGAGCATGACCTACGACCAGGGCCGAGAAATGGCGCGGCATGCTGAAATCACCCAGCAGACCGGGGTGGCGATTTACTTCTGCGACCCGCACAGCCCTTGGCAGCGCGGCAGTAACGAAAACATCAATGGCCTGATCCGCCAGTACCTGCCCAAAGGCACGGACTTGTCGGTGCATAGCCAGGAGGAACTGGATGCCATCGCACTGCAACTGAACATGCGCCCCCGTAAGCGCTTCGACTTCAAGTGTCCGATCGAGGTTATGGACGAGGTGATGCAGGAAGCTATGGCTATGCGGCATGATGCTCCAGCTTCAATTCAATAACCGTGTTGCACTCAGCTCCTGTAACCGCCCACTTTAATGTCAGGAAGCTTAAGCTCTGTTAGTGTTTTGGCTATTCTCTCTCCTCTTGGAAGACTGGTTGAAAGAGCCAGGAATATTTCCAATAACCCATTAAGTCAATCCCTCTACACTGGGCGCACCGATGAGTTTGGCCAAATAGAGTTTGCTTTACGAATGATGCAAGCTGAAACAGGCGCCATAGTAGGTCGCATAGGTGATGCATCAAATCGGCTTAGCGAACACACCCGAGGCCTACTAAAGGATATTGAGTCAAGCAATGTACTTACAGTTGAGCAGCAGGCAGAGACAGATCAAATAGCAACGGCAGTAAACCAAATGGCGGCAAGCATTCAAGAGGTTGCGAGCAATGCACAGCATGCTGCAGATGCGGCCGGAAGAGCAGACACTGAGACGGCATCTGGCCAGCGTCTGGTAGCCCACACAAGCCAGTCAATCACTGCCCTTGAAGGTGAAATTAGGCAAGCCGCTCAGGTTATTCATGAGCTTGAAGGTCAAAGTAACGAGATATCAAAAGTTCTTGACGTTATACGAGGGATCGCCGAGCAAACGAATTTGTTGGCACTCAACGCAGCAATTGAGGCCGCGCGTGCTGGTGAGCAGGGGCGTGGTTTTGCTGTTGTCGCCGATGAGGTTCGCAGTCTTGCTGCTCGCACACAGCAATCGACAACGGATATTCAAAGCATGATCAGCGCTCTACAAGAGCGAGCGCAATCCGCTGTTACAGTCATGGAGCAAAGTAGTCGGCAAGCGCACACGAGTGTAGCTCACGCAGAGGAAGCAGCTACAGCTCTTGATGGAATTGGCCAACGCGTTAACGAAATTACCGACATGAACGCGCAAATAGCGACTGCGGTCGAGCAGCAGGGAGCAGTAAGTGAAGACATAAACCGCAGTATTATCAATATACGCGATGCTGCTGATACCAATGTACAGACCGGGCAGAATAATTTGCAAAGGGCGAAATCTGTCGCTCAGTTAACTAGCGCTCTGAGCGAACTGGCAAAACAGTTTTGGGAAAAACGAGGATAACGCTTTTCAGTATCTCGACAGGGATAACTTACTTTACCATCGGTTATCCCTTTTAGCCGCACAAATTTTAGCCATGGCTTTTCAGGAAGTCAGGGCTATCAGAATGGCCTTAGAAAGCCTAGTCAAAGAGCTGTCACGAGAACACCGTTAGCTTAGCGTACGATTTTTTCCGAATTCTGCGGTTCCCCCGAGATGGGCCTGGACACGGGTGATAGATGCTGAATTAAGCCGTGTGACGGCAGGCTGTGCTGGGCTGCACGTCGGCATGGGCGTGCGTGGTCAGGACGCAAAAACACACTTGCCCGCAATGGCGGGCAAGTGTGTTTGCAGAGGGGGAGTGCGTTGTTGGTTATTGTTTGTTGCGACCGGCAATCACCACCAGGATCAGCGACGCCAGGATCAGGATCGAACTGATAGCGGCAATGGTCGGATCGATCTCGTCGCGCAGCGCCGTGAACATGCGCTTGGTCAGAGTCTGGTTGTCGCCGCCGGAGATGAACAGCGCCACCACAGTTTCATCCAGCGAGGTGATGAAGGCGAACAGTGTCGCCGAGACCACACTGGGCTTGATCTGCGGCAGGGTCACGGCCATGAAGGCGCGAAAGCGGTTCATGCCCAGGCTGCGCGCCACCATTTCCTGGGACATGTCGAAGTTACGCAGACCGGCCAGCAGCGCGATGATCACGTAGGGCAAGGCGAGCATGATGTGCGCCAGCACCAGGCCGGTCAGCGTGCTGATCAGGCCGACCCGGGCGTAAACGAAGAACACGCCGGCGGCGATCAGGATGATGGGCACCATCATCGGCAGCAGCAGGATGATCTGCAGCGTACGCACCACCTTCAGGCTGGAGTTGTTGATGGCGTAGGCGGCCGCCATACCAATCGGCAGGCTGATGGCCATGGTGAAAAATGCCGTGATCAGACTGACCCGCGCCGCCGACATCCACTCCACGCTGTTGAAGAACGCCTCGTACCAGTGGAAGGACCATTGCTTGGGAGGGAATTGCAGGAAGCGCGCCTCGGAGAACGACATGGGTACCACGATCAGCACCGGGATGATCAGGTACAGCAGGATCGCCGCGACCAGCACCGTGAACAGCACGTGGGACAGGCGAAGGTGACGCAGGTTGGCAAGCAGGTTCATTTAGCGCGCTCCCAGGATGCGTTCGATGGGGATGAAGCGATTGATGCCCCAGAAGATCAGGAACACCACAAACAGCAGCACCAGGCCGACTGCGCTGGCTGCGCCCCAGGCGTGATAGAGCTCGACGTTGCGTTGCACCAGCATCGACACCAGGATCGTGCGGCCACCGCCGAGCAGTTCCGGGGTGATGAAGAAGCCTAGGCAGATGACGAACACCAGGATGGAACCGGCCATGACCCCCGGCGCTGCCATCGGCAGGAAGACCCGGCGGAAGGTGTAGAAGGGTTTGGCGCCAAGGCTCTCGGACGCTTGCATGAGGTCCTGGGGGATTTTTTTCATCACCGAATACAGCGGCAGGACCATAAAGGGCAGCATGACGTGCAGGGTGCCGATTACCGTGCCAGTGGTGTTGTGCATCAGCGTCAGGGGTTGGTCGATGATGCCAAGGTCCATCAGCGTCTGATTGACCAGTCCGCGGCGTTGCAGGAGCACCAGCCAGGCATAGGCCCGCACCAGCACGCTGGTCCAGAACGGCAGGATCACGCAGATCAGAATCAGGTTGGCCCAGAAACCCTGCAGGCGCGAAGCGGCGTAGGCAATGGGGAAGCCCATGACGATCGACAGGATCGTCACCAGGAAACTGATCTTGAAGGTCAGGGCGAAGGTGTCCCAGTAAATGCTTTCCTGGAAAATCCGGATGTAGTTGGCCAGGGAAAACCCTTCCTCGGTCTGGACCGACTGAAAGGCCAGCCAGCACAGCGGCATGATCAACAGCACCACGACCATGACCAGCGCCGGGGTGAGCAGCAACAGCATGGAGGTGTGCTCCTTGCGTTCTTCACGGGCCAGGGCGTCTTCGCTGGTCATGGGCGGCTGGTGCTGCTGGTCGCTGGAGTCGGGCATGGATTTGGCGAGATAGGCGTTGGACATGATGACCTCTCGTCACTGCGCAGTGCTGGAGGGTATCCAGCACTGACGGGTAGCGCTGGCGGTGGCAGTCGTCCTGGCGGACAGCAGGGTGCGGTGCTCGGGTAATGTCATGTGAAGAACTCCCAATGGTGGGCAGGTACTTGAGGCGAGCGCGAGTTGTCTGCACAGGTCACTCTGCGGGACCCTCAGGCCTAATGTACCGGGATGCCAACGAATGAAGTGGACGCAATTGACCGGTGCGCAAGCGCTTTATGTCGAAATCGCGGGGGCAGACGGCATGTCCTGCGCCGAGGCCTCTGGCCTGCGGCGCAGCAACGGCCGATGGCTATTTTTTCTGGACGAAGGACAACCAGCGTTCTTCGGCCTTGACCCCGGCTTCGGAGGCCCACCATTGCGCCGAGAGCAGGGCCTGGCGCGAGATGTTGCCGGGTGCGGAAGGCAGCTTGGCCTCGCGCTCGGCCGGGATTACCCCGGTCTTGAAGGCTTCGGGGTTGAGCGGGCCGTAGTCGATGATCATCGGCAACGCCGCTTGCAGTTTGGCATCGATGGCCTCGTTGACGAATTTCATGGCGGCCACCTTGTGCGGCGAGCCTTTGAGGACGCACAACGAGTTGGTTTCCAGCACACCCTGGTTGTAGTCGAATGCCACGGGTGCGCCGGCGGCCTGTACGGCGGTGATACGGCCGTTCCAGGCCTGGATCATGTCCACTTCGCCGTCGCTGATCAGCTGCGCCGACTGCCCGCCGGACGTCCACCAGGTGGCGATGTCGGGCTTGATCTGCTCAAGCTTGCGGAAGGCGCGATCGACGTCCAGCGGATAGAGCTTGTCCATCGGCACGCCATCGGCCAGCAGCGCGATTTCCAGGGTTGGACGTGGCAGGTTACGTAGGGAGCGCTGGCCCGGGTATTTTTTGGTGTCCCAGAAGTCGGCCCAGGTCTTGGGTACGTCCGCGCCTTTGAACGCGTCCGTGCGATACGCCAGCACCGTGGAGTAGCTGATGTAGCCGACGCTGTATTCGTCCTTGAGGCTGTCGGGTATTTGCGCGGCATTGGGAATCAGCGCAAGGTCGAGCTTCTCGAACAGCCCTTCGGCTTCGCCACGGATGCAGTCGCCAGTGGGCAGGTCCACCACGTCCCAGGTGACCTTGCCGCTCTCGACCTGGGTCTTGATGATCGGGTAGGCCTTGGGCGAGCTGTCCTGTTTGAGCGTCAGACCGAGCTTTTTCGCCGCAGGCTCCAGGATCGCCTTGCTCTGGGCTTCCTGATAAGCACCGCCCTGGGATACGAACGTGATGTCCTCGGCCATGGCCTGGGTGGCGCTACCGATGAACAGGGCCAGACTCGCGAGTTGGAAAGCTGTAGTGCGCAATGTGCTCATGGAAAGACTCCGAATGGTTGGCAGATTTTCTTGGGCGAGCTGTAGGTTTTGTTGTCGGTCGCTCTGCGGGACCATGGAGGTCTAATGTACCGGCTTGTCCGTGAACGAAGCGGCTACAAATGCGCGGATGAAAAGTGGTTTATTGCGAAAATGCGAACGGGCACAGTATTTCGTGCGTCGGGTGCGGGCTTGCGCGCCTGTCGCGAGCAGCCCCGAAGCCCCCGGTAGGAGCGAGCATGCTCGCGATGGCGGTGTGTTGGGTGAGTCATAGCCAAGTCATTCAGCCCACCGTCATCCGCCTCACCACGCGCCGAATCATCGGCGCCGCCAGCACCACCACCGGCAACATCGATACCCACGACAGCGCCCACGCGTTCAACCAGCGGCCGGCAAAGGCCAGGTCGAGCGCATGGGGTGTGGTGGCGATGGCGGCCGCGACCGCGCAGGTCAGGCCGGATTGAACGACGCCGAAAACGAAATGCTCATAACGGGCGGGGATTTTCATCGGGGGTTCTCGAGAAAGAGCGGGGGGGCGCGATGCCCGGCCGCTCGGGCACGATCAAGCCGGTTGCAGTTGCGCGATAGTCTCTTCGGTGGTCCACAGCCCGTGGGCGAGGAAGCGGTAATTGATGATGGCCGCCAGGTAGCCGTCGCCATCCGGCAGGCGCGGGCCGGCGGTGGCGTCGCGTACCACGACTATTTCAAAGCCCTGTTCGAGCAGTTCGCGCAGGTGTGATTCCACGCAAAGGTTGGCCGCCATGCCGGCGAGGATGATCTGCGACACGCCTTTCTTGCGCAATTGCAGCGCCAGGTCGTTGGTTTCCGGGCCGTAGACCTTGTGCGGCGAGGCGATGATGGTCTCGCCGTCGAGAATGTACGGCTTGTAGATCTCGAGGAAATCGGCGCCGGAGCCTTCGAAGTTTTCCAGGGTGTTCGGTCCCTTGCGATCGAACATGCAGATGCTGTGCATGACCTTTTCCAGCGGACCGCCAAAATGCCAGTCGTGGTCGTGCGGGTAGTAATAGTGTGGCGACACGGCCACGGGCAGGTCGTGAGCCTTGAAGGCCTTGAACAGTTTTTCCAGGTTTTCGACGGTGTTGTTCTCGACGATGCTCTCACCGAACACCGCCCAACTGGCGCCGGCAGGGCTGAGGAAGTCGTTCTGTGGGTCGATGACCACCAGGGCGGCTTTGCTCAGGTCGAGCTTGAAACCAGTGGCAGGCAGTGCGGGTTCGGCGGGGTCGGCGTACAGATGGCTCATGACGATTTACCTCTTGGGTGCTTGCGTGGATGAGACGTGAATGTTGCTTTATATAAATGACCAGTCGTCTTATTAATGAGGAAAAAAAACTCACTCCAATAGCCGAGGCAAGACCATCGATACGAAACGCTGCAGAGGTGCACCGTCGCGCAGGACCTTGCCGCGCATGACCGCACCTTCCCAGCCTTCGACGATGACACTGGCCAGCGCTTCGGCGTCGTGAGTTTCAGAGAGTTCGCGGCGCTGCTGCGCTTCACGCAGGCAGCTCGCGAGCAAACCTTCCCAGCGCGCCAGCACATCGGCCAGACGCTTGCGGGTTTGTTCGCTGCCATTGGACATTTCCAGGGACAGGTTGCCAATCAGGCAACCCAGGCTGTATTCATGCTCGCCGTGCTCGAGCACCAGGGCCTGGAAGAACTGGCCGATGCGCTCCAGCGGCTTGACCCGGGCGTCGTAGAAGATCGGCCCGTGGCGGGTTTCGATCGAGGTCCAGTATTCCTCGAGGATCTCTGCCGCGAAGTCTTCCTTGCTGGCGAAGTAGTTGTAGAAAGAGCCCTTGGGAATCTCGGCAGCGGCGGTGATGTCCTGGACGCCGCAGCCGTTGAAGCCACGGTTGTGAACCACCTGGCGGCCAATCGACAGCAAACGGGATCTGACTTCGAGGTTGACCGGGCGAGCCATGACAGAGACATCCAGTGATGAGAAAGTTTTAATAAACTAACTGGTCATCTATGTTTCGTCAACAGTCGAATTGACTGCCAATCAGTCCGCCTGCGCCATCTCGATGTACTCGAGCATCTTCTCGTTGCCATCGAGAATGTCACGGCAGATGGCCGCCCGTGCCGCCGCGCCATCGCGGCGCTTGAGTGCGTCGAGCACTTCCCAGTGATGGTCGATGGCCATGCGCTCGTTGAAGTTGCCATAGGCACGGGCGATCAGTGGGCCGGTGCGCATCCACAGGCTATCGAGCAAACCCGCCAGCACCGGCATGCGCGCGATGGTGGTCAGCGCGTAGTGAAATTGCTGATTGCACTTGAGAGCGGCTTGCAAGTCCTGGGCGTTGATCGCGGCGATGTTGTTTTCGATGCAGGCTTGCAGGTCTGCGAGTTCGCTGTCGGTCACCAGCGCGGCGGCCGTCTCCGCAGCCAGGCCTTCAAGCGCCAGGCGGATGCTGCGGATCTCGCCGTATTGCGCGGCGGTGAGGATGGGTACGCGGATGTCACGCGGGGTCTTGAGGATCAGCGCCTGTTCCTTGGCCAGTTGCAGGATCGCGTCGCGCACCGGTGTGACGCTGGTGCCCAGTTGTTCGGCCAGGTCGCGGATGCGCAGGCGGTCATCGGGCTGGAAACGCCCGGTGATCAGTGCCTCGCGCAGCAACTCGTAGATGCCACTGCCCAGGTAAGAGTGATTGAGGGTTTGAATAGGGTAGGGGTTGCTCATTGATCGCTCATCTGCGGCGGATGCCCGGCCCGAATGATGGAAGTTTCCGGCCGGGATTTCCAGATTATTTCAGACGTGCTGACCACCGTTGACATGAATCTCCGAACCGTTGATGTACGACGCGCCTCGGGTGCAGAGGAAATGCACCAGGGATGCGACTTCTTCCGGCTTGCCCAAGCGGTGCATGGGGATCTGCTGATCGACGATCAGTTCGGTCCCGGCAGACAGGATCGACGTCTCGATCTCACCCGGTGCAATCGCATTGACCCGCACACCGTGTGGCCCGAAATCATGGGCCATTTCCCGCGTCAGTGCGGCCAGTGCAGCTTTCGAGCAGGCGTAGGCGACCCCGGCAAACGGGTGCACCCTGGAACCTGCAATCGAGGTGACGTTGATCACCGAGCCTTGCGCCGCCTTGAGCTCATCGAACAGCCCTTGGGCCAGTAACGCCGTGGAAAACAGGTTGACGTTGAACACGCTGAGCCAGGTGGCGTAATCGGATTCCAGCACGCCCAATCGTGCGCCGGCTTCGCCTTTGGGTGAAATGCCGGCGTTGTTCACCAGGGCATCGAGGCGTCCGCCGAGTTTCTCCCGGATCAATGGCAGGCTGCGGCGCACTTCGTCGATGTCTTCCAGGTCCAGGTGGATGTGGTTCAACTCGCCTTCAGCCCAGGGGCAGCCTTCGGTCCAGTTCTGTCGCGAGGCCGTAAACACGCGCCAGCCCGCAGCGTTGAAGTGCTTCACCGTGGCATGGCCGATGCCACGGCTCGCACCGGTGAGGAGGAGGGTTCGTTGCTCGGTCATGCAGGCGCTCCTGAGGAAGGGGTGGAGTGGTGAGACTATACCAGTAAAAATTATGATGCATCATATTCTAAATATGTTACTAATGAGCTGCGCCTCGGAATCATCGCCGTGCGCCGGCCACCAGGTGCAAGACACCCGGCGCTGACCGAAATATTGCTGCCAAAAACAAAAAAACCACCTGCCATCCCTTAGCTGCCGCTCACGCACGTAGCGAATTCGGAGAGACGCATGAACAGCAAAATCGCAACTGTACTGATGCTTGGAATGCTTGCCGGCCCTTTGAGCGCCGCTGAAAAACTGACCGTGGTGTCCTTCGGCGGCAACAACCGCCAGGCCCAGGAAAAAGCCTTCTACAAACCCTTCACCTCGGAAAAGAAAGTGGCGATCACGGCCGATGACTACAACGGCGAAATGGCCAAGATCCGGGTCATGGCCGACACCGGGAAAACCAGCTGGGACGTGGTCGAGGTCGAATCCCCCGAGCTGTTGCGCGGTTGTAGCGAAGGCCTGTTCGAGCCATTGGACTGGTCGCGCATCGGCAAGAAAGAAGATTTCATCCCGGCCGCCGTCAGCGATTGCGGGGTGGGTATCTTCATCTGGTCTACCGTTCTGACATACGACCCGAAAAAACTCGCCAGCGCGCCACAGGGCTGGGCGGATTTCTGGGACGTGAAGAAATACCCCGGCAAGCGCGGCCTGCGCCGTGGCGCCAAGTTCACCCTGGAGTTCGCCCTGTTGGCCGATGGCGTGGCCAAGGAAGATGTCTACACCTTGCTCGGCACCGAGGAGGGCGTGCAGCGGGCCTTCCGCAAACTGGATCAGATCAAGCCCGACATCCAGTGGTGGGAATCCGGCGCGCAGCCGTTGCAATGGCTGGCGGCAGGCGACGTGGTGATGACTTCGGCCTATAACGGGCGTGTCACCTCGGCGCAGGCGGAGGGACAATCGTTTGAAATGCAGTGGAATGGCAGCCTGTACGACCTGGATCACTGGGCCATCGTCAAAGGCTCGCCGAAGAAGGCCCTGGCGGAAAACTTCATCGCGTTTGCCAGTGCACCGGTTCAGCAGAAGCACTTTGTCGAGGCCATTCCTTATGGGCCAAGCAACACCAAAACCGTGGCACTGGTCGATGAGGCGGTGGGCAGCAAACTGCCGACTTCACCGGATAACCTGAAGAACGCCCGGGCCACGGATGCCGAGTTCTGGATCGACCACGGCGAAGACCTGGAAGAGCGTTTCATCGCTTGGGCCAACAAGTAATGCAAGGGGCCTGCGCGAGCAGGCCACATCACCGAAGCGAGGAGTCATGAACAATGCCGCTTGAGAAAGTATCGGCGCAACCCTGTCTGCTGGAGGCGGCCCCTGCCCGTGTCAGTGACGGGCAGGTCCTTGGGGTCCTTGCGCAGCACTACGCGATCAGCGGAAAACTCGAGCAACTGGGCGGCGAGCGCGACCTCAATTTCCGGGTCATGCTCGCGGACGGTACGTCGCGTCTGTTCAAGTTGTCGCATCCATTGGAAAACCCGCAGGTCGTGGACTTCCATAACCAGGCCATGCTCCAGATCGAGCGTAACGATCCGGCGTTGCCGGTGCAGCGTGTCTTTGCATCACTCGGCGGGCGATTCGTGGAGCCGGTCGAAATCGAAGGCCAGCGCATGTTGGTCCGTCTCCTGTCCTTCGTTGACGGCTTGCCGCTGCACCGCGTCGCCCACACATCGGTGAATTTCAGGCAGAACCTGGGCCAAGCGCTCGCCCGGTTCGACCTGGCCCTGGACGGCTTCAGCCATCCCGCTGCCGGGCACGTCCTGCTGTGGGACATGCAACACGCCCAGCGCCTCAGGCCCCGGCTGAAACACATCGAGCCGGGCGTTCGTCGCGACCGGATCGAACACAGCCTGGACCGCTTCGAATCCCAGGTACTGGGCAAGTGCGCCACGCTGCGCCACCAGGTGATCCATAACGACATGAACCCGCACAACATCATCGTCGATCCGGATCAGCCCGATGTGTTGCGCAACATCCTGGATTTTGGCGACATGGTCCACGCGCCGTTGGTCAACGAGGTCGCGGTCGCGGCATCGTACCAATTGGGGGTGGCGGGCGACGTCCTGGCCCCGGCGCTGGACATGATCCGCGCCTATCACCAGGTCAATCCCCTCACCGGCGAAGAATTGCAACTGCTGCCGGTGCTGATCTCCACACGCCTGGCGTTGTCGTTGTGCATCAATTATTGGCGGGCCGACCTGCACCCGGACAATCGCGAGTACATCCTGCGCAACTCATACCGCGCCCAGGATGCCCTGGCGGGATTGTCCGCAATGGCACCCGCCGAGATCCACGACAGAATCCTTGCCGCTTGCACCCAGGAGGTTGGCGCATGAGCATGATCAACGGTTTCACTTCTGAAGATGCCGATCGCCTGTCAGACAAGGAAAAACGCCTTGTCGAACGCCGGGCACGGTTGCTCGGCCCGGCCTATCGACTGTTCTACGAACACCCCTTGCACACGGTGCGCGGCGAGGGCGTGTGGCTGTACGACGAACAAGGCCGGCGGTATCTGGATGCCTACAATAACGTGGCGTCGGTGGGGCATTGTCATCCCCGGGTGGTCGAGGCGATCAGCCGGCAGGCCGGGCAACTCAACACCCACACTCGCTACTTGCAGGAGGGCATGCTCGATTACGCCGAGCAACTGCTGGGCACCTTTCCCGAGTACCTCGAGCGGGTCATGTTTACGTGCACCGGCAGCGAGGCCAACGATCTGGCGTTGCGCATCGCCAAACAGTTTACCGGCGGCACCGGCGTGATCATCACCCGCTTCGCGTATCATGGCGTCACGGGTGATATCGCCGAGCTTTCTCCGTCGCTCGGCCCGAGCATGGTTCTGCCACCCCACGTGCGCACCGTTCGCGCCCCCGATGCTTATCGGCTGGGTGCGGATCAAGTGGCCTCGACCTTCGTGGCTGACGTCCGTGCGGCCATCGATGACCTGCGCAAACACGGCATTCGTCCGGCGGCGATCCTGCTCGACGGCATTTTCGCCAGCGATGGCGTCTTTGCGGGCCCAACCGGCTGCATCGCCGAAGGGATCGCATTGGCCCAGGCCGAAGGCCTGTTGTACATCGCCGATGAAGTCCAGTCCGGCTTCGCCCGCACTGGCCTGAACATGTGGGGTTTCCAGCGGCACGACGTGCGCCCCGACCTCCTGACCCTGGGCAAGCCGATGGGCAACGGCCACCCCATCGCCGGCCTGGTCGGTCGAGCGCAAGTGGTCGATCACTTTGGCCAGAACATGCGCTACTTCAACACCTTTGGCGGCAACCCGGTGTCCTGCGCAGCGGGGCAGGCCGTGCTGGACGTCATCCGTGACGAACAGTTGCAGCAGCGCTCGCACACCCTGGGTGAATGTCTGTTGACGGGGTTGCGGGAGCTGGCCGAGCGTTACCCGATCATCGGCGATGTGCGCGGTGCCGGGATGTTCCTGGGGGTCGAGCTGGTGACCGATCGCGCCACAAAAGCGCCTGCCGCCACGCAGACCCGTCAGGTGGTCAACGCGATGCGCGAGCAGGGCGTATTGATCAGTGCTGCCGGGCCGCTGGAAAACGTGCTGAAGATTCGCCCGCTGCTGGCCTTCGAACAGGAGCATGCGCACTTGCTACTGGAAGCGGTCGGCACGGCGCTGGAAGGGCTGCAGCCGTAGCGGTTCAGACGATATCGTCGATCAGGATATGGTGCTGCCCACGGCTGCAGCGTTCGATGCGCGCCTCGACCTTGTACACCGCGCGCAGCATCTGCTCGTTGATCACTTCATGGCTCGGGCCGCTGCCCTGAGCGGTGCCATCGGCGATGACCAGCACCTGATCGGCGAAGCGCAAGGCCTGGTTCAGGTCATGGATGGCGATGAACACGATGACTTCGCGCTTTCGCGCCAGGTCGCGCATGAAGTTCAGCACCTGGACCTGGCGGTGCATGTCGAGGGCGCTGGTGGGCTCGTCCATCAGCAGGATCTGCGGTTCGCGCACCAGCGTCTGGGCGATTGAGACCAGTTGTTGCTGGCCGCCGCTGAGTTCACCCAGGTTGCGGAATGACAGCGGCGTAATGCCCAGGGCGTCGAGGATCTCATCGACCAGTTTCAGTTCGTCATCGTGGACCACCCAACCCGGTGTCAGTTGCTTGCGCGCCAGCAGCACCGATTCGTACACGGTCAAACGGGCGCTGGCGTTGAGGCCCTGGGGCATGTAGCTGATGCCTTTCATGCCTTTTTCCGCGCCTTGCAGCTTTACCTCGCCGGGCCCGTCGATCAGCCCTGCCATGCGTTTGAACAGGGTCGATTTACCTGCGGCATTGGGCCCGACCACGGCGACCACCTGGCCGCCGACAAACTCGGTGGTGGTCACACCGCTGATGATCGTGCGCTGGCCATAGCTGGCGCCGAGGTCTTGCAGCTGGATCGTTACCATGAGTTTTTCTTTGCGCCGAGAATCAGAGAGATAAAGAACGGTACGCCGATCAGGGACGTGACCACGCCGATGGGGAAAATCGCGCCGGGGATCAGGGTTTTGCTGACCACCGAACTCGCCGACAGGATCAGTGCGCCGGTGAGCAACGAGGCCGGCAGGAAGAAACGTTGGTCTTCGCCAATCAGCATCCGCGCGATGTGCGGGCCGACCAGCCCGATAAAGCCGATGGTGCCGACGAAGGCCACGGGAAACGCAGCGAGCAGGCTGACCATGATCAGCGTCTGGAAACGCAGGCTGCGCACGTTGATACCGAAGCTGGCCGCCTTGTCATCCCCCAGCCGCAGGGCGGTGAGCGCCCAGGTGCGCCTGGCGAAAATCGGCAGGGTGATCAGGATCACCACACAGATCACGCCCAGCTTGGGCCAGGTCGCCTTGGTCAGGCTGCCCATGGTCCAGAACACGACGGCGGCCACGGCTTGCTCGGTGGCAAAAAACTGCACGAGTGCGAGCAACGCGTTGAACGTGAACACCAGGGCAATGCCGAGCAGCACGATGGTTTCGGCGGTGACGCCACGGCGCAGGCTCAAGAAGTGGATCAGCAGGGCGCAGAGCATGGCCATGATGAACGCGTTGGCCGGCACCATGTACTGCGCTGCCAGCGGAAACAGCGCCACACCGAACGCCAGCCCCATGGCGGCGCCGAAACTGGCTGCCGCGGAAATGCCCAGGGTGAACGGGCTGGCCAACGGGTTGTTGAGGATGGTCTGCATCTGCGCCCCGGCCAGCGATAACGCCGCGCCCACGGCGACCGCCATCAGTGCCACGGGCAGGCGAATATCCCACATCACCACCCGCACCTGCGGCGCGGCGCTGTCCGGTGAAAGCAGCGCACCGAGCACTTCGCCCAGGCTGTAGCTGGCCGGGCCCAGGGCCAGGTCAAGCAACACACTGCCCAACAACAGCAGCGTCAGGGCGCCGAGGATCAGGCGTTTGCGCACCACCAGGCGGCGGTAGGTGTCGCGCTGGACCATCGTATCGTTGATCGCATTCATGGCTTGATCTCGGGTTCGCCCAGGCTGACGAAATAGCCAGGCTCGTAGGGCACCGGCAGGAAGCGCTCATGCAACTCGCGAAACGCGGCTTGCGGATCGAGGTCTGCAAACAGCGTCGGATGAAACCATTTGGCCAGTTGCTGGATGGCCACGAACTGATAGGGGCTGTTGTAGAACTGGTGCCAGATGGCGTGGAAGGCCTGGCTGTCCTGCGCCTTGATTCCGGCATAGGCCGGGCGACCGGTGTACCAGGCCAGTTTGCGTCGGGCCTCGGCCATGTCCGCGCCCGGACCCACACCCACCCAATGCCCGCCCGGGGCGAAGGCTTCCCAGTTGGCGCTGGTCACGACAATCTGGTCAGGGTTGGCGACGATCACCTGCTCGGCGTTCAACTGGCCGAAGGTCGTGGGGATGATGTCCCTGGCGATGTTGTCGCCGCCGGCCATTTCGACGAAGCGGCCAAAGTTCTCGTTGCCAAAGCTCAGGCAGCAATCGTCGGTGTAGCCGCCGATGCGCTCGATGAACACCTTGGGGCGCGCAGGTTGGTGCGCGGCAATCACGTCGGTGACCCGGCGAATCTGCTGGTTGCGGAACGCGATGAACGCTTCGGCGCGTTGCTCCTTGCCGAACAATTGGCCGAACAGGCGCATGGTCGGCTCGGTGTTCTGCATCGGGTAGTTGCGAAAGTCGACGTACACCACGGGAATGCCCAGGGCGTCGAGCTTCTCGATGTAGCGCGCATCTTCGGTCGCGTGCTGGGCCTCGATATTGAGGACAATCACATCGGGGCGCTGCGAGATCGCTTGCTCGATGTCGAAGGTGCCGTCTTCAAACCCGCCGAAGGTGGGGATGTCGGCAATGCCCGGAAACTTGCGCAGGTAGGCGTTGTAGGTGTCGGGATCGGACTGGATGAGGTCCTTGCGCCAGCCGACGATACGCTCGATGGGGTTTTGCGTGTCCAGCGCCGCCACCAGGTACAACTGGCGGCCTTCGCCGAGAATCACCCGTTTGACTGGCAGGTTTACCTTGACCTTGCGCCCGAGCAAATCGGTCACGGTGCTGCGTGTGTCAACCGCTTCGTTGGCCAATGACGCCAGTGAAACCCCCAGCAATCCAGCAAACAGCAGCGCGGCCAGGGCGTGGCTGCGTCGAACAATGGTGAGCATGATCAAGGCCTTTGCATGTGTCAGAAATCGACCGTGGCCGACAGGAGCAGGGTGCGTGGTGAACCCTGGGAAAATGCGCCGTAGGAGGCGACTCCCGACCAATATTCACGGTCGAAAACGTTTTGCACCGTGGCGCGAAAGGTCGTGGGTCGCTGAGCGATACGCGTGGCGTATCGAGCGCCGACATCGATGCGCGTCCACGGGGCCAGTTCCTGGGTGTTGGCCTGGTTGACGTATTGGCTGGCGGTGTAGATCGCGCCGCTGGTGAGTGTCAGCCCTTCGGCCCAGGGCGTGTCCCACTCGGCCCAGAGGTTGGCTTGCACGTCGGGCACGCCCACCGGTTTGTTACCACGGTTGGCCGCCACGCTGGTCCTGGTCAGTTGTCCGTCCAACAGCGTCACGCCACCGAGCAGGCGCGTGCCTTGGGCAATTTCGCCCGACATGTTCAGCTCCACGCCGCGATTGCGCTGTTCACCCTGGACGGCGAACACCCCGGAAGACAATTCGCCGCTGGGCTTCTTGATCTGGAACAGGGCCAGGCTCGACATGAAGCTGCCGTAATCGAGCTTGACCCCGACCTCCTGCTGGCGCGACACGTAGGGGGCAAAGATTTCGCCGGCGTTCGAAGCGGTGCTGGGGGCGACGTCCCCCTTGCTCAGGCCTTCGATGTAGTTGTAGTAGAACGACACGTGATCCCAGGGCCGCAGCACGGCCCCGAACAACGGCGTGGTCTTGCCATCGTCATAGGCTGAAGTGACTGCACCGGCGGCGTTGTAGTTGTGGGACTGGATGTTCTGCTTGCGCAGGCCCAGGGTCACTTGCACGCGCTGGTCGAGTATCGACAGGGTGTCGGCCAGGGCGATGCCGGACAACTCGGTCGCCGACACTTTGGGCGTGGCCGGCTCGGCAATCGCGGGTTTGGGGCGATGGACCGGGTGGTAAATGTTCGACAGCACCGCAGGCCCGGACAAAATGCCCCGGGATAATTCATCGCGATAACGCGTCACTTGCAGGGCGGTGCTGTGGCTCACGGGACCGGTGTCGAATCGCAGGCGCGCACCGGCGTCGACCGTGTAGCGCCGGACTTCGAACTTGTAATAACCGGGGATCGACGAGGTGTCGCCTGCGGCGTTGATGATCGTGGGCGTCTGGTCGGACATGCGTGCGACCTTCGACTGGCCACCGCCTGCATGGGCGAACACCGTCAGTTGGTCGTTGAGGTCGTATTCACCGCTGAGCAGGGCCGACTTGTCGCGGGTGCTGGACCAGCCCCAGTCCTGGCTGACGCTGGTCCGGCCGTTGGCGGCAGAAGGGATTTGCACGCCCGACGCGATCAGGAACGGTCGGGACGCGGCGTCAAACCGTTCTTCCTGGCTCACCAGGTCCAGGCTGGTGCGCAGGCGATCTCCTTGATAATCCAGGGACAGCGCGCCGACGCCGACCTCGCGGTCCTGATCGTCGATCACCGTGTCACCTTGCTGCACGCTACCGTTGAGGCGCATACCGAATCGGCGCTCCTCGCCAAAGCGTCGACTGAGGTCCAGGTGACCGCCCAGTTGGGCGTCCTGGGCGTAACTGGCGGTGAATCGGGTCAGGTCTTCATCGAGAGAACGCTTGGGCACCACGTTGATCACGCCGCCCACGGCACTGTTGGGCGACATGCCGTAGAGCAGCGCGCCGGGCCCCTTGACCACTTCGATGCGTTCGGCGTATTCGGTGAACACCCGGTAGTTGGAGGCCACGCCATAGACGCCGTCGAAGGCCAGTTCGCCCAGGTTGCCTTCACCGACGGGAAATCCCCGGATGAAGAACGAGTCGACGATGCCACCGGTCTGGCCGGTGGAGCGCACCGATGAGTCGCGCTCCAGCACATCACCCACGGTCTTTGCCTGTTGATCCTTGATCAGCGCGGCGGTGTAGGTGCTGACGCTGAATGGCGCATCCATCACGGCGGTGTTGCCGAGCATGCCCAGACGGCTGCCAGTCGCCACCTGGCCGCCCGGATACACCGGTGGCAGGCTGTCACTGCGTGTGTCGATGCCGTCGATGGTGGTTTCCTCGAGGGTGACCCGACGTTGCACCAGTGTGTAACTGCCGTCGCTGCGCAGGACCATGTCCAGGCCACTGCCGGCGAGCAAGCGGGTCACGGCTTCGCGGGTCGAGCAAGATCCGGTTAGCCCCGGGCTGATCAAGCCCTCGGTCAGTGAAGGTTCGAACGACAGGGCGATGCCGGCATCCACGGCGAAGCTCGACAGCGTTGCGCCCAGAGGTCCGGGGGCGATGTTGTAGGCATGGACCACGACCGAATCCAGTTGCACCGGCGCGGCTGCCATCGCCAACGGGCAGGCAGCGCTGATCAGGGTCAGGCTCAGCAGCGCGCGGCAAATGACAGGCATGGATGGATGACCCTGTGGCGAGAGGCAATGGAGGTTTCTGTACAGGCCAGCCGAGATCGAAAAAAGTATCAGCCAGCGGCAGATTTTTTTTGGAGACTCAGGCCGGGGACAAGGTGACCCAGTACCCTCGCAGATGAGCGGTGGCGGTGACCGGGTAGGTTTGCACCAGCATGTTCAAGGTGCGCTGGCTGTCGCTGATCGGAAAAGCGCCGGAAATGCGCAGGTCGGCAATCGCCGGGTCGAACCTGACGAAGCCGTGGCGATAGCGGGTGACCTCAGCGACGAAATCCGCCAGGCGCATCTTGTCCGCCATCAGCATGCCCTGGGTCCAGGCGCTGGCGTTACGGTCAGTGGGGTTCGCCGCGCCAAAGGCCTGTGCGGTGAATGCCATGCGTTGTCCGGCATTGACGATCAGGGACTCGGCCTGGCGGTTCTCGGCCAGCACCACTTTGACGGCGCCTTCCAATACCGCAAGGTGGGTGAACGGGCTCAATTGGCGGACGATGAAACGCGTGCCCAGGGCCTGCATGTGGCCCTGTGCGGTACTGACCAGGAAGGGCCGGGCCAGGGGGGAATTGTCCGTGGCGGTCTGCACCAGGATCTCGCCTTCGCGCAGGCGGATCAGGCGCTGCTGGCTGTCGAACAGCACATCGACGGCGGTATTGGTGTTCAGGGTGATGCGAGAGCCATCGGCCAGGGTCCACTCGCGTCGTTCGCCGACGGCGGTGCGGTAATCGGCCGTCCACTGCTGCGATTGCGCCAGTTTCCAACTGCCCCAGCCTACCGGCATCACCGCCAGCAACAATGCCAGCTTGCCGAGGGCCGCACGGCGTTCCGGGTTGCTCGGTCGATCCAGCGCTGACATCGCCAGCGAAGGTGGCAGGCCGCCCAGTTTGCTTTGCAGCAACTGCGCCCGAGCCCAGGCGCGATCACGCTCGGGGCTGCTGACCTTCCAGTGTTCCCACTCGGCGCGTTCGCTGTCGCTCAGGTCGTTTTCACTCAGGCGCATCAGCCATTCGGCGGCTTCTTCGAGGACTTCAGGGGGCAGCGGCGGGTCTTTGCGCAGGATGAGCATTCATTCCACCAGCATCAGGCACTGCACGAACGCCTGCTTCATGTAGCGCTTGACGGTGATCAGCGACACGTCCAGTTGATCGGCGATGTCCTGGTATTTCAGGCCATTGAGCTGCGACAGCAGGAACGCCCGCTTGACCAGCGGCGGCAAGGCATCGAGCATCGCGTCGATTTCGTGCAGGGTCTCCAGCACCACGAAATGGGCTTCCGGGGAGGGGGCTTCCTGCGGCGGCAGGTTGGCGAGGGCGTCAAGGTAGGCGCGTTCCAGTGCCTTGCGCTGGTACCAGTTGATCAGGATGCCCTTGGCCACACAGCTGAGGTAGGCACGCGGCTGTTCGATCACCGTGACCTGGGACGCGAGGATGCGCGCGAAGGTGTCCTGTGCCAGGTCGGCCGCATCCATGGCGTTGCCCAGTTTTCGTTTCAACGTCGCATACAGCCAGCCGTGATGGCCACTGTACAGGGCCTCAATCGCACGCAGATGCTGATCTTGATTCGCGGGGAGGGTTTCGCTCATGGCGCCAGGCTGACTTGTAATTGAGAAGTATTCCCAATGCTAGATGACTCGCTACCGGGAAAGCAAGTGCGATCATTGGCCCGATGTCCGCAGGGGCAGGGCGCGCAACGCCACGATGGGCAGCAGTGCGATCAGGTAGGCCGCGCAGACGAACAGGTAGGTGTACTGCAAACCGTAGATCTGGCTGAGCAAGCCACCGGCGCAGATGCCGGCAATCGAGGCGAACTGCGAGATGCCCTGGGCAATCCCCAGCACGTAGCCCTGTTGTGAGCTGTCAGTGGTTTTCGAGATCAGAGCCATCAGTACCGGTGTCGTCGCGCCCAACAATACGCCCCAGACGAAGTACGCCATGACAAATACGCTGGCGTTGCGGGTCACGCCGATCAGCGCGGTCAGGGCGATGCAGGCGATCACCACGTAGCGGATGCGCAGCAGCGAGTCTTGCGCGGTGCGGTGCTCGAAATAACGCGACCATGTCGTTGCACAGAGGATGAAACCCAGCGCCAGCAGGCCATAACACAGGCCGACCACCGAGTTGCTGACCTCGAAGGTCGAGCTGACGTACAGCGAAAACGACGTCTGTGGCAGCATCCGCGCCAACAGCAGAATGCCCATGACACACAACAACGAAAGCACCGGAGAACGGCGCCAGGCAGGGTCGTGGGATTGCCGGGTGGTGGCAGCGGTTTTCTTCACCGGCGGCACATCCGGTAGCGTCACGGCGGCGATCACCGTGCAGACGGCGCACAGGATCGAGGCGATGAGGTTGATCCAGAAAAACGTCGCGTAATCGAGGATCAGCCCGCCGACGACGGCCCCCAGCAAGGACCCGACGTTGGTCGAAATTTGCAGGATCGCGAACAGCCTGGCGCGGCGGGTTGGTGCTTCGATGCTGACGCCGTAGGCCTGGGCGGGGGCGATGTAGCCGGCAAACGCGCCTTGCAGGAATCGCAGCACCAGGATCACCCAGATATCGCTGGCAAAGGCCAGGCCCAGTTGCGTCAGGGACAAGCCGGCGAGGGCGCGGATCATCATCAGCTTGTGACCGTAGCGATCACCGATGCGACCCCAGAATGCGCTGGTCAGCATGATGCCCAGCATGGGCCCGACGTACACGGCGATGCTGGCGAAGCTGAAAAACGAGGCCGAGTCCGTCAAGCCGCGCAGGTGCACCGGCCAGAACGGCCCGCTCATTTCCATCGCGCCCATGGAGACCAACTGGATCGCGAACAGAAGATAAATCAGGACTCTGACGCTCGAGCCCTGAATGACACCGGCGCTGGGCATGGGACAACCTCGCTAGTCGAACGGGAGCGGGGGAGCGGCAGAACATCCTCGCATCACCCGGCCAAACGGCGTGCATTTGACCCGGCTCCGGCGATTGCCGCAACCGGATAAACCCACCACGTGATGCCCGTGAGGAAAAATCGAAGCCGGGTGATACTTTTTTTCGAGCTGGCTGGCATTAGGAGTGATTCCCATTTCCTACCTCCAAGGAACCTCACGCCATGCCTGTTGCCAGTCGACCTTGCGCCGAGCGCGCCCTCACGCTCGCCATCCGCGCGGCCTTGCTCAATGTTGCCCTGATAGCCGGGAGCACCAGCGCCTGGGCCGCCACGGCCGGGCCTTCGGGCAAGCCGGAAAATCCTTCAACCGGTTCGTCGAACGAGGCACCGAACCTGACCCTGGACACCACCAACATCAACGCCCGCTACGCCGGGCCCACCGCGCTGCCCGCAGAGTTCACCGGTGGCCAGGTAGCGCGCGGTGCGCGCCTGGGCATGATGGGCAACAAGGATGTGATGGACACGCCGTTCAGCGTGACCAGCTACACGGCCAAGACCCTGGCCGACCTGCAAACGGTGACCGTGGCCGACGCCCTGCAACGGGATCCTTCGGTGCGCTCCACCGGGCAAACCGGCGGCATCGTCGACTCCTTCTTCATCCGTGGCTTTGCCATCGGCGAAGGCAACCTGGGCGAACTCGCCTACGACGGCGTGTATGGCGTCGCGCCCAACTATCGCGCCTTTACCCAGTACACCGAACGTGTCGAAGTGCTCAAGGGGCCGGGTGCCTTGATGTACGGCATTTCACCCAACAGCGGGGTGGGCGGCGTGATCAACATCGTGCCCAAGCGCCCGCTGGCCGAAGACCTGACCCGCTTTACCGCCAGCTACGAGTCGGACTCCAACGTCGGCGGTCATCTGGATGTCAGCCGCCGCTTCGGCGACGAGAACCAGTTTGGCGTGCGCTTCAACGGCAGTTTGCAGGGTGGCGATACCGCTGTGGATGACCAGGAGCGTGCGGTGAACATCGGCGCCATCGCCCTGGATTATCAGGGTGAGCGCTTGCGCCTGAACCTGGACTTCATCAGCCAGAGCGAAAAATTCGATGGCGCATCACGGCCATTCACCATCGCACCGGGGGTCGAGGTGCCTTCCGCCGCCAATGGTCGTACCAACGTATCGCAGAAGTGGGGCTGGTCCGACACCAAGGAGCAGTCGGCCTTGCTGGGCGGCGAATACGACCTGAACGACAACCTGACCGTGTTCGCCCACGCCGGTGGCGGCAAGTCGGATGTCAAACGCTTGTCCGACCAGGTGCCTCGCATTCTCAACGATGCAGGTGACACCAGTAATATTCCCGGTTACTACAAATTCAACGTCGACCGCTCGACCGCCGATGTGGGCCTTCGCGCACTCTTCGCCACCGGCCCGGTGACCCATACCACGACGCTCATGGCCACCCGTTATCAGGATGAACTGTCCCGAGGCATCACCAACGGTACCGACATCCGTTCCAACTTCTACCACCCGGTTGACGTGCCCAAACAGTACCTGGCTGCGCCGAAGGTGCTGCGCGTTTCCGAATCGGAACTGTCCGGCGTGGCGTTCACCGATACCCTGGGCATGTTGGATGACCGCATCCAGTTGACGCTTGGTGTGCGCCGCCAGGACATCGAATCGCGTAACTACAACGCCGCCGGCTCAGTCAGTTCGCGCTATGACGACAGCGCCACGACGCCGCTGGTGGGCGTGGTGGTCAAACCGTGGGAAGACGTGTCGCTGTACTACAACTATGTCGAAGGCCTGAGCAAAGGTGACATCGCCCCCGGCACGGCGGCCAACGCCGGTGAAACCTTCGCTCCGTATGAGTCCAAGCAGCATGAATTGGGGGTGAAGTATGAGCACGGTACGTTCATGACCACCCTGGCCCTGTTCCAGATCGAAAAACCGAGCGGCGAAGTGGGTGCGAACAATGTGTTTTCGGTGCAGGCCGAACAGCGCAACCGTGGCGTCGAACTCAGCGTATTCGGCGAAGTGGCACCCGGCACCCGCCTGATGGGCGGCGTGACCTTCCTCGACGGCGAACTGACGGACTCGGCCACTGCGGCCAACCGCGGCAACAAACCGGTCGGCGTACCCGACATCCAGGCCAACCTCTGGGCCGAATGGGACACCCCTTGGCTGGAAGGCTTCACCCTGACCGGCGGCGCCATCTACACCGACAGCCAATACGTCAACCAGGGGTCGTCTCAGAAAACGGAAAATAAAGCACGCTAAGCGTGCGTGGAGGCTGGCACCCAGCGGTACAGCGTCGGAATGGACACGCCGAGGTTCTTGGCCACGTCCTTGGGCGGCACCCCGCTGGCCAGCAGCTTCTTGGCCGACTCGATCTTGCTGTCGGTCATCTTCGGCTTGCGGCCGCCTTTGCGGCCGAGCTGCTTGGCGACTTCCAGCCCGGCGCGGGTGCGCTCGACGGTCAGCTCGCGCTCCATTTCGGCAAGGCTCGCCATGACGTGGAAGAAGAACCGCCCGGATGGTGTGCCGGTGTCGATGGAGTCGGTGAGGCTCCTGAACTGGACACCGTGCTTGTGCAGATCGCCGACCAGATCGACCAGTTGCTTGACCGACCGGCCCAGCCGGTCGAGCTTCCAGACGACCAAAGTATCGCCTTCGCGCAGCATTTCGAGCGTCTTGGCCAAGCCAGGCCGGTCTGCCCGCGTGCCACTCACCTTGTCCTCGAAGACCTTTTTACATCCGGCCTTGCTCAAGGCTTCGCGTTGCAGCTCCAGGTTCTGATCCTGCGTCGAGACGCGCGCATAGCCAATCAACATGGCTTGTCTCGCGCCCGGTCGATGCGTTCCTGCATCGCCTGCATCACTTCTTCGTGGGTGTACGATCTGGCGTTGGCGTCGGTGGCTTGCCGCAGGGCTTCCTCAACCTCGCGCGTCATCCGCTCGTAATCCTCCGGCCACAGCGCTTGCTCCATGCGCAGCGACGCCTGACCCAGCAGGTGCAGCAGGCTGAACAGCCGCATGTCGTTGGTGGCGACGATGCGCTCCCGAATCTGCTCCTGAATAGCTTCGCTAGCCCGATGCGCTTGTGGTGTGGCAGTCCCCTCGTAGTCAGCGGGGAATTCCGCTTCCTCGGCAATCCTTGCCCAGGCGCTGGCCAGCGCCTCGATGGTTGACGTGCTCATTTCCGCCGCTCCTGTGCTCTTTGGCGAATCAACCGGCCAAGGGGCCTCGACGCGAAAACCAGCAGCATCACGCCTATCGGATACCAGGTCGAGAAGACCACCAAGGCATCGAAGGCTGGCCGTCCGGTGTTGGTAGGCAGTACGGCGGTCACAGCCATCAACCCGCCGACCGTCCAGATGATGCGCCACACGTAGGGCATCACGCGGGGCACGTAGCCGTCATCGAAAGCGGTCTGGTAGTAGCGGCGCAGGCCGCGCTCGGCAAGCGCCTGGCGCTGCCGCTCCGACAGCGCATCCGTCCGGCCATACCAGCGCCGGAATGGTGGACAGCGCAGCAGCAAAGGGGTGAAGAGGATCATCACCGCCACGATCGCGACACCCCACGCCATGACGGCGCCGGCATCGGGCCGCTTGGCGTTCTCGATCACGGGCGCGAAGACGCCCGGAGCACCGATCATCCAGAACAGCGCAATGTGCTGATGGAAGGAGAGCTTCATTTGCTCATCCACTTGCGCAGCAGGCGCTTTTTCAGGGAGGCGCGTTCTTGCGGGTTGCGTCCCTTGTGATTGGCGATGCGATCCGCCGTGGCGGCCTGGCGCTTGACGGGCCAGTAGGAGCGGCCATCCTTGCCCATCGACCAGACGCTGCTGGCCTGGTTTTCCAGCAGGGGCAGATGGGCGCTCAGGGCTTCGGGCGACGCGCTGGTCAGCGCCGTGCGCTCACGGGTGCGCCAGCGCTGATGCCAGAGCTTCTTGTCCTCGCGCTCGCTGCCGCAGGTCGTGTGCCCGACGATGGGTGTTTTGCGGCGGCTGCGGCTCATAACGTAGTGGTCTCCAAGAACATTCAGGACTGATCCCAGGCGTCGATGGTCAAGACCTGATCGGCAGGACAGGCGGCTACGCGGTCGGGAACTGGATGGTGTTCAGTCTCATGCCGACCCCATTCGATTGATCGCGTCGCTTGCGGCACGCTGCGACGCAAGGAGGTTTGCGACCTGGTTTAGCAGCCGTGTCCGCTGCATGTCTGTTACCTATCTCCCCGACCGCTCATTGGACCAACTCCAGAGATTGGGCTCTATCGCTCAGCCAATACGAAACCGGCATTGGCTGATGCCACAACCGAGACGAACACAAATGGCTCGGTACCTGTATTTCGCGCCCCGTGCACTTGGCCCGGTCTTGCCACGGCTATCTCACCTTCCCTGAGGGCACGAACAATCCCATTGCCCTGAAAGTAATCAGCCATTCCCGACAAAACAGTCCACGTGTCTTGGCCGTGAGGATGAATGTGAGCCGCAATTTCCTGCCCGGGATGGACATGCCAAACCACGATAATTGAGTCTCGGGTTTCAAGCACAACGGAACGAATAGGCTCGCCTTCGGACGGCTGAACATACTCGGCTACAGAAAATATTCTCGATTCAACAGTCATCGGAGATCCCTCTTTCACAGTGCCCCCAGACAGGCTGGATATGAGTTCTAACTCGAATTTGAACGGGAGGCTGGTCGTGCGGTCGTGCAGTTGCCGATGAGCGTGTCGGCTGCTGCCTCCTTGCCCACCAGCGAACTCACGTCCGTTGCGGCCATCCAGAAGGTCTTGCCCGAGCGCGGCTCATAGGTCGCGGGATCGAACACGCCAGAGGGGCCGAACATCGGCGGCTTGATTGGTCATGGCTCCATGCCTTTGTCGTTACGGTCTTCATCGTCGGCATCCTGACGCACGGCGGGCAATTGCTGGAGCAACGCCGGCAGCCATTCCTGTACCGTCTCCCACACCACATCGAGGTTGATGTCGAAATAGCCGTGAGCCATGCGATTACGCATATTGCGCATGCTGCGCCACGGCACGTCGGCATGCGCCTGGGTGAACTCGACGTAGCCATCCATCACCTTTGTGGCCGCCTCGCCGATGACGATCAGGCTCATGTTGACGGCCTGCTGGGTGCGCTTGTCGGCCAAGAAGTCGTCCTTGGCCATCCCTTCCACGAAGCTGCGCGCATCGGTTGCGGCCTGCTGAATGTGGTCGAGGTAATCGGGCAGGCGGTTCTCGCTCATATCGGTTGCGCCTCCGCGAGCACCTTGGCCCGGAACTTCGGCGGCAGGTCGCCGGGAGTCAGCAGATCGACGTCAACGCCGAGCAGCGATTTCAGTTCTTCTTCCAAATCGCCCAAGTCCAACAACGTGGCACCGGGCAGCGCATCGACCAACAGGTCGAGGTCGCTGCCATCCCGGTCGGTGCCATGCAGCACCGAGCCGAAGACGCGCGGGTTCGCGGCGCGAAAGCGGCCTACCGCTTCACGCACTGCGCTTCGCTTCATGTCAAGCACAACAGACGGTCGCATGGGCATCCTTTCTTATCGAAACTCGTTGAGATGATATGCAATCAAGAATAGAATTTCAAGAACTATTTTCGAGAATCGCAATGCCTTGATTCCCGTGCCGCGTGTCATTTTCAGAAGACGACTGCACGGAATATCAGGAGTCGGCTG
>TARA_R110002072_G_scaffold49433_4_pt1 | contig 28149 bp, 58 predicted proteins | sample TARA_R110002072 | Tara Oceans TARA_R110002072 (sample SAMEA4397118) | marine metagenome | biome: Polar Biome; feature: [SRF] surface water layer (ENVO:00010504); material: water (ENVO:00002006), including particulate matter (ENVO:01000060) such as... | depth 5 m
GTGTCCCACTCAAACAGATCGCGCTTGAAAACGCCGCGATTTGTGTCAACAGGAAGGAACTCAGGCTCGGAAGTCTGGATGCCGACAATCCCATCCTCACGGAAGGAAACGACATACAGAGAGGTTGTCACAGCGGAACCGCCACCATAGGCAACTTCATTGTAGGGCAGGAAGTTGCTGTCCTTGGAAACCTCATAACCCGTCAAGAACGGCAGATCGCCAAAGCGCAGCACACGGCGGCCCAATTGGCTGTCATAGTCATCCGTCACCCGGTTGTTGGTCAGGTTGGGATCACGGGCAGCGGCTTTGAACCGTGTCTGCATTCGGCGCGAAATCATGATGTGCGACGGGCTGTTGACCAGATCGACCGCAGTATCAAGGTTGCCCAGAGACAAGGCAGCGCCACCAGATGCCGTGCTGTTTGCCAGCAAGCGGCTGTCATCGACAGAACCGTCGACAGAACCCGTTGCGTCCGCTTTACAGCGCACTTGCAGGCCGGTGAACTCACGGGGGTCGCTGGCGTTGTCGCCGCCGATGAAGGTATCCGTCCAGAGGCGGGCACCATTCTTCATCTGGCCTTTCATATAGACCATGCGCTTGCGTTCGCCGTAGCGCTTCAACTTAATCCGGTCAAATTCGATCAGGCCAGAAATCGGGAAGCACGAGTCTTGGAAGCGCTCTTCGGAACCGAAGCTGATATTCGAATCTTCATTCAAAGCGCGAAATGCAACGGCAGGTTCAGATGTTTCACGGTCAAAGACGTTCAGACCTTGCTTGGCCGCCTTAAAGGGCAGCGCCATCAAAACGTCAGACGAAGCAGCGAATTGCTCAATCATACCACTCGACAGTGGGTCGGGATGCCCTTTGGCAAATTCGACCAAGTTAATAAGTTCGTCAGCCATGGTTTTTCCTTCCTGGCGTTAACGACCACGCAAGCCTGTCATGATACGATCATCAATCGAGGCTGTTGCATTGTCGAGTTTGGTGTTGTTCGCGGCGTTCGGGGGAACCGTTGAACTCTTGATCATGGCTTCAATGCCACGCAACGCATCCGCAGATGTGATGTCTTGGAGAACGGCAGTAGCTTGGGCCGCGGGAAGGCGCGCAGAAAGCGACCGCTTGACCACATCAATGCGTGATTGCGCATCGGGGCCCAGCGCCTTCTTTTCATCGGCAGCCGTTTTGCCGGCTTCCATCATGCCGCGCAGTTCACGGTTTGCCATGATCGAGGCCAGTTTCCCGGCAAGAGCGGGATCAGCACCGTGTTCATGCAGTGCGCCTTGAAGCAGCGCCAGATCAGGATCTTTCGGATCAAGCATGTCTGCGGGCTCATAGTCCCGTGTTTTGGCGACACCGTTTTCCATCACCGGATTACCATCGTCATCCAGAACAGGCACTTGATGAGACTTTGGGTCAAAGCCTTCCGCGAAGGTATAATCCTCAGGCAGCGCCCACGCATATCCATCGGCTGTTTCCGGCAGCGCGGCCTTGGCTTCATCGGCCTGAGCCTTGAAAGATGCCAATTCGCCGTAATGGGTTTTGAAGTCATCAACTTTATAGCCGCCAGCTTCATCTTTGAAGTTTTCGGGAATGAACGACAGATCGGGTGCAGCGGTTTGCTGTTCCTGTTCGCCGGCTCCTTGCTTTTCATCTTCCGCCATGGGTGACATATCTCCTTATTTCGAGGACAAAATTGCGCACTGCGTTGACTTCCCGCAATGCACGATCATCGGCCCCGTCAGGAACCGAAGAAAGTAGGATAGCTTTTTCCATTAAAATCAACACCCTAAGGCCCTCATCCGTGGAAAAGACTTTCGCAATATCGTTTTCAAGACTTTCAGCCGCGCCGGGACCATCATCGCCCTCATTGCGCATCCAAGCCAAATATCGACCAATGGACCCGATGGATGACCGCTCACCCGCCATCGCCTGTTTCTTGCGATCACTGTGGCGCATCCGGGGCCCCTTGTGGTCCTTGCTGCATTTGCATTGCCGCCTCTGCCATTTGCTTTAATTCTTCGGCGGTGCGGTACACAACCAGCGTGTCTTTCAGTTTGTCTTTAATGTTGTTCATGGTCGCCTGACCATCCATCAGCATGGCCGCCTGTTCTGGCCCCAATGCCTCCACTGTCATCTGCATGAGAGACTGAGACACCAGAACCTCTTCACGGGCTTGAGCCCGCTCCAATGGCGAGATGGGGCGCAGAATAACCAACTGCCCATCGAGCATCTGGAAATCTTCACCGTCGAACACGCCGCCGGGTTGGGTTTCGAGCCATTCAAACCGCTTGAGCAGCCCAACACCGAACTCTTTCCAGAGTTTACCGGCAGGCCGCGCCATGCGACGGATCTGCTTTTGTTCTTCACCCATGTACTGAGATGCAGACGGAGGCGTTTTGCCTTTCTGGGGCAGATCGCGATAGAACCCGTCCCGGATACGCTCTTCGATCTTTTCCTCTGCAAACCAGCCATAATCCAACTGGCCGCCGCCGATGGTTTGAATGCTGTCGCCAGACCCCGGCATAGAGGGATAGGCCACACCAGCCTCGACACCTTCCGACAGATCAAGCACGCCATCGCTGGGGTAGACCACGGCAGGATCAAGCGTGTGATCCATCGCCTCAAGGTTCATCCGCACCAATTCGTCCAGCGTGCGCATGGTTGGCAACATACGGCGACCCGGACCCCATCCCCATGGCGTTTTGGGTTGCGCGTTGAATCGCCCCACGACCATGGGGATTGATCCATCGCCCTCTTTTTTCATATCAAGCCCGACAGGCTTGCCGTCGACGCGGATGTTTTGCATCCAGACAGGATTGCCAGGATCAGTGTAATCGCGCCAAAAACCCCATGTGACCTTGCCTTGCGCCTTCGGGCTGTTCTTGATCTTGTCCTCAAGCATCCGGTCGAACTTGGCATCGGGCAGCAGTTTTGGCAGATCGCGATAGAAATATTTGCTTTCACGGAATCGGTCATCAATGCCGTAGGGGCCAAGACGGAAGTAGCACTCCGACAGTGGCACCGCTTCACAAGTCACGGGCTCACTGAGAGAGTGGCGATCAATCCACATGCAGACGTTGCCCATAACCGCATCCTGAAATGCCGTTGGACCTTCATCATAATAATTGGATTGCTTGATGGCTTTGGCGATCCCGACCTCACGGACCTCCATGAACTCCGTCACCTGTTCCTGAATTTCTTCGGGAACGCCGGCACCTGTCTCATATTCTACCCAAGGCGCATTTTCCGGCGTCATCGTGTGAAACAGATCACCAAAGAAATCTTCGGCTACCCCGGCAACGACATCAGCGAAAATCTCTTCGGGCTCGCGCTGGCGGTTATTCCGCCCCCGCCATTCATCCTCGCGCCCATTGAAGCAAAACTTATAGACCTCATAGCCGTCATCTTCGACGCGGCCTGATCTGTCTGATTTGGCGGCTGAGAACCGTGCGTCAAAATCATCCATCAGATAATACTTGAGCCAGCCGACCCGCCCGATGTAATGGATACACGATTGGATTTACGGCGACGAAACATATCCGTTCGCTCTTGCACCGTCTCCTGGATGGAACGCACGTTGTCAGTTTCAGACCGGAGCCGAACCGCCCGCTGTTCTGCCGTTTCCGCTGGAGCCTTGCTTTTCATTCATCATCACCACGTTGTTATCACGGATCAAAATGTGGAAAAGCTGGTCGGGCAGCAATGCACGGGAACGCACTCCGAGAGTGTGTTTAACAAAGCTGACGCAGGACATGGGGCGCAGAAAGTGGTGTCCTGGACCAATCGCCTCACCAAAGCGCAGAACGGTATGATGGGCCGTCAGGTAGGAAAGGTAGTCTTGCACATCATCATGGGCATAGAACACGCGCACATCAACGCCATTGCGCCCAAGATCAAGGTGCGTCCATGTTTCCTTGGAGAACCCGGCCAGTGAAACATGACCGAACCGCCGCGCCCACCAATGTTCTTTGGATTTTGGATGAAAGACGCAGAACCAGATCATTTTTTCTGCGCAAATTCTTTCTCTAATTCCAGCCGTTCAGGAGGCACGTAATTTCCTTCATCATCCCACCAGGTTTTTGGATCATCTTCGAGATCTATAATATCTCTGACATACTGGCCACGTGGTTTCTTGTATTTTCCATATCTAGCCATCATCTTCTCCCTTTGAGTGAATACTTCTTCTTTCCGCTGCGTTTGCTTGGCTTTGGGGCACCGCTTCCCCCGGTCAGGGCGGACATGCCGAGGCCAGCGCCAAGACAAGCATACTGCAACGCATCGCAATAGTCTGAATACTTGTCTTTGACAGGCGTGTCGTGGTGCCGCCCAGACTTCCCCTGCACCTTGGCGAAGTGATATTTGCCTGACATCCCGGAATTGAGGGTGCGGCAGGTATTGCTCAGAAGCAGCGCAGGGCCGCCGCCGACCATCTTGTTCAGCATGGTTGTGACGGCCTCAAGGCGCAGGGTGATGTCGTTGTTACCGGGCGCGGGCAGGACGTGCATCCCGTGGGCAGCAAAGATCAGGTATGGCGTCCAGTTGGTTGCCTGACCGCGGGAGCCACCCGTGGGATCACCAAACATTTGCAGTTTCGAGTTGGCAGAGGTTGCCAGCAGCCGATCCTTATCCCGCACGGGGTCCAGCCGGTCCAGATCGACCTTCTTTTCTTGCAGGATACCGGGAAACTTTTGCATGATCCGTTGTTTGAACAGGGGCGCAAACTCGCCGGCCGTGACGTTTTCCTTGCCAAATTCGTCCAGAACGAACATCTGGCCACGAATAAGCTGACAAACAACGGCGGCAGGGTTGCGGGCAAAGTCCATGCCGACCAGCAGGGGCCACTCAGGGCGGTATTGCAGCGCCACCTTGGACACATGGACCTCAGGTGAAAAACTTTCAAAGACGGGACGGCCGGATTGATAGCGCCCCACCCGGTTCATAACGAACGTGTCGATGTAGGCTTTTGACTTGCCTTTGATCAGGTTGGTGTAGCTTTCATCGATCCACTTCATGTTTTCGGCGGCATCTTCGGGATCAAGACCGCGCTTAATCCGCTCTGCGGGCGTGTTTTCCACGTATCCCGTCAACTGGCCATTATCGAATACCTCGATCAGTCCGGGCGGCTGAATGAAGAAATTCCAATCATCGGGCTTTTCGTATTCCCGACGCTTGGCGTCATCCCAATCTTCGGGGAAATCAACCTCTCCGCGGAAATACGGAACAAAGTGATCATCGGGCGGCGCGTTCAGATCCGCAATCACGCCCTTCCATGTGGGCCCGCCTTCCAGCTTGGGTGGATATCGACCTTGCATGGCGCGCGAATGTGCCATGTCAAAGATTGCTTTTTCGGTGAACTGGACCTCGTTGAACCAAACGCCCGTGGCTTCCATGGATGTCAGCTTGGAAACGTCATCCTCGTTATCCAGCGACAGAAAGATAAATTCCACAATGACGGTCGTACCATCGGGCCGGTCAAAGTAGATATTATGCTCAGGCGGGTTGGACATCTTCACGTCGCCAAATATCTTTTGCGCGACCTGGACGAACCAATACTTCCAAGTTTTGAGCGTGGTTTGCTTCAATTCATCAAAGGTGTTGCGCACAACAATCCAGCGCGTCATTCGCTGACCCATGGCGTTTGGCTGTTGTTCGTTCGATATCGCCCACATCTTATGGCAGCAGGCCGTCGACGTTCCTGAGCCCACCGGTCCTTGAATGATGGACACAGGCGCACGATCAACAAAGAACGCCCGCAGCACCTTCCCGTCAGGCCGGTACATGAACTTCTCGCGTTTACTCATCAGGTCAGACTTCCGACAACATGCGCATCTTAATCATCTCGATCGCGCCAATTTCAGCAGCAATGTCCTTGAACGGGCCGGTAGTGGTCAAAACATCCCCACCAGCCAACAAGCCAGCGCCATGAAACGTGTGCATCTCACCGCTTCTCGCCATTTCAAGAACACGCTCAAGGCGATCAATCAGTTCGTCATCAGGTTCATTCCATGCCTTGGGAACCAAAACTATTTTCTCACTCATCGCTCACCACCAGAACCCCACCTTCAACAACAGCCTTCCCGGACGCAAGCAAAGCCTTCTCTGCATTCGCGTACCGCAGACCCGGCCAGCCCAAAGCACGCTCGGCCATATTCGATGAATAACGACCGGAGCGGATCACAGCAACCAAATCCAAGATATCCTGCGCACGCGGCGATACAGCAGTCGAAGATCGCTTGGGAACAGGCTTAGGCTCAATCCCGGCAATAGCAGCCTTCACAGCCGCAACAGCAGGATCAGCCTTCTTAGAACGCTTGGGCTTGTTGAACGAAGTCGCAGACCCGTCATCATCAACATGCTCAGGATCAGCACGCGCAATCGAATTTTTTTTCGGGGGAGTGGCAGATGTTTCCCAGACACCGGGCGCAGCATCAATCGTACCAACCAAATGACGCTCAACAGCATCCCGAACAAACTCCGACCGGTTCGACGCAGCAGCATCAATCCTGTCAAACGTCCCGTCAGGAAACCGAACCTGCATAACCTCACTGCCAATCTTATCACGCGCCATCACACATCCCCCAACGGAAATTCAAATCGGTAAACACTACCTGTCGCAGCCTTCATCGGAAGATCATCCAGCAAAGTATTTCGGCTCGTGCCAGAAGCCTCAATAAAAGCGGCATGCCAATCCAGCGCATCAAGAGCAGCCTCGATCGCCGCGCGAATGAACGCACTCCGATTAGAAGCACGCGCATCAATCCGGGCAGAAACACCAGCAGGCACACGAAGCAAAATAGTATCAGGATATTTCATCACAATCTCCAATCCAATCAAACATGTGTTCATATACAATCAAACATCTGATTGAGGCAAGAATTAAATCAAACATATGTTTACTAAACCCAATACAACCAAAAAAAAATAAGGCAAACATAAAGTAGGTTCGAGAGAGGGGGGAGGTCTGGATATACCTGCGCGCGCTGCGTTTTTGGGGGCCGGGTAGCCTGATCCATATACATGAAGGGGGTGGGGTGGGGTCGATCACATACACGCTGACCCCCCTCGCATTCTCTGGCGTCATTGGTTCGTTTGTTAACATAATAGGGATTATAGAACATTACACATTGAATGATTACAATGGGTTAGCATATGTGCGTGCAGATCATGGCCACTGATTACCACATGTTGTGGTCAGTCATCATCTTGGCTGTCTGTGGCTTCACCGTCGATTGCCTCCAGATCAGGATAACCAAACCCTTCGAACGAATGGCTGTGATGGTGCTGGCCCTGGACCTTTTGAACGGGCGATATACCATCAACACCGGCCACCCACCTCTTCGCATCATACTGTAAACGCTCACTATCTGCACTGTGAGACTGGTGTACGATGCCAAGGTATGCCTGTTGAGCCGCGCCTTTTCTTACGTTTGCAACCATTTGATTATAAAGGTTTCGAGCGGGTTGCTTACGTTCTGCGCGTTTTGCGCTTTCGACATTCATACCGACGCGCTGTGCAGCTATAGGGAGGGGCAAGCCCTCATGTACCATCAGGTCTATAACGGAGCGCATCTGTTGGCTTACGCGTTGTCTAGGGCGTTGTTGTGGTGTGAGTGCGGTTCCTTTGCGCTTACCTGTCATCGAATAGGGCCCTTTGCGGCTTGTCTGCTTTGTGTCGCGCCATGTTTGCGGCATACGGATCAGAGGCGCGGCGATCGATTGTGCGTGCTGTAGCTGGGGGGAGGGGCGCGGGGCGCAAGGTTATCTCTACGCCCAATGTGGCGGCCCATAGCTGTAATGTTGGGAATTGTGCCGTGCGGGCGAACGCTTCTAGCTTGTTTAGGTGCATATCAGCCATCCCTGCGGCGGCGTTGATATCCTCTTGCGACATGCCTAGCGCGCGGCGCTTGCGCACCAGTTGCGCCACGAGGGCTTTATACTGATCATAGGCGGGCGCGCCGTATTGCCCTTGATGCTTGAGTGAGCACGGTTCAGGCGCTGGGCCGAGGTTATCAATGGGGAGGGAAAGAGCGCCCGGACATCCTAGCTTAGAGCATTGTACTCGTATTGTGCGATCTTTAGCGGATGCAACGCGCCATCCTGCCTTCTGCGCTTCTGCTATCCATTTGGAGGCGATCAAATTGCAGCCCTGCCATGGTTTGAATGGAAATCGTGCTCTATCTCTGCCAACTTTCTGGCGGCTACGGCGTCTGCTTTATCCAGGAAGGCACCAAGATGTATGGTTTTGCTAGAGACCTTGATGCAGGCATTCCATGTTTGCCTATTCTTTTGCCAATACACGCCCATGACTCCACTTTTGTTATTCTTGGAGATTGCGCAATTTCGGGCGTTTTGCTTCTGAGGCACATCGCGCAGGTTTTCTATTCTATTATCAGTTTTTACTCCGTTTATATGGTCGATATTGGAAGGCCACTCACCATAGACCAAAACCCATATCACCCGGTGCGCAGCATATGTTTTCCCGAAAATGCCCCCAACCCGATAACCATGGGCATTTATTGTTGCAAGCGCCTGAGCGCCCGCCATTTTGGCGTTCCAGTTATTCTTTTTATGCTCCGCTGATCGAGATCCACTAGCGGTGAAGAATTTGGTTGGACGCTCACGCCAGAACAGTGAACCCGTATCTGCATCATGACGTAAAAGGCTTTTAAGCGCTGATTGATCAATATTCATGCGATAATTCTTTACCACATTTTACACGCTTGGGAAGAGGATGTTGCGCCGCCATTGTTTGCCGATCATGGCGCGCCGTGGGGTAAATGGCTGCAATTACCCTTGTTTCATGGGCTAAACGTGCATTCTGGCCTACTTGGTTGGCGCTGGCCGGGTGATTGCGCGCTGACCTTGACCATAGGACACGAAAAAGGGAGCCGAAGCCCCCTTGTCCTATTGTTCTTGTGTTTGGCGGTTATGCGCCTTGCAGTGTGACCTTGTATCGCCTGACACCGGATATCTCATATCTTTCTATCTGCGGCCTTTCAGATTCTGATACTGTGCCTTCTTCAATCCATTCGGTCATGGCAATCTCGGCGGCTTGGTGGCTTTTGTATCCGTATCCGTAAACATACCTATAGGACATCACAGCACCCCCGCACGCATGAGGGAAGGCACCAGAGCCAAGGCAAGCGCCGCGTAGAGCAGCACGGACAGAAAGAGGTGATAGCGGTTCATGATACCACCTCACCCAATCGCAGAGGCTTGCCAACAGTTTGCCGCGCCAGCGTAGCAACTACGGCACCCGTCGCCACTTCCTCTTGTAATACCTTCCATTCGTGGACGGTGCGGCGCTCATGCAGCGCTTGCGCATCGCTTACCATGTTATCAATCCCAGCCATATGCATCCGGTAAGCGGTCAACCAAACGCGGCTCAATGGCTTTTCGCGGTATTTCAGCGAGATCATGTGTTTTACGTTGCTCATTGTCTTGATCCTTTCAGGTTAACGGGGTTTCGACCCGTGCCACCTATATTGCACACCTCTTCTCTAACGTCAATACATTTAGTTTACTTTTTTATCATTTTATATCTTGCATAGCGCTTTTATATGCCTATATTGATTGCAAGGCGACCGAAACCGCCGAGACACTTTGAAAGGATCAAGATCATGGATATCGAAACCGTTAATTCTGCCATCCGGCACGCGACCACGGAAGCACTTTGTTTGATACATACCAACTTTGGCCGTTGGCTTATTGTTGAGGGATACCCCCAAGAGCGCACCGAGGCCCTATCCCGCAATGACACGAGCCCAATTGTCGGAAATTTGCGAGTTATTGGGGATTCATCCGAGCGTGAATTTCACTGGCATTGCTCAAACTGATGCATCGCAGCGCGCCCTTGCGTAGGGCGCGTCACCATGCACCAGCATGACAACCCGAAAGGATAGAACGATGGGCGCTCAAGATTTCACAGCAACAGCTAAAGGCAAAACCGCAAAGGAGGCATTTTCTGTCGCCGTCGAGGATGCAGCATACGAAAACGGACACGGCGGATATACCGGCACTATCGCAGAAAAACGTAGCTTCAAGATTGAAACCCCGCCAGCAGGCATGAGCCCAGAGGCTTACATAGGCTCATGCATGGAGTGGGAAGAGGGGAATGATGGACATTGGGCCGTCAACGACAAATGGGGCCCAGCTTGCGCCGTTCAAACAGGCCCAGAAGAATGGACCTTTTTTGGCTCAGCATCATCCTAACCAGTTGTCGCGCGCCTACCCTTTACAGGGCCGAAACAGGCGCGCGACGTGCTGAAAGGACCAGACACCACAACCTAACCGAAGGATAACGACATGGACACCCTAAAAGATATTGAAGCGATGGACGATCAGCAGGCGCAAACCGCGTGCGAAGCCATGGCAATGGATATTTGCGGCACTGACCGGTTCAAGACAGACCTGGCCGAGCGCATCGGATACACCCGCGCAGCAGTCAACAGTTGGTTTGCAGAAGGTGGACGCCCGCCCACAATTGTGCTTATGTACCTTAGGGCCGAGATTGAGCGGGATGAACTGGCGCGTGCCATGAAAGGCTTTTCTCAATTGCTTAGAGTCGTAGACCAATACGCCTAATGGCCTGAAATCATACCTTAAATTACGACTGAATTGCCGGGCTTAACTGTTCCGGCTTTTTTGCATCGCGGGCAACTCGACTTGCGCCATGTAGCTTTTCAGGTTCGAGATGATCACCGCCAAAACCTTTGTTTCAGGATCATCCGCAAATCTCTGCACCTTTTCCCGTTCATCATCGGCCACCTGTTGCAGTGCTTTTAAATCGGTTACCGACCGTAGCCTATCGCGGATCCGGTTCATTTCCTCAATAGGGTCAGTCATTGTCTTTCCAAATCAAGTCACCATCGCGGTAAGCGTTCCAAAGCGCCACAAAGGCGCGGGCATCATGGCCAGCCGCTTCACAATGCGTTGTGGATCCGTAGCCATTAACTGTTATCGAATAATCCTTTCCATCCTCGCTATCGTTTCCGAAGTGAGCGATCGGTGCGCCAGTATCGGCCAGAGACATTTCATTCATGCACTCTGGAGATGGGATATGCTTGCGCCTATCCGCCTTAGCGTTGGCTGTATCGCGCGCGGCTTTACCTGTGCCGTATCCCTTAGCGTTTATTACCTCATGCAGATTCATATCTTTTCCAATCATATTTAAAACTCAAGATTCCCAGACTCTTCGGGCATATCGCGGAACACATTGGTTCCCATATCGACCTCGACCGTGCACTTGCCCAGCTTGCCCATGCGCTGCTTTGCGACAATCAAATCCATCTTGCCCTTTGTTTTGGCCAGTGCCGCCTCAAGATCTACCCTTTCCTCAATATCCTTGACGCCCTGTTGCAGCGTTTTTAAATCGGTTACCGACCGCAGCCTATCCCGGATCCGGTTCATCTCTTCAATGGGATTGAGTTTCATTGAAAACCTTATATTTCTCATAATGCTGAACATGACCGCACGGCGCACAGAAGTCCCACTCTGAAAAATAATGTTCGCCGCGCAACTGCCTTTCTAATATCTCTTTATGAGTACGGCGATCCATTGGAAGATTGCACTTTGGGCAATCTCCCCCAACACCGATAATTTTCCATCTCTTTACTTTACTCAAAACTCAATATCCCCCTGTTGTTCTGGCATATCGCGGAACACATTGGTTCCCATATCAACCTCGACCGTACACTTTCCCAGCTTGCCCATGCGCTGTTTGGCGACAATCAAATCCATCTTGCCCTTGGTTTTGGCCAGCGCCGCCTCAAGATCGACCCTTTCCTCAATATCCTTGACGCCCTGTTGCAGCGTCTTTTCCAGATAGTATTCTGGACGATGGCAGAAAATCACATTGTCCGCTGCAAACTCAAGATCACCCGACCCGCGCAAATCCGACAGAAACGGAATAGGATTGTCCCGCTTGCCTAGACTACGATCAACCTGAGCCAAGGCAACTACCGGCACGCCAAGCAGCTTTGCGATCTGCTTGCAGTCCATCGCAACTTGGCCCAGCCTTTCTAAACTGTTCTGGCCCTTGCCGCGCACCAACTGGATGTAGTCGATCACCAGCAGCCCAAAGCCTTTGAATTGACCGCTTGGCAGGTTTTGCCGCTGCAAACGCCTGCTTTCCGACAGAATTGACGGAATATCCCGCACCTTGTCCGAGTAAATTTGAATTGGCAAAGCCTCTTGCGCCTTGGTTGCTTCTGCTACCTTGCGAAAGGTAGCGTCCGACATCACGTTGCGCAGCGCTTGATAGGGAATACCGCTATTAATCGAGCCCATCCGTTGCGACAGAGCGACCTCAGACATCTCAAGCGATGCAATACCCACCATCACGCCCGACTTGGCCGCCACATAGGCGAGATGGACGCCCAACGCCGACTTGCCCATGGATGTTGACCCGGCTACCAGCGTAACTTCAGAACCATGCAGACCACCCGTTATTTCGTCCAGATCACGCAGGCCCGTCGACAGCCCAACCTCACCCGACATCTGCCGCTCATTCAGTTCTGTGATTGACTTGATGTGCGCCGCCAGCAAAGACATCGATCGAGGGCTTTCAGATTGAGCCTCTTGCGCGTGCAGGAACACTTCAATCTCACTTTGGGCATCTTGGGTAGCCAAACCGCCCTCAAGACGCTCTACGGTGCCTCTGAGCGCCGCCAGCATATCGCGCCGCCCCGCAATCTGTACCAACTCGCGCGCATAATCACCAACAGCGAACGAAGAGACAGACGTGCCAACCATCCTGGCGAGGTATCCGGCACCGCCAAGTTCCTTCAATCCAGCATGGTCCGCCAAATCTGTCTTGAGCGTGACGGGCGAGGCAATGTGATCCCGCTCGATCCTGGCCGAGATGTTGCGCCAGATATCAGCGTGCACCGGATAATAGAAGTGATCAGCCCGCAGAAACGACAGCCCGTGATACCGATCATTGTTCGCTAGAACCGCGCCAAGAATCTGTTGCTCAAGTTCCACATTGTGCGGAGGTTTCTTGATGCTGGAAATTTCGTTCATGCCTCCAACCCTAAGGCTTTGCAGTCATAAAACACAGTCGTCCGACTGACACCCAATTCCGCCGCCATCGCGGTTTCAGTTAAGCCCCTCTCGATCATCACCGGTATCTTTGCGCGCCGCTCAATCGTGATTGACTGCTTGGTTTTGCGTGGCTTTTTAACCATGTTGCGGCCAGAATAGGCATGCGGATTGCGCGGAACCCGCATAAACCGCTCACCACGCCAATCATCTTCTGGCGTCAGGTCAGGCTCATCTTGCTCGATGAAGGTCATGACCGGCGGGCGGCCTAAAATGTCCTCGTGTTTTGTCATTGGATAGCCCTTTCGTTGACCTGCCGAACCTGCGCCATGAGCGCCACAGCCTTTGCATTGGGCTTGCCATCCACCATCATCGACGGCGGGCATTGCAGGCGTTCCAGCATCAGGCGCTGGCTGTCGCTCAGATCATCCCAGATGGGGCCTTTGCGCTCACGGACAATGATCGCCTTTATGTGCCCCTCGTTGGGAACCTTGTTCGGCGCTTCCTGCGTATGCATCCGGCACGCCTCGCGAACCTCCTGAACCGGATAATCGGAAAGCGCGGCCAGCCAATCTTCGCGGATCATCTGGCGCATCCCGGCATTCATTTGATCCCAGCCAAATTTGTCGTGCTTGCGGACCATGACTTCCATCACGAGGCAAACAGCGGCGCGGTGTTTATCGAGCTCGTGCGGCGGCAAGGATTTCGTCAGCGAGGGCACGGTCTCTTTGGTCTGATTTGTTGGTATTTTGGTCATAGATTCCTCCGTTAATGCTTGTTGATTTTGGTGTTCGACTGTTGCGCATCCAGTTTCGCCAAGTCGCCAGCCAGTTCAGTTTGGCCGCGTCCTTTCCCGCTTTGCTGATCCAAAAATCACGGAACTTCTCAGCCTCAAGGCGAACATCACTGGCGTCCCAACCCTCTGAAACGGCCCAATCTCCCCAATCTCTTGGCAAAGCCCAATCATCCGGTAATCGGCTGGCCTTGGCGTTTTTCGCTGGCTTTGGGATTTGCTCAGAAGGAACCAGATCAAAACTCTGATCCGGCGCTTTTTTTGGAGATACGATAGTATCTCTTTTTAACTCTTTATCTAGTTCTGGTTCTGGTTCTGGTTGGCATAGCTGGGGCATATGCTTGGGAGATGCGTTCGCATTAACCCCACCCTTGTTTTTATTGGACTTTCTGTCCCATCTTGATTGCGCTGCTGCTTTAGCTTTCGATGACTTTTCTGTCGTTTGTTCGATGACTTTTGACGCTTTTTCGTTGAAAAGCCCCTCATCTGTCACAAGTATTTTACCCTCAGATATGAGGTATTCCAGTGCCTTCACGAAGGATGCTTTCGACTTCGATCCGCACACTCGAAACAAACGATTATCATCACGTTCTATCGGGCCAGCCATCTCATACATGCGGGCAACAAGCGTGATGTAAACACCCTTCTCTGTGTCAGAAAGGGCCGCCGTTCCAGCAAGCCAGTCAGATGGGTAAAACGGAACGTGGACCATACTCATAAAGCTGCTCGCCCGTGGTTCTTGTGATAACCATATTCTAAACTCGCGGCTTTTCTTGAAGCAATGGCATCGCACTTTTCTGAGAAATACCCAAGATGCTTTTGAACCCCGTTTGGCGTTCTGATCTGCGCCTTCCATTTTTGCGTACTCTTATTCCAGTTAACGCCCACGACGCCGCTAGTGTTGTTGCTCCGAAGCGCGGAGTTTCTCGCGTTCTCTCGGTTTGAAACATCTCGTAGATTGATCAACCTGTTATCTACTGTAGAGCCGCTTACGTGATCCAATTGATCGACAGGCCAAGCACCTGTTTGCATGGCCCAGATCACTCTGTGAGCAAGATATATCTGGCCAAATATGCAGCCAGTCTTGTACCCCTTCGGGGTAACGTAGGTGAATGCCTCTTTATTTGCGTATTGGGAATTCCACCGCCGACAGCTATGTTCTGCCGTTCGGCTTTCTGTGGCGTTAAATAAATCAGAGCAGCGCTCGCGCCAGTATAACTTGCCAGTAGCGGAATCGTATCGCAGCACCGTACGGAGTGTTGCTATTGAAATGTTAAATGACAATTTCTGCCCTCATTTTGGGGCAAGACTTGCATTACTGGAACCACCCTAGTAATCTGGTCTTGCAGTTTAGCCCTTGCAACATGCCCGACCAAGGCAACTTTGACAACCCTCAGATTAAGTTCTGGGGGTTGTTCTCGTTTTAGACCTACCGTAAATCACCTTAAGCCCACCATTTGCGCGCATGGCCCTGACCAGCTTTCTAACCAAATCCAGATCGACGTTGAGGCGAATTGAAATATCCTCGACGCCAAAGCCCTCACGTAGCATGGACACCGCGTCAGCACGCCAATCGACGTGGATGCTACGCTTAACCATTTTTGAACAGCCCCCCGCTTGGCTTGGCTTGGTATTGGCGGGCATGGGTAGCGCAGGCCCAATCCCAGGTTGCCGCAGCATCAGCCGCATCCAGATCAGGAATTACCCATTTCATTTGTTCGCACCTGGCCTTGACCTCTTGCTTGATCGCCAGCTTTGCCTTTGCAGGTTTTAGGCCGGGAAAATCTTTGGAGGTTTTCGCCTTACCGATGAAATGTTTTCTCGTTGTAGCGGGAAAAACCAATTCGCATTTGACACCTTGGTTGAATGCACATCCTCGAATGCAAGCAACAAGGCCAATAAGATATGCGCTTGCATTCATTCCGCCAATGAACGCCTCGATAACAATTAAATCGGGCTTGTGTGTCTCAATAAGACCATGTGTAAGTTTTAGAACATTTGAAAACCTACGATTGTCGAGCCTATCCTTATCGGCCTTCGACATCTTCCCTGCTCTATTAGGCTCCCCAAGATTTACTGACCAGCACTTCGGCTTATCAGATGAATTACCAACTGCGATACCTGTGTTGGTGGCCACATCCAGACCGATGATCAGCATTATTTGAACCTCGCAAATTTGCCATGATGTTCTTTGGCAGCCTCCACATAAGCCGCATGAGCAGATTCAGGATTGCCAAACAAGCCAAGGTATTTTCTATTACCCTCTCGCATGATCCAAGCAACCCATTTCCCACGCGCTTTGTGGTACGACACACCCTTGAAACCAGACTTATTATCAACGTGCATTTCGCCATTCATCGCATTCTGCGATCTAGTCGCTTTTCGTAAATTTAGTTTCCGATTATTTAAACCATCACCATCGATATGATCGACAAGCCTTTTGGGCTCTTTCATCAACCGCCGGTGCATCATCTCTGTGCTTTGAGCAGCCCAGACACTACGGGCGGCATAAATTTTCTTCCCTCGGATTGCCACCGCCCAGTTATATTTACCGATTTCAATTGCATCCTCAGCGTCGATAATCGCCTCATAACCGCGAGTTAGCGGGACTATTGCAACATCACCTTTAATTATTACTGGGCGTATGGCGTTTTTCATGCCAAATTCTCCAACACTTCAATATGGTTGCAAAGCCTGTAAAGCTGATCCTCGATGTTCGATAGTACGAACTCAGAAGTGGCAATCACGCCCATCGGATGGGGGTTATCCATCTCTTTGGATCCGGATTCGGGCTGACCGCCATACAAACGGTCACGCAGACGTTCAAGCTTGTCATTCTCGTTGATCAAAACTTCTCGCGCGCTAATCAATGATTGAAGCATCGCTTCCATTGTCGGTGTTGGCCGGTCAGATTGAATACAATCGACCCCGCCCGTCACATTCATCCGATTCATGCCTGCTTACCCCCAAAGTCGATAGGCGTCACAACACTGTCCGCCTGCGCTTCAAACTCAGCAGCTTCATCGGCCAGTTCAGGATCACCGTCGCGGATCAAGGTTTCAGCATTAACCTCAGTGTCCAGATCCTCGTCATGATCATCATCCGGCGCGCTATCGTCGGTTTCATCATCATCAGGACCGTTGAACATATCGGGTTCATTCCCAAAGATTTCAGCTTCGGCAACCGGCAACAACAACTGCAACGACCGCAGCCAATCCTTGCGCTTGCCTTCATTCTTGATCTTGAGACCTGCCCGGAACTGCGACAGCGCTTTATTCTCAATCCCGGTGCTTTCCGCATAAGATCCAATCGCCTCACGCCGCGTACTGGCACTGGACGCATCCGAACTTTCACCCGTCGCCCATGCTTTGTGCTTGGTCAAGATTTCCTTGGGCTTGATCACAATTTTTCCGTTTTCGTCTGCCATCTGGCTTCTCCTTGATAAATGACGGATACGCCCCGCCTGCGTGGTTATTTCGTGAATTTAGCGAACCGATTATTACATTTGGCAGCATCCAACCGCATCGCATCAAGGGGCGTGGATACTGTCACGTCCATGGATTTTTTCTTGTGGCGAGGCTTTGGTTTTTGCACCGGAAACTTGACGTTAAAATCAATCAGCATCGCATTGAATAACTTGATATTCAGGCCGACTGATTTGGCGCATTTCCTACGGGTCAATCCGCTTCTCACCACGTCCTGCAACCACTGGCGGCGTAAGCCAATTTCAACAGATCTTTGCTCACCCCAAGACCGGATCATCGGCACGTTCACTTGAAAATACCTTCGGGAAAGAAATCAGCAGCAACCAGATCAACTCCAATCCGCTTTGATGCGTAGATTATCTCGATCATCTTGTCAGACGGGATCATACCCCCTGTGCCGGCGCGCTCTTTCGGGTATGTCCACTTGTAGACGGCTGATCGTTTCAGGCCAATCTCGTTAGCCAGCAACTTCACACCGCCAAACTTATCAATAATATTCTGTGCAGGGTTCATCCGCGTTTCCTTTTCCTACCACCCTAATTCCACATACCAGATAACATTTCAAGATTATTTTCGCATATGGAAATTTATCTCTTGCCAAGTCGGTTTCCTTTATGGAATATGTGAGGTAACGAAACGGGAGATAGACATGACGGACGCGATCACTACCACACTCAAGGATATCCGAGCAGCCTCACCCTGCACCGAAGGTTGGAACACGCTACTAAAGCATCTTGGAAAATCCGCATCTGAGGCAAAGTCAGATGAAACGCCGCTCACAGTCCTCACCGTGTTGGAGAGTAACGGCATGGACGACGCTTTGTGGGTTCTCGACAACGCTGTGGGCAACAAGCACATTTGCCGACTGTTTACCGCTGACTGTGCGGAAATGGTTCTGCCAATTTTTGAAAGAGAGCGTCCAGACGATACCCGGCCACGTGATGCTATTGCAGTAGCGAGAGACCCCGCAGCACGGGCCGCAGCACGGGCCGCAGCAGGGGCCGCAGCAGGGGCCGCAGCACGGGCCGCAGCACGGGCCGCAGCAGGGACCGCAGCAGGGACCGCAGCAGGGGCCGCAGCACGGGCCGCAGCACGGACCACAGCAGGGACCGCAGCAGGGGCCGCAGCACGGGCCGCAGCATGGGCCACAGTAGGGACCGCAGCACGGGCCACAGCATGGGCCACAGCAGGGACCGCAGCACGGACCACAGCATGGGCCACAGCAGGGACCGCAGCACGGGCCGCAGCACGGGCCGCAGCACGGGCCGCAGCGCGGGCCGCAATGAAACAGCGCTTCATTCAATATCTCACCTACGGCGAGGCCGCTAAGGACTTGGATTGGCCTGAAAAGATCGTCTTTGAGGCGGAGGCCACAGCATGAGCCTCAAAGACGATCTTGAAGTAATGCGCCGCCACAAGGCCAATAGAACCCTTGCCGCATGGTTTAGGGGAACAGCCACGGCACTGGCACAGGAACCATGGCCGAGCGATCCCACGGCGCGCTTTTCAGGCCCCACGCACATCCTTGTATGTTTGCGGGGGGATTGATTGTGAGCAAGCGCACCAACGCATCCATGATGCCGGATCACACCAAAGAAGATATCACCTTTGAGCCGTTCGCCCGCCCTACATGGTGGCAGCGCATCCGGCATAAATTCACGAACAAGCCCGTGAAATACCTCACAGGCAGCGGCAAGGCACCCACTGACAGCCGGGACGCCTTGCCGCAATCAGATGGTGACGCATTCCGCGCACCTGACGCGGGGACGGGCCTCATATCTATCTCCCCCCGGATTCCCCGCGTCCTCCCTTTCATTGCTGTTTTGTCCGGTGCGATAATCGCAGGTCAGATCAGTACGAAAGCACTCGCCAACTTGGCGCATTTCCAAACAGAGAACAGAGGATTTACCCATGAATGATCGGACCCCATCGCAAGAGTTCGTCAACAACGTACGCAAACTCTGGAACCTCGACAAATACAGCGTTCAATTCCTGACCAACGACGAATGGATCAGGTTCAGGGACAACCCGCCAGACTACCTGATCCGGTGCAGTGACAAGCACCTTGAGGGCATCTGGGACGCTATGCAGGGGGATGTGTGATGGACATCCTCACAATAGCAGACGGCGAACAGATCACGGCCCCCGGCGCGTATCGTACCTCAATGGATTGGTATCACACACAAGCCATTTGCCCCGGCCCGTCAGTATCCAGCACAGGCTTGCGCAAGATCGCGCTGCAATCGCCCCATGCCTTCTGGAAAACATGGGAAGGCAACCCCGACAGATACCCGCCAAAGGAACCCGGTGACGCACTGGTCCTTGGTAAAGCCGCGCACTGCCTGATCCTTGGCGACGAGGTTTTTGACGAGAACTTCTTCTATGTCGAAGATGGTGCGCCGCGCCGCCCTACTGCCCCTCAGGTGAAAGCCTTTGAGCGCGACGGCAAGTGGAGTGATGCGGCCGCAAAAGGTGCCGCATATTGGGAAGATGCCGACAAGCGGGCAGCCGGAAAGCATCTGATCACCGCCGAGCAGATCACCAAAATCAAATACATGGCGGAAAATCTTGCCGCCAATCCGTTGTGCGTTGAATTGCTCCGGTCTGACCTGATCGAGATAAGCATGATCTGGCAAGACGAGCAGACGGGAATTTGGGTGAAGTCCCGACCCGACTGCCTTCCGTCAAACGGCTATGACTTCGGGGATCTTAAAACATTCTCACCAAAAAGCCGTGATCTGATCCTTTCAGCCCACCGATCAGTCACAGATTTTGGATACGCGATGCAAATGGCGCTGGCCGTCATGGGTGCCGAGCAGGTTCTTGGCAGTTCAGCAACCGAATGTGGACTTGTTTTTGTGCAGACATCCGAGCCTTACGAGGCCATTCCCGTTCGTATCGACGCCGACAGCCTATATTGGGCGCGCGTGTTGTGCCGTGACGGGCTAAATAAGATGGCTGAGTGCCTCAAGTCGGGCGAATGGCTAGGGGTAGGAGCCGAAATGACCACCTACTCCTACCCGCCTTCAATGCTGACCCGGTTCAGCGAAATGCAGAGCGATGGCCGCCTGCCTAACGATCTATAAAGGATATGACCATGAACCAACCAACAGACATTGTAACGCGCGAGAAGCGTCGTGCGGAACTTGGCGAAACTAAATTTAGTACGGGAGCGCAGGGTGGCGCGTTGATGCAACCCCAAGACGGCAAGCAACTTTGGGATATGGCCCTGCAAATGGCAGGAACAAAAACGATGGTTCGTGATTTTTATCGCGACAGCCCCGGCGATTGCGCAGCCCTGATTATGATCTGCCAACCCTACGGCTTCAACCCATATCAAGTGAGTTGGAAAACCTACAAGGCCAGCAAGAGCGCCGATGCCCCTGTGTCGTTCGAGGGGCAGTTGGTCAATGCAATGGTGAACATGAGTGCACCGGTCAAAGGCCGCCTGAAATACGCATATGAAGGTGAAGGGCCCACCCGCCAATGCACCGTGACAGGGATCGATCGTGAGACAGGCGACGAAATCACCTATACCACGCCAAAATTGCAGGCTATTCCAATCAAGAACTCACCACTTTGGAAAGGTGATCCCGATCAGCAGCTTGGATATTACGCCGCTCGATCATGGGCGCGCCGGCACTTCCCTGAACTTCTGTTGGGCGTCTATACCCGTGAGGAAATCGACGAAGCCCCACGCATCCGTGATGTCACTCCTCCCAAAGAAAACCATGTGACGCTTTCGCAGCGCCTTGCCGAAGCCAAAGCCGAAGATTTCGACCAAACCCCTGACATCGAGGACGCCAACCTCGACCAGACGGAACCCGCAGACGAAAGCACCACGGGCCACTGGACTGACGATGTGGACGCCAACGAAGGCGCACCCGGTACGGCGGAATGGAATGAAGGTCAGGACGCGGCCAAGCAGGGCGCACCGATCACGGATTGCCCGCATGAGGACAACATGGAGGCCGCGCAAGACTGGCTTGGCGGATACGAAGGTGCCCGGAAGGCAGCGTCATGACCGATAAACGCAAAAAATTGTTGGCCGATATTAAGAACTACGAACAGGTGCTATCCAACCGCATTGCCGAGGTGAGGTTGGCGCAGTCCGAAAAGCGCGAGGCGCAAGAAGAATGCGAACACTATAAGGTTGAAGCCGAACGTCTGTCTGAAATAGCGCATCGTCTGGAAAAGGAGATGTACCGCTGGAAGGAAAAGCACGGCGACCTGATCGTGACATCACAAGCAGCATTACTGAATAGCGTCGATGTTTTGCGAGGTGTTCGCCCACGTCTTGAGCACGAAGATAACGAGAAGATGGCTAGATCAAGTATCTTTTCCAGCCACGCACCAACTCACAACCCGAATGATGTTCGGCATTATGTGGAGATACCGTTTTGAATCGCATTGTAGCGCCGCCCCTGACACGCTCAGGCAACTATGAGCCCGTAGCGCTGTTTGAGTTTCTATCGCAGTGCAATAAATCAGCGGCCTCTCCGCACGATGTGGCTGAAACGCTGGGGATCACACAGGACCGGGCAATCTATGCGCTTGGTAACGGCTTCGAGAGTTATCGCCGCCGTGCGCGGATCGCAGAAGGTATTGAATGATGAACCGATACTCCCCACACATAATGACTAAGGTTCGATCTGATCCTATCAGGAAGTTCGCCGAGGGCCAGCACTGCACGCTGCGCATCGCCAGCTTCTATCCGGGCTATTCCTGTTCATCAAACGAAACCACTGTTCTGGTTCATTATGACGATGTTGGCGGCAAAGGCACGTCAACAAAGGTGACAGACATTGGTGCGTGCTTTGGCTGCGAAAGATGCCATGCCATCCTATCAGGCGTTGATGGGAAAACATTGGACTATATCAAGGATAACTATCCACTCGCGCTTGGGCACCGGATCTACACCGCCCTTGTCGAAACCCACGCGATGTTGGTCGATGAAGGACTGCTTGTCGTTCCTGGCGGGAAGGTAATCTGATGCCGAATGAACCAGAACACCCCAGACGCGTACAATTGCGGCGAACGATCCATAAAAACCGGGTGGCCACGGGGGCGGACATGGCGGGGGTAGTGGTGGACATAGAGCGCGGCAATGGTCATTCGCTTTGCTCCTTCTGTGCTGCGCGAATTTCATCAACACCTGAAAGAAGTTGCTCACCAACCCAACCGACTTGACCTGCGGTATTTACTAGATCGTCATTCCATCGTGTGCTGATACGTCTATCTTCAAATACCGTTACGCTAGCAATCGGATGGCTATTCGTTCCATCTGCATCCGCCGCCATGCCATCAGCAATCCAAGCTAGATGCCGAAGTTGACCAGCGATGAACCTGTGCCAGTCTGGGTCTATATCAACCTCTCCGACATTACTTACACTCGCCCACAAATCGCTAGTGTCGGAGTTCATAAATAGATCAAGGCTCACAAAGTGATCCGACCTATCACGATCCATTGCCGTCTTTTTGTCGCTGAAATTTATTATCTCGCCCATTTATTCACGCTCCTTGGTGCTATTGGTTCCGTCTACAAGTCGCCGCTCTGCTGACAGCATGACAACCTCAACAACTTCCATACAGGTTTCCCAGCCCGCCGCTGTGACTTCGTTATCAATTTCGATCAGCAGGTTTGGGTCAATGGTCCATCCCGTCGATTTTACTTTGGCGCGCGGGAACCTCCCGACCCTCGCCAGCATAGGCGATGCTTCGGGTTCTTCGCCTGTCCCGTCACAGCGGGCGCATTGGTATTTATTGGCTATTGGACGACCACGGCTATCAATCTTTCCCGCTGCCCTCTGGGCGTTGTACACGTCTTCAACTTGCTTACTTGGCATCCGTCGATCCCTCCTTTAAGTCGCCTTGAAATCTTCTACACTGATCGGCCCACGCAATGCTGCAACCTGACGCAACGCTGCTTGGCTTACATCAAGAGCCTCAATGATCCGGCCCTCTTTGATCTTGCCTCTATCGTCAAAAGCATCTGGCAACAGTGCGCGCCTTAAAGCCGCTTGCAACAGGTCGATGTGAAGCGGCGCACATATGCCACTAGCATCTTCGCTTTCATCCGCAGGCTCAAACAATGCGCATCCAAAAGGTTCAGGCTCACGTGCAAGGTTGCGCACACGCACACCGCATCTGGGGCATCTTTGTTCCGGCATCACTCGCCCTCCTTGGTGCTCCGCACATTCCACGCATCAACCGCGCCTTTCATAGTCTGAGACGATGGTCCCAAGGCACCGCAATTCCGGTTGTCACAACTGACCATCAAAGAACCATAAGAACCCCTCGAGAACCCTCGCTCGTCGTCCGTTATCGTGCCGTCCATTGGGTCGCCGCAGAATGGACAGGGCTTCAAATCAGCCATCGCTTGGCCCTCCTTTGTGCTGTCTGTAGACTTCATCGCCTCAATCCGAACTTCGTTCAGCGCGCCGCAATCCCAATCGCAGTGTTCGGTGCCAGCCAGCATACACTGGCCGTCAGGCATCAGCCCGCATTCGACTTCATCATCTTCGTCTTGCTCGAAGTCGTCGTCGTACTGGTCGTACATATAGTCGCCATCATTCATTGTCTGGAACCTCCACTTGCTCATCGCGCTTCTCCATAAATTCCCGCAGCGCTGTTTCATGTACCCACGACTTTGTTACGGGCATTTTCTGCGATCCAATCCAAGCATCAACCCGATCCAAAATATCGGGGTCAAGTGCAAGGCTGATCGGTTTCTTTTTTCTGTTTTTTGCCATGCGTTGAGTATGAAGTATCACGAGGCCACTGTCAATAATGTTATTGAACTGTATTGACATGGCGTATGTGCTACAATATATGCTATACAAGCAATCAAACAGAGGACCGACCCCGTGGCCACATACATAGCACACAATCAGTCACGCGATATCGTGACACTCATGCTTTCAAAAGCAGAAGCCAACGCCCTCATGGAAGTGGCGGGACATGCTTGGGATAAGGGCGAGCCTGACTTGAACCCTCAATCAAGAAGTGCGGCAGGTCGCGCACTTGACGCACTACACGCCTCAACAAACACCAGCGCAAGACGTGCTGGCTATTTTGACACATAAGGACTGATCATGGCGGGAATAGACAAATTAAGCGCAGACGCAGAAGGCCGCGCAACGAAAGAGCGAGCAAAACTTCCGATCATCGAAATGCGTGAATTTGAAGTTCGCACGCTTGCCGATTGGATTGAGTTTGCTCGGCGCGACGACTGCCTCAATCACATGGTGCCAAGTGACCTTCGCACCATCCTCAGCAACATCAAAGATTAGGACCGAACCAATGAGCAAGCGCAAACCCTTCAACGATGATGCCGGATATGTCGCCAGCCTGCGCGCTCCCTTTGGCCATGTGGTCATATACGACAGGGAAAATGGTGGAGATTGGATCGACGGCGATGAACGTTGGCAGATTGTGTCTTGGACGCATGAAAAGACCAACATCGCTATTATTGAAGTTTCCAGCCTGCGTCGCGCCCGTGAAATCATGAAGGATGCGCGCGACGGCCATCATGACTGGATGGACGAAGCCCTTGCAGACCTGCAAGCAGCATAAAGGGACACCATTATGAAGTCGAACGTCATAGACATTGAGGGAATGGTTCATCACCAGACTGAAAAGGCGGTTCTGTTCTCCGCTGACGGCAATCGCGCAAATGCAGAGTGGTTGCCTTTGTCTCAAATTGAGGTTGAGGACAAACACCCAATCTGGACCATCACCCTTCCTGAACAACTCGCCCTCGATAAGGGCCTCATTTAAGGGCCCTTATGTGGCACATGGCGGTGATTACCTAGCAAAGGAGTTGCAAAATGAGTGATAATACAGAGAGCGGAATGACGATGTCAGCCGACGCAGAAGCTATGCTTTTGGCTGTTAAGACTCGAATTGAGTCTGTACCTGCTGGTGAGACTCTAATTGATACTATTCCAGACGCTGACTGGACGGGTACCGAGATCGCGGATTGGATGGTAAACGCAGGCTCTGACTTAGAAGGAAATTCCGAGGAATTGGATTATTCCGACAAAGAGACAGCCCAGAGCGTGGCGACGTTTTCGCCTTTGTGGACTTTGGAAAAACACTGGCTTGCGACTTGTCCCATTACGCCCCGATAGCAAGGCCGTTCAAATGACCATCACTGATCTTATCGACCAGTTAGAAGAACTTGAGGCGCGACACGGCGACTTAAATGTTGAATTAGATAACGGAGTGGCAGTCAGCGATGTTGACGCGATCTACACCGTAGAATCTATGGGCACAAAACCTACGTCCATAGTTATCAAATAGAAGGACCGACTGACATGGCTGATAGAATATACGAGATGCGCCAGATGCCCGTCAGTATATGCCCCAAAGGGGTTCCGGTTCTCGTGGCTGGTGGGATTGCAATGCTGAAAACTGGCGGCGTGTGGGTGACGGGTATGGATGAACCAGCCTTCACCCGCGAACTAAATTGGACGCCCGAATGGTGGGCCAATATACCGCAACAAAACCAACCACTTTGAAGGACCGAACCAATGGCGAGTATCACAGACAACATTATGACTTACGACAAGGCCGTGCGGGCGCTAAATAAGGCCGCATACGATGCAATCCGCGCAGGCGGTGACACGACTGCCCTGCCACACATAGACAGGCATTCCTTGCGCTTGATTGCTGGCGAAACTGATCGTCTTGTTGATCACATGGAAACGTCTGGCAACGGCGATAGCAGGATCAGGGAGGCATCATGATGCGAGGCCCAACCCAGCTTCTAGACTTCATCCGCGATGATGGAACTGAGGTTCTTTTGGAATATACGCGGGAACCATATGACGCGGGGAACACATACGGCCCGCCGGAGTCCTGCTACCCGCCAGAGGGTGGCGGTGTTGATGAAATTGAGGCCACATCGGATGGCGTCAAAGTTATCGAAATGACAGATGCAGAATGGGACCGGGCGCGCGAACTAGCTGAGGCCCAGCCCATGCCCGAATATGAACCGTTTGACGATAACGTTTTTTAATTAGCACAAGAGGACCGAAGCCAGATGAAGATGAAAGACAGTGGCTGGGCGTACTACATCCCAGAACATGGCGAAGATAAGGGTAATGCGACGCCTATATGCACTTTTGACTGGCAGGCAGTGTATGATGCAGATGATGCAGCCAAGTACGCGGCAGAAGATGATTGGGATAATCGTGATGGATGGGAAGCTGGCGTGGGGGATGGGCCTACAATAGTTATCGTCTCACCAGACGGCGCGGAGACATATTTTTCAACAGAGCGTGAGGCGGTAATTGAACACCGCGTCACCGAACTAGCAGATTAGGACCGATCACGCAGCCCCACAAACAGAAAAGCCCGCCGCTGCGTGAACAGGGCGGGCTAGTCATTTAGGTGTGGGCATTATCAAACGTTGGTGAATGTCCCGCTGCCAGCTACGAGCGTGGCTGTGCCTAAGTTTTCAAAAGCATTCCAGTTTGATGCAACCTGCGCTCCACCCAAGCGAACATATGGCGACCCAACAGCGGATAGATCAGGAGGCGTGCCGCCATTGTACAAGGTGGCAAGACTGACCGCTGTGCTGCGTTCCATATAGATGTCCGAAAACAGGCCATTAGCGATAGATGTGCCGGCTTCATATGCCAACAATCCAGTTCCCCGCGCCAAAGCAAGTAACCCGGTCCCGCCGATAAGAGGCACGGAAACAGTAAGCGCTGGATTTGATGCACCGATTTGGATCGCGACCGATGGAACGGAGAGGTCGATCTGAATGCCTATAAATGTTTTTACGCCAACTGAGAATGCTGCATTTGTTGTACTTGCTGAGTAAACTTGGCTGTTCAAATGATCTTTGAAATATACAACAAGCGTGTCGCCTACTATTGCAACGTAGCTTCGACCTGAAATATCCAAAAGACGTGATGTTCCCGACAGATCTTGCGGTGTGATCCACATGCTAAATGTGAGCGTAGGACTGTTCGCGGCTTGGGTGCTTGAGTATAAAAACCAACCTGTTCCATTACTGTCGATGAGGTTTTGTGTGTATCCGGAAGCCGCCGCAGTAGTAAATCCGCTTGCGCTTGAAACCGCAGATGGGTTTCCCGCTGCGTCCTCGTGCATGAAGTGTGTGGTATTAGCCGTGGATGGTGTAAGTCCCGATGGTGCTGGGGAAACCGTTTGCACACCTATCGCACTAACCGCTTGATTGCCTGCAAATGCCGCCGCTACACTGCTGTTGTCCTGCCCGAGTTTGACCTGTGCCGCCGTGGGCGCAGTCGCGCTTGTGGTGACGACCGTATAAAGCCTTCCGTTGCCTTCGTCAGTTGATACGGACGCCGTGGAAGCCGTGGCTCCATTAGCTGCATCTGTCGGGCTGGTCAGGATCGGTGCTGTCACGTCAGCCGCGTTGGTGGTGAAGCTGGTGCTAGACGCTATTGACTGATTGGTTGCGGCGTCCTCGTGCATCAGGTGGAAATACTGTGGAGTTGATGCCACAAGCCCTGTGGCTATGATGTCCGTCTGAGCGCCTGACGTGGTGACAGATACATTTCCGCTAGTAGTTCCGCCTCCTATTTTGATCTGCGCAGATGTTCGCGTGGCGTTGGCGTCCACCATCCAATATGCAGTGCCGTTGCCCTCATCTGTTGACCAACTAAGAACCGCTGTTGTTGTGCCGGGAGTGACTGACACCCCGGACAGGATTGGTGCTATCGTGTCCACACTCGGTATAGCAGGCAGGCCAGTCTCATTGACCGTATAATTTACCCAATCAACATCAGTGCCACGCGCACCGATTGTCTGATCCCGCGCAGGAGCAGGAACCGCCGC
>TARA_R110002072_G_scaffold125244_1_pt1 | contig 28103 bp, 25 predicted proteins | sample TARA_R110002072 | Tara Oceans TARA_R110002072 (sample SAMEA4397118) | marine metagenome | biome: Polar Biome; feature: [SRF] surface water layer (ENVO:00010504); material: water (ENVO:00002006), including particulate matter (ENVO:01000060) such as... | depth 5 m
CTTGCAAGCGTGACTGAACGGCCGGGGCCATTTCGCCGGCTTGATCCAGCAAGGTCAGCGCTTTGCGGGTCAAAGGCAACGACAGCTTCGGCTCCTTCAGCTGGAACAGATAGATCGCCGCGAGGTTGTGGTTGGCCCACAGGTCGTCGGGGTTCTGAGCCAGGGCGGCCGTGTACTCGACCGCGGCGTCATTCGTGCGCTTCATGCGCTCCAGGATGCTGCCACGCATCGTGCGCACCTTGCCGCGACGGAACTTGCGGACGTTCTCGAGCTGTTGGCCCCACGGGTTGGGGACGTTCAACAGCAGTTCGGTCCAGAACAGTGCCGCTTCCAGGTCGCCGCGCGCCTGATCCATGCGGCCCAGGCCGTACAGCTTGTCCGGATCGTCCTGCACGAACACGATCAGTTGCTCGCGCAACAAAGGGCGGTTCTTGTCCGCCGGGGAGTACGCGTAAGCGATCTCGAGATAACCGAAGGTCGAATCCCGCGTGTTCGGATCGGCCAGCAGCAGACTCGCCAGGTTGTAGTGCGAGACGTAGGACATCGGGTTCAGTTCACATGCGCGACCGAGGGCCTGCACGGCTGCACTGCGCTGGCCCATCTGCGCCAGCGCGAGGCCCTTGCCCTGATGCGCCAAGGCCAGTCGTTCCTCGATCGCGATCGCCTGGTCGAAGCGCTCCAACGCGCCCGGCCAGTTGCGGCGATTCAGCTCGACCATGCCTTCCAGGTACGGCACGCCCGAGTCCTTGGCGTCCAGACGACGCAGCTCCTCGAGCTGGGTCTCCGCGCGATCGAATTGGCCCAGATCGATCAGGTTGCGCGCCAACAGGAAGTGCAGTTCTTTGTCCAGCGGATCGCGGAACAAAGCCTCTTTGGCCACGCGCCGCGACTCGTCGATCTTGCCCGAGTTGGAGAGGTTGATCGCCATGTTCTTCCACGGCGTGACGTTGCCCGGGTCGAACTTGGTCGCGTTGCCGAACGCTTCGTGCGCTTCGTCGTACTTGCCCTGCGCCGACAGCGCGACGCCCAAGCCGTCCCACGCTCCTCCGTCGGTCGGGATGAACTCGATCACCGCGCGGAAGATCGCCTCGGCCTGCGCATAATCCGTATCGGGGTTCTTCTCAGCGTTGAACAGATAGCAGTGGCCCTGGCCGAGGTTCGCCTGGACGCGGTCGAAGACCGACACCATGACGTGCGGGTCCTCCTTGGGGTTCTTGCGCCTGCCGAGCCCCTTCGGATTGATCAACTGCAACGCTTCGTTCAGGCGATCGACGACCGAGTCCTCGGGGCCGAGCTTCAGAGCGTGCTCTTCATAGTCGTGACCCAGCGACAGCGAGATCAAGAAGTGCAGCAATGCCTCATCCGCGTACTCGGAATCCGGCGTGATGCGGTGTTGATCGATCAAGATCCGGCCCAGTTGATTGTGAGCGTTCGGAACCAGCGGGCTCTCGGCCACGGCGCGGCGGAAGAAGGCCTCGTTCGATGCGAACGTGCTGGCTTGGTCGAAGGAGCGAATCGTGAACATCACGCAGATCGCACCGATCAAAGTGAGGGACACGAAACTCGGCAACCAACGCGTCAGCAGCGCGACGAGCAGCGCGCCGAACGGCACGCAAGCGACATAGAGGGCGCGATCGGTGACCGGCCAAGCCCCCGCGCCTTCGTAATTGATCAACGTCGGCGCCAGCACGGCCAAGATCGCGAGCAGCGCGACCAGGACGCGCGCCTGACGTCGAATCAGGGCGATGACGCCAGTGATCACGAACACAGCGGTGAAGGCCAATCCCAAGCGCCACCGCGGATCACCGTCCGGAATCGTCTTCCAGACGTTGCGGAAGAACGGTAGTTCGGCGGGCCACGCGAGGGCGCTCAGGAACGTTCCGAACATCTCGACGCGGAACTCATTCGCTCGTGCAGCGTCGAACTCGAAGCGCGTGATCGAACCTCCGAAGCCAGCGGTGGCGTTGCCGAACACGTACCAACGAGTGGCCCAGTAGGCGAGGCCGATAAGTACGAAAGGAACGTAGGCGAGCCAATAACGACTCTGCTTCCGCGCTCCCAACACGAACAGATCCAGCACGACCAGCAAGGGGAAGAGGACCAGCCCCTGTTCCTTGGCGAGGACCGCCAACAAGCATGCGATCGATGCGACGCACGGAATTCCCCGCGATCCGTTGCGCCGCCAGGCGACGAACGCATCCAACGACCACAGCACCAGGAATCCGCACAACGGATCGTTGATCGACGACACCCAACCGACCGCCTGGACCTGAACCGGATGCAGCGCGAACAGGAACGTCACGCACCACGCGAACAATGCGTGTCCGGTCAATCGGCGCATCAACCGGAAGGCCATCCAGCAGGCCGCTAGGTGGCACAACAGGCTCAACAGGTGATGCGGCATCGCCTCGGTGGCTCCGAGCGCGCGCGGCAACGCGATGAACAGCTTCGTCAGCGGGCGCCAGTACCCGACCTGCTCGTTCAGGCCGTTGTTCTCGAACGCCCAGTGCGGTTCGAAGAAGCTCCCGAACGCAGCGCTCAGGGACTGAGCCTCGGGCGCGCGCTGCACCAGGACGAGGTCGTCCCAGACCCAATCCCCGGTCAGAGCCGAACCGAGCGCCGCGATCAGCGTGATCACCAGGACCACGGCGAAGGCCGTGTGCGCCGATCCGGGCAGGTCTCGGCCGGGCAATCGAATGGAGGTGGCCGCTCGGGCGTCGTCCGCGGGGGAAGTCATGATTCGGTCGGGGCCGCTCGCCATGCGGCCGAAGAGGTCGAGGACTTGGGCCAGGTCGGGCCGCTACGATACCCGCCATGCGCTCCCAGGTTCCCGTTCTCCTCGTCGCCGCCCTCACGTTTTTGTCGGCCTCGTGCTCGCTCCCGCGCCAGGATCCGGAGCCGACAGGCGCCAACCTGTACCAGCGCATCGCCGTGATCGGCGCCAGCGGCTCCGCAGGCTTCGGCATCCCCGTGAACCTCGCGGAAGCGCTCGACGAAGCGATCACCATCGCACACGACGAGCCGGCGGACTTGGCCTCGGAAATGACGTTCCTGGATCCGCTGGACTACGGGAACCGCCAGGTGGAAGGAGCGCTGGCGCACGACCCGACGATCGTCTTCGCCTTCGATTTCCCGTTCTGGTTCGGTTACGGCATGAACGTGGAGTCCGAACGCTTGCCGCGATTGGAGCAGGGCCTCGCGATGCTGGATCGCATCCAGGCGCCGATCGTCGTGTGCGGATTCCCCGACATGCACTTCGCGATCGGCCCGATGCTGAGCCCCAACCTCGTGCCCGAGGTCGACACGATCCATGCCCTCGACGCGCGTGTGAAGGAATGGGCGGATGCGCGCCCGCGCGTGACCTTCTACGACCTCGCCGGCACGATCGCTCGCATCGAACGCGGCGAGGGGATGCCGTGGGACGGCGCGCCCTGGCCGCGCGATGGGGCATCTCCGTTCCAGGACGATCGTTTGCATCCGACCGAAGAGGGCATGGTCCTGATCGTGCTCCAACTGCTGGATCACGTCGAGCGCAGCGACTTGAACATGTTGCCCGGCGCGTTCGAGCGCGACGCCGTCAAGCTGCTCGAAGCCCTCGAACGACGCGGAGACGCCAAGCAGCGATGAGCACGACGCTCGCCATGCCGACCGCCGCGCGACGTCGACGACTGGTCGAACATCTCACGGTTTGGTACGCGGATCACGCGCGTGACCTGCCCTGGCGCCGCACGAGCGATCCGTACGCGATCTGGATCAGCGAGTCGATGTTGCAGCAGACGCGCGTCGAGGCGGTGATCGACTACTGGACGCGGTTCCTCGAACGATTCCCGACGATCCAGGATCTCGCGAACGCCAACGAGGATGATGTGCTCACGCAATGGAGTGGCTTGGGCTACTACCGCCGAGCGCGGTCCTTGCACGCAGCAGCCCAGGCGATCGTCGCGAACCACGATGGCGTGATGCCGTCCGACGACGCGGGCCTGCGCACACTGCCCGGCATCGGTCCGTACACCGTCGGCGCGATCCGCTCGATCGCCTTCGACCAACCCGCGGCGCTCGTCGACGGCAACGTCGAGCGCGTGTTCGCGCGGCTCTTCGACCTGGACCTCGAAGCGGCAGCCCTGAAGCGCCACTCGTGGGAGCTCGCTGAAGCGCTCGTGCCGGACGACTCCCCGGGCGCCTGGAACCAGGCCCTGATGGAGCTCGGCGCGACCGTCTGCACGCCCCGCTCGCCGAGTTGTGACAACTGTCCCGTGGCTCGCTCCTGCGCCTCCAGGAAGGCTGGAACCGTGGCCGAGCGCCCGCGACCCAAGGTCAAGCAGCCGCCCATCGAGGTCGCCCTCGAGCTCGCTCTGGCGACCGATGGCGACCGGATCCTGCTCGTCCAGCGTCCCGAGGATGGTCGGATGGCCGGAATGTGGGAGCTGCCGACGCGCGAGATCGAGAATGATGCGGGCTCCCTCAGTGGCCTCTTCCCGGCCGAGTTCGCGGGCCCCCTGGAGCTCGACGAGGTCCTGGCGAACCTGCGCCATTCGATCACCAAACACCGGATTCGCGCAGTTCTGCGCCAGGCGACGGGTGCTCCGAAGCGGCCTGATCTCGGGCGCTGGGTGGCCCCCGGAGAACTCGAGGAACTGCCTCTGACCGGGATGACTCGAAAGGTCCTCGGGAAGCTGGGCTCCTGAGTCGATACCCTCCTGTCCACCGGACCCACCCGATGCAAGACACGAAGCCGTACACCGCCGAGGGCGTGACCCTGGTCGTTCCCGCCTTTGACGAAGAACTGGGGATCGATGGCGTCGTCAGGCGCCTCGCCGCCCTGGACGTCGGAGCACCCTACGAACTGCTCGTCGTCAACGACGGCTCGAGCGATTCGACCGCCGCGAAGCTCAAGGTCCTCGAGGCCGAGTTCGACGTGCTGCGCGTCATCACCCACCACACCAACCGGGGCTACGGCGCTGCGTTGAAGACCGGCGTCATCGCCGCGGCGCACCAGACCATCGTGATCACCGATGCGGACGGGACCTATCCCGAGGACCGCATCCGCGAGTTGCTCAGCCACGTGGACGACGGCGCGGACATGGCGGTCGGCGCACGCATCGGTCCCGAGGTCAACATCCCGATGATCCGTCGTCCGGCGAAGAACGTGTTGCGCTGGCTCGCGTCCTATCTCGCCGGCCGACCGATTCCGGACCTGAACTCCGGTCTGCGCGCGATTCGTCGTGACCTCGTGCTGCGCTACCTGCCGATCATCCCGGACGGGTTCAGCTTCACGACGACGATCAGCCTCGCCGCGTTGACGAACGGGCACCACGTCGAGTACGTCGCGATCGACTACGCCACGCGCTCGGGCCGTTCCAAGATTCGGCCCATCCGCGACACCCTCGGTTTCGCCGGCTTGATCGTGCGCACGGTGCTCTACTTCCGTCCGCTCAAGATCTTCTATCCCCTGTTCGGCATCCTGTCGCTGATGTTGGGTATCAGCCTCTACTGGGACATCTTCCGCGTCGAGGACGCGCCGAACCTGGGCGACAAGACGGTCGTGTTGTTCCTCGCGGCGGTCCAGGTCGTATCGCTCGGCCTCGTCGCCGACCTGATCGACAAGAAGTCACGGCTGCGGTAACGCCGCGTGAACAAGGTCGCGCGCACCGTTCTGTCGTTGGCCATCGCGATCGCGGTGGTCGGACTCCTCTTGTGGTGGGCCGGGATTCGTCCCGACGCCGTCACGGAAGCGCTCGGGCGTCTGGACGCCAAGGTCTACGCCTTCACGTTCGCGGTGCACCTGGCGACATTGGGTTGCCGCGTCGGCCGCTTCTCCAGCCTGCTGGACGACTCGAAGCCGAAGCCTTTCACGCGGTTGCTCGAGATCGTGATGGTCCACAACCTGTTCGCGTTCGTGCTGCCCGCCAAGGTGGGGGACGCGTCGTTGCCGCTGTTCCTGAAGCGCTACCAAGGTCGGCGTGTGGCCGAAGGCGCGATGGTGCTGGCGGTCTCGCGCTTGCTCGACCTTGCGTGCGTCGTCGGCACGATCTCGATCACCTGTTTGGTCGTGGGCACAGCGGGCAACGCGTCGCATGCGTGGATGACGCAGCTAGGGCTCGTTCTGGTGCCGTTGACGATCGTGTTCGCCTGGCTCTGTTTCCAGGGCGAGCGTCTGGTCGGAATGGTCCAGTGGTTCACCCGCACGATTCGCCTCGACCGCACGAAGCTGGGCGAGAAGGCGATGGGCTTCGCCGTGCAACTGCGCGAGGCCTTCGCGTCGCTCGAACGCCGACAACTCTTGGGCGCCGCGTTGTGGACGTTGCCGTTGTGGTTCCTGGTGTTCCTGTTCTGGGCGACGTTGGCGCGTGCGCTTGGCCTGGACATCCTGACGCCCGCAGAAGCCTTCTTCGGCAGCGGCCTGTCGATCCTCGCCGCGCAACTCCCGATCAACGGCTTCGCATCGTTCGGCTCCCTGGACCTCGCGTGGGCCTTCGGCTTCAAGGCGATGGGCGCCACCGAAGCCGCCGCCGTGTCGAGCGGCATCGCGACGCACCTCGTATCGGTGTTCAACGTCGTGCTGCTGGGCTTGGTCGGCCAAGCGCTGCTCGGACGTCGGCGGGACTGAGCCTCAAGCCCGGTCGCGCAACGCGACCGCCGGCACTTCGCTCTGCTCGAGGAAGCGCTTCATCCCCGGCGACCGCCCGACGATGCCATAGATCATTCGATGCATCGCACGTGGGATGATCGGCATGCGCGGGCGTTCGACGTCCAGCAGGAACACGATTCGATAACCATCGGAGCGGTTCCAGACCTCGTGTTCGAACGTGTCGTCCCACAACACGCCTTCGCCTTCGCGCCACATGTACTTGCGGTCGGCGACGCGCAACTCGGCCAGCGGTGTGCCGTCGTCGCTCTTGGGAATCACCAAACCCAATTGATAGCGCAGGATGCCGCGGTACGGACCACGGTGCGCCGGGATGTGCTTGCCGCCTTCCAGGATCGAGAACGTCGCGGACGTGACTTCGGGCATCGACGCCAGGAGCTCGGCGGTGCGTGGACAGCGCGCCATGTTCACGGCCTGGTCCTGGCCGTAAGCGCGCAGCACGAACATGCGCCAGGCGAGGTCGTCGTTGGCGCTGATCTCGGCTTGATCGCCAAGCAGTTCGTGGAAGCGCGGGACGTCGTCGACACCGGCCAGGACGCGCAGCGCTTCGTCGCGGATCGCCGACCAGTGTTCCTCGAGGCGCACGGCTCCGGGGAACCACTCGTCCTTGTCCAGGAACGGAGGCGTGTGGATGAAGAGGCCGTAGACGCTGCGGACGCTACGGGCCGTGAGTTCGAAGACGGACGGCATGGCGAGCGAGGTGCTCGATCCTAGCTTCGATCCGCCCCGTCTGCCTGCTTCGGAGTTTCCCGAAGAATGGCGCTGGCCACCGCGTTCCCCACGCCCTCCGCGCCCTTGGGCGTGAAGTGCAGGAAGTCGTAGTAGGTGTCGAAGCTGCGCTCGAGCACGGGCATCAGGTCCAGCTGCTCGACCCCCATGTCCCGCGCGACCCGCGACTGGGCCTCGTCCACGGCGCGCATCAGGGCGGCGACGACCCGGTGCGTGTAGTACGTATCGAGTTCGCGCTCGTACGGGCGGCCCTTGCCGAAGTTCCACAGGCGCGCGTTCTCCTCGGCGGTGAACTCCTTCTCGAACCAGGGCTGCCGCACGACGAGCACGCGCTTGGCGCGACTCTGTGCAGCCTGGATCATGCGGCGGAAGTGCTCCTCGAAGTAGGCCACCATCGGCGCGGGATCGGGCACCTCGTCGATCAGCGTCGTCGCGGCCGCACGCATCGTGCGGTTCTTGCCGATGCGACGGCCGACGTTCTCGCGCACGTCCTCGGGACGCATCAACTTGCGCTGCATGCGACCGAGCTGGCGCCACGTCGCGGTGCGCTTGGGGCTCCAGCCGAACGTCGCTTGCGGATGGTCGTTGAAGGCGTAATCCATCGAGTGGACGGGCTTGTCGATCGTCGCCGGCGTGCCCGCTTCGAGCCACGCGACGACATCGCTGGCGCCGACGAACGTGATCACCGTGTCGAGTCGCGCGAAGCGATCGAGCACCTTGCCCATGATCATCGTCAGGTAATCGCAGTTGACCAGCGAGCGCGAGATGTTGCCCACGTGCACGCGCGTCTCGCCGAGCGTGGCGAGGCTCTGCGGCTCGTTCAAACGACGTTCGATGACCGACGGCCACTGGCTGTCCTGATCCAGCAGATAGCACTCGGCCGCGCTGCCGCCGACGACCAGTACGCGATAGACGTCGGTGCCGGGCGAAGGACCTCCGCGCTCGCCATCGGCGTTCACGTGGATGCGCACCTCGGGTTCCAGGTCCGGCAGGATCTCGCGGTCCAGCTTCAACCGCAGTCGCGAGTACGCCTGCAACACGAAGTAGCCCAAACGCCGATTGCGGGCGCGGAAGACCAGCTCGGTCACGACCACCAAGGCGATCAGGATCGGTACGGCGACGAGATAGGGCATCAGGTGGTGCGCCCCAGCTTCGCGCGAACCAGGCCGTACAGATCCAGGTATCGGTCGCCGCGCCAAACGAACATGACCTGCGTGATCCCGAACACACCGACGAACGCCAAACCTGAGAGGAACAGCGCCCAGAACCCGTCCGCGCCGAGGCCGAGCTTGATGCCCAGCAGTAACACCAGTCCCGGAACGACCCCCAGCACCGCGCGGCCGACGACGTATCCCACGTAGTTCCCGGCGGTGAGCCCTAGCTGTCGTGCCGCCACACCGATGAACACGCAACCGAACAGCACGTTGGGTACGGCGGTCCCGATCGCGACGCCGCGGACGCCGTACTTACCCACGAGCGCCAACGAGATCACCAGGTTGAGCACGCCCATCGCGACCAACCCGAACGCGGGCCCCTTGGGTCGTCCCGAGCCCATCAAGACTGGCAACGCGACGCTGCGCACGGGCAGGAAGAACAGGAACGAGACCATCAGGATCTGCAGCAGCACGCCGGCCTCGGGATCGAACTCGTCGCCGAGCCACCAGGCCAGGAACTCGGGTCCCATGACCAGCAGATACGTCCCGAGCATCACGACCATGCACATCGCGACCTTGGACCACTTCAGGAACACGTCCTGCAGCTCGGCGTCCTTGCCCTGCGCGCGCAATGCGGTCGCCATCGGCATCGCGACCATGCCGATCGCCAGCAGCAGCTGGATCAACGGCTCGAAGATCTTGTTGCCCATCCCGTAGATCGCGACCTGCGACGGATGCGACCAATTGCCGATGACGAGCGCGTCGATCTGGAAGGCCAGCATCGCGCCCATGTTCATCAGGAACGCGAAGATGCTGAAGGACAAGAGGCTCTTGACCGCGGCGGACTGCAGCGCGGCCGGCCGGAAGCGGATGTCGGGGTGACGCGCGCGACCGATCGTCAAAGCGGCGACGAACTCGACCGCGGCGACGAGGATCTGGACCCAGGCCAGCATCAACAGCGTCGCTTCGGCCTCGAGGAACACGACCGTCAGCCCCAAGCGCAACAGCAGTCCGGTGACCTGGATCAGGTTGCGGACGACGAAGTCGTGGTTGGCCTCGAAGACGGCATAGGGCAGTCGCAGGCAGAACCCGGCGGCCAGGTTCGCGAGCAGCACGACCAGCGCCATGCGCGCGTCGCTGATCTGCGCTGCGTCCAGATTCCATTCGGTCGATTGCAGCATGCTCGACTCGAAGCCGAACCAGACCAGGATGCCGACCAAGCAAGCGACGACGCCCAGGCCCAACGTCAACGTCACGCTCTGGCCCAACGCTCGGCTGGCGGCGGCGGGGTCCTTGTCGGCGACGCCCTGGCTGACCGCACGCACGGTCGCCATCGGCACCCCCAGAATCAACAGCTGCAACGGCCCGCAGGCGGCGACCATCGACTCCCAGATGCCGAACGTGCCCTGCCCCAACGTGTCGAGCACGTAGCGCGTGAGCACCATGAAGACCAGGATCTGAATCCCGGACAGCACCCAGTTCGATCCGATGTTCTTGAGCAAGAGGAGGGGTGGCGGACCGTTCGGTTCCGCAACCGGAGGGAGGAGTGTCGAACCGGCAGGCTTCGCGACAGGAGGTGGTGAAGCGAACCGGCAGGCTTCGCGACAGAAGGGAGAGATGCGGACCGGTCGGTTCCGCAAGGACATCCTAGGGACTCAACCCCCGAGGATCGCGCCCGTTGCGCCCCCGTCCTCGATCAACCAGCGGACCAGCACCTGATAGCCGGCTTGGTTCAGGTGCAGGCCGTCGTCGGTGAAATCCTCGGCCAGGCTGCGATTCGCGGCTCGGAGGGGTCCTCGGTCGGTCCTCACGAAGGCTGCCCCGCGGGACTGGCACAGGTCGGCCAGCGCCGCGTTCGTATCGGCCAGCAGCTGGATCAGGTCGTCCGCCATGCCGACCTCGGGCAGGATTCCGATGACGACGACGGGGACGCCGGGTCGCTCGGCCTCGAGTCGATCGAAGATCTCGGAGGCGATCGTTCGCGTGCGAGCGGGGGAGGAGAGGTCGCGCCGGAAGTCGATCGAAGCCAAGTACAGGACGATGCCCGCCAGGTCGCTCGGGAGCCCGACGGTCAGCCGGTCGCGCAGTTGTGCGATGGGCTCCATCCCGATGCCCAGGCCCACGCAGGGCGCGGCGAAGGCCTCGAGCGGCATGCGTTCGATGGTGGAGGAGCCCAGGAAGGCCACGGCGCCCATAGCTACGTCGTCCTGCTCGCGGAAGTGGGCCAGGCGGTCCTCGCGGTACTCGCGCCATTCACGGGCCTCGCGAGCAGGATGCGGCTCGACCCATCCGCGCAGCGTGTAGCCGCCGGGGAGCACGTCGAACCAGGACAGGGCGAGGGCTGACGCAGCCGCCGCCGCCAGGCCCAGCACGAGCGTCCACCGGGCGACCCCCGAGCATGCCGATCCGGCCCGAGGTGAGCAGGTTCGACGCGGACCATCCCGGAACGGTCGCGAGGGTCGTTCCAGGGGGCGAGGCATGGGGTGGGACACGCCCAAATCCTGCCATGACAAGGGGTTGAGTCCAAAAGTGAACATGTTCAACTTTGGAATGGCCCTTTGGAGGGCTCCGGTCGATACTGGTCGTAGGAATTGAACGTGTTCAAGTCCTGAGTCGACCCCCCTGGAACGTCCAGAGGGCCCTCCGCTCGGCCACCGGCCTGCCGGTCCGCTCTCGAGCGGGCGCGCGAACGGGGTCGGAAGGAGGGGACCGGCTCCATCGCAACGACCTGTCTCACCACCTCACGCTCTTCCTGGAGCTCGCCATGAACCAGCCCATCCTCGCCCTCGCCGCCAGTCCGCTCGCCGCAGGACCTCTCGCCGACCCCGCAGGGAGTCATCAGTTCTACACGTACCTCGCTTACCTGGTGATCAGCATCGGGCTGACGGTCTGGGTCGCCCGCACGCTCAACAAGGGCGGCCGGGTCTTCCTGGTCGACGTCTTCGACGCGAACGAGGAGCTGGCCGACTCGGTCAACCGCCTGCTGGTCGTCGGCTTCTACCTGCTGAACCTGGGCTTCGTCTCGCTGTTCATGAAGCAGCGCGAGGTCGTCCAGAGCGCGGTCGGGGGCATCGAGGCCCTCAGCTCCAAGATCGGCGCGGTCCTGCTCGTCCTGGGCGCCGTGCACTTCCTGAACTTGTACGTCTTCAGCCGCATCCGCCGTCGCGCCAGCCTGCGCCACGCGCCGCCCCCCGTGCCCCCGACGTCGATGCTGCCGGAGCGCGATCCGTCCGGGCCTGGTTCGGCCAGTGGCAGCGGTGGATTTGGCGCGGCCTTCGACGGTGGCCTGGGTTCCGAAGCCAAGCCCTCGCAGGCTTGAGGGACTCGCCATGCAGTACCTCACGATTCTCTACGACGCCCAATGTGGGCTGTGCTCCTCGGCGCGCCGCTGGTTGGAACGTCAGGAGTTGTACGTCCCGCTCGAGTTCGTGCCCTGCGCCACGCCGCGCGCCGAATTCCGCTTCCCGACGTTGGATCATGACTTGTCCGCCAAGGACGTCACGGTCGTCTCGCCCGACGGTGAGATCTGGCGCGGCGCCGAGGCCTGGATCGTCTGCCTGTGGGCGACGCATCGCTGGCGCGGCCTGTCGGCCGAGATGAGTCACCCGGGCCAGATGCATCGCGCACGCGGGTTCTTCGAGATGGTCGGCCGGCATCGCGATCGCATCGGTCGCGGGCTCGGGATGCGACCGGATGCGCCGCGACGCGCGGGGGATCGCTCGGGTCGCCAGGCCGGTTCGCTCGCATCGTCGTCGCCGTCCTCGGTTCCTTTCGGCTCGAACATCGCGCCGGACCGGAAACACGGTGACCTGGGATGAGCGTCCCCATCCGTCGATTCGCAGCGGAGCCTGGATTGCACGACGCGAGCCAGCCTCGCGCGATGTGGTTGTCGCCGAGGTACGTCCTGGATCACGACGTCCCGTACCGACCGTTTCGTGTTCACGTGTCGTTCCTGACACTGCTGCTCGTGCCGCTTCCGTTCGTCGCATACGGCGTGATCTACAGCGTGAACTTGGGGATGGGCGTTCCGAGTTTCGGTTGGATGGTGCGCGAGTATCGAGCCTTCGCTTTAGTCGCGGCCATGCCTGTACTGATCAGCTGGCTCGTCGGGTTCTTCCCCTTCGCGTCGTCGGCGGAGCGCACGTCGGATGCGATCGGCGTCGTGCGCCTGTCGTTCTTGGGCGCGCTGATCGGCTTCCTGTGGGCGATGCGCTTCGCGGAGGAGAGCCAGTTGCCGTTCACGTTGTTCATCCTGGCCGGCGCGTTGCCGATGTTCGCGTTCGCAATATGGAATCGGTACTGGCCGGTGCGATTGGAGTCGGTGGTGTGAACTACCCCAGTCAGTCGGAACGCGTAGAGATGGGGGCCGTCATGAGCTTGCTCGGGCCAGTGGGGTTTGCGTTCTGGATGTCGCTCCTGGGACCGATGGGTTCGAGCCGTCTCGAGGACCCGGCCGAGTTCTTGGGCAGCATGGCCGGCTGGTTCGTCATGAGCCTCATCGTAGGGGCCATTCCATTCCTGCTCAGCTGGTACGTCGGCTTTCGTCCGTTCGTGAAGCTGGGAGTCGAACGGCCGCGGGTGACGAGCGTCTTGGTCCTCGTCTGCATCACGGGCATCAACGGTGCCGTTTGGGGGATCTTGCTCACCTGGCTCAACCTCTGGATGCTGCCGGTCATGACGCTCGCGGGTATAGGCCCCGGCCTGGGATACGGAATCTGGTTGCGATTCAAGCTGCGCGCTGTGGATCGATTCAGGCCAAGATCACGCGCGGGCATCCAACGTCGCGATGCCCAACTCGCCGCAAGGGCAAGCGCCCGGGATACGGTGTCGCACACCTCCTGGAAGTTCTCTTCGAGCGAGTACCGCACAAACTCTGGCGGGCATGGGCTGGAAGAGCGAGTGGGCAACTTTGTGCAGGATTTCCTCGCGGAGAACTCCCAGGCAGTGTGCGACACCGTATCGAGAACGGTGGCATGAACGAATCCAAACAAGTCATCCGCGGTCGCCTGGCCGTGAGTGCGGTGATGAGCCTCCTCGCACCGATCGGAGTCTCTTTCTGGTGGAGCTTCCTGACAGGCGTCGACATTCACGATTTCCTCTGTGTGCTCCTCGTGGTCTCCTTCTACGGCGCGATCCCGTTCTTCCTCAGCTGGGCCCTGGGCTTCCTGCCCTTCGTCGTTCGGGGGAAGGACATCCCGAGTGTGCAGGGTGTCTTCAAGTTGACCCTGATCACGACCTGTATCGGCATGATCTGGGGATCTCTGATCGCGCTCATCTTCGAAGCTCCGGTCATGCTTGCGGCGATGACGCTCGCAGGTATCGGTCCGGGTCTAGGCTACGGGCTGTGGCTGAACGTCAAGCTGCGAGCGATCGCCTGAGCGGTGTGCGGCACCGTATCCTTGCGATACCGCATCCCGGAGACGTTCCCATGACCTATCCCAGCCCCAGGAAGCGCGCGACCATGAGCGCGGTGTACTGCTTGCTCGTTCCGCTTGGACTCGTGTTCTGGATGGGCGCTCTGTACCCGCGTCACCTGGACCTGGAGGATCGGCCGGCGAGGAATCTGCTCAACATCGTCCTCATCGTTCACGTCATCGGAGTGATCCCCTGTGTCGTCAGTTGGGCGGTGGCGTTTCGTCCCTTCGTGATTCAAGGCGAGAAGCGGCCTCACATGCAGGGTCTGGCCAAGCCCATTCAGATCACGGCCACGATCGGTCTGTGTTGGGCGCTGCTGCTGGTCTTGGTTCTCGGCGCGGAATGGAGCTGGGGGATCGCGCTGGTCCTCGCTTGGGTGCTGCCGGGGCTGGCTTATGGACTTTGGTTGCAGCGGCAGATGCGTGGGGCAAGTCGATCCAGGCAAGTTCGCCTCGGGTGAATTCATATTCGCCACTTCGATACCGAGCAGATGACTGAGACCAATCCATACGAACCGAGCCGGGCTCCGTTGCGCGAAGTCGGAGAGGATCCGCGGCTGCCTTCTGGTTGGCGACGCGCAGTCATGTCGCTTCTCTGTTCCTACACGGCCTTCATTCCATTCATCCTCCTCATGCTGGCTATGACGAGGGTTCGCAGCAGTCCGCCGCCCGGAGACCTCTTCATGTTCCCGGTGTACTTGTTCCTCGGAGGTTCCATGGTGTTGGTGCCTACCTGGTTCGTGACCTTCTTACCGATCGTCGTGTTCGCGGACCCAAGGTCACACTGGGTGAGACCGAGCTTCTTGGCCATCGTTGGTGGTGTGATCGCTGCAGGGTTGGGAGCCCTCATGACCCTGAATAGCGACGGGCCGGGGAATGTCTTCGGCTTGGGGATGGCAACCTGCGGCATTCTTCCAGGCCTCACCTACGGAATCTGGAACCGGCGCTACATAGGTCGCGACTCCTTCGCCTGAACCACGCGGCCGGACCGTAGTCTCTGCGACCGCCCACGACATGACCTCCACCCCCGAACCCGAGACCGTCACGCGCACCACGAAAGGGGAGCGCACGAAGGCCCGCATCCTGGATGCGTCGCTTGAGCTGTTCATGGACCTCGGGTTCGAGAAGACGACGATGCGCAAGGTGGCCGAGCGCGCGGGCGTTTCGGTCGGCAACGCGTACTACTACTTCGAATCGAAGGAGCACCTGGTCCAGGGCTTCTACGGTCGCAGCGACGAGGATCATCACGCCGCCTGCGCGCCGATCCTGGCGACCGAGACGTCGTTCAAGAAGCGACTCGAGAAGGTGCTCGAGGCCAAGCTCGACACGTCCGAGCCCTATCACCACTTCAGTGGCCTGTTGTTCAAGACGGCGGCCGATCCGGCGAGCCCATTGAACCCGTTCAGCGCCGAATCGCAGCCCGTGCGCGATCACTCCGTGGCGCTGATGCGCGAGGTGGTCGAGGGTTCGGACATCAAGGTTCACAAGGACCTCGCGGACGACCTGCCGGACCTATTGTGGCTCTACATGATGGGTGTGATTCTGTTCTGGATCCACGACACGTCGACGGGCCGGGCGCGGACGCGTCGCCTGGTGGCGCACACGACCGGGCTGGTCACGCAGCTGATTCGTCTGTCGGGATTGCCTCTGATGGGGCCCCTGCGGCGACGTGCGAAGCGGCTGTTGGTCGACCTGCGAGCCGCTCCGGACGAGGAAGCTGCGGCCGGCGCCTCGGATGGAGGCAACTCCGGCGCCGTCGACACGACCTCGGGCCCGGACGAGCGGTAGACTGCGGTCTCCCGCCTGCGCAGGCTCTCTCTTCGGCCGACCTGCGGGACCTTCTCCCCATGGCCGTCACCAATTCCGAGGCGCAGATCGAGCTCCACCGCGAGCTCGCTCCGCGCTATGCCTACCGCTACTCGTTCACGTTCAGCCGCCTGTTTCAGCAGGACTGGCACGCCGAGATGATCGGTCACGTGCCGAAGGGCGCGAACGACATCCTGGACCTGGGCTGCGGCACGGGCTTCTTCCTGGCCGAACTGATGGAGCACCACCCGACCGCGGTCGGCCTCGACATCAGCCACGCGATGCTGAAGGTGTCGGACCAGTACCTCTCGTCCGCGCGCCTCGTCTGCGGCGACGCGGAGAGGCTGCCGTTCATCCCGCGCAACTTCGACGTCGTCTTCTGCAAGGGCAGCCTGCACCACACACGTGATCACGTGGCGTTCCTGAGGCACTGCAACGAATCGTTGCGTGACGACGGCAAGCTGATCATGAGCGAGCCGTGCAACGACAACCCGCTCATTCGCTTCGCGCGTTGGGTGCTCTACAAGAAATCCAAGCACTTCGACATCGGCGACCAAGGCTTCACCAGGTCAGGCATCATCGCGTTGTGCGAACAAGCCGGATTCGAGATGCAAACGGTCAAGCGTTACGGCGTTCTGGGTTACGTCTTCGCCGGCTTCCCCGATCACCTCGGCATCCTGCGCTTCATCCCTGGCAACGCCTGGATCACCCGCGCGTTCCTGGCGATCGACCGCGTGATCTGCGCGATCCCGGGTTTGTCGTTGCTGGGCTTCCACGTGATCGTCGTGGCGCGCCCGAAGCGCTGACGTCGTAACCCGAGTCGCGCTTGAGCGACTAGTCGTCGCCCTCGGTCGCACTCGAGTCCGGCTCCGCAACCATCAAGTGGAGCGCGCCCCAAGCGAACAACACCGAATCGCTCGGGTCCCATTCCTGGTCCGCATGACCGGCGTGCGTCGCGACGTACACCTCCCACGGCGCGTTCGTGAATGGCACGTGACCGTTCGCATCGGACTTAACCACATGACCCGAAGCTCCGGTCATGCGCACGCCAGCCAAGGGCAGGCCAGAGTCGGCATCCAACACGAGCAGCGTATGGTGCAGGCCCGGTTCCAGTTGCACTTCGAGCGGAGCCTCATTCGCCAAAGCGTCGAGAGCCTCCTTCAAACTCACCGTAGCCACGCTGTATCCCGCGGCCGCAATGCGAATGCGCGTATCGGGAAGCACCGGAACGCTGAAGGAAGTTCGCGCGGCGTACGTATTGCTCCACCGCTCCGTTCCCGGCCCTCGATCGAACGTCGCGATGATGTCGCCGATCGGCTCGAGCGTCTTCGAGTCGATGGCGAGCACGGTGAACGCGCACTCCTGGGCCTGGGTCGAGCGCCGGAACGTCACGTCCTTGGTTCCGTGTTGCACGTGCTGTTCGGCCGGGTCGAACAGGTCGCCGAGCGCGCCGAGACTCGCGTTCACGATCACCACGTCGCACGCCGGGCCGAAGTACCGGAACGCGCCCCGGTCGTCGGTCACCACGTCCTCGGACCACCACGCTGGAACGCCGATGAGTTGCACGGCGACGACTTGGTCGGCGAGCGGCAAGCCCCCCTCGTCCAGCACGATCCCGGAAACGGCCAGGGGTAGTTCGGGGCCCAGGTGAACGTCGACGGTCAAGTCGTCGGCGGAGCGCAGCGTGACCGTCTCGTGGATCGCGAAGCCACCTCCGGGCAGACTGATTGCGATGTCGGTCTGGACGGGGAACAGGTTCTCGAAACGCGCGATGCCCTCGTCGTCGGTTCGCACCAGTTCGGGTGCCGCGATCGCCGAGATCGAGGAGTGGGGAATGAGCCGGACGCGCCGATTGGTCTCGAGTTCGCCGGTCGCCCTCCAGACGCGTACGCTCATGGATGCCGCGGGGATCATCCGAACCTGAACCCGCCCCGGGAGTGTTCCGGCCTCGAAGCTCAAGGGTTCACTGACGTAGCCGTTGGCCGCCGTGGCCCAGATCCGGAAACCGTGTATGTCGGCGTCGTTCGAGTAAGGGAACACGTGAACGTAGGGTCCTTCGTCGGCATCGCGCACAGGTGCAGGCTCGAGGCCCGGCGGCGTCTCGATGCGTGGAAGCTGGGCCTGTTCCAAGAAGGCGCCCACCGAGCAGAAGTAGACCTCGCACGCGACCGGTTCGCCGGGCGGAGGAATCAGCTCGACCGTGAGCAAGCGCGTCTTCGTCGTGACGCGCAGGTCGATACGTTGGGTGGATGGCTGGCTCGTCTCCGCGATCACGAACGCATGCTCCACCAGCTGCGTGTCGGGGTCGACGCCCACGAGTTCGAAGGACCAGGTTCCGGACAGGCCTCTGGTCATCCCACTGTCCTCGGGGACGCAGGTGAGGAAGGCGTGACCGAGCTCGTCCGTCGTCACCGCCCGAGCTCCGAGCGGCGATTGAATGCTCAAGCGCAGCCCGGGCATGGGTTCCAAGGTCCACGCGTTGATGACCATGACGTGCACGCCCAAGTCCGGGTCCGGAGCAGGCGTGAGTTGCGCCGGCGGGTCAGCCCCCGGCGGCTCCGTAAGGGGCGACGTCGCGTCGACGCGTGCTCCGCCGATGTCCGGACCCGCCAACTCCGTCGGTCCCGGAGCGCTGGGGGCCTCCCCTTGCGTGGGGCCCGTCCTGGTTGGGCCAGGACCGACCGCGCTCCCGCGAAAGCCCACGTACGCCACGATCGCGATCAGGACGGCCAGGAGTGCAGCGAGTTGGCGCATGACGGGGCTACCCAGGTCGGTCCATCTGGAAACGAAGCGCGTGGTGCCGACTCCAGGCCGACCTGCCGAACCCGGTCCGCTGACGCGGCGATGGAGCCTCCTGGGCGTGAGTCATGGTCGACGGAGGCTCCGGAGCTCCAAGAATCGACCAGCATGGACATCCCTGACGCCCTGTCTCCATGAACGTCAGCCCCACCGGGAAACTCGACCGTTCTGTGGTCGAGCAGGTCGAGTTCGGTTCGTTCGCTTCGAACAGCGAGAGGGTGCGCTCGGTTTGCGCCCCATGATCGAGGTCGCGGAGTGGTGCAGAAACGCCTCGCTTGTCTGGACGAGCAGTTCCTGATGGCCCGGAAGCTGACCACTTCACGCGCGACCACGCGGCGCTCCATAGAGATCGCCCGGAATGACGACTTCGGGTCGAGACTCCTAAGTCGTCGCGCCCTGCCCCAACACCATCTCGCGGAACCTTGCGAACAGATGCCCCGAGTCCAACGGCCCGGGAGCCGCTTCGGGGTGGTACTGCACGCTGAAGATCGGCTCCGTCTTGTGCCGCATTCCAGCACACGTCTGATCGTTGAGGTTGACGTGGGTGACCTCGAGCGTGTCCGGGATCGATTCCATGTCGACCGCGTACGAGTGGTTCTGACTCGTGATCTCGACGCGCCCCGTCGTGTTGTCGCGCACCGGATGGTTCGCGCCGTGGTGACCGAACGGCATCTTGAACGTCTTGGCGCCGAGCACGATCGACAGGATCTGGTGACCCAGGCAGATACCGAAGATCGGCACTTTGCCCACGAGTCCACCGACGGCCTCGATCGCAGGCGTGACGGCCGCCGGATCACCCGGGCCGTTCGACAGGAACACGCCGTCGGGGTTCATCGCCAGCACATCGGCCGCGGGCGTATGCGCCGGCACGACGGTCACGTCGAAACCCGCGTGGACCAAGCTGCGCAGGATGTTGCGCTTGGCGCCGAAGTCGTAGGCAACGACCTTGAGCTTGGGATCGGGCGCTTCCTGGACCAGGAACGGATAGGAGGGCGGGTAGCCCTCGGTCCACGGGTAGGGCTCGGTGCAGCTCACGACCTGGGCCAGATCCTGGCCGTCGGTGGCGGCTTGCGCGCGCGCTTTGGCGACCAGGGACGCGTGGTCCGAGTCGGTCGTCGAGACGATGCAGCGCAGCGAACCCTTCTCGCGCACGATGCGCGTGATGGCGCGCGTGTCGACGCCTTCGATGGCGACGATGTTCTGTTCCTTGAGCCACTGGTCCAGCGGCTTGTCGGCGCGGTGGCTCGAGGGAATGGCGCTCAGCTCGCGGATCACGAAGGCCTCGGCCCAGGCGCGACTGGCCTCGGCGTCCTCTTCGGCGACGCCGTAGTTGCCGATCATGGTGTAGGTCATCAGCACGACCTGGCCGGCATAGGACGGATCCGTCAGGATCTCGTGGTAGCCCGTCATCGCGGTGTTGAAGACGAGGTCACCGCCCTTCTCGCCGGCCGCGCCGACGCTGCGTCCTTCGAACACGTCCCCGGATTCCAGGGCCAGCCATGCTTTGCCGTCACTCATGATTCACCTGGGGGAGGATCTTACTCGGGCCGCCGATGGAGGCCCCGATCCATGGCCGAAATCATCGCTCGACCTCATCCCTGGACTTGGGTCGGGATCCGGTTGATCTGGGCCGCCGCGAAGCCCGCGCCGAACCCGTTGTCCACGTTCACGACCGTCACGCCCGAGGCACAGCTGTTCAGCATCCCCAGGAGCGCCGCCACGCCCCCGAACGAGGCCCCGTAGCCCACCGACGTCGGCACCGCGATCACCGGCCGATCGACCAGGCCGCCCACGACGCTGGGGAGCGCGCCCTCCATGCCCGCGACGACCACCAGCACGCGGGCCGAGCGCAGCCTCTCGGTGTGGGACAGCAAGCGATGCAGGCCCGCCACGCCGACGTCCGCGATGTGCTCGACGTTGGCGCCCAGGTGCCGTGCGGTGACGACGGCCTCCTCGGCCACGCCACGATCCGAGGTCCCGGCGCTCAGGACCAGGACGTTGCCCTCCGCTTCACGATCGGTGGCTCGGTCGATGGTCAAACATCCGGCGTCCACGTGGTGCGTCGCATCGTCGAAGGCCTCGAGCATCGCGCCCGCGCCATCGCCGGTGATGCGCGTGATCAAGAGACGCTCGTCGCGCTGCAGGATCGCCGTCGAGATCTCCACCAGCTGCGAAGGCGTCTTGCCCGCGCCGTAGATGACCTCGGCATGCCCACACCGCGCCGCACGCGCCGTGTCGACCCGCGTGTGACCCAGGTCGACCTCGGGCCAACCCTCGAGCGAACGCAACCCGTCCGCGACGGTCGTCTCGCCGTCGCGCACCGCCTGCAGGAGTCGTTCGAGGTCTTGGGCGTTCACGGTGAGAGGGAGAGGGTTCGCATCGCGCGCTGGATCGTCCAGCGCCGGGATGTGGGGGACGATTCTATACCCGAACCGGTCCAGCTGGGCTCTGAACAGAGCCCAGCACCGTATCGGGGAACCGTATCGGGGGGGCTTCTACCGAGGAGCCGCGTCCAACGCCAGGTCGGCCAGGTCGCCGGCCTTCAGGTGCTCCCAGCCCAACGCCGCGATCATCACCGCGTTGTCCGTGCAGTGCGCGGGCGGAGGGAAGTGCACCGTGCGGCCCTTGGCGGTGGCGCGTTCGGCGAAGGCTTCGCGCAAGCGCGCGTTGCACGCCACGCCACCACCGACCAGGATGCGGTCGATGCCCGTCTCGTCCGACGCCTTCAACGTCTGCTTGATCAGCGTGTCGACGACGGCTTCCTGGAACGACGCGGCGATGTCGGCCTTGTGCTCGATGTCCTCGGGAGCCGGCGTCGGTGCCAGCGCATCCCCGCCGCGCAGGTGGTACAGCACAGCGGTCTTCAAGCCGCTGAACGAGAAGCCGACCTTGCCGTTCTTCGCGCGATAGCGCGGGAAGGCGACGGCTTTCGGGTTGCCCTCGAGCGCCAGCTTCGACACCGACGGTCCACCCGGATACGCGAGGCCCAACAGGTGCGCGACCTTGTCGAACGCTTCGCCCGCGGCGTCGTCCAAGGTGGTCGCGATCTGCTCCATCTCGAGCGGGCCCTCACAGCGATAGAGCGCGGAGTGCCCACCCGATACGACGAGCGCGAGGCACGGGTACGGCGGCTCGGGCAACGACATCGTCGCGGCGTACACGTGCGCGTGAATGTGATGCACACCGATCAAGGGCAGGTTGCGCGAGTAGGCGAGCGCTTTCGCGACGGACACGCCGACCAACAGCGAACCGATCAAGCCGGGGCGCGTCGTGACGGCGATCGCGTCGACGTCGCCGAGCTGCATGCCCGCCTGTTCGAGCGCGCTGTCGACGACCGGCAGGATCTTCTGCAGGTGACTGCGGCTGGCGACCTCGGGCACGACGCCGCCCCACTCGGCATGTTCGTCGATCTGACTATGGATGACCGACGACAGGACCTCGCGGCCACCCGCTACGACGGAGGCCGCGGTCTCGTCGCACGACGATTCGATTCCCAGGATGCGCTCTTTCATCGGATTCAGCCGGGGAACTCGCCGCCCAACATGGCCAGCGCCGTGCGCATCTGCGCGTCGTCGGGCAGCGGTTCGAGAACCTGGCGATCCTCCTCCTGCTCCCACGCTTCGATGTCGAGCACCGCGGACGCGGGCGGCGCGTAGGCCGACAGGAACATGTGCGCGGCGAACGTCTGGTCCGGGTCCAGGTCGACCATCACGTCCGGCACGAGGCCGGGTTCGCGGTCGGGATGGGCCGTGCGCTCGAAGTTGCGGCGCGACGGCGAGTAGTAGTAGGCGCTGGTGACCTTGGCGCTGGCGGGCGGGTCCTGGAAGCGGCGGATGCTCTGGACGACGCCCTTGCCATAGGTGCGCGATCCGACGAGTACGGCGCGGCGATGGTCCTGCAAGCAGCCGGCCAGGACTTCGGACGCGCTGGCGCTGAAGCCGTCGACCAACAACACGACGTCCAGGTCCGTCATCGTCGCCAGGTCGGCGTCGGCGAGGTCGAGGTGTGGCTGGCCGCGGCCCTCCGTCGACAGGATCACGCCCTCGGGCACGAAGCGCTGGGCGATCTCGATCGCGGAATCCAGGACGCCACCCAGGTTGCTGCGCAGATCGACGATCAAGGACTTCGCGCCGCGCTTGCGCAGCACGGCGACGGCGCGGTCGAACTCGTCGCTGGTCTCGCGCGAGAACGATTGAATCGACACGTAGCCGATGCCCGCGTTGCGATCGAGCATGCGGATGTGGCGCACGCTGGGGTCGATCAGAACGGTCGGGTGGATGGTCAGGTCCTCGGACGTTCCGTCGCGATGTTCGACGGTCAGGGTCATGATCTCGCGCTCGCCCGCGGCCATCAAACCGCTGAACGTCTCGCCGTCGACACCGACCGTGGACTCGCCGTCGACCGCCAGGATGGTGTCGCCCACGCGCACGCCGGCGCGCAACGCGGGCGAGTTCGCGGTGGGGAAGATGGCGCGCCAATCGTCCTCGAGCTTGCGGAACACGAGGCCGATGCTGTGGAAGCGGCCGCTGGTCTCGCGATCGAGGCTGACCGAGCCGCGCTCGTCGTAGTAGCGTGAGTACTCGTCCAGGCTGGACAGCATGCCGGTGAGAGCGGCGTCCAGCAGCTGGTCGTCGCTGACCTCGCGGACGTGCACCTCGCGCGCGAAGTCGCGGACTTGGCGATATCGGTCGAGGTCGGGCCCGGTCAGGCTTTCGCGCAACGGCCCCAGGAAGACCTGCGCCAACAACACGCCGGTCAACAACCCGAGCGACCACCCGATGGGCAACGCTCCCGCCCCGAAGAAGGACCGGGTCCAGGACTCGTTCGACTCTGATGTCATGGCATCACGATAGCGCCATGGAGCCGTGCGGGCGGTACGGAGCCAGGGAACAATCATCACGATTCCCCCTGCGCCGAACAGCGGGGCGAAGGGGGGATCGTGGAAGTCGTCACCGGGTTCCGTACCCCGCGGATCCCTCATTCGGACGGCCTGTCCACTTTCTGGACGGGCGCGGGGTGCTCGGGTCCGGGACGGGTCGATCGTGGTGCCTGGCCGTGGGTCCGGGCATCGAAGGAGCGTGGCATGCTGATTGCACTTGCTGCGACACGCGCTGATGCGATGGCATGAGCGCAGCCACCGCGATCGAGCGCTGCTCACCCCAGGCCCCTCAAGAGATGAACCGACCCACTTCCACGATCTTCACCGGTCTCGCCCTCGCCATGCTCGCCAGCACGACGACCGCCCGGGCACAGACCATCACGAGTCTGCCCGACAGCCCCGTGGCGTTGAGCGGTCGCCTGCGTATTCAGGGATCTGGGTTCGGAAGCGCTGGAACCGTGACCATCAACGGTGTTCCAGCGCTCACCACGGTCTGGCGCAGCGACGAGGTCCACGCCTATGTGCCCGAGTCGACGAATCTGGGCAGCGCGCAAGTGCAGGTGGCGACGAACCTCGGAACGACCAGCAACGTCGTCCCGGTCGATGTGGTTCCGAGGCAGGCGGACGGTCGTGTGCGCTGGCGCTTCGCCATCAGTTCGATCCGTCCCAATGGACAGGGTCCGGCGATCGGTCCCGATGGAACCCTCTACGTGGACGACTCGGATGGCCGACTGTATGCGTTGACCCCCGATGGGGAGCTCCTCTGGATCTTCGATGGCAATGCCGGCGCATCCGGAGTTGGACTCGAGGGACCGATCGACGTGGCGGAGGACGGAACGATCTACTACGCCACGAATCCCCTGGGGGCCGAGATTCGCGTGCATGCCGTCAACCCGGACGGCACCTCCAAGTGGACGTACTCCGAGTTCTCCGTGTCCTATCGAATCATCGCTGGGCCGAACGTCGGGCCCGACGGGAACCTGTACCTGGTCTTCGATCGTGCCCATCTGGGAACGAAGGGAGCCTGCTCGTTGGACCCGAACGGGAACCTGCGTTGGTCCAACCCTGGTAGTCCGGCGGTCAACGACACGGGCTCGCTGGGTCACCGCATCGCTTTCGGTCCCAACGTGTTCTACGTCGCCTTCAACGAAGGCCAGGTTCCCGGGGCCAACGACAACTACGTGTTCGGGTTCGGGTTCGATGGCGTTCAGCAGTTCGCCGTGCCGAACGCGTGGCAAACAGGCCGACCCCATGCTCGCCCTGATGGGTCCTTCATCCTCCGCTGGGGCTTGGACACGACGCTGCGTTCGATGGACGCGGCCGGCAACGAGCAATGGACCTTCTCTGCTCCATCCAATCTGACCGAACCGGTCGTCGGACCGGATGGAGTGGCCTATCACCAGGTCGGCGGCGGGCCCAGCCTGCATGCGATCGGGCCTGACGGAGCCATCCAGTGGACCGTGTCAGGACCGCAATTGGGTTGGATGAACTTCATGGGGGTCAGTCCGCTGGGAGGGCACCTGCTCGATGGAGGTCGAGCTGGTCTCGGACAACCCGGTTGGATCCGTGACTACTCCACCACCAATGGCGACCTGAACTGGAGCATCGACCTTCCCGAGGAGGACCCGGGGAGCGGACTCGCAGACCTGGTGGTGCAAAGCGATTGGGCATTTTCGAGCGACTCTTCGAAGGGCCATGTGATGGTCAATGCACTCGTCTGGGATTCTCAGGACGGCTACGCGTACCTCTACGCCGTCGACCTCGAGGAGCCAACCCCCGGCTCGAACTACTGTTCCTCGAACGCGAACTCGACAGGGAACCCAGCGGAGATCCATGCGACTGGCACGGACAGCGTGATCTCCAACGACTTGACGTTGGTTGCGGACGGGCTCCCGTCGAACACCTTCGGCATCTTCCTCGTCGGCCCGAACCAGGGCTTCGTCATGAATCCGAATGGCAGTTTGGGCAACCTTTGTTTGGTGGGTTCGATCGGTCGTTACATGGGCCCCGGCCAGATCCTGAACACCGGAGCGGGGCACTCGTTCTCGCTCGCGATCGACAACCAAGCGATCCCACAACCGATCGGATTCGCGTCCACGACGGCAGGCGACACATGGAACTTCCAGGCTTGGTTCCGCGACGTGAGCCCGACGGGCCCCGTTTCCAACTTCACGAACGGCCTCGAGGTCGTGTTCCAGGACTGACCTGGATCCACGAGCCAAGACCAACCCTCGAAGAGAGCCCCGACCGCAGCTACTGCCGCGGACGGGGCTCGAGGGAATCAAACCCCGGATGGGGTGATCGCACCGAATGCGTCGTTCAGGGTTGGAGGGCTTCGAGTTCGGCCAGGGCCTGCTCGAGTTCCTCGTCGTTGGGGGCGACCCCGTGCCAGCCGGGCTGGTCCTCCATGAACGACACGCCCTTGCCCAGGTGCGTGTGCGCGATGATCGCGCTGGGTCTCTCGGTCTCGTCCTTCGCGGCGCACAGGGCTGCGTCGACGGCCACGACATCGTGTCCGTCCACGTCCACCGCGTGCCACCCGAAGGCTTCGTACTTCTCGCGCAGGTCACGCACGTTCATGACCTGGCGCATCTCGCCGTCGATCTGGATGTTGTTGAAGTCGACGATGACGGTCAGGTTCGACAGGCCGTAGTGCGCGGCGCTGGTCGCGGCTTCCCAGATCTGTCCTTCCTGGCTCTCGCCGTCGGACGAGGCGCTGTAGACGCGCGTGTCCCAACCGTTCAAGCGTGCACCGAGTGCCATGCCCGACGCGACCGAGAGGCTGTTGCCCAGGCTGCCGGTCGAGAAGTCGATGCCTAGATCCGCGTTGCGGTGGGGGTGGCCCTGCAACGGCGAACCCATCTTGCGGAAGTTCATCAACTCCTCGCGCGGGATGATGCCCTGGGCCGCCAGCAGCGCGTAGTAGCCCGCGCACGTGTGGCCGTTGCCCAGCACGAAGCGATCGCGCTCGGGGGTGTGCCGGTTCTCGGGCGTCAGCTGCATGTGCTCGATGAACAACGTCGCCATGAAGTCGGCCATGCCCAGGGGACCCCCGGGGTGGCCGCACTTGGCGGCGTGGACCATGCGCACGACGTCCTCGCGGACTTGGTGTGCGGTGGCGCGGATGGCGTCGGCGCGTTCTCGGTTCAGGACCATGTTGTTTACCTCTATGCCTTCCGCGAGATCAGGGCCTTGGCGCGCTTCGCGAGCGAGGCACCGTCGAGTCCGTAATGAGCGATCAGCTGTTCCGCCGTGCCGCTCTGGCCGAATTGGCCGTCCATGCCCGCCATGTCCACCGGGACCGGTTTGTGGCGCAGGACCGCTTGGCCGACCGCGTCGCCGAGGCCGCCGCGGATCTGATGCTCCTCGGCGGTCAGGATCGCGCCGCACGTCTCGGCGGCTTGGGCGACCAAGGCCTCGTCGAGCGGATCGATCGAGGCCAGGTTCAACACCTGGGCCTGGATGCCCTCGGCGGCCAGCAGGTCGGCGGCGATCAAGGCTTCGGCGACCTCGACCCCGCAGGCTGCGATGCAGACGTCCGTGCCCTGGCGCAGGATCGCGCCCTTGCCGAGCTCGAACTTGTAGTCCTCGCCCATGACGACCGGCGTCGAGGCGCGCGAGAGGCGCACGTAGACCGGGCCGGGCGTGTCGTAGGCGACGCGAATCGCCTGGGCGGCTTCGACGGCGTCGGCGGGCACGATGACCTTCATGTTCGGGAGCACGCGCATGAGCGTGATGTCCTCGAGCATCTGGTGCGACTTGCCGTCCTCGCCGACGGTCAGTCCGGCGTGCGTGGCGCAGACCTTGACGTTCAGGTCGGGGACGCAGACGCTCTGGCGAATCTGCTCCCACGCCTTGCCGGTCGCGAACATCGCGAACGAGCTGGCGAACACGACCTTGCCCATGCAGGCCAGGCCCGCGGCGGTGCCGATCATGTTCGCCTCGGCGACCCCGAGGTTGAAGAACCGGTCGGGGTGAGCCTTGCCGAAGGCTTTGGTCTTGGTGGAACCCGAGAGGTCGGCATCCAGAACGACGACGTCGTCCTGGGTGTTGCCGAGCTCCAACAGGGCCTCGCCATAGGCTTGGCGAGTGGCGATCTTCGAAGGCTCGCCCACATGGAGCGGAGCGGTGGAGGGAGCTGCCAAGGGCACGGTGTGGTCGTGCGGCGGGGTCCAGGGAGGGTCGCGGGCGAGGGGGGTGCTGTCAGGGTCCGCCGAAGGTCCCTTCGTGCGCGCCGGCGCGTCCAGAGGCGTTGTACCGACCCGGGGCTCCCGGCGCCATGCCCGTCACGGCGGGCGAATCGGAAGGTGGGGCCGGTCCCCATGCGGGAATCGTCAGGCCCGGGTCAGGTCCGCGCTCGCACCCTCCCGATGGGGCCTCCGTGGGGATCCTCCGGTGATGGGACCGGGCCCTCACGGAACGAACATGGATCGAATTCTGCTCGCCAGCCTGGCCCTCAGCGCCTCTTTCACGCCCCTCGCGTCCGCCGCGGACGCCGACCGGATCGCACCGGTGACCCTGGCCCACGCCGTGTCGACCTTCGGCGCGGTCGATGCGGACGACAGCGGTTTCCTGAGCTCCGAGGAGACCGGCAAGGGAAGCATTCCCTCGAAGGACCACCACGCGTTCGACGTGGACCTCGACGCGCACCTGAACGAAGGGGAGTACCTGATCTA